>Ga0183260_10000092_pt1 | contig 62427 bp, 66 predicted proteins | sample AntDrymUQ4972206_2_FD_129768 | JGI IMG/M metagenome (GOLD analysis project Ga0183260, IMG submission 129768) | Polar desert sand microbial communities from Dry Valleys, Antarctica - metaG UQ497 (22.06) (version 2) (version 2) | ecosystem: Environmental > Terrestrial > Soil > Desert | place...
CCCTTGTGCGCGACGTCCTGCAGCTTGTGGAAGCTCTCGCCGGCGACGAGCCAGAGGAAGTGGACGCAGTCGACGTCGGTGTCGTACCGCGGGGCGCCGACGCGCTCGAGGTTCTCGTTCACGCGCTCGCGGAGGTCGCTGTCGTTCAGAAGCTGATGGTTGGCCTGGCGGAGGTTGAGCGTGCAGACGTTGCACACCGTCATCAGCGTGTCGGCCCCGGTCGCCGCCGCGTACGCGAGGATGCGGGCGTTCAGGTGGAGGTAGTAGTCGGGCTCGGCCTCGTGGATGTCGCCCGCACCGCAGCAGGTGACCGAGTCGAGCTCGACGAGCTCGTAGTCGAGCTTCGGCGCGAGTGCCTGGGTGGAGGTGTCGAGCTCCTTGGCGGACAGGCTCGCGAGGCACCCCTTGTAGTAGGCGACGGTCTTCACGTCGGGAACGCTACTCGGCCGCGACCGGCTCGTCGTCGGGGAGGTACGGCTTCGGGAACGAGCCGGGGTCGTCGTACGGGTGACTCGGCCCGTCGACCATCTCGCCCTCGTGCTGGAGGTGGAGCAGGGCCTTCTCGCCCTGCACGATCCCCGCCGCACCGTCCCTGCCCTGCGTCTTGACGAGGTCGAAGAGCGCGCGAGACTCGCCGACGTTCTCCGCGACGTGCGGCGGGAAGGGCGGGGGCACCTTGCCCTTCGGGAGGAGCGACATCGCGAACTTGATCTCCTTGATCGCCTTCACGACTCCCTGCGTCTTCGGGACGAGCTCGGTCTCGCGCAGCCAGCCCGTCGTCTTCGCGGACGTGACGAACCACTTCGCGTGCTTCGCCCCCATGTCGCGGTCGATACCGACCTTCATCGCCTCGGCGCCGAGCTTCGCGATCGCGTCACGCGGGTCGACTCCCTTCGGACAACGCTCGTTGCAGAAGTAGCAACGGGTGCAGTCCCAGAGCCCGTGCTCCTCGCTGTAGCGCTCGAGCCGCTCGATCGTCGCCCCGTCGCGCGCATCGCCGACAAAGCGATAGCCCTTCGCGAGCGCGGCCGGGCCGAGGAAGTCCGGGTCGGACTCCATCGAGTTGCACTCCGAGACGCAGCAGCCGCAGTTGATGCAGAGCGACTCCTTGTGAATCCCTTCCATCTGCTTCTGCGAGACGACGTTCTCGCCCTCCGTCGCACGGTCGAGGCGCGGCTCGAGGTACGGCTGGATCTGCCGCATCTTGTGCCAGAACGGATCCATGTCGACGACGAGGTCCTTCACGACGGGCAGGTTCCCCATCGCGGAGACGACGGGCACGCGGCCGTCCTTGACGAGGTCGGTCATCCGCACCTTGCACGCGAGCACCGCGGCGCCGTCCACACGCATCCCGCACGAGCCGCAGATCATCATCCGGCAGCTTTTGCGATAGGCAAGCGTCCCGTCGATCTTGTCCTTCACGATGTCGAGCGTGTCGAGCAGGGTCATCTCGTCGGAGATGTCGACCTCATAGGGCTTGAGCGCGCGCTCGCCCGTCGACGAGTCGTAGCGCCAGATCTTCAGCTCTACTTTCATCACATCCTCGCTCGATCGGCCGTCGGAAACGCCAACCCCCCGCCGGGGCACCCCAACCCACCACCCGCTGACAATTCTATCGCGTTTGTTGTCTCAAGGTGCAACAGAACTGTGCCAACTCCGTGCCGATTCTGTGCCCGGCCCGCCGCGCTCAATAGGTCCTCGCCATCGGTTCCCACTTTGTCATCCGTACCTCGCCGTACGACAATCTCGGGCCGCCGTCCTCCCAACGCGTGAGCGAGTGCTTCAGGAAGTTCTCGTCGTCGCGCTCGGGGAAGTCGGACGGCCGCGAGTGCGCGCCGCGCGACTCGCGCCGAGCGATCCCCGCCTGGAGCATGACCGACGCCAGATCGAGGAGGTAGCCCAGCTCGATCGCCTGCGTCAGGTCACTGTTGAAGACCGTGCCCTTGTCCTCGATCACGATGCCGCGGTCGAACCGCACCCGGAGCTCGTCGATCACCCCGAGCTGCCGCTCCATGCGATCGGGGTAGCGGAAGACACCAAAGTTCTCGAGCATCGACTGGCCGAGCTCGTCACGGATCTGCCACGGTCGCTCGCCCGTCGAGACGTCCAAAAGCCCCTTCACCCAGGTCTCGGCGTCGGAGCGCGCCGCCTCGGCGTGACCGTTCGCGCTCGCCGCCCGGCCGAGTGCGTGCTCGGCCGCGTGGAGCCCTGCCCGCCGTCCGAACGTGATGGTCTCCATCAGCGAGTTGCCGCCGAGCCGGTTCGCGCCGTGCACCGAGACGCACGCGACCTCGCCGGCGGCGTAGAGGCCGTCGAGCTCGGTCAGGCCCCACTCGTCGGTCTCGACGCCGCCCATGTGGTAGTGGGCGCCCGGGCGGACGGGGATCGGCTCGTAGATCGGATCGACGCCGGCATACGTCATCGCGAGGTCGCGCGAGCCCGGGAGCTTCGAGAGGATCTTCTCCGGCCCTAGGTGGCGTAGGTCGAGCATCACCGAGCCGTTGAGGCCGCGACCCGCCTCGATCTCGGTCGTCTCGGAGCGCGACACCACGTCGCGCGAAGCGAGCTCGAGCGCATTCGGCGCGTAGCGCTTCATGAACCGCTCGCCCTCCTTGTTGATCAGGTAGCCGCCCTCGCCGCGGCAGCCCTCCGTGATCAGGATCCCCGACGGATACATCGTCGTCGGGTGGAACTGCATGAACTCCATGTCCTTGAGCGGCAGCCCGGCGCGGAGCGCCAGCGCCATCCCATCGCCCGTGCAGGCGTACGCGTTCGTCGTGGCGCGGTAGAGACGCCCGGCGCCGCCGGTCGCGAGGATCGTGGCCGCGCCGAGTACGAGCTTGACGCCGCCGTTCAGCAGATCCCAGCAGACGACCCCGGTGCAGCGACCGTCGTTCTCGACGATCCGGAACGCGAAGTACTCCTCGAAGACGACGAGTCCCTCCTCCATCCGCTTCGAGAGTTGCTCGTACAGCACCTGGATGAGGACGTGCCCGGTGATGTCGGCCGAGTACACGGTGCGCGGCGAGCCGGCGGCGCCGAACGGGCGCTGGTCGAGCTTGCCGTCGGCATTGCGCGAGAAGACGCAGCCCCAGTGCTCGAGCTGGTAGATGTCGCGCGGCGCCTCGCGGGTGAAGATCTCGATCGCGTCCTGGTCGCCGAGGTAGTCCGAGCCCTTCACCGTGTCGAAGGCGTGCGTCTCCGGGTCGTCGTCGGCCTTGTTCCCGAGCGCCGCATTGATGCCGCCCTCTGCGGCACCCGAATGGCTCCGCGTCGGATGGAGCTTCGAGACGACAGCGACGCGAGCCCCCGCATCGTGAGCCTCGATCGCTGCGCGCATGCCGGCGCAGCCGGCACCCACGACGAGCACGTCGAAGGGCGAATCCATCGCCTTGAACCTACCGGATGCGTGCATGCACCCGAGCCGCTCAGCGGACGCCCAGCACCAGGGCAGCGAAGAGGAGCAGGACACCGAGGACGATGCCGATGAGGTAACGGGGGTTGAGCCCGAGGAGATCGTCCAGATCGGACTCGAGATCGAGCAGCGGCTCCGTCCGAGGTGGTGGACGGAAGTCGATCGCCGCGTTCGGATCCTTGACACCCCAGCAGTCCGCGCAGACACCTTGGACGGTCTTCGTCGTACGGTCGCAGTGTGGACAGGGGGCCGACGGAGCATCGTCGAGTGCCGCTGCCGCGCGCGAGCGACGCAGGTGCGCCACGATGCGGAGAAGCCTACCGGGGGTTCGGCCCGGCGGCGGCGACGTCAGGCTCGACGTCGGCCGCGAAGCGCATCTCGAAGTTCTCCCGGAACATCGTGGCGAGCCTCCGCGCAGCGATGTCGTACGCCGCGGGGTCGGCCCAGGTCGAGCGCGGGTCGAGCAAGGCGGTGTCGACGCCGGGAACCGAGACCGGCACCTCGAACCCGAAGACGGGGTCGACGCGGTACCTGGAGTCGTCGAGCTCGCCGGAGAGCGCAGCGGTGAGGAGCGCCCGGGTCGCCTTGATCGGCATGCGCTCGCCCTCGCCGAAGGCGCCACCCGTCCAACCGGTGTTCACGAGCCAGACGCTCGAGCCGTGCGCGGCGAGCTTCTCCGCCAGCATCCGCGCGTAGAGCGCCGGCCGCTGCGGCACGAACGGCTGTCCGAAGCAGGTCGAGAAGGTCGGCTGCGGCTCCGTGACGCCGATCTCCGTCCCGGCGAGCTTCGCCGTGAAGCCGGAGAGGAACCAGTACTGCGCCTGCTCACGGGAGAGACGGGCGAGCGGCGGCAGGATCCCGAAGGCGTCGGCGGTGAGGAAGACGACGTTCCGTGGATGACCGGCCATCTTCGACGGGTGCGCGTTCGGGATCTGCTCGAGCTCGTACGCCGCGCGGGTGTTCTCGGTCTTCGAGTCGTCGTCGAGGTCGACGACGCCGCGCTCGTCCACCGTGACGTTCTCGAGGATCGTCCCGAACGTGTGCGTCGTGCGGAAGATGTCCGGCTCGGCCTCGGCCGAGAGACGAATCACCTTCGCGTAGCAGCCGCCCTCCACGTTGAAGACCCCGTTCCGGCCCCAACCGTGCTCGTCGTCGCCGATCAGGCTGCGGGCCGGGTCGGCGGAGAGCGTCGTCTTGCCGGTGCCAGAGAGACCGAAGAAGATCGCGACGTCCCCGTCCGGCCCGACGTTCGCCGAGCAGTGCATCGGGAAGACGCCCTCGAGCGGGAGGCGATCGTTCATGACGGTGAAGATCGACTTCTTGATCTCGCCCGCGTAGAACGTGCCGCCGACGAGGACCTCGCTGCGGGATGGGTGAAGGACGACGAAGACGCCGGTGCGCGTGCCGTCGGTCCCGGGGTCGGCGTCGACCGCGGGCGCGTGGAGGACGAGCGACTGTGGCTCGTGCGACTCGAGCTCGTCGGCCGTCGGCCGGATGAACATCGTCTTCGCGAAGAGCGCGTGGTACGGGCTCGCGGTGACGACCCGAACCCCGATCCGATGCTCGGGGTCGGCGCCCGCGAACGCGTCGATCACATAGAGGCGCTCCTGCGCTGCAAGGTGGTCGACCACCTTCTGCCGCAGCCCTTCGAACCGACTCTCGTCGAGCGGGACGTTCGTGTCGCCCCACCAGATCCGCTTCTCGGAGCCCGGCTCGCGCACGATGAACTTGTCCTTCGGCGAGCGGCCTGTGAACTCGCCGGTGTCGACGACGAGCGGCCCTCCCTCCGCGAGCCTGCCGTCGCCACGGCGAAGCGCGTCGACGTAGAGCTGGGAGGTGGTCGGGTTCCGGAGAACCTCGCCCACCGGCTCGATCCCGTGTCGCTCGAGGTCCGTCTCCGTCGACGTCGCGCTCACGAGGCTGAAACGTAGTCGCAATTTCCTGACATGGCATGTGTGGCTCGGCGGCTGCTGCCACGACGGCTGACGCCGAAGGCGGCGGTCTTCGGGAATCTGCCCCGCCGTAGGCGGGGATCAAGCGGCGGGATTCCGCAGGTGCAGAATCCGCTCGCGAACAAGGATCAGTCAGCTCGGCGTCGGCACGACCTCGCCCACGTCGACGTCGCGCTCGACGAGCGAGGCGTAGCGACCACCGAGCGCGAGCAGCTCGTCGTGGGACCCACGCTCGACGATCCGGCCGCGGTCGAGAACGACGATCTGGTCGGCGTCGCGGACCGTCGAGAGACGGTGCGCGATCGCGATGACTGTCCTGCCCTCGGCGAGCCGCTCCAGGGCGGCCTGTACCGCCCGCTCGGTCTGCGTGTCGAGCGCTGACGTCGCCTCGTCGAGCACGAGGATCGGCGGGTTGCGGAGGATCGTGCGCGCGATCGCGATGCGCTGCTTCTCGCCGCCCGAGAAGCGGTAGCCGCGCTCGCCGACGACCGTCTCGTAGCCCTCCGGCAGCGAGGCTATGAGCGTGTGGATCTGCGCAGCGCGAGCGGCCTCCTCGACTTCGGCGTCGGTGGCGTCCGGCTTCGCGAAGCGGAGGTTCTCGCGGACACTCGAGTGGAAGAGGTACGTCTCCTGCGAGACGACCCCGACTGCGTCGGCAAGCGACGGGAAGGAGAGCTCGCGCACGTCGACGCCGTCGATCGCGACCGTCCCGCGCGTCGCGTCGTAGAGACGCGCGACGAGGTACGCGCAGGTCGTCTTGCCCGAGCCCGTCTCGCCGACGAGCGCCGTCTTCGTCCCCGCCGGCGCCGAGAAGGAGACGTCCTCGAGCGTCCAGGAGCCTTCCTCGTACCCGAACCAGACGTCGTCGAAGGCAACATCCCCGTGGGGCCGGCCGATCGTCCGCTCGCCCTCCACGATGTCGACCGGCTGGTCGAGGTACTCGAAAATCCGGTCGAAGAGCGCGAGCGAGCTCTGCACCTCGAGCTGCACCCCGAGCAGGCTGCCGATCGGGAAGAAAAGTCGGGTCTGCAGGGTGGTGAAGGCGACGAGCGTGCCGATCGTGATCGCGCCGCTCCCTTGCGAGATCGTCCAGCCGGCGAAGAAGTAGACGAGCGCTGGCATCACCGCGAAGGTCGTCTGGATCGCGGCCATCATCCAGCGGCCCGTCATCCTGCTTCGCACCTCGAGGCCTGCAAGACGCTGCGACTCGGTCTCGAACCGCACCGCGAGGTCCCCCGACCGACCCATCGTCTTGCCGAGCAGGATCCCCGAGACCGAGAGCGACTCCTGCACGATCGAGGAGACGTCCGCGAGCGACGCTTGCCGCTCGGCGGTCACCTTCTTGCGCTGGTCGCCGACCCGCTTCGTGAGCCACACGAAGAGCGGCAGCAACGCGAGGGCGAAGGCGGCCAGCCGCCAATCGAGCAGGAGCATCGCGGCGACGGTCGCGAGCACCGTCGTGACGTTCGCGAGCACCGAGGTCGCCGTCGAGGTGACGACGGTCTCGATCCCGCCGATGTCGTTCGCGATCCGGCTCTGCACCTCCCCCGTCCGCGTCCGGGTGAAGAAGGCGAGCGAGAGCCGTTGCAGATGGCGGTAGACCGAGCTCCGGAGGTCGTGCATGACCGCCTGGCCGACGAGGTTCGAGAGGAGCGTCTGCCAGACGCCGATGACACCCGTCACGATCGGGATCGCGACCATCCCGCCGACGAGGACGGCGAGGAACCCGAGCCGAACCCTCGCCTCGCCGGTCCCTGGATCGACGCGGATCGCCGTGTCGAGAACCTCGCGGAGCAGGAACGACGGGACAACGCCGAGCGCGGCGGAGACGACGATCAGCCCCGAGACGAGCCCGAGCCGCGCCCGGTAGCGCTTGAAGAGGACGATGATCCGGCGGAAGTTTGCCCGCCGGACGGCCGGATCCGCGGGACGCTCGGGAGGCTCTACTCCCGCGAACGAGTCGAATCGCCGGCCAGGCACGGACCGAGTGTGCCTACCGTCCCCGCGGCTGTGCGGGTGCGCTCGCGAGGCGCTCTACCTCCGCGCGCAGCCGCGCGGTCAGCTCTCGTGCGGCCGGAATCGTCACGGGCGCGCGCTCGACGACGATCGGCTCGCCGACGACGACGCGGACGTGCGCGCGACGCGGGAGCCGCATCCCCTTGCCGAGACCGTCCCGCGCACCGACGATCGCGACCGGCACGAGCGGCGCGCCGGTCGTCAGCGCGAGGCGGGCCGCGCCGCGCTGCCACGGGCGGTCGGGGCCGCCCAGCGTCGTGCCCTGGGGAAAGATCACGATGGTGTCGCGGGCGGCCATCGCCCGGGCGGCCGCCTCGACCGCCCCGACATCGCCGCGCTGCCTCGAGACGGGTATGGCGCCGAGCGACTCGACCGCCCAGGCGAGCGGTCGGTAGCGCCAGAGCTCGCGCTTCGCCAGGTACCGGAGCGGCCGGTCGATCGCCGTGCCGAGCACGAACGGATCGGCGAGCGAGTCGTGATTCGAGACGACGATCGCCGGGCCGGGTGGGACGTTCGCTCCCTCGACGCGCAGGCGCCAGACGCGCCGGAGGAGCCGCGGGACGGTCGCCCGCACGACCCGGTAGAGCACCGTCTCAGCCTTGCGGACAGGCACGTGCCGCACGGGCCGTCTCCTCGGCACGACGCGCATACCCCTCGCCTGTCCCGTGGACGAGATCGGCCGCGAGCACCGCGCCGTCCGTCTCCACCAGCTCCGCCCACTCGACGAGCCGGAGATTCGCCTGCCGTCCTCGTGCGTCTGCGAGGATCTCGTTGAAGCCCGTCCGCGGCGTGCCGTCCCGGACGATCGTCGCCCAGAGAACACATCGACCGCCGGCGAGGTCGAGCGCTTCGGCCACGAGCGCTCGGAACTGCGACTCGGAGCCGTCGGGGTCGTTCGTCCCGAGACTGACGACGACGATCGGCGCGAGCGCCCGCCCGAGCCGCCGCAGCTCGTCGACTCCCTCGGCCGTGCCACGTCCCACGCGATCGTGCGCCTCGATCGTCCAGTCCGCGAGTTCCTCGCGCAGATACGGCGCGATGCCGACGTTGAGCGAGTCGCCGACGAGCGTGACGGCGCCGGGGCGACTCACGGCCTCGAGCTCGACGCTCGGGAAGAGCACCGGATAGACGGCGACGGCGAGCGCGGCCGTGACGACGAGGACGAGGAGGATGCGCAAGGGGGAGCGGTCGCGGGAGGAGAGAACAAGGTAGCCGTGGATTCGTCGCGGGCGATCGAGCGGTTCCTCGCGAGCCCGGGGCTCGCCGAGGCGACCCGGCGAGCGTACCGCTCGGATCTCGCAGACTTCGGCCGCTGGCTGCGCGACAACGCGCTGAGGCTCGACGAGGTCGACGTTCGCGCCCTCGCCTCGTACACGGCGGAGCTGGGGCGAGCGCGGCGCGGCCTCGCTGCGGCGACGATTGCCCGCCGGCTCGCAGCCGTCCGCTCACTCATGCGTCACGCGGTCGGGCCGGCGAACGTTCCGGTGGCCGCGCTGGCTCCGCGACGCCCGCGGCGGCTGCCGGAGACCCCGACGCTCGCGGAGGTGGAGCGGCTCGTGGCCGCGTCCGGGCGGGGGGACGACCCGCTGTCGCTCAGGAACGTCGCCCTGCTGGAGCTCGTCTACTCCTGCGGTCTCCGCTCCGCGGAAGCGGTGGGGCTCGATCTCTCCGACCTCGACCTCGACCGCGAGCACGTCCACGTGCGCGGGAAGGGCGGGAAGGAGCGGCTCGTCCCCCTCGGCGAGGAGGCCGCCTGGCGGCTCGGGCTGTGGCTGCGCGACGGCCGGCCCGCGCTGGCGCGCGGCGCGTGCGACGCGCTCTTCCTCTTGGCGAGGGGTCGGCGGCTCGACACGAGCACGCTGCGTCGGCTCGTCGCGAACCCCCATCGCTTCCGGCACGCGTACGCGACCCATCTGCTCGAGGGCGGCGTCGACCTGAGGACGATCCAGGAGCTCCTCGGCCATGCCTCCCTCTCGACGACACAGATCTACAGCCACGTCGACTCCCGCCGCCTGCGTCGCGTGTACGACCGTGCTCATCCCCGCTCGTAGAACCGGTGTCAGACACCGATTCCTGTCAAGAGGCCTCTCCGGCCATGTCCCGTCTTGCCACGTTGTTCGAGCGCCGCTCTGCGCCGCGCCGGGCCAAACCGCACAGCGCCTAACAATGCGTGCCTGTGAACTGATCGGCACTCAATCGGCACCGTTTCCCCTTGACAGAAAAAGTGTCTGACACCGTTCTGGACAGACCGCGTGACTCACGGAGCCCAGAGGAGGTGGCGAGCCGCCGCCGAATCGGGTCCCGCCGCGATGAGCGTTCGCCACGACCCCGACGTCGAGAGCTACCTGCTCCTCCTCGCGGCCCACCGGTCGCCTCGGACGGTGGACGCGTATCGACGCGACCTGGCGTCGTTGGCGACGACGCTCGATGGCCCGGTCGGCGGAGTGACCACGGAGCAGATCGAGGCGTGGCTCGCCACGATGCGGGCCGACGGTCGCGCCGCTTCGACGATCGCCCGACGCCTGGCGGCCGCGCGCGCCTACCTGCGCCACCTGACGATGATCGGGACCCGCGACGACAATCCGGCGTCGGGCATCGCAGGGCCGCGCCGCCCCCGGACGGTTCCGCGGACGCTTTCCCCGGCCGAAGCGGAGCGGCTGATCGAGGCGGCCCGGGGAACGGCGCCCCGCCCGATGCGCGACCTCGCGCTCGTCGAGCTCCTGTACGGCGCCGGTCTTCGTGTCTCGGAGGCGATCGGTCTGCGCAAGGCGTCCATCGACCTGGAGAGTCGCATCGTCCGCGTCGTCGGGAAGGGCGGCATGGAGCGGCTCGTGCCCCTCGGGCGGCCGGCAGTCGAGGCGGTCCGCCGGTACCTCGCACTCGGACGCCCCCACCTCGACCGGCGGCATCGCCCCGACCTCTTCCTGAACGCGCGGGGAGGCGCGCTGACGCGCGCAGGCGCGTTTCTCATCCTCCGGCGGCTCGCCGACCGCGCAGGACTCGAGCCGGGTCGCGTCCACCCGCACCTCCTGCGCCACTCGTTCGCGACGCACCTCCTCGAAGGCGGTGCCGACCTCCGGAGCGTGCAGGAGATGCTGGGCCACGCGGACGTCGCCACGACGGAGCGGTACACCCACGTCTCCGATCGCCACCGGCGCGACGCCTACTTCCGAGCGCATCCTCACGCGAAGCGCCGCCCGGAGCGAGCACCGGAGACGGGCTAGGCGAGATCCGCCGCGGCTGCGAGGGCGCCGGCACGCACGACGGTCGCCTCGTCCGGGTCGAGCAGTGTCACGTGACCCACCTTCCGCCCCGCCCGCGGCTCCTTGCCGTAGAGATGAACGCGGGCTCGCGGGAGCGCGAGCAGCTCGTCGAGACCCGGGGCCGCGCCGATCAGGTTGACCATCACGCACCGCTCCCGCGTCTCCGTCGACCCGAGCGGGAACCCGAGGATCGCGCGCAGGTGATTCTCGAACTGGCTCGTGGCGGAGCCGTCGATCGTCCAGTGCCCGGTGTTGTGCACGCGCGGCGCGAGCTCGTTCGCGAGGAGTCCGTCACCCACCTCGAAGAGCTCGACGGCGAGCACGCCGACGTACCCGAGCTCGTCCAGGAGGCTCGCGCAGATCGCCTCGGCGTCGTCCTGTGGCGCGTCCCGCGCCGGCGCCCGCGTCACGCGCAGGATCCCCTCGCGGTGGATGTTCTCCGCGACGGGCCAAAATCTCGTCTCGCCCTCCCGCGAGCGCACGCCCACGATCGAGAGCTCGCGCTCGAACCGGACGAGCTCCTCGGCGAGCTCGTCGTCAGCGATCGGCCCGACGCGATCGAGGCGCCGCTGACCCTTGCCGTCGTACCCGAGCCGCCTCGTCTTCGCGACCGCCGGCAGCCCTGTCTCGTCGAGCGTCCCGAAGCGGGCGGTCGGGATTCCGAGCGAGCGGAAGAGCTCCTTCTCGCGCAGCCGATCCTGCCCGTGCTCGAGCGCGGCGGCCGGCGGAAGCGCACCGACGCGCACTGCCGCCTCGACGGGGACATTCTCGAACTCGTAGGTGACGACGTCGGCACCGCGCGCGAGGTCGTCGAGCGCCGCAGGGTCGTCGTAGCCCCCGACGACGAGCTCGCCGACCTCGCGCGCGCAGGCGTCGGACGACGGATCGAGGAAGCGGAACCGCAAGCCGAGTGGCAGCCCGGCGAGCCCGAGCATCCGGCCGAGCTGCCCGCCGCCGATGCAGGCGACGAGCGTCACGGCCGGTACTGCGGACAACGCTTGTGTCGATTCAACACAAGCGTTGTCTCACGCCGCGGGATCGGGGTGCTCGAGCACGGCGGCGGTCTGCGCTTCGCGGAACCGCTGCAAGCGCCCGGCGAGCTCCGAATCCGAGCCGGCGAGAATCGAGGCGGCGAGGAGCGCCGCGTTGACCGCGCCGGCCCGGCCGATCGCGAGGGTCCCGACCGGCACGCCCGCTGGCATCTGCACGATCGAGAGCAGCGAGTCGATCCCCGAGAGCGCCTTCGACTCGACTGGCACGCCGAGCACGGGCAGCGTCGTCTTCGCGGCCGCCATGCCGGGAAGATGAGCGGCGGCGCCCGCGCCGGCGATTAGCACGCGCAGGCCGCGTCCCTCGGCGGAGGCTGCGTAGTCGAAGAGGAGATCCGGCGTCCGGTGAGCAGAGACGACACGCTGCTCGTAGGCGATCTCGAGCTCCGCGAGCGTCTCCGCCGCATGCCGCATCGTCTCCCAGTCGGAGCGCGACCCCATGATCAGCCCGACAAGCGGCACGGCCACCGTACGACCCTATTTCGTCCGCGACTTCTTCACGAGAAAGGCCGCCGACGCACGGGCGCCGTCCCTGACCTCGCGATCGACCTCGTCGTCGCCCGCGATCCCCTCCAGGAGCTGGATCGTGCCGTGGTCGGCCGTCCCGTTCCGTAGGCACGCGATTGCGAGCCGGCGAACCGCGGAGTTGGGATCGCGCATCGCGAGCTCGTTCAGCAGTGGCCGGAACGCGTTGACGTCGCCGGGATGGTCGCTGGAGAGCGAGCTGAGCGCGATCAGTGCCGAGCCCCGCGCTCCAGCACTCCCGTCCTCGAGCCCTCGACGGAGCAACTCGAGCTTCTGGCGGAACCGGAACTGGGCGATCGAGCGGTACGCGACACCGCGGACGCGATAATCCCCGCTCCGGGCGGCCGCCTCGATCTCGTCGTCCCACTCCGCCCGAAGCAAGGCGAGCTCCTGCTCGCTGCCGCCGCCTTTCGCGAGCGTCTCCGCGCGCGCCGCGGCTTCGGCCAGCGGTTGGCTCACTCGACCGCCGAGAGCGACCGCTCCGCCGGGCCCACGTACGTCGCCGAGGGCCGGAAGAGCCGTCCCGTTCGTTTCTGCTCGAGGATGTGGGCAGACCAGCCGGCCACCCGCGAGCAGGCGAACATCGCAGGCGCGAGGGGCGGCGGGATCTCGGCGATGTCGAGCACGACCGCCGAGTAGTACTCGACATTCGTCCCGAGCACGCGGTCGGGCGAGCGCTCCTGTAGCGCCTTCAGAGCGACCTGCTCGAGTTCCTCGGCGACCTCGATGTGCTCCGACCCGAGCTCCCGCGCGGTCCGCTTGAGGAGGCGCGAGCGCGGGTCCTCGGCGCGATAGATCCGGTGACCGAAGCCCATGATGCGCTTCTTGCTCGCGAGAGCCTCGCTCACCCAGCGCTCCGCGTCGCCCATCGCGGCGACTTCCTCGAGCATCGGCTTCACGTAGGCGGGCGCGCCGCCGTGGAGCGGGCCGGAGAGTGCTCCCACGGCCGACGAGAGCGCCGCGCCGCAGTCGGCGCCGGTCGATGCGGTGATCCGCGCCGTGAAGGTCGATGCGTTCAGACCGTGCTCGGCGGTGCAGATCCAGTAGGTGTCGATCGCCGTCGCGTGCCTGGGGTCGGCCTCGCCTCGCCAGCGGAGGAGAAACCGCTCCGCAGCCGTCTGCCCCTTCGCCACGACACCTTCGGGGACGGGCTCGCTCACGCCGTCGGCGAGACGCGCGGAGCGCGCCACGATCGTCATCATCTGCCCCGAGAGGCGGCCGAGATCCTCGCGTGCCTGCTCGTCCGAGATCTCGTTCAGCTTGCCGAGCTTCCACTCGCCTGCAAGCCGGGCTGTCTCGGCCTGCAGATCGGCAGGTGCGTTCCCGGTGAGGCGGGCCGGCTCGTACGGCTCGGGATCGGGCATCTTCGAGTCGAGGTCGTCGTCGACGAGAAGCCCCCAGACGCTCTCGTACGGGTAGTGGCCGACGAGCTCCTCGATGTCGATACCGCGATAGCGCAGCGCCCCGCCCTCGCGGTCGGGCTCTGCGATCTCGGTCTCGACGGCGACGACGCCTTCGAGACCCGGCTTGAAGTCGCTCATCGCACTCCTCTCGTCAATGGCTGTGGGTCGCCCGGACGGTACCTGAGCGGCGATTCCGCACCTTCGCACTATCCTCCGCGCCGGATGTCCCACCGCATCACCCTCATCCCCGGCGACGGCACCGGCCCTGAGCTGACCGAGGCGACGCGGCGTGTCCTCGAGGCGACCGGCGTCGGCTTCGACTGGGAGCTGCAGGAGGCGGGGGTCGACGTGATGGAGAAGGCGGGGACCCCGCTCCCGACCGAGACTCTCGACTCCGTCAAACGGAACGGCGTCGCGTTGAAGGGGCCGATCACTACCCCGATCGGGACGGGCTTCCGCTCCGTCAACGTGGCACTCCGTCACGAGCTCGGGCTCTACGCGTGCGTGCGCCCGTGCAAGACGTATCCGGGCGTCCGCTCGCGCTACGACGCGGTCGACCTCGTCGTCGTCCGCGAGAACACCGAGGACCTCTACGCGGGCATCGAGTTCGAGTCGGGCACCGAGGACGCGCACGCGGTGATCGCGTTCCTCAACAGTCGGCAGCAGAAGCAGATCCGCGAGTCGTCCGGTGTCTCGATCAAGCCCCTCAGCCCGGAGGGCTCGGAGAGGATCATCCGGTTCGCGTTCGACTACGCGCGTGAAAACGGCCGCAAGCGCGTCTCGTGCATCACGAAGGCGAACATCATGAAGCACACGGACGGACTCTTCCTGGCCGTCTTTCGCGAGGTGGCGAAGGACTATCCGGAGATCGAGGGTTGGGAGACGCTCGTCGACGCGCTCTGCATGGGACTCGTGCAGCGGCCCGAGGAGTTCGACGTGCTCGTGCTGCCGAACCTCTACGGCGACATCGTGAGCGACCTGACCGCGGGCCTCGTCGGCGGACTTGGCGTCGCGCCGGGCGCCAACATCGGCACGGAGGCTGCGGTCTTCGAGGCGACGCACGGCTCCGCGCCGAAGTACAAGGGACAGAACCGCGTCAACCCCACTGCGATGATCCTCTCCGGGAAGCTCATGCTCGAGCACCTCGGCGAGCGCGACGCCGCGGAGCGGCTCGAGGGCGCTGTCGCCGCCGTCATCGCCGAGGGCGAGCGCGTCACCTACGACCTGAAGCCGTCCCGGGACGACCCGACCGCGGTCGGTACGTCGGAGTACGCCGACGCGATCATCGAGCGGCTGCACACGACGAAAGGATCAGCGTGAACGGACGGAAGAAGGTCACGGTCGTCGGCGCCGGGAGCGTCGGCGCGACGTGCGCGCTTGAGCTGGCGCGCCGCGACTACGCCGATGTCGTCCTCGTCGACATCGTCCCGAACTTCGCCGCGGGCAAGGCACTCGACATGAACCAGATGGCGTCGGTCACGGGGTACGAGCCGACAATCGTCGGCAGCGAGCGCTACGACGAGACGAAGAGCTCGGACGTCGTCGTGATCACCGCGGGCAGGCCGCGCTCACCCGGCATGAGCCGCGACGACCTTGTGCAGACGAACGAGGCGATAGTCGCCTCAGTGACGAAAGAGGTCGTCCGCCGTTCGCCGAAGAGCGTGATCGTCGTCGTCTCGAATCCGCTCGATGCGATGTGTCACGTCGCGCATGCCGTCTCCGGCTTCCCGAAGGAGCGTGTCGTCGGCATGGCGGGCATCCTCGACACTGCACGGTTCTCGGCCTTCATCGCCTGGGAGACCGGTTCGTCCGTAAAAGACGTGCAGGCGATGGTGCTCGGCGGGCACGGCGACCAGATGGTTCCCGTCGTCTCGGCGACGACGGTCGGCGGTGTCCCGCTCGCGGAGCTGACGACGAAGGGAAAGATCGCGAAGATGGTCGAGCGCACGCGGAAGGGCGGCGGCGAGCTCGTCGGGCTGCTCGGCACCTCCGCGTGGTACGCGCCGGGCGCCGCTGCGGCGCAGATGGTCGACGCGATCTGCCTCGATCAGAAGCGCGTCCTGCCGTGCACCGCACTCCTCGAGGGCGAGTACGGCGTCGACGGCCTCTTCATGGGCGTCCCGGTCCGGCTCGGCGCGGCTGGCGTCGAGGAGATCGTGCGCCTCAAGCTGACCGCGGAGGAGAAGAAGATGCTGAAGACATCGACCGCGGCCGTGCGTGAGGTCGTCGGCGTGCTCTCGACGACGGCGTAAATCGAGGGCGGCGGGCGGCCTGTGGAGCGATCTACACGAAATCGGCACGGTCCGGGGTTGACACCAAGAGTGTCTGACACCGTTGTCCGGTTGTCCACAGACACGCGCGTCGAGAGCCACGCCAGGAGCGGGATCTGTGCATCGTTCGTCACAAAGGGGTCACAGCGGTGTCAGACACCGGTTTGTCCTGGAGGACCTGGACAGCGTGCCTTCACGTTGACTGAACACCGACCGCGCTAGGTTTCCGCTCGATGGATCTGGGACTCGCCGGGCGCACGGCAATCGTCTGCGGCGCCTCGTCCGGCATGGGCCTCGCCGCGGCCGAGGCGCTCGCGCGCGAAGGGGCGAACGTCTGTATGTTCGCCCGTCGCCGAGACCTCCTCGAACGCGAGGCCGAGCGGCTCGGCGCGCTCGCGGTGCAGGGAGACCTCGTGATCCCGCAACACCTCGACCGGCTCGTCCAGGCGACGGTCGGCGCCTTTGGCGGGCTCGACGTTCTCGTGTTGAACGGCGGCGGTCCGAACCCCGGCACCGCGGTCGAGCTGACGGCGGAGTCGATCGAAGACGCCGTCGCTCTCCTCCTCACCTCGTTCGTCAACCTCGTCGGACGCGCGCTTCCCCACCTCCGCGAGAGCGACGCGGGGCGGATCATCGCAATCGAGTCGACGTCCGTCCGCGAGCCGATCCCGAACCTCGCCCTGTCGAACGCGGTGCGTCCCGGCGTCGTCGGCTGGCTCAAGACGCTCGCCCGTGAGCTTGGGCCCGACGGTGTCACGGTCAACACGATCGCCCCCGGTCGCATCGACACCGAACGCGTGAAGCACGTCTACGGGCCTGACGGCCCGACCGCGGCCGATCTCGAGCTGATCCCCCTCCGGCGCCTCGGCGCACCAGCCGAGATCGCCGACGCCGTCGCGTATCTCGCCTCCGACCGCGCGTCATACCTGACGGGGGTCGTCCTACCGGTTGACGGCGGCCTCACGCGGGGCCTCCTCTAGACCGATGCTGCAGCGCACGTGGCACTGGCTCGTGCTCTCGGGTGTGGCGCTGCTCGTTGCGATGGGGATCGTCGCGGCGATCGTGCCCTCGGGGGACTACCTCTACGTCCCCAATCCGGCCGAGCCCGTCGCCGAGAGGGTGAAGGTCGAAGACGAGCGGTCGCCCGATGCGGCCGGCGGCGTCTACTACGTCGACGTGACGCTCAAGCGCGCTCGGTGGCTCGACCGCATCGTGCCCTTCGCGAGACCCGATGGAGCGTCGCTCGTCCCCTCCCACGCGGTCACGGCGCCGGGACAGACGTTCAGGCAGCGGATCGCCGCGGCACGCACCGAGATGAATCGTTCGGAGGAGATCGCGGCCGCGGTCGCGCTGGAGGCGGCCGGTCTCGCAGTCGATGCCGAGCCGCGCGGCGCCCTCATCGAGTCGGTCGCGGTCGACGTGCCGGCGGCGGCGACGCTCAAGAGCGGCGACGTGATCGTCGAGGCGGCCGGACAGCCAGTCCTGACGCCCGGGGCGCTCCGGAATGCCGTCGAGGATCTCGATCCGGGCGACGAGGTGCACCTTCGCCTTCGCCGCAACGGAAAGCCGCTCGAGCGGACGATACGCACGATCGCGGCACCGGACGACGAGCGTCGCACGATCATCGGGGTCAGCGTCTCGCAGATCGCCCGGATCCGCCTGCCACTCGACGTCGAGATCGACCTCGGTGACGTGGGCGGCCCCTCCGCGGGGCTCCCGTTCGCCCTCGAGATCTTCCAGGCGCTCGGGAACGACGTCGACCGCGGATACCGGGTGGCCGCGACAGGCAAGGTCGAGCTCGATGGCAGCGTCACCCCAGTCGGCGGCATCAAGCAGAAGACGTTCGGCGTCCGCTCCGCCGATGCGGACGTCTTCCTCGTCCCGGCCGGAGAGAATGCTGCGGCCGCGCGGCGATATGCAGGAGGTTTGCGGGTCATCGGGGTCGAGACCTTCGCGGAGGCGTTGCGCGTTCTGAAAACGCTTCCGGACAAGTAGCGCTTTTCCAGGGTTTTGTCACCAAGGGCGACGGCTGCAAATTGCTGGGAAATCGTCCCGGCCGGGGGTTGCGCGACCCGCGGGCCGGGTCCACAATCCCCGCTGGCGATCGGGGAAACGACGACCGACAGGGGGACGTTTGGTACGCAAGGGCGCGACCTGCGAGGACTGCTACTTCCGCCGTGAGGCGCTCTGCGCCCTCCCGGGGAACAGTCCCTGCCCGACGTTCCGGCAGGCAACGGTCGGTCGGCTCGCCCCACCACGCCAGGCGCGACTCGTCGGGCAGACGGTCGAAGGGCGGCTCCAGCCCGCCGCGGCGCGGCTCTAGACTCCCCGCATGAGCGACATCGAACCGCCCGCGCCACGTCGCGCGGGCACGCGCGCCCAGGGGGTTCCGTGGAAGGTCGTGTTGCTCGCCGTCCTCGCGGTCTATGCCGTCGTGTTCCTCCTCGTGAACTCCGAGACACAGGACGTGAACTTCGTCTTCTTCACCGTGAGGACGCGCCTCATCTGGCTCATCCTGCTCAGCATGGCTCTCGGTGCGGCACTCGCGGTCGTCGCACCGCGTTACTGGCGGAGCCGCCGGCGCCCGTAGGGGCCGGACCCGTCCGGCCCGCTCTCCGGTGGCGTCTCGCTCTAGAGAAGACCGGCGAGGAGTCGGACGCCGTCGGCGATCCGCTCCGGTGACTCGAACGAGAAGGCGAGGCGGGCCGCAGAGCCTCCGCCCGAGGCGCGGGGGAAGAAGTCGGTGCCGCGGACGAACGTCACGCCCGCCGCCGTCGCCCGCTCGAGCACGGCGGCACTCGCGATCCCGTCGCCGAGCTCGACCCAGAGGAAGTAGCCGCCCTCGGGGCGACTCCAGGTCGCCCGGCCGCCGAGCTCGGCTTCGAGCGAGGCGAGCATCGCGTCGCGCTGCGCGCGGAGGATGCCCCGGATCCGCTCGAGATTGGGCTCGAACGCGTCACGTGCGAAGAGCTCGTGCACCATCGCCTGCGGGAGGAGCGCGGGCGAGATGTACGTCGAAACGGCACGGTCGTCGTACGCGTCGCGTAGCGCCTCGGGCACGACGAAGAAGCCCACGCGGAGCCCCGGCGCCACCGTCTTCGAGAATGACGACGTGAACGTGACCCGCTCCCCGCCCTCGAGCGCGTGCAGCGACGGCGGCGTCACCCCTTCGTACCGGACGAGCCCGTACGGATCGTCCTCGAGCACGTCGAGCCCGTGCGACCCACAGAGCTCGACGATGCGCCGGCGCCGCTCCTCGCTCAGGGTTCTGCCGCTCGGGTTCTGAAAGGTCGGGATGGTGTAGAGGAACGAGATCTCGCCACCGCGCGCGAGCTCCGCCTCGAGCGCATCCGGATCGAGACCCTCGTCGTCCATCGCGAGAGATATCGCCTCGACACCCTGGAGCCGGAGGAGCTTCAGCGGCCGGTCGTAGGTCGGGCCCTCGACGAGCACGCGCCCCGGCCGCCGCGCGAGCTGTGCCGCGGCGTAGAACACGAAGCCCTGCAACCCTCCCGTCGTCACGAAGACACGAGAGGGATCGACGCCGTGGCGCTCCGCCAGCAATTCCCGGAGAGGCGCGTAGCCGCCGCCCGTGCCGTACGAGAGGATCGTCGCCCCGTCCCGTGCGAGCGCCGACTGCGCGCAGTCGGAGAGAAGCTCGGCATCGAGGCAGGCGGGCGACGGAGCGCCCCGTGCGAAGGAGATAGGTGCCACCCGGCGAGCCTACAAGCGCCTCCGGCCGAGGCTGCTGCTACCGTTCACGTCATGGAGGGCACGCCGTGCGCTCCAGTGAGATCCGCTTCGTTCGACTCCGTGTGGGCTCGAAGGTCGTAGGTCTCGAGCCAGGTTCATCACAACACAGGAGTCCCATGCACAACGATTCATTCGCCGCGCTCGGCGTGAGCACGGACATCGTCGCAGCGCTAGAGGCGCGCGGCATCGCGCTGCCCTTCCAGATCCAGACGCGGGCGATCCCGCCCGCGCTCGCGGGAACCGACCTCCTCGCGAAGTCCCCGACGGGCTCGGGCAAGACGCTGGCGTTCGCGATCCCGCTCGTCGAGCGCGTCCCGCGCGACGACGCGCGACCCGCAGCCCTCGTCCTCGTCCCCACGCGCGAGCTGGCCGTCCAGGTCACGGCAGAGCTCGAGACCGTTGCGAGGGCACGCAAGCTCGTGGTGGCCTCCGTCTACGGTGGAGTTGCGCTCCGTCCGCAGGCAAATCTCGCACGCGACGCGCACATCATCGTCGCCACGCCCGGCCGGCTGCAGGATCTGCTCGACCGCCGGCTCCTGACGCTCGACGCCGTCGAGATCCTCGTCCTCGACGAGGCCGATCGGATGCTCGACATGGGTTTCAAGCCGCAGGTGGACCGGATCGTCAAGCGACTCCCCCGCGAGCGCCAGACGATGTTCTTCTCGGCCACGCTCGACGGCGAGGTCGGCGAGTTGGCCCACGCCTACACGCAGTCGCCGGTCCGGATCGAGGCGGGACTGCCGACGGAGCGTATGCCGAGCGAGATCGACCACCACTTCGTCGCTGTCACGGCTGACACGAAGGTGGAGAAGCTTGTCGAGCTGCTCGGAGCCGAACGGGGACTCGTTCTCGTGTTCGTCCGGACCAAGCGTGGCGCCGACCGGCTCGCGCGCAAGCTGAACCAGCAGGGCGTCCGGGCGGCCGCGATGCACGGCGACTTGACGCAGGGACAGCGCCAGCGCGCCCTCGAGCGGTTCGAGAACGGCACGGTGACGACGCTCATCGCCACTGACGTCGCCGCCCGGGGGCTCGACCTCGACGACGTCACGCACGTGATCAACTTCGATCCGCCCGAGGACGGCAAGGCCTACACGCATCGCGTCGGCCGCACTGGCCGCGCCGGACGCTCTGGGACGGGCGTCACCCTCGTCCTCCCGGAGCAGCAGTCCGACATGAGCCGCGTCGCACGTCTCAACGGCCAGCAGGAGACCTTCGCCCAGACCGGTATGAAGACGGCCGCCCCGAAGCTCCTCTACTCGTCACGGAAGCGCGGCGCCTGGGGCTCGACCCGGCCGCGTCGCAAGATCTAGCCGGACGTCGTATCAATCTCGGCGCACCCCGAGGCGGCCTCGAGCGCGTCCTCGAGTGTGCCGGCGGCGAGCGCCTGCATGCGGTCTGTCGCCTCGCCGAGCCCGGCGAGCGCCTTCTGTGCCGCCTCGGCGATCTTGCCCGCCTGAACCGCGACGTCACTCGCGTCCTCGATCGGACCCCCGATGTCGCCCTCGACGGAGGCGAACGTCTCGCGTGCGTCGTCGGCGGCGTTCTCGAGAGCCGCCTGGATCTCCTCGCCGTCCGGGACATCGGGAGCGCCGAGCTCGCGAAAGTCATCGGCGAGCGTGCCGGCCGCGGCGGCAGCCGTGCGAACGGCCTCGACCACGTCGTCACCCGACGGCAGACCGTCGCCCTGTAGCGCTTTCCCGCTCTCGGAGATGTTCGTGCTGAACGCCGTGATCGCGTCGCAGAACCCGGCTGCCCACCTCCCGGGGTCTGTGCGGTCGCCGCTCGAGCCGTTCTCGTCACCACCGCATCCCGCCGCGACGAGCACGAGAGTGGTGGCGACGACGACGAGGAGCGCCGGCCGCCGTTTCACGAGAACTGCGTGTCCTCGTGGGAGTACGGCGGGGCACACATGCAGAGGAGCTGCGCGCCGGCCGGCCCCGCGACGAGCTCGTGCCAGGCGCCCGGCGGAATCAGCACTGCATCTCCCGTGGCGACCTCGCGCGACACGCCGTCGACCTCGAGCGTCCCGCCCCCCGACGTGACGAGATAGATCTCCTCGGTGACGCCGTGGTAGTGACGCTGCGTCCCCTGCCCGGGCTCGAGCGTCGCCTCCGCGAGCGACTGCAGCTCGGTGTGATGCAGCTCGCGGATCGTCGACCCGTCCTTCGTCGTGAACGGCTCGGCCTCGGTGAGCGACCGGAGCTCCATGCCGGCGATCCTACGCCACGACCCGCGGCCAACACCGAGGTTTGCGACCGCATGAGCCTGACGCTGAAGGCGGCGGCCTCGACGGTTCTGCCCCGCGAGGCGGGGATCAAGCCGCAAGAGTCGGCTTCTGCCGAATCCCGCCTGGCGAAACCGGTTCAGCGCGTCAGCTCTGCAGCGAGCTCCGCGGTCTCGGTCGGTGTGGTGCCGACCCGGATACCGCACGCCTCGAGCGCTTCCTTCTTCGCCACCGCGGTACCGGCGGAGCCGGAGATGATCGCTCCGGCGTGACCCATCGTCTTGCCGGGTGGCGCGGTGAAGCCCGCGATGTACGCGACGACGGGCTTCGTCATCTCGGACTCGATGAACGTCGCGGCCTTCTCCTCCTCGTCGCCGCCGATCTCGCCGACGAGCACGACGTACTCCGTCTCCGGATCGTCCTGGAAGAGCCGCAGGATGTCGACGAACGACGACCCGACGACGGGATCGCCGCCGATTCCCACGATCGTCGAGTTGCCGAGACCCATCTGCGTCAGCTCGTGCCCGATCTGGTAGGTGAGCGTGCCGGAGCGCGAAACGAGCCCGATCGAGCCCGGGGTGAAGATCTCCGCCGGGATGATCCCGACGTTCGCCTTGCCCGGTGAGAGCGCACCGGGGCAGTTCGGGCCGAGCATGCGCACGCCACGCGCGCGCACGTACGCGTGAATGCGCAGCATGTCGTGAGCGGGGATGCCTTCGGTGATGGCGATCACTGTGTGGACTCCCGCGTCGATCGCCTCGTAGACGGCATCGGCGGCGAAGGGCGCCGGAACGAAGACCATCGAGGTGTTGGCGCCATGCTCCTCGACTGCCTGCGCGACCGTGTCGAGCACCGGCACGCCCTCGACGTCCTGCCCGCCCTTGCCGGGTGTGACGCCCGCGACGAGGGTCGTCCCGTACGCGCGGTTACGGAGCCCGTGGAACCGACCCTCCGAGCCCGTCAGGCCCTGGACGACGAGCCGTGTCTCGGTATCGACGAGGATGGCCATCAGACGCTCGCTCGGATCGCGATCTTGTCGAGCGTGAGGCGCCCGTCGAAGACGCGGTCGTCGAGGAGCTCCTCGACGTACGACGCCTCGTCGCCCTCGCAGCCGGTGCGCGCGAGCCAGGCCGAGAAGTCGAACGTCGACTCGAAGAACCGCACCTCGTCGATCGAGAGACCGGCCTCCTGGATCAGTGAGCGCCACTCCGCCTCGGTGTAGGTCCGCACGTGCGAGGGGTCGCGGAGCCGCTCGGCCTCCTCCCCGTCGTCGCCCATGAAGAGCGTGTCGACCAGGACGACACGATCCCGGCTCACCCGGGCCATCTCGCAGATCGCCTGCTCGATGTCGGCGAAATGGTGAGCAGCCGTGCGGCAGGCCACGACGTCGAACGCGTCGGCGGCGAACGGCAGCGACTCGGCACGGCAGATCACGTCGGGACGCATCCCGGGCGCGGGATCGCAGGTGACGACGCGCAGACCCGCCTCGCGCAGGCGCCGCGCCACGTGACCACCTCCCGTCGCGACGTCGAGCGCCGTCTCGGCATCCTGCGACCACTCGACGAGCTGGTCGAGATCCGGGCCGTCGCGATGCGCGTCGGAGTCGACGTAGGCGCGTGCGCGCTCGCTCCAGACGTCACTCGTCATGCGGCGAGCTCCACGGCCCGCTTCGCGGCCTCGAGCATCGTCGGCGAGACACGCAGGTTCGCTGCCGCCGCCTCCGCGAGGATGCGTCGGCCTTCCTCGGCGTTCGTCCCGTCGAGGCGGACGACAATCGGCAGCTCGAGCGACATCTCACCGAGCGCCTGGAGGATCCCGCGCGCGACCTCGTCGCACCGCGTGATGCCGCCGAAGATGTTGAAGAAGATCGCGCGCACCTGGGGATCGCGCGTGATGACCTCGAGCGCGTCGACCACGCCCTGCGCGTCGCCCCCGCCACCGAGGTCGCAGAAGTTCGCCGGACGCCCACCCGCGAACGTGACGACGTCGACCGTCGACATCGAGAGCCCGGCACCGTTTCCGAGGACGCCGACCTCACCGTCGAGCTTGACGTACGTGACGTGCTTCTCGCGCGCGAGGGCCTCGAGGGGATCGGTCGCGTCCAGATCGCGCATCTCGGCGACCTCCGCATGGCGGTAGAGCGCGTTGTCGTCGACGGTGAACTTCGAGTCGAGCGCCTTCACCTCGCCGGTCGGCGTCACGATCAGCGGGTTGATCTCGCAGAGCATCGCGTCGAAGCGGACGAACGCATCGTGGAGCTTGCCGACGATCGAGGCAATCTGTTTCTGCTCGGATGCCTCGGTCACGCCCGCGCCGTAGACGAGGCGCCGGGCCTGCCACGGATTGAACCCCTCCAGGGGATCGACGTGAAGTCGCACGAGTGCCCCGGGGCTCTCCTGGGCGACCTGCTCGATGTCCATGCCGCCTTGCGTCGTGAACATGTAGAGCGGCTTCTTCTCGCCCCGGTCGAAGGTGAGCGAGAGGTAGTACTCGCGCTCGATGTCGGATGCCTGCTCGATCCAGAGCCTACGCACGACGTGCCCCCGGATGTCGAGCCCGAGGATCTCTCGCGCGTACACCTCCGCCTCGTCGGCGTCGGCCGCGAGCTTGATCCCACCGGCCTTGCCGCGACCGCCCGTGAGCACCTGCGCCTTGACGACGACGCGGCCGCCGAGCTCGGCCGCAGCCGAGCGTGCCTCTTCGGGGGTGGTGGCGAGCCGCCCGTCCGAGACGGGGATGCCGACCTGCCGGAAGAGTTCCTTGCCCTGGTACTCGTACAGATCCACGCGGCGGCACGCTAGCCGATCCGGCGAGGCTGACCCCTGATCGGGCGGGGACGACTGCGCGGAGCGGCACGGCGCGGACCTCCGCTTGGGCGCGGAGCGGCCCGAGGAGAGAGCCCGCGCTCGCGCGCGGGCTGCCCGATGAAGGCCACACGCTCGACGGGACAGGCGTCAGCAACGAGACGGCACAGAACTGTCACACTCCCGTCGCAAAGCGTCGGCTAACGTGACAACAGGGACACGGGAGTGCCCCTGGGGGCGGTTGGAATCGGGTTTGCGGATCGAGTGGCAGAGCGTGCCGGGGGCCGCCGTCGCGCTGTGCGAGCATGGTCGCGTGACGCGACTGCTCGCCGCCCTGCTCGCCGTCTCGGTCGTGATCCTGCTGACGGGGTGCAGCTCGGATGACGGTGCCGAGCCCCCGGCCGTCGCAGCGTCGTCGCCGCAGGTGGCCCGACTCGGCTGGGTCGAGCGATCACCGGTGACCGGACCGGCACTCGTCTTCCACACGCACCGGCTCGCCGTGACCGGTGACGGCTGGGAGGCCGATGTCGAGATCCGCAACGAGACCGGTATCGCGTGGGAGATCGCCACCGATCCCGTTGCGGTCGCACGATCGTTCGGGCTCATGCTCTTCGCGACAGGGACACTCGCCGAAGTCGAGGAACGCGGCGCGGACGGCGATCTCCCCGGCCTGCGATCCGCGCGCTCCTTCGTCCCCGCCCTCCCGCGACGCCTCGCCCCGGGGACCCGATGGCGCGGCACGGTCTCGGCGGACGGCGCGCTCGCCACGGGCCGGTTCCTCCGCGTCGTCTTCGGACCGCTCGTGGCCGACGGCGACCCGCCGGGCGACCTCCCCGACCGGTTTGTCTGGATCACCGATCACGCGTACGAGCTGAAGCCCTGACGCTGACGCCGGCGCCGGCCAGGCGTCAGACGTCGATGCGATCGGCCAGGAGTCGCTCGAGCGCCGGACGGATCGCGAGCGCATCGGCGAAGGTGCGGTACTCCGCGGCCAGCCGCGCCCGGTCTCGGGCCGGCCGCGCAGTACGCGTGGCGCGCAGGAGCACGTTCTTCGGCGTGTGCTCGAGCGCAACGAACTCGACCACCTGCACGTCGTAGCCGGCGAGCTCGAGGAGTCGTGCCCGCGCTGCGTCCGTCACCTCGGCGACGAAGCGCTCGCGCAGCGTTCCGTGCCGGATGAGGGGCCGCAGCACGTCGCTCTCGAGCTGACCGAGCAGCTCGTGCTGACAGCACGGCACGGCGAGGATCACGGTCGCCTCGGCCCGCACGGCGCGCTCGAGGGCGACGTCGGTAGCTGTGTCGCAGGCGTGGAGGCTCACCACGAGGTCGACTCCGTCCAGATCGGCGTCGGCAATGTCACCGACCTCGAACCGAAGCCCTTCGGCGTCGAGCTGCCGTGCGAGCGCCTCGCACTCCGCGACGACGTCCTGTTTCAGGTCGAGCCCGAGCAGCTCGACGCTCCGCCCGTGCACGCGAGTCAGGAGGTCGTGGAGCGCGAACGTGAGATAGGCGCGACCCGACCCGTAGTCCACGACTCGCAGCGCCCCGGGAGGCAGCACCGGGATCACGTCGTCGACGAGCTCGACGAAACGGTTCACCTGCCGGAACTTGTCGCGTCGCCGCGCCCGCACCTGCCCGTCCGGCGTCTGAACCCCCAGCGCGACGAGGTACGGCACCGGCTCGCCCGCTGGGAGCCGGTGCTGCTTGCGGCGATCGTGGGCGAACGAGACATCGGGTCGGGTGGGCGGCCGCCGGAGGACTCGAGGCTCACCCTTGCCGGCGAGCACCTGCCAGTCGGCATCCGGCTCGTGCAGGAGGGCCTGGCGGTACGAGCCACCGATCGCCTCCCGGAGCAGCTCGCCCAGCGCCTCCGAGTCGACCAGCTCGTCGGTCGTCCGTGTCTGGAAATGGCGCCGCACCCGCCACCGCACACCGCTCCGCACGGCGACGGGGTCGAGAGTGAGGCGCTTCGGCGAGGCCGGATCGACCGAGCGGGGGCGGCTCAGGGTCGCGCCGGTCAACACCGCCCCGCCCACGAGCCGCTCGACGAGCTCCTCGAGCGTCACGGCGACGGTGCCGCGACGACGCAGACGAGCTGGCCGTTCGCGATCGCCCCTCCCGGCTCGACCCCGAGCCCGGTCACGATCCCCGCGTGCGGGGCGACGATTTCGTTCTCCATTTTCATCGCCTCGACGACGCAGAGCAGCTCGCCGGCCTCGACCACATCGCCGTCCGCGACCTCGACCTTCAGAACCGTGCCCTGCATCGGGCTGAGCACCGCTCCGTCGCCGCCTGCGCCGACGCCTGCCGCGACGCGCTCGCGGCGCCGGCGACGAAGTCCTGTCCAGGGCGCCTCTGTGACGTGGGCGCGCACGTCGTACGCGCGGCCGTCGACCTCCACAGCAACCACCCGCGGGACGGTCGGGACCACACCGTCCGAGGCCGTCGTCATACTCGTTGTCCGATGAGAGAACGACTGCTCCAGCTGACCCGCTCGCTCCGCCAGCGCCTCGGACTCGACAATGCCGGCGCACGTCTCGCCGGCGACGAAGCACGGGTGCTCGAGGAGCGCGCGGTGAAAGCCGAGGAGCGTCGCGGTGCCCTCGATCTCGAACTCGGCGAGCGCGCGCAACATGCGTGCGATCGCGCGCGGGCGGTCTACGTCGTGGACGACGAGCTTGGCAATCATCGGGTCGTAGAGCTCGCTCACCTCGTCTCCGGCCTCGACGCCGGAATCGACGCGCACACCCGGCCCGGCGGGCTCCCGGTAGGCCGTGATCCGCCCGGGAGCAGGGAGAAAACCTTTCGCCACGTTCTCGGCATTGATCCGGCACTCGATCGCATGGCCCCGCAGGACGACGTCGTCCTGCGTGACCGAGAGCGGCCGGCCGGCGGCGACGAGCACCTGCTCGCGGATCAGGTCGAGCCCGGTCACGAGCTCGGTCACGGTGTGCTCGACCTGGATGCGCGTGTTCATCTCCATGAAGAAGTACTCGCCGTCCCGGGTGAGGAGCCCCTCGATCGTTCCCGCCGAGCGGTACCCTGCGGCGCGCGCCGCATCGACGGCGATCTGACCGATGCAGGCCCGGAGCGCATCGTCGACCCCCGGCGACGGTGTTTCCTCGACGAGCTTCTGGTGCCGCCGCTGGATGGTGCAGTCGCGCTCGCCGAGGTGGATCACGTTGTCGTGTGCGTCCGCGAGCACCTGCACCTCGACGTGCCTGGGATCCTCGACGAAACGCTCGACGTAGACCGTCGCGTCCGCGAAGAACTTCTCGCCCTGCCGCGTGGCCGACTCGAACGCGCGCTCCGCCTCGCCCGGCGCGCGGACGATCTCCATGCCCTTCCCGCCCCCACCGGCGGCAGCCTTGATGATCAGCGGGTAGCCGATCTCCTCGCCGAGCTCGACGACCGCGTCGGCGGACGTGACCGGGTCGACCGCACCCGGGATGATCGGGACGCCCGCGGCACGCATCGCTGTACGCGCCGCCGTCTTCGAGCCCATCAGCTCGATCGCGGCCGTGGGCGGGCCGATCCACGTGAGCCCGGCCTCCTCGACGAGACGCGCGAACGCGGCGTTCTCGGCGAGGAACCCGTAGCCGGGATGGACTGCCTCGGCTCCCGCCCGCAGCGCCGTCTCGACGATCGTGTCGCCACGCAGGTAGCTCTCGGTCGCGGGGCCAGGGCCGATCCGGTGCGCCTCGTCGGCGGCGCGCACGTGCGCGCGCCCCCGGTCGGCGTCCGAGAAGACGGCCACGCAGCCGATGCCGAGCTCGCGGAGGGTCCGGAAGATGCGGATCGCGATCTCGCCGCGGTTGGCGACCAAGACCTTCGAGAACAGGGGCGCGGGGTTGCCGGGCACGGCGCGCGTATTCTCCCCCACGAGTGACGCTCCCGGACCAGTTGACCCTCGCCCGAGCCTTCGCGGTCCCGGTCGTGGTCGTGCTCTTCGCCTGGGACTTCCCCGATCACGCCTACTGGGCGACGGCGGTGTTCGCGCTCGCGATGTCGACCGACCAGGTCGACGGTTGGCTCGCGCGCCGCTGGAACCAGACCTCGGCGTTCGGCTCGCTGCTCGACCCGATCGCCGACAAGGTGCTCATCCTCGCGATGCTCGCGATGCTCGTGGGCGAGGACGTCGCGCCCGCCTGGATGGTCGCGGCGATCGTCGCGCGGGAGATCGCGGTCTCCGGGCTGCGGCTAGCGGCGCTCGAGAAGGGCGTTGTCATGGGAGCCCGCGACCTCGGCAAGCTGAAAACGTGGTCGCAGGCAGTCGCCGCGACGATCTGCGGGCTCGCGGCGGGCGGTGCCTGGGACGAGCAGGTGGGCTGGTGGGCGCTTCTCGTCGCGACGGTGCTGACGTGGGCTTCGGGGCTCGACTACGCGCGCGTCGCGCCGCGTGTCCTGCGCGGGGGCGGCGTCGCCTCATAGCGTCCCGCCGGGACGAGCCCGACGGCGCCGCGATCGAGAGCCTCGCGAAGCCCCGCGCGCCACCACGCCGATCCCAGCACGTGAGCCCTCGGGGACCGGCTCAGGCCTAGACGAGCCGCTGCAGCCCGCACGGCAGCGTTTACGGCATCGTCACCCTCGACCTCGATCACCAGGCTCATGGCCGCAGCGTACTCCAGCGTTCTCGGCGGTCAGGCGAGCGGGACGAGTCGCGCCGCAGTCGCCTTGAACGAGGCGACCACCGGCTCGCCCTCTGCGAGCGCGAGACGCTCGACGGAAGCGGCGGTGACCTCGGCGACGAGCGGGCCGACCGTGACCCTGGCGCGGTTGCCGAGGGCCGTGATCCGCCCGATCGGCGCGCGCACGTGGTTCACGGCCGAGTCGGAGGGCACCTCGCGCGAGAGCGCGATCTCCCACGGGTAGACCGTCAGCGCGACAGGTCCGGTGAGGATCTCCGTCGACCACATGCTGCCACCGGCATCGAGGATGATCTCCGTCAGACCGTCGGCTCCGGCGACGGCGACGCCCGGTACGAGGTTCGCGCCCGTGAAGCGCGCGACGAACGGATCGGCCGGCGCTGCGACGAGCTCACCGGGCGTTCCCAGCTGCCGGAGACGCCCGTCGACGAGTACACCGACGCGATCTGCGAGCGTCAGCGCGTCCTCGAAGTCGTGCGTCACCAGGATGACGGGCAGCTCGAGACCGGCGAGCAGCTCGTGCAGCTCGCCGCGAACGGTCGCGCGGGTGTGCGCGTCGAGCGCCGCGAGCGGCTCGTCGAGGAGCAGTACGCGCGGCGACCGTGCGAGCGCGCGCGCGACCGCGACGCGCTGGCGCTCGCCTCCGGAGATCTCGCCGGGGCGCGCGCGGGCGAGATGGCCGATCGCGAACCTCTCGAGGAGCTCGTCGACCGTCCGCAGCTCGCGTGTGCCGTACGCGACGTTGGCGCGGACGGACATGTGCGGGAAGAGCGCGTAGTCCTGGAAGAGCAGGCCGACGGAGCGGAGCTCCGGCGGTACGTCGACTCCGCGGCTCCTGTCGAGCCAGACGTCGCCGTCGAGCACGATCCGCCCGCGCGCAGGGCGCAGAAGCCCGGCGAGCGCGCGGAGGACGGTCGACTTGCCCGCCCCCGACGGCCCGACGAGCGCGAGCGTCTCCGCCCCGACCTCGAGGCTCAGCTCGAGAGCGAACGAGCGGAGAGGGTGGGAAAGCTCTGCGGTGAGCGTCGCCATGACGGGATCAGCTTGACGGCGAGGAGGAGGACGGCGCTCGCCAGCACGAGCTCCGCACCGATCGCGAGCGCGGTGTCGAAGTCGACGTCGAACTGCTCGTAGACGGCGAGCGACAGGGTCTGGGTCACACCTTGGAGCGAGCCGGCGAACATGATCGTCGCGCCGAACTCGCCGAGGCCCCGGGCGAACGAGAGGGCGGCGCCCGCTCCGAGACCGCCCGCAGCCAGCGGCAGCGCGATCCGGGCGAACGTCCGGGCGGGGCCGGCGCCGAGTGTCCGCGAGGCGTCGACGAGCGTCGTGTCGACCGCCTCGAACGCTGCGATCGCCGTTCGCAGGAAGAACGGGCCTGCAACAAAAACGATCGCGAGGACGACCGCGATTCGGGTGAACGCGATCTCGAGCCCGAAAGCCGAGAGCGTTCCGCCGAGAAGACCGAAGCGCCCGAACGCCGCGAGAAGCCCGATGCCGGCCACAGCGGGTGGGAGGACGAGCGGCAGCTCGACCAGCGTGACGAGGAGCGTGCGACCGCGAAACCGCCGGGTCGCGATGACGTATGCCGCGGGCGTCCCGACGAGCAGGATCGCGACCTGGGCGACGAGCGTCGTGACGAGCGTCACCCGGAGCGCGTCGCGGGCGACGGATGAGCCGAGCGCCGAGACGAGCTCACCCGGCGGGACGCGGAGGAAGATCGCCGCCACGGGAACAACGAGGAAGGAGAGAGCGAGCACAGTTGCCGCCCAGAGCAGTGCCGTGAACCCGTGTCTCACTCCGGGAGACCGAAGCCGGCGGCGCGCAACGCGCGCCGTCCGTCTGCGCCGAGAAGCGAGATGAGGACCGCCTGTGCGGCCTCGAGGTCACGCGGCCGCGCTGCGATCGCAGCCTCGTAGACGACGGTCGGTTGCGCCGTCCGCGGGAAACGGATCACGCGCACCTTCGTCGCCACCGGTCGGACATCGGTCGCGTAGACGAACCCCGCATCCGCCTCGCCGAGCGCCACCTTCCCGACGATGCCCTTGACGTCCGGCTCGAGGCTCACGGTCTTTCGCAGGACCCGGAGGAGCTTCAGCCGCTTCAGCACCTCGCGCGTGTAGAGCCCGATCGGGACTTTCGGCCCGGCAACGACGAGCTTCAGCTCCCGCCGCCGCGCCAGGTCGGCGATGGTCGCGATCCGCGCCGGATTGGCGCGAGGGACGATGAGAACGAGGGTATTCGTCGCGAAGGCGACTGGCTTGCGGACGAGCCCCTCGGCGTGGAGCGCTTGCGTGTACTGCGGGCTCGCGGAGAGGAAGACGTCGAACGAGAAGCCCTGGCGAGCCTGCTGGGCGAGCTGGTTCGAGCCGCCGAACGAGGCTCGCACGGACGGGTCGATACGCGGCAGCACCTCCGTCAGCGACGCGGCGGCGAGAACGGTCGCCGGCCCCTCGGCCCGGACGGTGTCGCGTGCGGAAGCCGCGCCGACCGCGACAGCCGCGATGGCAGCAAGGAACGCGATCGCCAGCGGCCGTCTCATCGCTCCACCATCACGCTCGTCGACTTGACGACACCCGCCGCCCCGAGCCCGGGCTCGAGGCCGAGCTCCTCGACCGACTCCCGCGTCACGATCGCGACGACGCGAGCCGGCTCGGTCACGTCGATCTCGACGCGCGCGAGCAGCCCATCAGTCTCGATCGAGCGGATCACCCCGCGAAACCGGTTGCGCGCCGTCAGGCGCTCCCCACCGGGCTCGGCACGGAGCCGCTCGATCTCCGAGGCAGGCACGACGCGCCGGTTTGCGGCATCTCGTTCGACCCGGAGCTTCCCGTCACGATCCCACCGACGAAGCGTGTCGAGGCTGATGCCGAGCGCTCGCGATGCCTGGGCGGCGGTCAGAGTATCCCTAGGCATTACCTAAGTATAACAAGCAAGTCTGTCACGGCCTGGCCCGCTGCCTATCTCATCAACGACTTATAGTTGTCATGTGTTCTGTTAATGTCCATCACTCTCATGGACATTGTCGGGATGAAGGAGACACAATGACTCGTCGCGGGATCGCGGCACTGCCCACCCTCGTGGCCTTTGTCGCGCTCGCTGCCGCGACCACCGCATCAGCGCGCTCGAACGACACGCGCCTGGCCCTCGTCGGGTACGCCGTGCCGCGCGAGGCGCTCGGCGCCGTGATCAAGGCATGGCAGCAGACACCGGACGGCCGCGACACGAGCTTCACGCAGTCCTACGGCGCCTCGGGTGACCAGGCGCGCGCCGTCGCGGCCGGCTGAGGACGGACATCGTGCACCTCTCGACCGCGCTCGACGTCGACCTGCTCGTCAAGGCGGGCCTCGTCGACGCGAAGTGGAACCGTCAGTCGTTCAAGGGGATCGGGACGAACTCGATCGTCGTCTTCGCCGTCCGCGACGGGAACCCGAAGAAGATCAAGGGCTGGCCCGACCTGCTCAGGCCGGGAGTCGGGATCGTCACCCCGAACCCGCTCTCCTCGGGCGCGGCGAAGTGGAACATCCTCGCCGCCTACGGCGCGCACCGTCGGCTCGGGAAGACCGACAAGCAGGCGATCGGCCTCGTCGAGCGCATGTTCCGGAACGTCGTCTCGCTCGACAGTTCCGGTCGTAACGCGACCAACACCTTTCTCGCCGGTCGCGGTGACGTCTTCATCACGTACGAGAACGAGGCCCGGCTCGCAAAGCTTCAATACGTGATCCCGCGCCAGACCCTGCTGATCGAGGCCCCGATTGCCGTGCTGAAGACGAGCGATAACCGCGACGCCGCCAACAGGTTCATCCGGTTCACCAAGTCCGCACCGGCGCAGCGGATCTTCGCGCAGTTCGGCTACCGGCCGCTGATCCCGTCGGTCTACAGGGAGTTCGAGAAGCAGTACCCGCGTGGGTGGTGCTTACCGACCCGTCCGGGGGCCGGCCCCAACATCTCCCTCGATCGGGTCGCGGGGCCGCTCCCGCCGCTCGGCGAGGTCAGCCGGGTGCACCTGGATCTCTACACCGCCGACCGGCGAAGTCCAAAGGCTGCTCGCGCTCGGCGCGAGCCGGTACGAAAGGGACTACGGCCGAGACGACGACGACTTCGTCGTCCTGGTCGATCCGGACGGCAACCGCTTTGTGTCGTCGACAAGCCCGCTTCGACCTGACGCCCTCGTCGCCAGACTCACGATTCGGGGTCGAGCCTTCCTCCGCCGACTCCCGGGGCACGTACTGGAGCGCCTGGCGCCAGAAGTCGAGCATCGCCTGGAATCGGACGCAGCGGATGACGATCGAGCCAACCCTTCACCCGTGGCGCCTGGGCAGCTGCGAGGGTCAGCGACGCCGCGATCGGACGACCAGATCGGCCAGCGTCGCCCCCTCCAGCACGTCACGCATCGCTGCGCGGAGATCGAGCCAGAGCGGCTGGAGCGCGACCGCGCTGCCGGCGTACTCGACCTCCTCGGGCCGCGCACCGCGCACCGTGGCGATGGGGCCTTCGACTGCTCGGATCACGTCGGCCACGGTGATCTCCGACGCGGGTCGCGCGAGCGCGTACCCGCCGTCGACGCCACGCTGGCTCGCGACCAGCTCATCGTGGCGGAGCTCGAGCAGGATCGTCTCGAGGAACTTGCGCGGGATGCCCTGGGCGTTCGCGAGTTGCTCGCCCTTCACGAGCCCGCCGGCGGCGGCGAGCTCGAGCATCGCCCGCAGTGCGTAGTCGACCTTGGCGGAGACGCGCACGCGGGGAGTGTGTCAGTCTCGCCTACGATCGCGCCGATGCGCGTCGAGCACGTCGTCGAGGCGGAGGCGTTCCGCGACGCGGCACGTTCGATCCTGCTCGCGGACGAGGCGCGCCACAACCTCCCGCTCGGGCTCCTCTCGACGGTGGAGCGGCATCCCGAGGTGTATCCCGAGTTCCACGGCTGGATCGTGTCCGACGATCCGTCAGCCGCACCGGACGCCGCTCGCCCGCCGGCGGGTGCGGCGATGCGGACGCCGCCGCACAACCTGATCCTCGTTCGGTCGACTCCAGACGCCATCGAAGCACTGGCCCGCGCGATCGACGCGGAGCTTCCCGGCGTGGTCGGTGCAGTGCCCGAGGTGGACGTCTTCGCCTCGGCCTGGTCGGCGTTGCACGGCGTCGACCTCGAGACGCGCTTCGAGCAGCGGATCTACCGCCTGCGCGCCCTGCGACCGATGTCGACGCCGCCAGGGCGGATGCGGCTCGCGACGACCGACGATCGCGAGGTCGTGCTCGAGCGCTTTCGCGCGTTCGGCGAGGAGGTCCAGCACGGCCCGGACGAGTCGGCCGACGAGGACCGTCTCGCACGGGTGGTCGAGAACCGGCTGAGCGCGAGCGAGGCGGGGGTCGCGCTCTGGGAGGTGGACAGCGAGATCGCCTCGCTCGCCGGCTTCGGCGGTCCGACACCGAACGGAATCAGGGTCGGCCCGGTGCACACGCCGCCTGCACTGCGCGGGCGTGGCTACGGGACGGCGGTCACCGCGGGCGTCTCGCGCCTCCTGCTCGAGCGCGGGCATCGGTTCTGTTTCCTGTACACCGACCTCGCGAACCCGACCTCGAACGCGATCTACGTCCGGATCGGCTACGAGCCCGTCTGCGACTCGCGCGAGATCTCGTTCGCGCCGCGGACGACCGGATAGACACATCGTCGGGCGCCGACGTCGCTCCGGAGACTCAACGCAGCAGGCCGAGGCGCGCCAGCACGTCGCTCCAGCCCTGACGCAGCCCGCTCGTGTCCGCGCCGGGAGTGACCACCACGTGCGTCACGGTGACGAGGGTGCCGCCATCCTGCTCGCCGAAGTCGACGGTGACGGTGTCCTCGGGCGAGAGCTCCTCACCGGTCTCCCAGATCCAGGTCATCCCGATCCGATGCGGCTCGTCGAGCTCGGTGAACCTGCCGCGAGCGCCGATTCCTGCCGCTTCCGAGCGAATCCGGTAGGAACCGCCGATCCGGGCGTCGATTTGGTACGTCGTGTCGGGCAGATGCGGCCACCACCAGGTGGCAAGGAGCTCGGCGCTCGTCCAGGCGGCGTAGACGGCTGCAGGGGGAGCGGGGACGTGATGGGTCAGAACGACGGGTGTCATCGAAGCTCCTTCGGCTTGCTGTCGGCGAAGCGATCGGCGAGGTTGTCGAGCTGATGGATCCAGAACGTGCGTGTGCGGCGCAGGTAGTCCTCGGCGGCGCCTAGTGGCTCCGGCTCGAGGCGGACAGTGACCGTCCGGCCGGTTTTCGTTCGGCTGACGACGCCGACCGACTGCAGCACGCGCAGGTGCTTCAGCGTGCCCGGCAGGCTGATGGCGAACTCCCCGGCGAGCTCGGAGACCGTCCGTTCCCGCCGCGTCAGCAGATCGACGATGCCCTGGCGCGTCGGGTCGCCGAGCGCGGCGAAGACTTCATAATGCTTAACCATACGGTTCACTATAGCGGCTCGAAAAGAAGGTTTGCGGCTCGGAGGGAAGTTGCGAGCGCGACAGCGGGCGCCTTCAGGTTCTGCCCCGCCAAAGGCGGGGATCAAGCGGCACGATTCCGCTTCTGCGGGATCCTGCTTCGCGAGCGAGCTACAGCGGGATGTTGCCGTGTTTACGCTTCGGCACGGGCTCGCGCTTCGAGAGCATCGTCTCCAGCGCGCGAACGAGGTAGGGCCGCGTGCGGCTGGGCTCGATCACGTCGTCGACGTAGCCGCGCTCGGCCGCGCTCCACGGGTTCGCGAAGCGCTCCTTGTAATCGGCGATCAGCTCAGCACGCCGCGCTTCGGCGTCCTCGGCCTCCTCGAGCTCCTTCCGGAAGACGATGCTCACGGCTCCGTCGGGGCCCATCACCGCGACCTCGGCCGTCGGCCACGCGACGTTGACGTCCGCGCGGATGTGCTTCGAGCTCATGACGTCGTAGGCGCCGCCGTAGGCCTTTCGCGTGATGACCGTCAGCTTCGGGACGGTCGCCTCCGCATAGGCGTAGAGGAGCTTCGCGCCGTGCCGGATGATCCCGCCCCATTCCTGGGCCGTTCCCGGCAGGAAGCCGGGCACGTCGACGAACGTGACGAGCGGGACGTTGAACGCGTCGCAGGTGCGCACGAAGCGCGCCGCCTTCACCGAGGCGTCGATGTCGAGGACGCCGGCGAGTGCGGACGGCTGATTCCCGACCACACCCACGGCATGCCCGCCGAGGCGCGCGAAGCCGCAGACGATGTTCGCGGCGTACGCCTGCTGCAGCTCGAGGAACGAGCCCTCGTCGATAACTGCCTCGATCACGCGCTTCATGTCGTACGGCTTTCCCGAGGAGTCGGGGATCAGCGTGTCAAGCTCGGTTGCCTCCCGGTCGACCGGATCGGTGGGAGCCGCGTACGGCGACGTCTCGAGATTCGACTGCGGGAGGAAGGTGAGCAGGTAGCGCGCGTCCTCGATGCACGCCTGCTCGTCGGGTGCGACGAGATGGGCGACGCCCGACTTCGTCGCATGAGCGCTCGCACCTCCGAGATCCTCGAAGCTCACGTCCTCGCCGGTCACCGTCTTCACAACGTCGGGTCCCGTGATGAACATGTACGACGATCCCTCGGTCATGAGCACGAAGTCCGTGATCGCGGGGGAGTAGACCGCGCCACCGGCGCAGGGGCCCATGATCAGGGAGACCTGAGGGATGACCCCCGAGGCCTGGACGTTCCGCCAGAAGATCTCGGCGTAGCCCGCGAGCGAGACGACGCCTTCCTGGATCCGCGCGCCACCCGAGTCGTTGATCCCGACGACGGGGCAGCCGACCTTGACCGCCAGGTCCATCACCTTGCAGACCTTCTCGGCGAAGACCTCGGAGAGCGAGCCTCCGAACACGGTGAAGTCCTGCGAGAAGACGCAGACCGGCCGGCCGAAGATCGTGCCGTAGCCGGTCACGACGGCGTCTCCCCACGGCCGCTGCTCTCGCATGCCGAACTCGCTCTCACGGTGCCGCACGAAGCGGTCGAGCTCGACGAACGAGCCTGGATCGAGAAGGAGCTCGAGTCGCTCGCGGGCGAGCAACTTGCCGCGCTCGTGCTGGCGAGCGACAGCCTTCCCCGAGCCTGCGTGCGCCGCAGCGTCGCCGAGCTCGCGGAGCCAGGCGAGCTTCGCCTCGGTCGTCTCGTGTCGGGTCGACATCCGCGCGGAGCCTAACCGTGGCTCGGTGCCGGGCGCCCGAAGGGACACGCCTTCGTGCCTGGCACCAAGACATGCCTCATGTGGACAGGGCCGGCGATGCACGTCTTCGTACCCGGGGGGCCCGTTACGCGCCGGAAGCAGCGATGGAGGCCGGCGACGTCTCCGGGGGCGGTCGCCGCCGCCCCCGGAGACGTGTTGTCCTACCGACGCGCGGTGATCGTCCGCGTCACGGCGGCGGCTGCGTTCCCCGCCGCATCTGTCGCGGTCACCCGAACGGTGAGCCGCGCCGTCCCGCGCGAGCGCACCGTCGCCGCACCCGCCGCCGAGAGGCGAACCCGAAGCGGAACCGAGCCCGCAACATCCGTCGTTACGGTCGCAGTTCCGACCACCCGCGTACCGAGCAGGAGACGTACCGTGAACGTGCAGGCCTCGTTGCACGCGGCGCGAACCGCGAGCCCCGTGCGACCCGCCAGAGCCGTCGCCTTGGACGTCGTCGCGACCTTGACGACCGACAGCGTCGGCGCGGTCGTGTCAGACTGAGCGGTGCCGAGCGCGGCCAGGCCGTTCACGGCGACACCGCCGCCGATCCGGCCGACCAGGGTCGCCGCGCCGTTCGTGAGGTTGATGCGATAGAGCTGCGAGCCACCCTGACTCGGAACACGGAGCGCGGCCCACGCGACGCCGTCCGACGGCGCGATGTCGAAGCCGGCGCCCGCCTGGGCGTCGACACCGAGCGGCCCGACGGTGACAAGCGTGCCGTTGTTCGGCGGGTTCTGGAGGACGAGCACGTCACGGGCCGAGTCGATATCGAAGAGCTGGGTCGTCGTCGCGCCTCGAACGCTGTTCGTGTAGGCGGATCCGGTCACCTGCGGCACCGTGCCGTTTCCGGCGTCCGCCGGTGCGTAGGTCAGCGTTCCGTCGACCGCGGCCGTCGCGCCGGTGTCGGGATGGAGGCGCAGATTCTGGCGCGCATCGCTGGTCAGGCGGATCCGGTCGACCGTCGGGTTGAAGTCGAACCCGAAGAAGCCGCCGCTGACGGCGGGCGTGAACGCCGACGTGCCGATCGCGGTCGCGGTGCCCGTCGTCGAGTCGATCGTGTAGAGACGGGAGCTGCTGGAGAGCCCGACGAGTTGACCGTTCGCCGGTCGCACGTCGATCCCGAGCAGCCGCTCGCCGGCCCCGAGCCCGGTTACCCGGATGCGGGTGATCGCGCGGGGCGTGTCGCTCGAGAAGACGACGAGGCGGTTCGCCTCGTCGACGGCCACGAGCCGCTCCGCGGCCGAGCCGACTGCGGGCAGCGCGAGAAACGCGGCCGCGATGGCAAAGGGGACGAGCGCACGAATGCTTCTCGATCTGAATCGCATTGAGACCTCCTGAAAGCGCGCATACTCCGTGCGCGTAGGTGTGTTGGCGGTGATTCGGCTCGCCCGTTGTATGCGGTTCGAGCCCGAGCCGTCACAATCCAGAGATGACTGCTCCGCTCGACCGCTCCGCGACCTGGCCGTACGAGGACGGCAAGCCGGGCCGGTTCTCGTATGCGCGAGCAGACCACCCGGCGGGTGTCGCCTGCGAGGAGGCTCTCGGTGCGCTCGACGGTGGTCACGCGCTCCTCTATCCGTCCGGTATGGGCGCGGTCACCACCGTCGTGCTCACGATGCTTCGGGCCGGTGACACGATCGCGCTCGCCGAGGGTGCGTACTACGGCCACCGGGTGCTCTTCGACCACCTCGCGCCATGGGGCGTGCGCGTCGTCGAGTTCGACCAGACCGGCTCACCCCCCGCTGCCGTCGATCTCGTCCTCGTCGAGGCACCGGCGAATCCGCTCCTGACGATGCCCGATCTCGAGGCGACCGCAGCGCACCCCGCGCCGGTCGTCTGTGACGCCACGGTCGCCTCTCCACTCCGCCTCCGACCGCTCGAGCACGGATGTGACATCGTCCTCCACTCGGCGACCAAGGTGCTCGCGGGCCACGACGACGTGATCGCCGGAGTCACCGTGACCCACTCGCGCGAGCTCCACGATCGGTTGCACCTGACGCGGCGTCTCGCCGGGATCGTGGTATCGCCGGACGCTGCGTGGCTCGTCCACCGGGGGCTCGAGACGCTCGGCCCGCGCCTCGACGTTCAGGAAGCGTCTGCCCGGGTCCTGGCCGCGCGCCTCGCGGAGCACCCGGCAATACAGACGGTGCGGTACCCGGGGTTCTCGTTCCTCGTCTCGTTCGACGTCGCCGACGGTGAGGCCGCCGGGCGCGTCGAGCGAGCTGTCGCGACGATCGAGAACGCCACGAGCCTCGGCGGCATCCGCTCGAAGCTCGAGGCGCGACATCGCTGGGAGGGTGACCGCATCCCGCAGGGCCTCCTCCGGCTCTCCGTCGGCCTCGAGGACATCGAGGTGCTCTGGGCGGATCTCGAGCACGCGCTCGGAAACGCCTGAAGACGAGGCAAAGAACGCGCACGGCGCGACTCGCACCGCGCGACGCTCTCCTCCACGACCTCTACCCCCGCGGAATCTGGTAACCCAACGTTCACGCGGTGCGATGCGCCGCCGCGCTACCTTGAACGCATGTTCCTCACACGCAGGAAGACAGAGCTGCCGAGTCCGGAGAACGCGCTCTCCGGACGCGATCGGCCGATCGCCCCGTCCGGTCTACATCTTGTGCTCGGCACGCCGCTGACTCCGCCCTTCCCGGCAGGGACGGAGCGCGCGATCGTCGGGATGGGCTGCTTCTGGGGCGCCGAGCGCCTGCTCTGGCAGCTGCCCGGCGTGTACACGACGGCCGTCGGCTACGCAGGCGGGATCACGCCGAATCCGACCTACGAGGAGACCTGCACCGGACGCACCGGTCATGCCGAGGTCGTCCTCGCGGTTTACGACCCGGAGAAGATCTCCTACGACGACTTGCTGAAGGTGTTCTGGGAAGAGCACGATCCGACTCAGGGCATGCGCCAGGGCAACGACGTCGGGACGACGTACCGATCGGCGATCTACTGGACGACCGAAGAGCAGCGTGTCGCGGCGGAGGAGTCCCGCGACCGCTACGCGACCGCGCTCGCCGCCGCCCACAGGGGTGCGATCACGACCGAGCTCGCCGAAGCCGGCCCGTTCTACTACGCGGAGGACTACCACCAGCAGTACCTGGCGGCGAACCCGGGGGGCTATTGCGGTCTCGCCGGCACAGGCGTCGCCTGCCCTGTCGGGACGGGCGTCACCAGCTCTTGACGCCTGCGCGAGCGAGGTGATGCGCGGTCATCGCGCGCCGGGTCACCCTGCGAGCGTTGGCGCGCCGCGTCAGCCTGCGAGAGCCGGTTCGGTCCACACTCCAGCGCTGACGAGCCCGACCCGCTGGGTCGACCTCCGATCTGAAGAGCCTCCGGAGACCCGCGATCGCGTCGTCGCTCCCGACCCCGCGATACGGATACGGCGCCGGTGCGCGGTAGATCTCGGGCGCGAACGGCCCGAAGCCCGCCTTGAACGGGTGCACCTTGCTCGTCATCGTCATCGTGAGGAGCGTCCGGCCGTGGAAGCCGGAACACAACCACACCCGGCCGTCCGGTCGCCGCCCCGCGCGATCTTCACCGCGTTCGCGTTCGCCTCGGCGCCCGAGTTGACGAGGATCGACTTCTGCCCGGTCCCCGCGCAGGGTGAGAGCTCGGCAAGCAGCCGGCAGGTCTCCACGTACGGCTCATAGACACCGACCATGAAGCACTGGTGGAGGTATTCGTCGGCCTGCCGGTGGATCGCCTCGACGACGCACGTTCGTCGACTTCGCCGGTGGGATCGGCTGCCAGAACACCGGGCACCGGTTCGCGGCGGTGACGCGGGTGCCTTCGGCCGCGGTCACGACGAGCCTCGGCGTCGCGCGCCGTTCGACACGAAGCGCTTCCACGCCGCGAGCACTGCCTCCTGCCGGTCATGGCCACGCGCCCGAGTATGACTCGCGTGCACATGAGGCGAACCGCTTCCGCCCGAGACAGAGCACGTGTCCGACTGAAGTCGGACACAGCGACCGGCAGAACCGGTGCGGTTTCCCGCACTACGCGGCCGTTCACCGGTCTGCGACGATTCGTGGGACATGACGAGCGCGACGACGATCCTCATCGTCGACGACCACCCGAGCTTCCGCCGGTGCGCGAGGGCGATCCTCGAGGCGGACGGCTTCGCGGTGATCGGCGAGGCGGACGACGGTGAGGGCGCGATCTCGGCGATCGGGTCGCTCCAGCCGGAGGTCGTGCTTCTCGACGTCCAACTGCCCGACATGGACGGTTTCGCGGTGCTCTCGCGGCTCGGGGAGGATGCTCCGTCGGTCGTTCTCGTCTCGAGCCGGGAAGCGTCGGACTATGACGGCCTGATCTCGGCGAGCGGGGCTCGCGGCTTCATCTCGAAGGCCGACCTCAGCGGCGCCGCCGTTCGCTCCCTCCTTCCGTGACGCGCCGACGGCTCGGCGCCGCCGTCGCGCTCGGCATCCTGCTCTACGCAGCCGCCCTCGTTCTCGTTCTGACCGACGATCTCGGTGACCGGCGAACGCTCGTCGTACTTTTGTTCGCCGCCGGCGTCGTCTTCACGATCACCGGCGCGATCGCGGCCGCTCGTCGCCCGCGCAACGCGACAGGCGCCCAGATGCTGGCCGTCGGCCTCGTCTGGTCGCTCGGCTCGCTCCAGGCTGCGGACGACTCGTTCGTGTTCACGCTCGGCTTCGCGCTGAGCGCGCTCGCGTTCGTCCCGTTCACGTGGCTCATCCTCTCGTACCCGACCGGTCGGTTGCCGCGCGACGATCGCTGGATCGTGGCGGCCGTCGCCGCGATCGTGACGCTCGGTCCGCTGTCCGTCGTACTCACCGACTCGACGCCGATCACAGGGTGTGCCGATTGTCCCGAGAGCGCATTCGTCCTTTCGGACGACGCGGGGCTCGCCCGCGCCGCGTCCCTCGCCTATGCGCTGCTCGCGGCCGCTGCGGCGCTCGGCGTCTTCGTACGTCTCGTCCGCCGGTACCGGGCCTCGACACCGCCGCTTCGCCGCGTCGTCGGGCCGGTCTACCTCTTCACGCTCGAGGCGCTGGTGGCGCTCATCGCAGGCGGGCTCGTCAGCACGGTCAGCGACTCGGCTGCGCTGTGGCTCGAGCATCTCGCGCTCGTCTCGCTGGCGTTGATGCCCGTCGCGTTCCTGGCGGGCATCCTGCGCACGCGGCTCGCCCGCGCGGGGATCGCCGACCTGGCGATCGCGCTCGGCAACGGCACGCCGCTCCGCGATGCGCTCGCAGACGCGCTCGGCGACCCATCGCTGCGGCTCGCGTACTGGTCGGCCCAACGCGAGGAGTGGGTCGACGGCGAGGGCATGACGCTCGCGGAACCGATCGCGCGGGGTGCGAACGCCGCGACGGTCGTGAACCACGGAGGTACCCGCGTCGCCGCGCTAGTCCACGACCGGACGCTCGCCGAGCAGCGTGAGCTCGTCGATGCCGTCGCGGCGACGGCAGGGCTCGCGTTCGAGAAGGAGCGCCTGCAGGCCGAGCTCAGAGCCCAGTATCGATTCCTCGAGACGATCATCGACACCGCGCCGAGCCTGCTCACGGTGGTGGACACCGAAGGGCGGATCCGGAACTTCAACCGGGCCGTCGAGATCGCGAGCGGTCTCGAGGGACGCACCCGGGTCGAGGGTCGCCATTTCTGGGAGGTGTTCATCGACCCGGCGGAGCGCGAGGCGATGATCGAGCGGTTTCGCGCTGCGGCGCCGGACTTTCCGGCGACCGAGTACGAAAACACGTTCATGAACGCGAACGGTCAGGAGCGGGTCATCGCGTGGCACTCGGCGCCGCTCCTCGACGAGAGTGGCGACGTCGTCCGCGTTATTGCGGGAGGGATCGACATCACCGAGCGGAAGCGCCGCGAGCTCGATCTCCAGCGCCAGCGCGACTTCGCGAACGCCGTGGCAGACGCGATTCCGAGCTTCATCGTGATCGTCGATCATGACGGCGCAGTCGTGCCGGCGGGTGCGAACCGCGCCTTCCTCGATGCGTTCTCGTGGGCGCTGTCCAAGCTCGAGGGCACGTCGTTCCTTGAGCTCGTGGCCGACGACGACGAGTTCTCCGCGCGGATGGCGATCGCGGGCGCAGCGAACGGCGTCCCGCAGTCCGAGCGGGAGTCGCGCTGGCTCACGCGGGACGACCAGGAGCGGATCGTTGCCTGGACGGCGACGCCCGTCCTCGACCAGCGCGGCACCGCGCGGGTGCTCGTCTCAGGCGCCGACGTCACGGAGCGCGCACGCCAGGAGGAGGAGGTGCGTGCCTCGCGGGCACGCATCGTGGCTGCGACCGACGCGGCCCGCCGTCGCCTCGAGCGGAACCTCCACGACGGCGCACAGCAGCGGCTGGCCGCGCTCTCGCTCTCTCTCCGGCTGACGGAGTCCAAGCTCCCCGTCGACGTCGAGGCGGCACTCGAGAGCCTCGCGGCGGCCCGCTCCGAGCTCGCTCAGGCGCTCGACGAGCTGCGCGAGCTCGCGCGCGGTCTCCATCCCAACGTGCTCACAGACCGGGGTCTCGGCCCGGCGCTCGAGGGGCTCGTCGTGCGCTCGCCGATCCCCGTCACGATCGACATACCCGCCGAGCGCTTCCCGCCTGCGATCGAGGCGGCCGCGTACTACGTCGCGGCGGAGGCGCTCGCGAACGTCGTGAAGTACGCGCAGGCGACCGAGGTTCGTGTCCGGATCTCAGGCGATGACGACGGCGAGGTCCAGTCCGTGGTCGTCGAGGTGGTCGACGACGGCATCGGCGGCGCCGACCCGTCGCGCGGCTCGGGCCTCGAAGGTCTCGAGGATCGCGTGGAGTCGCTCGACGGCGTTCTCGAGATCGAGAGTCCTCGAGGTGGCGGGACGCGGATTCGTGCGACCATTCCGGTGGCGCGACCCGAATCCGGGCCTGCCGAGCCGGGTCACGGAAACCCACCTTCCGTGGCCGGGCCGCATTGAGCAGTCGCCATCGACCGGCGGTGGCGCGTCCCGCCGCGAGCGCTCGTACACTCAACCCGGTGTCTACGCTCCCCACCGGCACCGTGACGTTCCTCTTCGCCGACGTCGAGGGGTCGACACGCCTCGTGCAGTCCGCAGGCGCTCGGTACCCCGGGATGATCGGCGAGATCCGCCGCCTGCTCCGCGAGGAGATCGCAGGGAACGGCGGCACCGAGGTGGACGCGACCGGTGACGAGCTCTCAGCCGTCTTCGAGGAGGCGCAACCCGCGCTCACGGCCGCGCTCGCGAGCCAGGAGCGGCTCCGAGACCGTGCGTGGCCCGACGAGCACTCGGTTCGCGTCCGCATGGGTCTGCACACCGGGGTGCCGCAGCTCGGCGAGGAGGGCTACACCGGGCTCGACGTGATCCGCGCCTCGCGGATCGCCGCGGCCGGTCATGGAGGGCAGATCCTCCTCTCGTCGACCGCGGCGCCCTTCATCTCCGGGGTCGAGGTCCGCGATCTCGGCACCCACCGACTGCAGGGGCTGCCGGACCTGGAGCGCATCCACCAGGTGCTGGTGGACGGTCTGCCACGGGACTTTCCGCCGCTCCGCGGTACCGTCTCCCAGCTCGGCGACGCACGTCGCGTCGTGCTCGCGGACGACTCCGTCCTCCTGCGTGAGGGCGTGGCGCGCCTCCTCGAGGAGGCAGGCTTCGAGGTCGTGGCGCAGTCCGGCACGGCCGACGATCTCCTGCGGCACGTCGCGATGCACCGGCCCGACGTCGCCGTGATCGACATCAGGATGCCGCCGACGCACACGGACGAGGGCCTACGCGCCGCGCAGGAGATCCGCGAGAAGCATCCGTCCGTCGGAGTGCTTCTCCTCTCACAGTACGTCGAGCCAGGGTACGCGATGGCGCTGCTCGAGACGAGCGCGGAAGGAGTCGGCTATCTCCTCAAGGACCGCGTAGCCGACCTCGAGCAGTTCGGGACCGCCGTGCGCCGCGTCGCGGACGGCGGCTCCGCTCTCGACCCCACCGTCGTCAGCCAGCTCGTGGGTCGCAAGCGTCGGGACGACCCCGTGGACAAGCTCACCCCCCGCGAGCGCGAGGTGCTCGAGTTCATGGCGGAGGGCAGGTCGAACCAGGCGATCGCCGAGCGGATGTTCGTGACGCTCCGTGCCGTCGAGAAGCACGTGACGAGCATCTTCACGAAGCTCGGCCTGCCGGCGAGCACGGACGACCACCGTCGCGTGCTCGCCGTGCTCGCGTTCCTGCGCGCCTGACCGTCACGTAGCGCCACGAGTCGGGCCCATCTCATGGCGCGGTCGACACGGTCGCAGGAGACCGGTACGACGCCACTCGCCCGCTGCTCGGACGGTGTGGTTTCCCGCACCGTTACGCGGGAGGTCGCCGCATCGTCGGGACGACCGGTAGCGGGCAGGCTCCGCTCACGGTGCGCAGCTGGCTCTCACGCTCCCACTCCGGCGTCCGGGAGGTCGCCGCAATCGCCTTTCTCTACGGCCTCTACGAGGTGGTGCGCGGCGCCGGTGGCGAGAACGTCGAGGCGGCCAGGCAGAACACCGCCGACATCGTCGCGCTGGAGCAGGCCGCCGGCGTGTACGTCGAGCGCGGGGTCCAGGAGTCGTTCGAGGCGATTCCCTTCGCCCCCGCGACGCTCGGGCTCGCCTACGTGCTTCTTCACTTCGTCGGCACAGCGGTCGCGCCCGTCTGGGTGCACCGCCGTCATCCCGATCGCTTCCCGCTCGTCCGCACGACGTTCATCGCCTCGACCGCACTCGCGCTCGTGGGCTACGTCCTCTACCCGGCCGCACCGCCGCGGCTCGCGGAGCTCGGGTTCTCGGACACCGTGACCAGCTCGACGGGGCTCGACCTCAGCTCCGACCTCCTCGGCGCCCTCTACAACCCGTTCGCCGCCGTCCCGAGCCTCCACTTCGGGTACGCGCTCATCGTTGGCGCCGTGCTCGTCGCGATCGCCTCGCAGCGGGCGTGGCGGATCACAGGCGTGCTCTATCCGGCCGCGATGCTCGTGATCATCGTCGCGACGGGCAACCACTTCGTCGTCGACGCGGCGCTCGGCGGGTTGGTGGTCGTCGTCGGGTGGATGGCAGCGCGATGGCTGGTAGCTCCGGTCGCCGCGAGCCGCACGCGGCTTGCGCTCGCCGACTGCCCGCAGACGTGACGCCCGTCTACCATCACCGTGACGCCGGAGTAGCTCAGCTGGTCAGAGCACTGCTCTTGTAAAGCAGGGGTCAAGGGTTCGAATCCCTTCTCCGGCTCTTCCTCGTAGCTGGTCGTCCGGCCTACGCCGGGACGGCGCGCGAAGCCTGGTGCACCAGGATCTTCCGCTTGACGCGCTGGAGGGCGTTGTCGATCGTCTTGCAGTCGCAGGCGAGCTCGTCGGCCATCTCCTCGTACGAGCGTCCGTCGAGGTAGAGCCGGAGGGCTTCGGACTCGAGCCCCGAGAGACTCGTCCCGAGACACCCCACGAGGGACTGGAGCTCCTCCGTCGAGACGACCCGCACGGACGGATCGTCGATCACGGGACCCGGCAGCGCGTCCCCGAGCGTGCACTCGCCGTCCGTGTCCTGGCCGGCCGGCGTGTGGCTGAACGAGATGTAGGTGTTGAGCGGGGCGTGCTTGAACCGAGTGGCCGACTTGATCGCGGTGATGATCTGTCGCGTCACGCAGAGCTCGGCGAACGAGCGGAACGACGTCTCCTTGTCGTGCCGGAAGTCGCGGATCGCTTTGAAGAGGCCGATCATCCCCTCCTGCACGAGATCCTCGGCATCGCCGCCTGCGAGGAAGTACGAACTCGCCTTGAGCCGCACGAACCCGTGGTACCGGCGCATGAGCTCCTCACGCGCGCCATTCGACCCGTTCCGCGCCTTGAGGACGAGCTGAAGATCCTCGAGCTCCCGCTGCAGCTTCTGCGGGGTCTTCGGTGCTGCAGCGGTGCGAGCGGACATTCCCTCATCTCCTCTCGAAGCTTTCCAGGACGACCCGAGAACGGAGTCTCACCCTCAGGTCGAGGGAGAAGCTAGCAGCATCTTGCGCTCGTTACAACCCTTTGCGCAATTTCCAATGTAATAGGAACACATGTTCGGTGTTGTCCTGGACGTACACAGCGACCTCGCACGGGAAACCGATGCAGGGCGCCGGACCTGTCCGGCACCCGAGTGCACTGAGATCGCGATACCCGACCGGGGCAGCTTCCCGGTGGAACATCGCGAGACGAGTGCCCTAGTCGCGAGCGCGACGCAGACGCTCGAGTCGGGCCCGCGTCTCCTCGTCGAGGCGATCGGCCACGCGGCTCGCCGAAGGCTCGCGATGGGCAACGCGGCCGAGCTCGTCGAGAAAGGGCGCCGACGCACGCTTTCGCACCGCCTGACCGCTCGTTCCCCGCACCGCGGCGTCGGACGTCACGAGCAACACCGCCTCTGCGTCGCGATGCTCGGCCGCGAGCCGCTCGAGCACGTCGTCGGCGTGGGTCGCGAACCGCACCTGCAGAGGACCGATCTCGCGCTGCTTCCCGACTCCGTCGAAGACGACAATACCGCGCGCTCCGCGAAGCGCGACGAAGCTGGCGAGGGCATCGACGAGTTCCTCCCTCGACCGGAAGGCGCCTGCGTGGAAGAGGTTCGATCCGTCGAAGAGATAGAGCGTGGGCTCGGGCAACACTCAACCTCGAGTCGAGCTGGAGGTGGTGCGTTGACGCCGCGCCTCGAAGAGCATGACCGCCGCCGCTACGCTCACGTTCAGCGACTCGACACCCTTGCCGAGCGGGATCGCGACCGCCGCGTCGCACGTCCGGCGGACGAGCGGACGAACGCCTCGACCCTCGGCACCGAGCACGAGCGCAACACCGTCGCGAAGATCCACGTCCCAAAGGCTCCGGTCACCGTCGGCGGCCGCCGCGTACGCCCACACACGATCACCCTTGATCTCGCCGATGTATCGTGCGAGGTTCGGGACGACGGCGACAGGCAGGTGCTCGACGGCGCCCGCGGAGGCGCGGCAGACAGCGGACGTGACGATCGCCGCACCGTGCGCGGGTAGGACGACCCCGGTCGCACCGGCCCCGGCCGCGCTTCGCACGACAGCCCCGAGATTTCGCGGATCCGTGACCTGGTCGAGCAGGCAGAGGAGGGGCCGCTCGTCTGCCGCAAGCTCCCACGCGTCCGCGTAGGGGTATGGCTCGCACCACGCGACGAGCCCCTGGTGATCGGGCGAGCCTGCCGCCTCCGTGAGCTCGCGCTCGCGTTTGACCCGAGGCCGCGGGCCCTCGGCGAGCCACTCGAGCGCCGAGGATGCGCGCTCCCCGGCCCAGAGCTCGAGGACGGCGCGACGCCCTCGAAGCGCCTCGCGAACGGCATTCCGGCCGTAGACCAGGTCGCGGCTCACGCCCGTGGCACGAGCTCGTAGCCCGCGGCCACGTCGCGCACCTCCCAGCCGGCGGCGAGGATCTCGGCGCGAAGCCGGTCTGCCTCCGCGAAATCCTTGGCCGCGCGGGCCGCGCTACGAGCCTCGGCGAGCTGGGTCACGCCAGCCGGAGCGTCCGCGCGATCCGCCAGGGATCCCAGCCCAAAGACGTTCAGCGCACGGTAGAGCAACTCGTGATCGCGCCACTCATGGATGACGGCGAGCGCCTCAGGAGTGTTAAAGTCGTCGTCGAGCGCCGCCGCGAACCGATCCCACGCGTCGTCGGGCGCGGTTATGGAAGGGTTTCGGAAGACCTCCCGGAAACGCGCGGCACGCGCCGCAGCCGCGGTGAGCGTGCTGTCCGAATAGTCGAGCGGCTTGCGCCAGTGACCTGACAGGAAGAATGCAAGGAGCGTCTCGCGCCCCCAGCGGTCGAATGCGCGCGCGAGGGAGACGTCGTTACCCGCCGACTTGTGCATCTCCTCGCCGGCGAACCGGAGCATCCCGTTGTGCATCCAGATGCGCGCGAACGGATGTCCGAGCGCGCGTGACTGGGCGATCTCGTTCTCGTGGTGCGGGAAGACGAGGTCGAGGCCGCCGCCGTGAATCTCGAACTCCGGGCCGAGGTGCTTCTTGGACATGGCCGAGCACTCGATGTGCCAGCCGGGACGGCCTCGCCCCCACGGCGACTCCCACGACGAGTCCTCGCCGGGCTTCGATGCCTTCCAGAGCGCGAAGTCTCGCGGATCCTCCTTGCGGGGGTTCGGCTCCTGATCGAGCATCTCGTCGGCTCGCTGGCGGGAGAGGCGTCCGTACTCCGGAAAGCTCGCGACGCGGTAATAGACGTCGCCGTCCGCCTCATACGCGTGGCCACGCACGACGAGCTCCTCGATCATGCGGATCTGATCCGGCACCGTGCCCGCGGCGGTCGGCTGGACATCCGGCATCCCGAGACCGAGTCGCCCGATGTCCTCCAGGTACCACTCGGTCGCTGCCGCCGCGAGCCCCACGCTGTCCCCCGGCGCCGCGTCGTAGATCTTGTCGTTGATGTCGGTGACGTTGATCGCGAGCTTGGTCTCGTATCCGTTGAGGTCGAGCCACCGCTTGAGCCAGCGCCCGAGCACCTCGGGCACGGCATTACCGACGTGGATGTGCCGGTAGACGGTCGGGCCGCAGAAGTACATGCGCACGGGGCCAGGCCGCGCCGGAAGCTCGACGAGACCGCGCGTGTACGTGTCGTAGAGGCGCATGGCGCGATCGTAGACGCGAGCCTTTCGTGGATGTGGGCGCGGCCGAATGTCTGGCCGGCGTCGAGCTCCGGTGTCTGGCTTCAGCCAGACACCTGCTCTCCCGCGCGCCGCACCCGCTCGAGCGCCTCGTCGAGTGAGAGCGCCGCGATCACGGCCCAGAGCTCCGGGCCCCGGGCTGCGCCCGTCAAGGCCAGCCGGAGATGGCGGAGGTCGCCGCCGACAGCCTTCAGCTCGCGGACGATCCCGCGCGCGCCGGACTCGTCGAGTTGCTCGCCGGCACCCGAGCGCAGCTCGAGAAACCGCTCGAGAGTCGGTCGCGCGTCGACCGGCAGCGACACCGGGTCGGGGTTCGTGATCTGAAGCGCCATCTCCCGTGCCTCGACGAGCGTGCGCGCCCCACGCAAGGCACGGGCGAGACCGAGCGGTGCGTCCGCGGCGCTCGTCAACTCCTCATCGCCCATCGCCGTGATCGCGTCGATCGCCAGCCGACCGAGGCGTCCACGATCCAGCTGCACGTCGTGTGCGGGCAGCCCGAGCTCGTCGAGGTAGGCACGCGCGGCCGCGGCGGGCACACCGTCCGAGCGGAGCTCCGCCACCGACGAGTGCCCGTGACGCTTCGAGAGCTTCCGGCCGTCCTCCCCGAGCAGGAGCCCGTGGTGGAGCACCTGTGGCAGCTCACCGCCGAGCGCGACGGCGATTCGCTGCTGGAGCTGCTCGTTCGCTCGGTGGTCTGAGCCGCGAATCACGTGCGTGATCCCAAGCTCGAGGTCGTCGGCCACGCTCGCGAGCTGGTACGTGGCGGTGCCGTCGGCCCGGACGAGCGTCGTCGTGCCGAGCCTCAGCGCTCCCTCCTCATCACGGCGCGCGGCTCCCGAGGCCTCAGCGGTCGCCGCCGCGGCCGCGTAGAGCCTGGCGCGAGCGCTCTGCCGCACCGGGCCTTCGTCCCAGTCGATCCCCAGCCACGCCAGGTCCGCGACGATCGCCTCCTCACCCCCGGCAACCGTCCTCGACGGGTCGGTGTCGTCGATCCGGAGCACGAGGGCGCCATCGTGCTCGTCGGCGAACCTGCGATTCGCGACGGCGGTGAGCGCGTTGCCGAGATGGAGCGACCCCGTCGGGCTGGGCGCGAAGCGAACCCGGACACTCACGCGTCGATCGGCACGTGCCCCGGCTCACCGGCGACGCGCTCGAGCCAGGCTCGGAGGGCGGGGTACGGCTCGAGGTCGAACCCGCCTTCGTGAGCGACGTGCGTGTAGGCGTAGAGCACGATGTCGGCGAGCGTGATCGAAGTGCCGACGATGTGCGAGCCTGCCGCCGCGAGGTGAGTCTCCATCGCCTCGAGCGCCTTCGTGCCGGATCGCTGTCTGCTCTCGATCGTCGAGGCGTACTTCTCCGGCTCGCCGGAGTACGCGAGGAGGAACCGCGCGACCGCGATCGCAGGCTCGTCGGTGTACTGCTCGAAGAACATCCACTGCAAGACCTTCGCGCGGTCGTAGCGGTCAGCGGCAACGAAGCGCGTGCCCTCGCCGAAGTACCAGAGGATCGCGCCGGACTCCGCGAGCGGCCGCCCGTCGTCGAGCACGAGCGTGGGGACGCGCAGGTCAGGGTTGAGCCCGCCGAGCACATCCGGTCGATCCGAGCGGTCGACCACGTCGAGCTCGCGCCGCTCGTAGTCGATCCCGAGGTGCGCGAGGAGCAGCCGCACCTTGTAGCAGTTGCCCGAGACCATCGAGTTGTAGAGGAGCACGACCCAGACGCTACAGCGCGCGCTGCGCGCGCAGTACCCTCGCAGAGTGGAAGTCGAGCTCCTCGCGTGGTTCGAGCAGCACGCACGCGATCTCCCCTGGCGCCGGACGCGCGACCCGTACGCGATCCTCGTCTCCGAGGTCATGCTCCAGCAGACACAGGTCGATCGGGTCGTGCCCCGCTACCTCAGGTGGCTCGAGCGCTGGCCGACGACCGAGGCCCTCGCCCTCGCCGCGCCCGCGGAGGTGATCGTCGAGTGGCAGGGACTCGGCTACAACCGACGTGCGCTCACCCTGCATCGCGCCGTCCGTCAGGTGACCGAGCTCGGGTGGCCGACGGATCTCACGACGCTCCCAGGCGTCGGCCCGTACACGGCCGCCGCCCTGCGCAACTTCGCCTTCGGCGACGACGTCCTCCCGCGCGACGTCAACGTCGGGCGAGTCGAGCGACGGACGGGACACTCGTTCGACAGCGCCGCCGCGCAGGCGCTCATGGATCTGGGCGCAACGATCTGCCTGGCACGGATCCCACGCTGCTCGGTCTGTCCGCTGGCGGAGGCGTGTCCGTCACGCGGGACGCGGGACGAGCCCGCCCGCAGGCAGTCGCGATTCGAGGGCTCCTTCCGGCAGCGGCGTGCAGCGGCCCTCCGGCTCGTCGTAACATCACCACGCGCTGCGGAGGAGCTCGATCCGGACGCCGTGGGATCGCTCGAGCGGGACGGCCTGGTCGTCGTCGACCACGGTGTCGTCCGTCTTCCGAGCGAACCCTGATCCGCAACGCGCCGCCGTCACACGTGAGCCAACACGCAGGCGAGCGGGCGCGGAACGCAGGCGAGATCCAGCGCGTCGACAAGCAGCGTTGCATAGCGGATCTTTCGGTTCCACATGAAGCGCCAGAGCTGCTCCTCGTGGTCAAGCCCTCGCTTCGCGACCTGTTTCTGGAAGGTCCGAAAGGAGCGCAGCTCACCCTCGGCGTCGATGACCTGCTCCATGCGGGTGGGCCCGAGGGCGCGGACGAGCTCGTCCTCGAGGTCTGCGCTGCAAACGTAGAACCCCAGTTGTTCCATCGCCGCCCGCGAGAGGTCAGCGCCCAAACCGGCACCCTCGAGTCCTCGCCGGACGACGTGCTCCTCACCCTCGTCGTAGAGACCGGCGAGTGTCACGTTCGAGCCGAGCGGGCCGAACCGCGTGAGGAAACGTCCGATCGCATGCACGCCCCCGGTCGGGAGGATGGCGACGCGATCGGCGACGAGGTCTCGACCGAGACGCGCGCCGAGCGCCTCGAGCGCGATGCGGTCGCTCATGCCCTCGACAAGCACGATCGCGCGCGGGTCGTCTGCACCCGGCACCCGCGCAGCGTGCGGATCTCCGGCGGCGGACGAGGTTCCGCTCGGGGAACGGCCGGAGACGAGGATCGCCGTGTCCGTCATCCGAGCGAGGGTAGCGCCCTGCCCGTGCACACCGAGCCGGAGCGATATCGCGTCTCACCTCAGAGTGGTCGACCGAGGAGATCGCTCGTGACGTCCACGACCCGCTCGTATCTCTCCCACCCCGAGTCATCAGAGCTGCGCTGGCTGGGTGAACACGTTCACGTACTTTGTCGCCACACCGGGGTTTCGCGCGCGCGCCCCGACGAAGGTGGCCGGCTGACCGAGCAACGCGCCGAGCGCCGCTGCGTCCACCTCGACGTGCGCCGCGCCCGGGCGCCCCGCGAACCGAGCTCAGCGCCCCTCGTCGTAGCCGGGCCGCGCCTCGTCGTAGCGCGGCAGTCCGTCGTCCGGGATCTCCTCCCAGCTCGCCGCGTAGGCGACGAACGCCCGCGACTCCGGCCGCACCCCGGGATCGCCGTCGATCGCACCGAGCCTGACGCCCGTGTAGTCGCGCGAGCCCGGTTCGCAGCTGAAGAGCGCCGAGCCGCACCGCACGCAGAAGACCTTCTCGCGCCCTCCCTCCGGAGTCCAGCCACGAAGCTCGTCCTCGCCCTGCAGGATCCGCACCGAACCGGATTCGGCCCGCGCGTTCGCCGACGACGCTGTGCCCGAGCGGCGCTGGCAGCGGGTGCAATGGCAGTATCCCGCCGAGAGGAACGGTCGGCTCACCTCGAAGCGGACGGCGCCGCACCCGCAACCGCCGGTGATCGGTTCGTCCACCCTCCTCCTCCCTCAGCTTCCTCGCCGGGCGAGCGCGCCGGCCGTGAGACGCTCGGAGTCCGGCTTCAGGTCGATACCCGCACCCGCGAGCACCCGTGCGACGAACGGGCGCTTGTCGGCGGTGTAGCGCGGTCGGTCGGGTGTTCCTGCCGCATGACGCAGCTTCCAGGTTCCGTACTTCGCGGCGAGCGACGCGTCGACGCGCAGCGCGTCGCGAAACGCGAGTCGCTCGCGCCAGAGGTCGCTCCCGGGCTCGGTCAGGTGCACGCCGTAGGTTCGCCCGTGCGGCTCGTGCGGCTCGGGCCGCCAGAGAAGATGCGCGTCCGGCCGGTGCTCGCGGTACCAGTAGCCGAGCTCCTCGAGCGGCTCGAACGCCTCACGCGCAGCATCGAGCTCGCGGACGCCCGCGATCATGTCGATCACGGGCTTCGCGTGGAGCCCAGGCACTGCGGTCGAGCCGATGTGGTGGATCCCGCCGAGAAGCCACGGCCCGAGTGTCGCCTCGAGCGCGACTCGCTCACGCTCGAAGAGGAGTGGCCACTCGGGGTCGTACGGGACGACAACTCGCTGCTGCACCGCGTTCCAGTCTAGGCCGTCGAGCGAGGTTCCCTCGTAACAAGCGCTCATCAGCCGGGCGTAGGGCCACGGCGGGTGGGTCATCTCCAACTGCCCGACGGTCGCGGTCGGTTGACGGAGATCACGTCGCCGAGGCCGATTTCACGCACGCGTAAGACGAGCCCGCGACAATGAGCGGATGGCAACCGTCTTGGTCGTCGACGACGAGCCGATCGTGCGCGAGGTCGTCGTGCGGTATCTCGAGCGAGAGGGGTACGCCACGCTCGAGGCCGGTGACGGCGACGGCGCCCGCATGCTCGTCGAGAGCGCGTCGCCGGATCTCGTCGTCCTCGACGTCATGCTTCCGGGCACCGACGGCCTGGAGCTGTGCCGGTGGATCCGCTCGCGCTCCGAGCTGCCGGTCATCATGCTGACGGCCCGCGGCGAGGAGGCCGATCGGATCGTCGGGCTCGAGCTCGGGGCGGACGACTACGTGACGAAGCCGTTCTCCCCGCGCGAGCTGGCGGCGCGGGTGCGAACGGTGTTGCGGCGCGCGGGCGCCGGGACGGAGGCGAGCGCGCGGCTCGAGTTCGGCGACGTGGAGCTCGACGCCCAGACGCGCGACGTCCGGAAGGCCGGTGGAGAGGTGCGCCTCACGGCCAAGGAGTTCGATCTCCTCTGGTTCCTCGCGAGCCATCCGCGACGCGTGTTCGGACGCGACCAGCTGATGAGCCGCGTCTGGGGGTACGAGGCGGCCCTCGACACCGGCACCGTGACCGTTCACGTCCGCCGGCTGCGCGAGAAGATCGAGGACGACCCGTCCGCGCCGCGGCACCTGCAGACGGTCTGGGGCGTCGGCTACCGGATCGTGCCGTGAGCCTCGCCGTCGCGATGATCGGGCAGGCGCTCGCCGTCGGAGCGCTGACGCTCGCGGTCGGGCTCGTCGCCGTCGTGCTCCTCCGGCTCCTGCCGAGCCTCCGGCTGCAGCTGATCGGCCTCGCAACCCTCTCGGTGTGCCTGCCGCTCGCGTCGGTTCTTCTTTCCGGCTGGGTCGCCTTCAAGATGGGAGACGACGTCAAGATCCTCGCCGTCTCGGCTGCATCGGCAGCGGTTGCCGTCGTCGCGGGGCTCGTGCTCGCCCGCTCGATCGTCCGGTCGGTGGAGCGGGTCCGGGACGCATCGACCCGGCTCGCGCACGGCGATCTCAGCGTTCGCGCACCCGAGTCCGGGCCGGCCGAGGTGGCCGACCTCGCCTCGTCCTTCAACGAGATGGCGGGAAGCCTCGAACAGCTCTTCGACGCCCGGCGCGAGCTCGTCGCCTGGGCGAGTCACGACCTCCGGACACCCCTCGCGAACATGCAGGCGATGCTCGAGGCCCTCGAGGACGGGCTCGTCGAGCCCGAGACGACGGTCCCCGTCCTGCGGGAGCAGGTGGGCGTGCTCTCGGCGCTCGTGGACGACCTCTTCGAGCTCGCGCGCATCGATGCCGGAGCGCTGACGCTCGAGCTGCGCGAGGCTCTCCTCGAGCCGCTCGTCGACTCGTGCCTGCGTGGCGTCGAAGCGGATGCGAGGCGACGTGGCGTCGGGCTGGAGGCAAACGTGCCCGACCACGTCAAGGCCCGGTTTGCGCCGGAGAAGGTCGAGCGGGTGCTCTTCAACCTGCTCACGAACGCCCTGCGTCACACACCGTCCGACGGGACGATCGCCGTCCGCGTCGAGCAGCTCGCCCGCGAGGTCCAGGTAAGCGTCGAAGACACCGGCGAGGGCCTCGACGAGGAGGCGCGGCAGCGGATGTTCGACCGGTTCTGGCGGGCCGACCCGGCTCGCTCGGCCCGCGGCTCCGGTCTCGGGCTCGCGATCGCTCGTGGCATCGTCGAAGCGCACGGCGGTCGGATCTGGGCCGAGGCCCGACCCGAGGGCGGCGCGAAGGTCGCGTTCACACTCCCTGCGGCTCCGTAGGCGGCACAGCAGGCAGCCCCTCGGGCCGCTGCGCGGCAGGTGCCGCAGGCGACGAGACCTCCGGTGCGACCCATCTGCCCGTCGCCGCACCGGAGGCCGGTCAAGGGAACCTCCGTGAACGCGCGCCATGCGCCGCGCCGCCGGACGGTTCCGGTGAGCTCGAAGTCGCCGTCGGGCTGGCGACCGGCGCACGTCACGCCTCGTGGGCGGATCGTGCGCGTCTTCTCAGTCCGGTGGAGTCTCCTCCAAGGCGATACCCCTTCCATCGAAGGGCTGCTTCTCGTCACATCCTAGCGCGTCGGGCGATCGTTGGCGAGCGGCGCTCGTAGCGGAGGGGATCGCCCGCCCGCGGGCTACGCCTCCTCTCCGGCGAGGTACCGCTCGTAGAACATGCGCCTCGCGAGCCCCGACTCGTCGCGTCGCCGATAGGCCTCCTCGCGCGATGCGAAGGGCGACCGCGCGTTACTCGAGCGAGAGAGACCGAGCCGCCCGGCCAGCGCGTCCTCGATCCGCTCCCGCTGCCCGGCGAGGAGCGGGCGCGGAAGCTCGTCGGGCACGAACCAGCCGATGTCTACGACCTCCACCGGATCGGGCCTCATCTCTCCTCCGGTCAACTCGGCGGTGAACAGGATCACGTGGATCCCGCCATGCCAATGTGGCCGCGAGTACGCCCCAACCACATCGGTCGACGTCACCTCGAGTCCGGTCTCCTCGCGTACCTCGCGATCGGCTGCGTCGGCGAGCGATTCGCCGGGATCGACCTGCCCTCCGGGGAGGCACCAGACCTCGAAGTCCTCACGCTGGACGAGGAGCAAGCGCCCACGGTCGCGCACGGCGACGTTCACCGCCAGGATTCCCGTCATCCCGTAGCGTCGACGCGGAGCAGCGCGACGGCCTCGGCCGCGAGGCCCTCGCCGCGGCCGGTGAAGCCGAGCCGGTCCGTCGTGGTTGCGCGAACGTTGACGCGTTTCGGGTCGACGGCCATCGCCCCGGCGAGCCTGACGCGCATGGTATTCCGATGCGGAGCGACTCGCGGCTCCTCGCCGAGCACGACGCAGTCGGCGTTGACGAGCTCGTAGCCTGCCTCCTGGACCTGGCGGTACGCCTCTGCGAGAAGCGCAAGCGAGTCCGCCCCACGAGACGTACTGTCGTCGGAGGGAAAGAGCGCGCCGATGTCGCCGAGCCCTGCGGCACCGAGCAGCGCGTCGGTGAGGGCGTGGGCGACGACGTCGCCGTCGGAGTGACCCACGAGCCCGCGTGGATGCTCGATCGTCACGCCGCCGAGCACGAGCGGCACGCCTTCACCGAACGCGTGGGCATCGACGCCGAGCCCGACGCGAAGCTCGCTCACGAAACCCCGTGGGCGACGGCGAGCCCGAGCTCGGGGCGGTCACGCGCGTGGGGGCGTTGCTCGATCGCCGTCATGACGATCCGGACGCTAGACGATCGAGCACGCCGGGAAGCTCGCCGAGCGAGTCGATCACCTCCACACCGGAGGGTGTCGCCTGCAGGAAGCCCCATGGCCCCCGGCGGATGTGGATGGCGACCACGCCGGCGGCCAGCGCGGGCAGGACGTCGTTGTCCACGCGGTCGCCGACGTAGGCGATCTTTGCGACCGGCGTGCCGCTGACCTCGACGAGCGCCGAGAAGAAGGCGGGGTCGGGCTTCCGGACACCCAGGCTCGCGGAGCCGGAGACGAGATCCACGGGGAGATCGGCTGAGCGGGCCCAACCCTCGAGCGCCGCGCTCTGGTTGCCGGCGAGACCGACGAGCAGCCCTCGTGACCGAAGAGCGCGAAGACAGTCGAGCGCGTCCGGATAGAAGTCGTCGACGGAGTAGACAATGCCCTCCCAGGCGCTCGCGGGGCGCTCGATCCCGAGATGGCGCCAGAGCTGCCAGTGCTCCTCACCGCGCTCGATCGTCTTGCCGAGCGCCGCCCAGACAATGTGCGGGCCGACCCCGGCCGCGGCCGCGACGTCGCGCCAGTAGCGCTCTTCGTCGATGAGCGTCTCACCGACGTCGAAGAAGACCGTCCGAACCGCCATCGGCTCAGCTCGCCCCGAGAAGTCGCTCGGCGAGGGCGAGATCTTCGACGGTCGTCACCTTGAGCAGACGCGGGTCGCCGTCGACGACAGCGATCCGCCCCCCGATCAGCTCGACGAGCGAGGCGCAGTCGGTCGCATCGTGGTGATCGCCCGCGTATGCCGCTCTGAGACGCTCCGCGACGAACGCCTGTGGCGTCTGTGTCGCAACGAGTCCGCCGCGGTCGACCGTTCCGGCGGAGAGGCCGTTCTCCGTCCGCCGGACCGTGTCGCGAACCGCGAGCCCGGGCACGACACCGTCGACGCCCTCACCGAGACGAGACAGCACGCGCTCGACGATCGCGTCGTCCACAAAGGGTCGTGCGGCATCGTGGACGAGGACGACGAGCGCCTCGTCGGGCACCTCGGCGAGCGCGATCCGGACCGACTCGGCCCGAGTCTCCCCCCCGGTCACGACGGCGGCGACCTTCGAGGCGACGATCTCCTCGGCGAGCAGGATCGTCGGCTCCTCCCACTCCGCGGGTGCCACGACCACGATCGCGTCGATCCAGTCGGAACGATCGAGCCGCTCGAGGCTCTCTGCGACGAGCGGCCTCCCACCGAGCGCCGCGAACGCCTTCGGACGGTCGCCGCCAAGTCGTGAGCCGCGGCCCGCTGCCACCAGGATGGCCCACGTACCATCGGCATGTTGTCCGTCGGATGACGGGCCTCGGGGCGCGGACCCGCTCACGCGGCGATCCTGACCGAACCGGGCGATTCGAGGTGCACTTCTCGTGGAGAAGTGCCGGGCGGCCTACGCCGTCGCCGTGGCCGCAGCCTTCGGCTTTGCCTTCGCCCGCTTTCCTTTCGCGGGGTTCGCGAGCACCTCTTCGAGCCATTCGTGCGCCTGCTCCTCGCTCATGCTCTTCGCGTACATGAGCTCGGAGGCGAGGATCTTCTTCGCCTTGACATACATCTGCTTCTCGCCTGTCGAGAGGCCCTTCTCGTGGTCGCGGAGCGCGAGGTTCCGGACGACCTCGGCGAGCTCCAGGATGTCGCCGGTCTTCATCTTGTCGCGGTTGTGCTTGAAGCGGCGGTTCCAGTTCTTCGGCATCTCCGTCGACCCGCCGAGCAGCACCTTGACGACGACCTCGACCATCTCCTGGTCGATGACCCAGCGGATCCCGACCCTCTCCGCGTTGTCCGTCGGGACGTTGACCGTCATCTCGTTGTGCAGGATCTTGATCGTCAGGTACTCCCGCTTGGCACCGAGGACGACCTTGACGTCCTTCGACACGACCGTCCCTGCGCCGTGGTGGGGATACACGACCTTGTCGCCGACATCGAACACGCCTCGAGCCCTCCCGTCGTCCGGTCTTGATTGCGCCTGACTCACGAAAAGCGCCGGCGGGTGCGCCGGCGTGATCCTCCCATTCTACCGGAAGACGAGAGGCCCACCTCGGCGCAGCGACTCCTGCTCCGGCACGATCACGACGGACGGTCAAGGGAGACGTTCAGGCCGCTTCCACCTCCTCTCTCGGTTGCTCGAGAGCCGTCCGTAACGCCTCGCGGATGGTCGCCGCAGGAACGATCCGCGGCCGGTCGCTCGAGCTGGTTGTCGCGCCCGGAGCCACGACGCGGGCGATACCGAGCCTCCTGCACTCCTCGAGCCGCCGCTCAGCCTGGGCCGCTGCGCGGAGGCGGCCGGTGAGACCCAGCTCGCCGAACGCCGCGAGCCCCTCTCCGACCGGCGCACCTCGTGCGGCCGAGGCGATCGCGAGCGCGACGGCGAGGTCTGCCCCCGGCTCGTCGATCCGGACCCCGCCGGCGACGTTGACGAAGACGTCGGCGGCACCGAGGGAGACGCCGCCGTGGCGGCCGAGCACGGCGACGATCATGGCCAGGCGTTTCGGGTCCACACCGGTTCCGACGCGACGCGGCATCGCGAGATCGGTGCGCGAGACGAGAGCCTGGATCTCGAGCAGGAGGGGCCGCGTCCCCTCGAGCGTGACCGCGACCGCCGCACCCACCTCACCCGCCTCGGTCCGGCCGAAGAGGGTCGACGGATCGGGGACACCGATGAGACCCGCGGCGGTCATCTCGAAGACGCCGAGCTCGTTCGTCGAGCCGAACCGGTTCTTGGCGGCACGGAGGATCCGGTGGGCGTTGTAGCGATCACCTTCGAACTGGAGCACGCAGTCCACGAGATGCTCGAGCACCCGCGGGCCGGCAACCGCGCCGTCCTTCGTCACGTGCCCGACGAGGATCGTCGCCACGTTGCTCGCCTTGGCGACCCGCAGCAGGCGCGAGGCCGCCTCTCGAACCTGTGCGACCGAGCCCGGTGCGGAGCCGAGCTCGCTCGCATGGAGCGTCTGCACGGAGTCGACGACGCAGACATCGGGGGTCTCGCGCTCGAGGGTCGCACAGACGGTGTCGAGCTCCGTCTCGGCGAGGATGGTGACGTCGTCGGCACCGCCGAGCCGGTCTGCCCGAAGCCGTACCTGCGCGACCGACTCCTCCCCCGTGACGAGCAGCGCCCGTCGCCCGTTGCGCGCAACCGAGCCGAGAGCGGTCAGGAGGAGCGTCGACTTCCCGACGCCGGGCTCCCCGCCGAGGAGCACGAGCGACGCCGGGACGAGGCCGCCGCCGAGGACGCGATCGAGCTCCGCGACTCCGGTCGAAAGGCGTTCCGTTGCGTCGACCCGGACGTCGCCGAGTCGTGTCGGAGCTGCGGCTCGCACGACGCCTCGGTCGCTCTCGCGACCGTGGAGCTCCTCGACGAGCGTCCCGAACGCCGCGCAGCCGGGACAGCGACCAAGCCAGCGCCCGGACGTCGCCCCACACTCGTTGCACGTGAACTGGACGACGACCTTGCTCATCTCTCGAGGGTAGCCGAGGGGTCGGACGTCACGTCGTCCAGCAAGACAACGAATTCCCTTTCGTCGCCCTCGACCTATGCTCCGTCGGTGGACGTGTCGCACACGCACGCGCATCGTCACGCCCACGGTCACGGTCACGGCGGAGCGTCGCGATCGGCGCTCGTCACCGTTCTCGCGCTGACACTCGCGCTGACGGTCGTCGAAGTCGCTGGTGGTCTCCTGACGGGCAGCCTCGCGCTGCTCGCGGATGCGGGTCACATGCTCTCCGACACGTTCGCGATCGGTCTCGCGCTCGCCGCCGTCACGCTCGCGCGCCGTCCCTCGACACCCCGTCGCAGCTTCGGCTTCCGTCGGGCGGAGATCCTGGCCGCGTTCGTGAACGGACTGACGCTCGTCCTCGTCAGCGGCTGGATCGTCTGGGAGGCAGTCGCCCGGCTCGACGAGCGACCGGAGTTGCTCGGGGGCTGGATGCTCGGGGTCGCGGTGGTCGGGCTCGCCGTCAACGCGGCGGCAGCCGCGATCCTCGCACGCTCGGGTCGCGAGAGCCTGAACGTCGAGGCCGCGTTCCGCCATGTCCTCGCGGACCTCGCGGGCTCGGTGGGGGTGCTCCTCGCAGCCGTCGTCGTCGTCACGACCGGCTGGACGCTCGTCGACGTCATCGTCTCGCTGGCGATCGCGCTTCTGATCGCGGCGAGCGCGTGGGGCGTTCTGCGCGACTCGACCGCGATCCTCATGGAGCAGACGCCGTCTCGCATCGACGCCGAAGCGCTCGTCCGCGCGATTGTCGAAGTTCCGGGAGTGACGAGCGTCCACGACCTGCACGTCTGGACGATCACGTCGGGGTTCGACGCGCTCTCGGCGCATGTGCTGGTGGGACGAGGCGAGGACTGTCACGCGCGCCGGCGGGACGTCGAGCGGGTGCTCGCATCGAGCTTCGGCGTCACCCATACGACGCTCCAGGTCGACCACGACGCCGCTGAGACGCTGCTCGAGCTGCGGCGGTGAAGATAAGAAGAGCAC
>Ga0183260_10000093_pt1 | contig 62236 bp, 67 predicted proteins | sample AntDrymUQ4972206_2_FD_129768 | JGI IMG/M metagenome (GOLD analysis project Ga0183260, IMG submission 129768) | Polar desert sand microbial communities from Dry Valleys, Antarctica - metaG UQ497 (22.06) (version 2) (version 2) | ecosystem: Environmental > Terrestrial > Soil > Desert | place...
GAGCTCGGTCGGCGAGATCGTCGTCGTGGGCGGGGCGTACGACTTTTGTGTTGAAGCAACACAAGATCTTCGCGTCCGCCACGTGCATTGCCCTGAGTGGGAGCGTGGCCCCGGTGCGTCGCTTCGGAGCGGTCTCGAGGCGCTCGGAGAGGATGTCTGCGCGGCAGTCGTCGTCCTAGCTGACGGGCCGCTTCTCGCGCCGGCGGCGGTCGACCGGGTGGTCTCGAGCTGGAGGGCACGAGGGGGCGACGTCGTCGCCGCGTCGTACGACGGGATCCGGGGGCACCCGTTGGTCGTCGGCCGGACCGTCTGGCCCGACGTTCCCGACGAGGGTCTCCGTGCCCTCGAGCCGCGGCTCGTCCTGTGTGACGACCTCGGCTTCCCCGGTGACGTCGACACGCCGGAGGATCTCGCTCGCCTCGACGACCCCCGGTAGGGGTCGCTCGCGGCCCGATATATCTGGCCTCTACAGGGGCGAGGCGCCGGTCGTGCGCAGCTCGGCGAGCTTCGCCGCGAGCCCAGCTGGCATGCGCTCGGCGGCGCTCGTGCGAACGTAGACGCGGAGCGTCTCCTCGAACCGGTACCGCCGGCGGCAGTAGTCGCAGCCGTTCAGGTGTCCCTCGGCGACGGCGACCTCCGCGTCGGAGAGCTCCCGGTCGAGGTACCCCTGGAGCAATTCTTCGCACTTGTCGCAGTCACTCACGGCACAGCCTCCTCCGCCAGGTTGGCCTTCAGGAGCCGTCGCCCCCGATGGAGCCGGGACATGACGGTGCCGAGCGGGATGTCGAGGATCTGCGCGGCGTCGGCATAGCTGAAGTCCCCGATGTCGACGAGCACGACGACGTCGCGGAAGTCGTGCGGGAGGTCGGAGAGGGCGGTCACGATGGAGTCCTGCGAGAGCCGCTCGACGACGCGCTCCTGCTCAAGCACGTCGTCGTTGCCGCCGGCGCCGACGATTCGGTTCGCGAGGTAGTAGTCCGACTCCTCAAGCGGGGTCTCATCGGGTCGTCGCTGGATGCGCCTGCCGCGATCCGTGTTGAGGTTCGTGAGGATTCGGAGGAGCCAAGCGCGAAGGTTCGTGCCTGGCGTGTACGACTGCCAGCTCCGGAAGGCCCTCGCATAGGTGTCCTGAACAAGATCCTCTGCTTCCTCGCGGGTCGAGACGAAACGGCGGGCGACGCGGTAGACCTGGTCGGCGAGTGCGAGCGCCTCCTCTTCGAAGCGCACCCGGTCTCGTGCCTCTGTCGCGACCCGGCGTGCCCCATCCGGCTCGGCCGTGCCCGACTCACCCACGGCGCCTACCGTATCTCACTGGACGAGGAGGGAGAACGCGCGACGCGGCGCGTCTATTCCCGCTCGTGGAAACCCGCGCCGGCGAGGACGACGGCGAGCGCCTCACGGCTCGTCACTTCGTCGTCCCACGAGAGGACGACCTCGCCCAGGAGCGTCGCGCGTGCGGACTCGAGTCCCGGCTGACCTTCGAGCGCGCTGGCGAGGCGCATCACGCACCGTTCGCAGCGGATCCCGTTCACCTCGATTGTCGCGGTCTCGCTCGCCATCGAGGCGATGCTAGTCGCCGAGCGGGAGCTTGGCCCCTGCGAGTGAGATCAGGAGCGGATCATGGGTTGCGCAGATCACCGTCGTCCCGTGCTCGACCGCGAGGTCGGCCAGCAGACCGCCGATCGCGAGCGTCGTGACGCTGTCGAGCCGCGCGGTGGGCTCGTCGGCGACGAGCACCGACGGCTCCCCTGCGATCGCCCGTGCGAGCGCGACCCGCTCGCGCTCTCCGGCCGAGAGCCGGTCGACCGCTCGCCGCGCATCGTCGGCGAGCCCGACCACGGCGAGCGCTCGGAGCGCAAGCCCCGGGCCGTCGAGGCCGCGCACCGCGAGCGCGAGCTCGACGTTCTCGACCGCCGTCAGCGAGCCCGCGAGGCCGGGCGTCTGCCCGACGACGCCCATGTGCCTCGCGCGAAACGCAGCGCGTGCCTCGCGGTCGAGGGCGGAGAGCACGACGTCACCGATCCGCACCTCGCCCTCGTCGGGAAGGTCGAGACCGGCGAGGAGCGCGAGCAGCGTCGACTTGCCCGAGCCCGAGGGCCCGGTGACGACGGTGAGCGTGCCGGGCTCGAATACGGCGTCGAGCGGAGGCAGGGCGACCGCGGACCCGTAGCGGCGCGAGATGCCCGAGACAACCACTCTGTCCCCGGCGGAGCTGCTCCCGCGTGGCGTCGCATCAGGAGCCGAGGGCGCCGCTCCGGCGGGGTGTAGCTCGACGATGCCTTCGCCGAGCCGCACGGTCGCACGCTCGCCGATCCCTGCCGCGCGGAGGGTCTCCTCCGGAACGTGGAGCCAGCCACCGCGACCGATCACGACGGTGTCCCCCGCATCGCGACGCTCTTCACCCACCCGGCCGTCGCGGACGTGCACGACCCGGTCGGCGATCGTCGCCGAGGCGGGGTCGTGGCTGACGACGAGCGCCGAGACGCCTTCCTCGCGGACGAGCTCGGCAAGCAGCTCGAGCACCGACCGTGCAGTCATCTCGTCGAGCTCCCCTGTCGGCTCGTCGGCGACGACGAGTAGCGGTGCGTGCGCGACGGAGGCGCACAGGGCGATCCGCTGCTGCTCGCCGCCCGAGAGCTCGCCCGGGCGGGCGCCCGCACGATCGAGGAGGCCGACGTGCTCGAGCAGCTCGCGCGCCCTTCGGGCCCGGTCTGCCTCGCCGACGCCGCGGAGGCCGAGCGGCAGGCCGACGAGCTCCTCGGCCGTCAGCTCGTCGCCGAGCGAGCGCCAGTAGTGCTGATCCGCGTACCCGACGACGCGGGCGCGATGGCGCGCGACGGCGCGCGCCGAGGCACGGCCGACGTCGAGCCCGGCCACGATCGCACGGCCCGCCGAGGGTCGCTCGAGCCCCGCCACGACCCGGACGAGCGTCGACTTCCCCGCGCCGCTCGGGCCGAGCACGACGCAGAGCTCGCCCTCCTCGACGGTGAGGCTGAGCCCGCCGAGCGCGGCGACGCCCCCGTCCTCGGACGGATGCACGACGAAGACGTCCCGCAGCTCGACGACGCCGCTCACGCCTGGCCCCCGATGCGCCCGGGACCGCGCTCACTCGCAAAGGCGCTGGACGCAGCCCGCATGACGAGGAGGGCGGCGGCAAGCGCCACCGCAGCCGCCGCGACGGCGAGGACGAGCGGGTCGACCGCGGTGACGAGCGGCGGCTCCGGCAGGTCGCCACGGGCAGTGACCGAGACGACGCGCGTCACGAGAAGGGCGAGCACACCACCGGTGAGCAGGCCGACGAGGGCCCCGACGAGTGCGAGAACGGCCGCCCGTCCCGCCAGGACGCGACGCAGCGTCCGCGGGCCCGCGCCCTCGGCCTCGAGCTCGGCGAGCTCGCCGCGGTCGTCGCGGAGGTCGGCGCGCACCGCAAGCACGAGGCCCGCCACCGCGAGCGCGAGCGCCGCGAGCGCAGCCGCGACGAGGGCGAGCAGGGTGCCGTGCGCCAGCGGGTCGCGACCTGCGTCGGCCACCAGCTCGGCGCGCGAGCTCGTCGCGAGGACGGCGAACGGTCGCTGGACGAGGGCGGCGGCGACCTCCTCGTCGCGGCCGGGCTCGACGTCGAGCCAGAGCTCGGAGACCTCGGCGCGGCCAGGCGCCTCGGCGTCCGCCGCCGTCGTCAGCGCGTCTCGCTCGACGAGCACCGCGTCCCCGACCGTGCCCGGGAGCCGCTCGACGACGGCCGCGACGCGGACGGCGATCGACTCCCCGCCGACGACGAGCGGCAGGGTGCCGCCAACGCCGCCCGCGAGGTCGCCGAGGCTCTTCGTCACCACGGCCGTCACGGGCCGGTCGTCCGTCGGCTGCCTCGCCCGCACGCGGGCGTCCCGCTGGCGCGTGACGGCGTAGGTGACGCGCAGCTCGCCCGGCGTCGTCGGGCGCCCGACCGTGACGCCGTTCTGGCCGAGCCACGCGTCGAGGCTCGCGCCGAGCACGCGGAGCCGCGTCGTGCCACGGACGGCGACGCCCGCGTCGGCCCCACGGTCCTGGAGCCGTGGCGGGACGAGCGAGATCGAGATGAGGGTTCCGCCCCGCGCCGGCTCGGGAAGTCGAGCCGTGAGGACGGACGGCTGACGGGCGTTCGCGGCGCCGAGGTCGACGACGCGGAAGCCACCAGCGCGGTCCTTGATCGTCGCCTGGAACGAGAGGATCCCCGGGTCGACGGCGAGTCGCAGCTCGCGGCCGCGGATCGGCGAGCCGCGCAACGTCGTGCTGCCGGTCGGGCGGATCGCTTCGACGAGCTCGGCGTGGCTCGTCCCCCACGCGGCCCGCCAGAGCGGAAGCCGTTCGACCGCCTCGGCGGGCAGCCCGAGCACGGTCACCCCCGAGACCGACGCCGCCGGGCCGGCGCTCGCGCTCAGCCGGACGACCGGCTGTGCCGTCTCCACCCCCGTTATCGCCGCGTACCGCTCGAGCGGGGCGGCGCGGAGCACCGCGACGAGCGCGCGGAGGTTCTCGCGGACGATCACGTCGGTCGGCACCGCGTAGGCCGCACGATCCCGCTCGCCGCGGGCGAGCGTGGCGCGGTACGTCTCCGCGAACGTGGCAAGCCCGATCGCGAGGGCGAGGAAGGCCGTGGCGATCCCGGCCGCGCCCGATCCGCGGGCGAGGGAGACACCGGCGAGCCTTGTCGTCCGCCCGCGGCGGCGGGAGAGGAAGCGACCGACGACGGGCAGCGCGCGGGCGGCCCCGACGGCGCCCGCAAAAACGACGAGACCGGGCACGAGAAGCAGGACAACCGGCGCTGCGCCTCCCCGTGCGAGCTCCTCGGGCTCGACGGCGCCGCTCGCGACCACGCCGCCGGCGGCGAGCAGCGCGGCGACGGCGGCGAGCTCGAGCGGCCCGAGTCGGCTCGTGGTCACACGGCTCGAGGTCACGGTGACCCCGATCACGAGCGCGGCAACCACGCCGACCGCAAGGCCCAGCAGGATCCCGCCGGGCGAGAGGACGCTCTCGCGGAGCACCGCCGTGACCGGCGCGTTCGCAAGACGGGCGGCCATTGCACCACCGAGCGCGCCGACGAGCCAGCCGACCACGGCACCGCCGAAGCCGACGACGACGCACTCTGTCGCGGTCAGCAGGGCGCGCTGCGCCGTCGTCGCGCCGTGCCACGTGAGCCGCCGGCGGGCGGCCAGTAGGTCGCGGCGCAACGACCCGGCCGCGAGGACTGAGAACGCGAACAGGAGCGCGGCGGCCTCTCCGCCAACGAGCAGGAGCCGCTGCCCGGCGACATTGGCGTCTTGCTCTGACGCGCGCAGCTCCTCGACGGGCAGGATCACCGACCACGAGCTCGAGCGTGATTGCAGAGCCGCTCGCGCACGATCCGCATCGCCGACGAGACCGTCGATCTCCCAGAGCCGCGGCGTCCCGGGCGCGAGCGGCTGCACCCAGCCGTAGCTCCGGTACGAGCGCTCGAGAACCGGTGACTCAACAAGGCCCGCGACACCCTCCGCGACGACGAGCGGGCCGGGTGGTGGGCGGTGGTAGCCGGCAGACCGGGCAAGCCCGGGCGCGAGCTCGGCGTCTGCGAGCGCGTTGTCGGTCGGCGCGAGGAAGTCGCCGAAGAGCTGGCGCGACCGGAGCGTCGCCGTGCCAACCTCGACGACCCGCAGGCCAGAGACGTCGGGAAGCGGGCCTCTGCCGCGCAGGCGGAGCACCTCGCAGCGAGCGGGACGGCAACGTGCGGGGAGCCGCCCGGAGCGGAGGACGACGTGCGGCTCGAGCCCGTCGACGGCGGCGAGGCCGACGAAGACCCCTCCGATCGTGCTCTCACGGACGAGCGCGATCCGCGTCGGAGCGGGAACGGGGAGTGCCGCGAGCTCGTCTCGAGCGGCTCGGTCGAGGCTCGTCCAACGCTCCTCGTCGCCGACGGGAACGCCGAACCAGGTCGCACGCACCGCACGCGTGTCGGCCCGCAGGCGCTCGACGTCCTGCGCGACGCTCCGATCCTCCGCGATCGTCCCGCCGGCCATGATCCCGGCCAGGACCGCAGCCGCCGCCGCGATGCCGAGCGCCGCCCCGACTGCGCCGCCGCCGCGGCGCCCGAGCCGGCCGAGCGCAAGCCCGATGACGTACCGGGCGCCGCTCACGCGCCTGCTCCCCGGCGGCGCCGGTACGCGCGCTGCTTCTCGCGGCTCCCGCAGATCTGCATGGAGCACCAGCTCGAGGAGCGGTTGCGCGATCCGTCGTAGAAGAGCCAGCGGCACGTCTCCTGCCTGCACGCCTTGAGCCGCTCCCAGGTGCCGTCGGCCCGACCGGTCGCGACCGCGGCGACGATGGCGGAGAGCCCTTCGGCCCTCACCGTCGGCCCGTCGTCGGCGGTCTGGAGCACAACCGGGAACGCGCCAAGGGCCGCGTCGAGCGCGCGACGCCGGTCGGCGGACGGAGGCTCGCCGAGAGTGTTGGCGAGCGCGAGCTCTCGCAGCGCTGCGCGTAACGCTCGGGCGGCGACGTAGAGCTCGGCGTCGACCTCGTCGCCCGAGCTCAGCCGGCGGGCGCGAAGCCAGTCGCGGAGCTCCGCCGGGGTCGAGATGTCGTCCCGGTTCCAGTCCGGGATCTCGGTGTTGACGAAGTCCTGGACGAGGTCGAGCGGTGCCGGGGCGGCGGCGCGGCCTCCGGGCTGGAACGCCTCCATGAGATGACGGTAGCCCTTGACGGGTGACCGGTCAAACCGCGAAGGCGGTAACGTCGTTACCGGTGAATACGATTACGCTCGAGCTTTGATTCCGTGCACCGGGCGCCCCGCGGCCTCCCAGGCGTAATACGAGGCGCTCGGCCCGAAGCTCCGCACGTACGAGACGACACGTGGGTTGCGCCCCACCTCGAGCGCCCGCTGCGCGTGCCAGAGCAGGTTTGGGTCGTCTCGCTCCTGCCAGACGAGCACGAGGTGCGCTGCGGTCATGAACTCGGCCACGAACCCGCACCCGTTCGCGGGGCACGGGAACGGGTCGGTGCGCACGCACCACCAGCCCGCATGGTCGTCCGCATCGTCGTCGAACCAGAGCGCCTCGTCCTCGAAGAGCTCCTCGTCCTCCGCGACGAGGCTCCCACGATGCGGTACCGGGTCTGTCACGCCCGCACAATAGATGCGATGGTGAGGAATCTCGCAGTCGTTCTCTCCGGTGGTGGCATGAACGGGCTGCTGCTCGAGCTTGGGTTTTTGCAGCGGCTTCGCGAAGACGATCGCTGGGCTCGAGTCGGCTGGATCTACGGCACCTCGGCCGGTGCGGTCGCGGGCGTGATGGCAGCGCTCGACCGGCTCGACGAGCTCGAGGCGTTTGCGCTCGAGTTGAGACCGGAGGACAGCTTTCGGCCGAATCGCCTCTGGCAGCTCCCCTTCACCGGGCTCCACGACTACGCGCTGCCAGAGACGATCGCCGAGCGGATCGCCCCGATCGAGGAGCTTGCGCGCGGCCTCGCTACCTCACCGATCGAGCTCGTCGTCTGTGTGACCGATGTCGCGGACGCCGAGACGGACGAGGGCAACCCGCACGAGCGCGTCTACTCGAGCCGGTCGACGCCGCCCGATGAGATGGCGCGGGCAGTGCTCGCCTCGGCGGCGATCAGCGCGCTCGTCCTCCCGCTCCGGGTGGGAGACGTGATCGGCACGGACGGCGGCTGGGTGCGGAACTTCCCGCTCGGCCACGCGTACGACAACCCGGACGTCCACGAGATCGTCGGCTTCCGGTACGTCTCGCGCACGCCTCCCTCGTCGCCCGAGAACCTCCTGCGTCTGCGGCGCCGGCTCGAGCCGTTTCGCGCCGTGCCGCCGGTGCGAGCGCTGATCGGCGAGCTTCGCGCGGCGGAGGAGCGGCAGGAGCGCGGCGAGCCGCCGCATCTCGCCGACATGATCGTGCGCTTGATGCGGATCGCGATCGCCCGGAACACCGAGCTCGAGGTTCGCTCGGCAGGCGCGATCGATGCATCGGTGCGCGAGCTCGAGGCGCTCAGGGACGACGTCGTCGACCTCGTGCGGCGGACGACGCCGCGTTGGCGCCGGCGCGCGGCGGTCGAGGAGGTGGAGGCGCGGTTTGCACGAGCGCGCTTTCCGTTCCGTCACGACCGAGCGCTGCCGCTCACGATGGTTCGCGGCGACCCGGGCGAGATGGCGCTCGACCCCGGCTTCCGCGCGGGACTCGAGTGGCCGCTCGAGACGAAGCAGGCGCTCATCCAGCGAGGGCGAGCGCTTGCGGAGGAGGCGCTGGCGGAAGAGCAGATGTCCGACTGAAGTCGGACATCGGGTGCCGGACTTCAGTCCGAAACCTGCGCTTAGCTCTCTGGCACCCGACCGAGGGTGACGGAGACCGTCTGGCGGTCGCCGTCGGCGCGCACGACCGTGACCTCGATCGTGTCACCGGGCTCGTAGGCGAGGATCGCGCGGCGAAGCGCGTCGACCGTGGCGACCTCCTCGCCCGCGATGGCGACGATCACGTCACCGCCCACGGCATAGCTGCGGCCCGCGACGACGCGCTGGTCGTCGCCGCCCTCGAGACCGGCGTCGGCCGCGGCGCTGCCGTCCTGGACGGAGCCGACCAGCACGCCGGCGTCGACGGGGAGACCGAGCTCATCGGCCACCTCGGAGTCGATCTCCTGGAGCGTTACCCCCAGGTAGGGGCGATCGACTCGACCGTCCTCGAGGAGGTGCGCGACCACGCTCTTCACGGTGTTCGACGGGACCGCAAAGCCGATGCCGACGTTGCCGCCGCCCGCGTTGGCGGTCTCGATCTGGGAGTTGACGCCGATCACCCGTCCTGCCGCGTCGATCAGCGGGCCACCCGAGTTGCCGCTGTTGATCGGCGCGTCGGTCTGGATCACCTGGTCGATCGTGTAGTCGTTCGGCGCCCGCACCTCCCGCTGGAGCGCGCTCACGATTCCGGCGGTCGCCGTGCGTTCGAGTCCGAACGGGTTTCCGATCGCGACGACTGGATCGCCGACCTCGACGGCGTCCGAGTCGGCAAACGCGAGGGGAGTGAGCGCGGTGGCGTCCTCGTCGACCTCGAGCAGCGCGAGATCGGTCGACTGGTCGGTGCCGACGACCCGCGCGGAGACAGTGTCCTGGTTCGAGAAACCGACCTGGATCTCGGTGGCACCGTCGACCACGTGGAAGTTGGTGACGATGCGCCCGTCCTTGTCGATCACGAAGCCCGAGCCGAGGGCCTGGCCGCCCTGCGCGCCGCTCGAGGTGATCTGGACGACGCCGGGCGCGTTCCGCTTGTAGATCGCGGCGATGTCGATCGACGGCGAGCCGGAGACGGTCGGCGAGGGAGCCGAGCTCGTCTGCGCCGTCTCCTCGTCGAAGGCGCCAAGCGTCCAGGCCCCTGCGAGCGCCACGCCGCCGCCGAGAAGGGAAGCGGCGGCGAGCGCGGCGGCTCGCGGAGCGAGGCTCCTCGTGGAGTCCGCGACCCGTTCCCGCTCCGCGGAGGGGACGGTCGCGTTGGAACGAGTCGCGGTCTCGGGGGAGGACATGCGACCGTTATACGACCGGCCGCGTGAACCGCGGGTTACCCGTCGTTAAGCGGCAGTTGCGGCGACCGAGACGGTCTTCACGACCTGCTCTCGCTCCTCGCCGAGTGCCTCGTCGAGCTTGCGACCGAGCTCGCCGGATGCGAAGAGCTCCTCGGTGATGTCGGCGCCGCCGATCAGCTCGCCCTTGACGAACACCTGGGGGATCGTCGGCCAGTCGGACAGGGACGAGAGCTCCTGGCGGATCTGCGGATCCGGCAGGACGTCGATCGCGGTGATCGGCGCGCCCGCGTTCCACAGCGCCTGGAGCGCCCGCATGGAGTTCCCGCACGCCGGCCGGTCTGGCGTGCCCTTGATGAAGATCGCGACGGGCTCGTCGTCGATCACGTTCCTGATCTGGTCGCGCAGGGTCATCCTCATCCCTTCGTCGTGATGCGGAGCTCGTGGATCGAGCCGTCCGCGAGTGGGTCGGCGAGCGCGCGGTTCACGAGCCGGTGCTGCTCGACGAGCGAGAGGCCGGCAAACGCACCGCTCTCGACCATCACGTGGAAGTGGTCGTCACCTCCGGTGCGGTCGACTACCGCGACGTCCCCGTCGGGGAACGCCTGCTCGAGCAGCGCACGGATCGTCTCGATCGCCATCGGTGATGATGGTAACGACCGTGTCACGCGTCTCCTTCCTCGTCTCCCTCCCGGAGCGCGCCATCCGCGCCGTCGCCGCGACCGTTGGGGGCACGCTGCACGAGACCTTCCAGCTCGCGCTGCCGCGCGTCGTCCGGCGCTCGCGGCTGTACGAGGCGACCGCGCGCAACGTTCTGAGGGTGACGACCGAGCTGGTCGGCGGGGTGCCGGCGCGGACGCCGGCCGAGGACGAATTCGAGCCGAGCCCGGGTCGTCTCGCGATCCGCAAGGGCGCCGGGAACGCCGTCGAGCTCGGGTCGATCGCGGCCTTCGGGTTCTCGCCGCTCTGGATCCTTGCCGCTGCCGCCGACGTCTCGCGTGGCTCGCGCGCCTACCTCGACGCGTTCGTCTCCGAGCTCGTCGCCGAGGGTGTGCTCGCAAAAGGCTCGGAGCCAGGCTCCGTCGACGAGCTGCTCGCCGCGCTCGAGGGTGTCTCGGGGACGAGCGCGAGGCTCGTCGACATCCCGCCGCTCGAGCTCGCGTCGCTCCGTCGGTCACTCGAGGAGATTCGCCGTGATGCGAGCACGCTCCCGACGCCGGTCGAGCTCTCGCGGGTCTTCAACGGGCTTCGGGAGACCGCGCGGCGCGAACGCTCGAGCCTCCTCGACGTGTCGACCGGGATCGGCCTCGCCTTCTTCAACTCCGCCCGGAAGGTCGGTCGCCAGCACCTGCTCGACCCGTATGCGGACGACCTGCGTCCCGTACGCGACGAGGGCTTCGCGGCGTACGCGCGGCGCGTGGCGCGCCCGTACGCCGACGCGGTCGGCCGCCACTTCGACGCCGACCAGCCAACGCTCACCGAGCGCGGGCTCGACCGGTTGCGAGGTGGGGACGACGCGGTGGTCGACGCCTGACGCTGTCACCCGCGCTGCAGGCGACGCGCCGGGCTGCACGTCGGCGCGGAAGCCGTTTCCGCTGCAGTCGGTGGTCGGTCCCATCCCTAACCCCCACCCACCCACGGGGACGCCGACGATACGGGTTCGGGTGTGCCGTCTCCGTGCCGATTCTGTGCCAACATCCATCGATGATGTATAATGTGATGTATGCGTCGGAAGCAGATCTATCTCGACGACGCGAGCGAGCGGGCGCTCAAGCGTCTTGCGGCCGGGACTGGCCGGTCCGAGGCGTCGCACATCCGGGAGGCACTGCAGCGGTACCTCTCAGCGGGGAGCGACCTCGTAGACGATCCGCTCGAGCGGCTGATCGGACTTGTTCCCGACGAGCTCGGGCCAGACGACGTCGCCGAGGAGCACGACCACTACCTGTACGGCGTGCCGAAGGAGAGCGGTTGAGGATCGTCTACGCCGACACCGGCGCCTTCATCGCGCTGCTCTGGCGGCGCGATCGAGCGCACGAGCGCGTCCGTGACCACTACCGAGAGCTCCGCGATCGTGGTGACGTCCTGCTCACCTCCAACCTCGTCGTCTCGGAGACCGCCACGCGACTCCGCTTCGACGCCGGCCTCACCGTCGCGTCCGCATTCCGTGAGCTCCTGGACGCGGCGGTCGACTCGGGCCGCCTGATCGTTCGCCACACTGACCCCGAGGTCGACGCGAAGGCGTGGGAGCTGATGGAGCTCCACGCCGACGCCCGCCTCTCCTTCACCGACTGCGTCGGCGCCGTGACGGCCGCCGAGGGACGCGCAGCGGCTGTCTTCGGCCTCGACCGCGACTTCCGCGTGCTTGGCTTCTCTCTCGAGCCGTAGGAGGTCTCGATGCCCGACGTAGGATCGACGACGATGAGCCACCCAGACAGCTTCGGTGCACGCTCGACCCTGACGGTCGGCGGCACGGAGCACGAGGTGTTCCGCCTCGAGGCGCTGCAGTCGCGCTACGACGTCGCCCGCCTCCCGTACACGCTTCGCATCCTCCTCGAGAACCTGTTGCGCCGAGAGGACGGCTCGACGGTCACGAGCGAGGACGTCGAGGCCGTCGCCCGCTGGGACTCGCGCGCGGAGCCGGCGAGCGAGATCACGTTCGCGCCCGCCCGCGTGCTCCTCCAGGACTTCACCGGCGTGCCGGCCGTCGTCGACCTCGCCGCGATGCGCGACGCGATGGACGCGTTCGGGGGCGATCCGAGCCGCATCGACCCGCTCATCCCCGCCGAGCTCGTGATCGACCACTCCGTCCAGGTGGACGACTTCGCCTCGCGCCTCGCGATCCGGCGCAACGCCGAGCTCGAGTTCCACCGGAACCGAGAGCGTTACGCCTTCTTGCGTTGGGGCCAGGGCGCTTTCGACGCCCTCAAGGTCGTGCCACCGAACACCGGCATCTGCCATCAGGTGAACCTCGAGTACCTCGCGCGCGTCGTCGAGTCTCGGGACGGCCAGGCGTTCCCCGACACGCTCGTCGGCACCGACTCGCACACGACGATGATCAACGGTCTCGGCGTGCTCGGTTGGGGCGTCGGGGGGATCGAGGCCGAGGCGGCAATGCTCGGCGAGGCGATCTCGATGCTCGTCCCGCAGGTCGTGGGGTTCCGGCTCCACGGCCGCCTTCCGGAAGGGGCCACGGCGACCGATCTCGTTCTCACGGTGACGCAGATCCTGCGTGGAACCGGCGTCGTCGGAAAGTTCGTCGAGTACTTCGGCGAGGGGCTTGCCGGCTTGCCGCTTGCCGACCGCGCGACGATCGGCAACATGTCGCCCGAGTACGGCGCAACGTGCGGGTTCTTCCCGGTGGACGACGAGACGCTGCGCTACCTCCGTCTTACGAGCCGCGACGAGGAGCGTGTGGCGCTCGTCGAGGCGTACTGCAAAGAGAATCTCCTCTGGCACGACCCGGCGGAGCCCGCGACGTACACACAGGTCGTCGAGCTCGACCTCGCCACGGTCGAGCCCTCCCTCGCGGGACCGCGGCGCCCGCAGGACCGCGTCGCGCTCTCGTCCGCGAAGCAGTCATTTCTCGAGACGCTGCCGAGCTTCGGGATCGACTACGGCTCTCCCGTCGACGCGGCGATCGCGGAATCGTTTCCGGCGAGCGATCCGCCCGCGCACTCCGACCCGGGTGCCGCCGAGCCCGTCGGCGACCAGGAGGTCGAAGCAGCGCCCGTCGCGGTCGCGCCGCTCCGCACTTCGGGGATCGAGTGCCGGCTCGAGGACGGTGAGATCGTCCACCTCGGCCACGGCGCGGTCGTGATCGCGGCGATCACCTCGTGCACGAACACCTCGAACCCGTCCGTGATGGTCGCTGCCGGGTTGCTCGCGAAGAAGGCCGTCGAGCGCGGTCTCGACCGCCGGCCCTGGGTCAAGTCGAGTCTCGCGCCGGGCTCGAAGGTCGTGACGGAGTACTTCGACCGGGCCGGTCTCACCCCGTACCTCGAAGCTCTCGGCTTCCACACGGTCGGTTACGGCTGCACGACGTGCATCGGGAACTCCGGCCCGCTGCCCGCGCCCGTCTCGAAGGCGATCGCCGACGGTGAGCTCGTCGCGTGTGCCGTGCTTTCGGGCAATCGCAACTTCGAAGCGCGCGTCCACCCCGAGGTCAAGGCCAACTATCTCGCGAGCCCGCCGCTCGTCGTCGCGTACGCACTCACGGGGCGGATGGACGTCGATCTTGCGACGGAGCCGCTCGGGCACGACCCTGCCGGCGAGCCCGTCTACCTCTCCGACGTCTGGCCTTCACCGGCCGAGGTGCGCGAGACGGTCGATAGCGCGATCGGGCGCGACATGTTCGAGCGGAGCTACGGCGACGTCTATACGGGCGATCCCGCGTGGCGCGAGCTTCCCGTGCCCGAGGGGTCGGTCTTTGCCTGGGACGAGGCGTCCACCTACGTGCGCCGACCGCCGTACTTCGACGGGATGGAACGTGAGCCAGGCGTCGTGTCCGACCTCGAGGACGCGCGCTGTCTCGTCTCGCTCGGCGACTCCGTCACCACCGACCACATCTCCCCGGCCGGCTCGATCAAGCCCGATGCACCGGCCGGGCGATATCTCGTCGAGCACGGGATCGAGCGAGCCGACTTCAACTCGTACGGCTCACGGCGGGGAAACCACGAGGTGATGGTGCGCGGCACGTTCGCGAACGTCCGGCTGCGGAATCTCCTCGTGCCGGGGTCCGAGGGCACCTGCACGACGCATCTGCCTTCGGGGGACGAGCTCACGATCTTCGAGGCCGCGGAGCGGTACCTCGCCGAGGGCGTGCCGACGATCGTCCTTGCCGGAAAGGAGTATGGCTCCGGCTCGTCCCGCGACTGGGCGGCCAAGGGGCCAAACCTGCTCGGAGTCCGGGCGGTGATCGCCGAGAGCTACGAGCGGATCCACCGCTCGAATCTCCTGATGATGGGCATCCTTCCCCTCCAGTTCATCGCGGGTGAGAGCCGCGAGACGCTTGGCGTCACTGGCCGTGAGACGTTCTCGGTGAGGGGCGTGGAGAACGGCAGCGCGCGCGAGGTCGTCGTGCGGGCAGACGCCAAGGAGTTCACGGCGATTCTCCGGCTCGACACGCCGCGCGAGCGCGAGTACCTCCGCCACGGCGGGATCCTTCCGTACGTGCTGCGCAAGCTGCTCGGCTAGCGGATTCCCGCTCGGAGCGGGCATCCCAGATCGCGTCGCACAGGTTTACACCCAAAATTACACCTCCGGGCGAATGGCTCACCCGATCGAGGGACGGGAGAATCGTCCGCATGACGAGGACGACCACTGCACCCGACGCGTCGCTGACCAACCGCCAGCGGGAAGTCATCGCACTGCTCGCGGCCGGGTGCTCGAACGACGAGGTGGGGAGCTCCCTCGGGATCTCACCTCGAACCGCGAAGGCACACTGCGACGCGCTTCGTGTGAAGCTGGGCGTCACGCGGCGGCGACAGATTCCCGCCGCGTACCGCCTGCTGACCGGTGAGGACCCATACGTCCCCGCCCTCGTCCGGCTCCGCAACCCACGGAGCCACTGACGGCAAGCGCCCGCGGCCGGCTCCAGCAGGCCGCGGGCGTTTCTTTCCAGATTGAGATGTGTCGAGTAGGTTCACCGCACCATCGCGATGTCCGAGGAGCTGCGGAACCCGAGGATCCACCCGCGAAGGATCATCGAGCGCCCTCGGCTGATCCAGGAGCTCGAACTGTCGGGTGCACGCATTGTGCTGCTAGTGGCAGGTGCCGGATTTGGGAAGACCGTTTTCTCGGAGCAATGGGGCGTCTCCTCGGGACGGGCGGTGGGGTGGTTTCGCGCCGGTGGCACGGCGTCCGACGTGGCCGTCGTTGTACGTCAGATTGCTTCCGCCGCCGAGAGAGTTCTTCCGGGCGCCAGCCGGCGTGTCCTTGATCGCCTGGCGGTCACGGATGATCCTGAGCGGGAAGCGACATTGCTCGCAGAACTCCTCGCGGAGGATCTTGTCGCTTGGCCGGTCAACGGCTGGCTGGTTATTGACGACTACCAGTTTGTGGGCGACTCGCCCGCCGCAGAGATCTTCATCGCGACCATACTGGCACGCAGTTCGATTCAGGTCGTCATCGCCAGTAGAGCGAGGCCAGGGTGGGTAGCCGCGGCCGCTCCAGAGTTGCGCAACGTGTTGGAGTTAGGCGAGGAGACTCTGGCGATGACTGCTGACGAGGTCGATGGTGTTCTCCGCTTCTCCTCGAATCGCAGCCAGTCGATCGATGAGGGCTGGCCAGCCCTGGTGTCTCTTGCGGCGATGCTGCCGGACTCGAAGGCGCCGGGAATGAGAAGCGCAAGGGTTCAATATGAGGTCCTTGCAGACGAACTCGTCGCGGCGCTAGATCCTGGTGTCCGCGATGCGCTCATGATGCTCGCGTCTCTTCCGTCGGTTGATCGGGAAATGGCCGAAGCCGTGCTGGGAGCCAAGCGAGGCCGAGAGGCATGTCGCGCAGCCCTCGAATTGGGCTTGCTCGATGAGCGCGGCGGGTTCCTTGAGTTCGCGAAGCCTCTTGCAGATCACCTCGAAGGAACCTTTCGTCTCGCTAGCAGACGCGACGTCACGACCGTGACGAAGAGAGCGCTTGAGTCGTACCGCAGGAGAAGACAATGGGATCAAGCATTTGAGCTAGTCCGGCGTCACGAGCTAGACGATGATCTTGCCGGTCTGGTTCTCGAGGCGGTGGATGAGTTTCTGTCGTGTGGTCGACTCTCGACTCTCCTTTCATGGGTGCATTTCGCTCGCTCACGCCGACTTCATCCTCACCCGGTGCTCCTGATCGCCGAGATGGAGGCACAACTCCGCCTCGGGCGCCATGCCACTGCACTGACAACCGCCCAATCGCTCCTCACCGATGGCGCCCACGGGTCTGATGTCTTGTATCGCGTTCGAATGGTTGCTGCCCGTGCAGCCCATGCCGGCAATCTCGACGAGGAAGCGCTTGAGCATTATAGGACTGCACGCACGCTCGCCAGCACGTCGGCGAAGGAGCGTGACGCGCGCTGGGGTGAACTCATGTGCATGTCTGCGCTTGAGCACCCAGATGCGCCATTGCTTCTCGAGGAACTCGCTGGGTCGGTGGATATCTCCGATCCAAGAGATCAGGTTCGAACGGCTGAGAGACATCTGAGCGTGGGGTTCCGCCTTGGATACGTAAAGCGACTCTCAGACAGCAGGCGCGCCGCGGAGCTTGTTGATTCGGTTGACGATCCATTCGTACGCGGCTCCTTCCTAACCATGCACGCCTGGGCGTTAGCACTCGGCGCCTACTACGAAGAGGCATTGTCGACCGCAGAGAAGCTTCTCAAGCATACGATCGAGCTTCGCGTCGACCCCGTGCTTCCTTACGCCTATCTCACCCAAGCGGTCGCTTTAGCGGGCTTGGACTTCCACGATCGAGCGCATCGATCTATCGATCTAGCCGACTTAGCGGCGCGTCGAATTAACGATGAGAATGGAGTGCAGAGCGTTTACGCGGTTAGAGTGCGACTGCTACTTCAGGACCGTGCGGCTTCTGAAGGATGTGCCATTGAGCCACCCGACGTCTCTACCGCGTTGCCAAGCGTGAAAGGAGAGGTGCTGGCGTCCAGAGGGCTAGCTCTCGCAACACTCGGACGTCTGGACGAAGCAACTGACCTGGCAGACGAAGCGGGTCGAACAACAACGGGAATCGAGGCGCAGGCGCTGAGGATGGCCGTAGCAGCAGTTTGCTCTCTGAAAGAGCGTCGAGACGACGTCTTCGGTCGCTGTGACGCACTGATCGAGCACGTCTTTGCGGCTGGGGCAGTGGATATCGCTGTCACGGCCTATCGCTCAAACCCCGAGTTGCTCGGCGCGTTGCTCGCTTCCGGGCGTACGCGGGATAAGGTGGCGTATCTCTTGAAGCGAGCCGGAGACGAGGATCGCGCCGCGGCGGCTGGTATCTTGCCGTCTGCGTTCGTCGACCCGGCCGCATCCCTTTCTGAGCGCGAGCGAGAGGTTTATGCGCTCGTTTGCGAGGGTCTCTCAAATGCACAGATAGCGAAGCTTCTCTTCATCTCACCAAGCACTGTGAAGGTTCACGTGCACCACATGTTCGACAAGCTGGGTATTCGCTCACGGACTGCATTGGCACTCAATGCGGCATATGATCGCTATGCGACTTCCACCGCCGCAAGCACGGGCGATGACTCTGGTTCCGTTGGGAGCACCATGATCCCAAACCCAGGCCCTCTTGCTGACCGATAATCGCTCGTTGCCGTAGAAAGGATCGAGAGGAATGCGATGACGGCATCAGGGAAGAACTGACTTCCCATCGCCTGAAGCAAGCGGTCACGGGCGACCGTGTACTCCATCGCGGCTCGATACGGTCGGTTGGAAGTCATAGCGTTGTACGCGTCGGCGACAGCGATGATCCGGGAGATCACAGGGATCTCTTCGCCGCGAATTTTGTCTGGATAACCCTCGCCGTCCAGCCGTTCGTGGTGGTGACGCACGATGATCGCAATATCTGCGTAAGCGTCAACCTTTGAGAGAATACGCTCGCCAATCTCCGAATGGCGCTCCATCTCGCGGAACTCTTCTAGTGTCAGCCGGCCCTCTTTGTTGAGCAGCGTCGCTGGCAGTCCGATCTTTCCGATGTCGTGAACAAGGCCCGCGAGGTACGTGCGCTCTTGCTCTTCCACGGCCACGCCAAGCCTCTCGGCGATGTTCCGTGAGTAAGTCGCGACCGCACGCGAGTGACCCGCTGTATATCGGTCGCTCTCCTCCAGGGTTTGTACCAACGCCGTCGCGAATGAAAGGTTCGCCTCGCTTAAGCGCGTGTTGGCCACCTTCAGGTCGTCATAGAGTCTCAGCTGGTCGTTGTAGAGACGCGCTTTTTGTTGGTAGAGGCTGAAGAGTTGCTGGGCCGCGATTGCGGGCGCCAAGAAGAGGAAGGCGGCCCAAGGGGACAGTTCGGTGTAAGCAAACGCCAGCGCGCCGACGATAGGCGCGTACACGCAGATCGCGCTGAGCATGAGAGGCGCATGGGTCTTGAGGAGACCTCGAGAGTTGCCTCGAATCCGACTCGTGATGCTAGCGAGTGTGAGTTCGATCAGTTCGCCTACCGCGGATGCAGCGATCGTCGCGACAAAGAGGCCCACCGTCGAGTCACTGCGGTCCACGACGGCCATCGCCGACAACCCCATCGCGACGCCTGCCAGGAATCTGATGCTCGAGTAGGTGGCCCACTTGAGGTGAACTGATCGGCTTCGATCGGGTTGCCGGACTAGTTCTGAATCACCGAGTTCCGAAGCTGCGCCAACGATGCCGCCTGCGAGCGGACCGAAGAGAACCGCCGCGAAGAGCGTCAGAACAGGAGTGATCGACAGGTCGGTGGTGCTGCTGACAGAGACAGATGCTCGGTCAGCGATCGCCGCCGCAAGGCACAGAGCGAGGAGCACCCACGGGTTGCCGACGTCGAACCCAAAATGCCAGAGGGTCATCCCGGTGACGACCGCGGTCAGCACCAGAGACGAGACGTACGCAGTGAGGACTGGCCTCGTTCGTTGACGCTGGCTCGGCTCGTTCACTTGCTGTCGTCCCCCATTTGGGGTATAAGGAGGTTGCCGTCAGTTCCCAAATCTAGGAGTCAGCGAATGCGGAAGGCCTTCATTCGTACGCTCCTTGGTGCTATGCGTCCCGGCATCAGGGATTGGTAGTCGTCGAACCTTCTCTTCTGTAGTCCGGACGAGCATCCCTCCTTTGGGGGATCGCTCGGCAGGGCTCGAAGCGGAGAGTTCGACGATCAAGCAATGAGCCCACGCCGGAAGCCGACCGCTACGGCGTGGGCTCTACTTCGCGCCTGAAGCTTCGCGAGCAGGTGCCGCACATGTGACTTGACCGTCTCTTCCGAGAGGAAGAGATGCTGCCCGATCTCGCGGTTGACGAGACCGTCGGCAACGAGTTGGAGGACCTCGAGCTCTCGGGCCGTGGGCTCCTGCTCGAGCTCGCGCAGTGCAGGCGGCGGGGTGAACGGGATGACCGATCCCGTCCGATTCGAGTCACGACGCGCAGCAGCCGCCTCGAAGCGGCGGCTGTGGTCGCGATACCTCGACAGGATCTCCCTGCGCTCCGCGGCGTCCACAGAAGTGTGTATCGGCCTGCCCCGATAACGCTTTAGAGGGATCGGTAGCTCGTTCGGGTGAGCCTCGCGCGCTACGACGGTGGAGGCACGTACACCGCCTCGGCACGAGCCTCGTCGACCGTCGCGTCGAGGATCGCCTCGCGCTGCATCGGCCTGATCGAGCCGGCACGGATCTCCTCGGCGAAGTGGCAAGCGACCTGGTGCCCGTCGAGCGGACGGAGCAGCGGCTCCTCGTCGCGGCAGAGCGTCTCCTGCACGAAAGGGCAGCGCGTGTGAAAGCGGCAGGCGGCGGGTGGGTTGGCCGGACTCGGTAGGTCGCCCTGCACCCGGATCGCGCGCCGTGACCGTTCGACGACGGGGTCGGGGATCGGGATCGCGGAGAGCAAGGTGAGCGTGTACGGGTGCAGCGGGTTGTCGTAGAGGTCGTCCGCCGGCGCGATCTCGACGATCTTCCCGAGGTACATCACCGCGATCCGGTCGGAGATGTGCCGCACGACGGCGAGGTCGTGCGCGATGAAGAGGTACGTGAGCCCGAACTCCTCCTGGAGCTTTTCGAGGAGGTTCACGATCTGAGCCTGGATCGAGACGTCGAGCGCCGAGACGGGCTCGTCGCACACGACGAGCGAAGGGTTCAGAGCAAGCGCGCGGGCGAGCCCGATCCGCTGCCGTTGACCACCGGAGAACTCGTGCGGGTAGCGGTTCGCGGCGTCGGGCGGTAGGCCGACGACCTCGAGGATCTCCCGGACGCGCGTCGACGTCTCGCGCCCGCGGGAGATGCCGTGCACGCGTAGAGGCTCCCCCACGGTTCGCCCTACCGAGTGGCGGGGGTTGAGCGACGCGTACGGGTCCTGGAAGACCATCTGCATCCGCCGTCGCAGCTGCCGCAGCTCCGACTCCTTGAGATGCGTGACGTCGACGCCTTCGAAGAGAACGCGCCCGCCCGTCGGCTCGTAAAGCCGCAACATCGCGCGTCCCACGGTCGACTTTCCGCAGCCCGACTCGCCCACGAGCCCGAGGGTCTCGCCCCGTTCGATCGTCAGGCTGATCCCGTCGACTGCCTTGACGTCGCCGACGTGCCGGTCGAGGAGCACGCCCTGCTTGATCGGAAACCACATGCGGAGGTCGTCGAGCTCGACGAGCGGGCCGCTCGCGTTGCCGTTCCCGGAGCTGCTCACGCCGCCTCCCCTCCGAGTCGCGTCCGTTGCCACTCGTCGGCCGGCGCGGGATTGAAGCACGCGGCGCACTGACCCGTGTCGAGCTGCTCGAGTAGCGGGAGCTCCTGCGTGCACCGCTCGATCCGGAAGCGGCAGCGGGGCGCGAACGGGCACGAGACAGGCTCGCTCAGCATGTTCCTCGGCGAGCCGGGGATCGGGCGAAGCGCCTGGCGCCGGCCGATGTCGAGCCGCGGCACGCTCTGCAGCAGCCCGAGCGTGTACGGGTGACGCGGGGACGCGAAGACCTCGTCCGCCGTGCCCGTCTCGACGAGTGTGCCGGCATACATCACCTGAACCCGCTCGCACGTGCCCGCAACCACGCCGAGGTCGTGCGTGATGAGGACGAGCGCCGTGCCGCGATCGCTGACGAGGTCCCGGAGCAGGTCGAGGATCTGCGCCTGGATCGTCACGTCGAGCGCCGTCGTAGGCTCGTCCGCGATCAGGAGCTTCGGCTCGCAGGCGAGCGCCATCGCGATCATCACCCGCTGGCGCATGCCGCCCGAGAACTGGTGCGGGTAGTTTTTCAGCCGGTCCTTGGCGCTGGGGATTCCGACCTGGTCGAGCAGCTCGATGGTGCGTCGCGTCGCCTGTTTCCGGTCGAGGTCGAGATGCTCCTCGAGGGACTCGCGAAGCTGCGCTCCGACGGTGAGCACCGGGTTCAGGCTCGTCATCGGGTCTTGGAAGATCATCGCGATCTCCTTGCCCCGCACCCTGCGCCACCCGCGCTCGGACATCCCGACGAGCTCTTTGCCTTCGAGCTTGATGCTGCCCGACGGGATGCGAGCGGCCCGCGGCAGGATTCCCATCGTTGCGAGCGCGGTGACGCTCTTCCCGCAGCCCGACTCGCCGACGAGCCCGAGCGTCTCGCCAGGTCGCACGTCGAACGAGATCCCGTTGACCGCGTGGACGATGCCGCGATTCGTCCAGAACCGGACGCGGAGGTCGTCGACGGCGAGAAGCGCCGCGTCGCTCACGAGCGGCCTCGCAGCTTCGGGTCGAGCGCCTCGCGCAGCGCGTCGCCGATCAGGTTGAAGCCCATCACCGCGATCACGATCGCGACGCCCGGGTAGATCGCGAGCGTCGGATCGGTCTGGAGGTACCGGACGGCGCCCGTCAGCATCGTGCCCCACTCGGGTGTCGCGGGATCCTGCGGCCCGAGGCCGAGGAACCCGAGGCCCGCTGCGTCGATGATCGCGGTCGCGAGGGCGAGCGTGGCCGCGACGATCACCGGCGAGAGGGCGTTCGGAATGATGTGCTGAACGAGAATCGTGCGATTCGGCACGCCGACGGAGCGCGCGGCCAGCACGTAGTCGTTCTCGCGTTGCGCGATGATCGCGCCGCGCATGAGGCGAGTGAAGATCGGGATATTGACGACGCCGATCGCGATCATCACCTGCAACAGGCCGCCCTGCCCCCACAGTGCCACGATCCCGATCGCCATCAGGAAGCCAGGGATCGCGAGCATGATGTCCATGAGGCGCATGATCAGCCCGTCCAGGCGGCGGAAGTACCCGGCGATCGCACCGAGCACGAGCCCGGCCGAGAGACCGACCGAGACGGCGACGACGCCGATCAGGAGCGAATACCGGGCGCCGTAGATGATCCGGGTCAGCTCGTCTCGTCCGAGCTCGTCGATTCCGAGCGGGTGGTCGCGCGAGTGACCTTGACCGATGGCGTCGATGTTCGGCTCGACGGGGTCGTACGGCGCGATCCACGGGGCGAGGATCGCGACCACGGTGAGCAGCGCGACGAGGACGAAGCCGATGATCGCCCCCGGGTTGCGGACGAGCCGTTGGAACGCCTCCCGCCAGAGCCCCCCCTCGGCAGCGTCGAGCTCAAGCTCGCGGCCTTCGAGCTCGGCGACCGACATCAGCGGCCCGCCAAACGGATGCGCGGATTCAGCAGGCCGTACGAGAGGTCGACGAGCAGGTTGACGACGACGACGATGATCGCGACGAAGAGCACGCCGCCCTGGATCACCGGGTAGTCGCGGTTCTCGATCGCCGCCTGGAGCCAGGTGCCGATGCCCGGGAAGGCGAACACCGTCTCCGTCAGGATCGCGCCGGAGAGCAGCAAGCCGACCTGGAGCCCGACGATCGTCGTGATCGGGAGCATCGCGTTCCGGAGCACGTGCCTCGAGTCGACGGCTCGGGACGAGATGCCCTTGGCGCGGGCGGTGCGCACGTAGTCCTCGTTCTGCACGTCGAGCACCGACGCGCGCGTGATGCGCGCGATGATCGCGAGTGGGATCGAGCCGAGCGCGATCGCCGGCAGGATCAGATGCTTGATCGCGTCCCAGGCGGCATTCCAGTCGCCCGTCACGACTCCGTCGAGGACGTAGAAGTTCGTCGGGTGCTCCGTCTCGATCAGCACGTCCTGACGACCGACGCTCGGCAGCCAGCCGAGCTCGACCGCGAAGAGCCACTTGAGGATGATCGCGAGGAAGAAGATCGGGATCGAGACGCCGATCAACGAGACGAAGAGGCTCGCGTGGTCGAGCGGCCGTCCGTAGCGCTTGGCCGCGAGGAAGCCGAGCGGAACGCCGAGCAGCGTGGCGAACACCATCGCGCCGAAGGCGAGCTCGATCGTCGCCGGAAAGCGGTCGCGGATCTCCTCGGTGATCGGGCGGCGCGAGGCGATGCTCGTGCCGAGATCGCCCGAGCCGATGGTCTGAAGGTAGCGCCAGTACTGCTGGTAGATCGGGTCGTCCAACCCGTACTGGTCGCGGACCTGCGCGACCGACTCCGCCGAGGCCCGCTCGCCCAGGAGCGCCTCGGCCGGTGAGCCGGGCAGCGCCCGGATCCAGAGAAACACGAGCAGCGAGAGCCCGATCAGGATCGGGACGAGCAGAAGCAGCCGGCGGACGGCGAAGCGGAGCAGTTGCCCCTACCTCGTCGTCCGCCGGCCTGCCGTCATTCGGTTCCTTCCTCCCCTACCCGGCGAACCGCACGGTCGCGAACGACTCGAGCGACACGGGGCTCGGCTTGTAGCCGAGCACGTTCCGCTGGAAGCCGAGCGCGGGCTTCGTGTGCGCGTACGGCACACCCGGTAGGAACTGCATGATCAGGCGGTTTGCCTGCTGATACAGCGCCTTGCGCTTCGCAGCGTTCGTCTCGATGACTGCGTTCTCGAGCAGCTTGAAGAGCCGCGGGTTCTTGAAGCCCCACTGCCCCTGCTCGGTCTTGAAGAACGACCCGATGAAGTTGTCCGGGTCGCCGTAGTCACCCGTCCAGCCGATCAGGTTGAGGGCGCCGGCCGTCCCGGCCTGCACCCGACCGACGTAGTCCGGCCGCCACGGAGCGCTCTTCGGGACAACCTTGAAGCCCGACTTGTTGAGGCTCGCAGCGAACACCTGGAAGTTCTTGGTCGGATCCGGCATGTACGGACGCGAGACGTCCGTCGGATACCAGAACTCGACCTCCACGGGCAACGTCAGCCCTGCCTGGCGGAGGAGCTGCTGCGCCCGCGCCGGGTTGTACGGGTACTTCTTCACGTCCTTCGCGTAGCCGAGCACCTGCGGCGGCATGAACTCGTGTGCCACCTCGCCGCGGCCCGCGTAGAACGCCTTGACGACGCCTGCCCGATCGAGGCCGTGTGCCACGGCCTGCCGGACGAGCGGGTTGTCGAACGGCTTGACCTTCTGGTTGATCGTCACATACGCGACGTTGAAGGCCGGCCGGTCGAGCACCTTCAGCTTGCTCGAGCGCTTGATCGTCGGGATGTCCTGGGGCTCGACGAGGTCGTAGCCCTGGATCTCACCCGTCTGGAGCGCCTGGAGACGTGCGGCGTTGTCCGGGATCGCCCGGAAGATCACGCGCCGCAGGATCGACTTCCTACCCCAGTATTGGTCGTTCCGCACGAGCACGAGCCGATCGCCGATCCTCCACGACTCGAGCTTGAACGGCCCGGTGCCGACGGCCTGACCGCCGGGGACGCCGTACTCGCCCGTCGGCGTGAAGACGCCGTCGTTCGAGAGCCGGCCCTTGTTGGCGCCGTACCGCGTCATTGCGGTCGGGCTCTGGATGTGGAACGCCGTCAGCGACAGGGCGCCCAGGAACGCGGCGTTTGCACGACGGAGCGTGACGACGGCCGTCCTGTCGTTCGCGGCCCGGCAGCTGCGGTAGAGCGGCTGGTTCGTGAGCCCCGCCGCCTTCTTCCTGTAGCCGCTGAAGACCGTGTAGTAGTAGTACGAGGTCGCGTCCGACGCGAACGGGCCGGTGAAGTTGTACCACCGGTCGAAGTTCGCGCAGACCGCCCGCGCGTTGAACGGCGTGCCGTCGTGGAACTGGACGCCGGTGCGGAGGTTGAACGTCCACGTCCGGCCCCTGTTCGTCGCCTTCCACGATCGTGCGAGCAGCGGCCGAATGGTCGTCGAGCCCGGTGCGAGACCGACGAGACCCTCCGTGAGTTGGTCGATCACCCGCAGCGACTCGCCGTCGGAGACGACCGCCCCGTCGAGTGATGTCGGCTCCGACGTGGTGCCGAAGACCAGGGTGTCGCTCGTCGCCGCGCTTCCACTACCTGCGGCGAGCGTCGCGGCGGCGGTCGCCAAAGCGGCAACCGTCACAGCGAGTAGCACTTTCAATCCTCTGTGCATCGTTCTCCTTCTGACGAAGCTCTTTCCCCACCCCTCGGACGGGCGGGGCCGCCGCACAGTATGACCGGCGCGGGCGTGAAAAGTTCGATGCGTTCGCTCGCGTCCCGCTCGCCGCCAGCCCGGAACGATCCCCAACCTCCCCCAGGGGCACTCCCGTGTCCCTGTTGTCACATTAGCCACCAACGTGTGACGGGGGTGTCACAGCTTTGAGCCGTCTTCGTGCCGCTTGTGGACGGCTTCGCTCGCGCCGGTCAGCCGAGCGCAGGACGGCAACCCGGCTTCCGCGGGACGGATCTGCGATGCGCGAGCGGGTGAGCGCGCGCGAGCGCGAGAACGACCACGTCGTCGAAGGCACACTCAGGTTCCGCTAGGGAAGGAGACGGTCGAGGCGCAGCCAGGGTCGTTCGTCCACATCCCACGCGGTGCCGTGCACGCGTACTGGACGCGACGGCCGCACCGGTGAAGCTGCCCGGCGGCTTCGAGGCGTTTCGCCGATCTCGGCTCGCTGATGTCGGAGCTGCCGCCCGGTCCTCCGGACATGGCTAGCGCGCGTCGCAACGCTCTGCGAGCGCCACGGGCTCGAGGTGGTCGGCCCGCCGCCGGCCGGCGACAGCTGAACGCTCAGGCTGCCGCGAGCGAGGCGAGCTCGCGCAGCGCGGCGAGCCTGCTCAGAGCCTGACCTTCGAGCTGGCGGACGCGCTCGCGCGTGAGATCGAGCTCGTGCCCGATCGCCTCGAGCGTCCAGGGCTCGCCCTCGAAGCCGAAGCGCAGCTCGAGAATCCGGCGCTCACGCTCGGGGAGTGCGTCGAGTGCGCGTCGCACACCCTGGCGGCGCAGCGATTCCTCCGCCTCGTCGAACGGATCGACCGCCTCGCGATCGGCGAAGAGGTCACCGAGCTCGCCTTCGTCGTCCGCGCCGACCGACTGGTTCAGGGAGACCGACGCGTGGGCGGCGCCCATCGCCTCCTCGACGTGCTGGAGCGGCAGGCCCGTCGCCTCCGCGAGCTCCTCCTTCGTCGCCTCCCGGCCGAGCTCGACCTCGAGGCGCCGCGCGGCGCGAGAGAGCTTCTGCTGGCGCTCGACGACGTGGACCGGCACGCGGATCGTGCGCGCGTGATTTGCGACCGCACGCTGCACCGACTGGCGGATCCACCAGGTGGCGTAGGTGGAGAACTTGAAGCCGCGGCGCCAGTCGAACTTCTCGACCGCGCGGTTGAGCCCGAGCGTTCCCTCCTGGATCAGGTCGAGGAACGGCACGCCGAGCCCGCGGTACCCCTTCGCGATCGAAACCACGAGTCGGAGGTTCGACTCGATCATGTGGCGCTTGGCGCTCGGATCTCCCCGCTCGATGCGCTTCGCGAGCTGCACCTCCTGCGCGGCGTTCAGCAGCTTGTGGCGGCCGACGTCCGCGAGGAAGAGCTGCAGCGAGTCGGCTGAGCCGGAAAGCGTCTCGCTCGCCCAGACCGCAGCCTCTGCGGCCTCCTTGGCCTTCTCCTCCTCGGACTGCTTCGGCGCGCCGACTTCGAGTCCCATGGCCTCGAGCTCTCGGGTGATCTGCTCGGCGGACTCGGCCGAGAGCTCCTGCTCGGCGACGAACGCCTCGAGCTCGGCCGCATCGACCCAGCCACGCTCTTCCGAGCGCTCGACGATCGTCTTCAACTGCTCGCCTTCGAAGAGTTCGATGAGCTGGTTCTGCGTCAAGCCGACCCGTCAATCCTTTCGCGTCGCGGGGTGCACAAGCTTCCCTGACTCTACGTGCCTATCTCCTGTCTTTCCACGGGATCGGGCCGACCAAACGGTGTCACAATCCTGCAACGTGTGCTCCGAGCGTCGTATTCCATCTGCTCCCGCGCGCGGTGCCAGTGCGGGCAGCCGTACTCCTTCGATGCTAGGACGCGCGACGGACACGACCGGTTAGGGCCGTCGGGTGGCTCAGCGTCGTGCGCGACGGCGCGGCGCCGGCTTCGACGGCCCCTTGGCGCGTCGCTCGGCGAGCAGCTCGAGCCCGCGCTCGAGCGTCAGGCTCTCGGTGTCGTCGCCGCGGCGGAGGCTGGCGTTCGTCTCACCGTCCGTGACGTACGGCCCGAACCGGCCGTCTTTGACGACGAGCGCCTTGTCGGTGTCGGGGTCTTTGCCGAGCTCCTTGAGCGGAGGCTTCGAGGCGCCACGGCCGCGTCGCTCCTTCGGCCGCGCGAGAATCTCCTCCGCCTCGGCGACGGTGATTGCAAGAAGCTGCTCCTCGCTCTCGAGCGAACGGGTCTCGGATCCCTTCTTGACGAACGGCCCGTACCGGCCGTTCGCGACGAGGATCTCCTCGCCGTCCGAGCCCTCGAGCGTCCGCGGGAGGGTGAGGAGCCTGATCGCGTCGTCGAGCGTGACGGTCTCGGGCGACATCGAGGCGAAGAGCGACGCGGTGCGGGGCTTGTCGCCGTTTCCCTCCGGCAGTACCTCGGTCACGTACGGCCCGTAGCGGCCGACCCTGACGAGGAGCTCGTGCCCGGTCTCGGGGTGCGACCCCAGCGTGCGCTCCGCGCCGGACGGCTGGGACAGGAGCTCCTCCGCCCGCTCGACCGTGAGCTCGTCCGGCGCGAGGTCGTCCGGGAGGCTCGCGCGTTCCTCGCCGCGCTCGAGGTACGGGCCGTAGCGGCCGACGCGGGCGACGATGTCGCTGCCCGGGATCTCGATCGAGTTCACCTCGCGCGCATCGATCCCCTCGAGCTGATCGGTGACGAGGGCTCTGAGACCAGGGTCGCCCTCACCGAAGTAGAAGCGCTTGAGCCAGGCGACCCGGTCCTCGCCGCCCGCGGCGATCCGGTCGAGGTCGTCCTCGAGCCGTGCGGTGAAGTCGTAGTCGACGAGCTGCTCGAAATGCCGCTCGAGCAGCTGCGTGACCGCGAAGGCGAGGAACGTGGGGACGAGCGCGGTTCCCTTCTTGTAGACGTAGCCACGGTCGAGGATCGTCCCCATGATCGACGCGTAGGTCGAGGGGCGGCCGATGCCCCGATCCTCGAGTGCCTTCACGAGGCTCGCCTCGGTGTAGCGGGAGGGCGGGCTCGTCTCGTGCCCTTGCGGCTCGAGCGCCGTCGCGCTCAGCGCCTGCCCGACCTCGAGCGCCGGGAGGCGGCGTTCCTCGTCCTCCTCGGAGGGCTCGTCCCGCCCGGACTCGTACGCGAGCAGGAAGCCGGGGAACGTGATCACCGTGCCGCTCGCCCTGAAGGCCGCGTCGGTCCCGGTCTCGGTTGTCGCGCCGAGATCGATCGACACCGTCTGGCCGCTCGCGTCCTTCATCTGGGAGGCGACCGTCCGCTTGAAGATCAGGTCGTACAGCGCGAGCTCGTCGCGCGAGACCTCCCGCTCGAGCTTCGCCGGCGCCCTGAACGTGTCGCCCGCGGGCCGGATTGCCTCGTGGGCCTCCTGGGCGTTCGCCACCGCCCGCTCGTAGAGCCTCGGTGACGTGGGAACGGTCTCGGCCCCGTACTCCCGCTCGGCATGCGATCGCGCCGCCCGGAGGGCGGCGTCCGAGAGCGTCACGGAGTCCGTCCGCATGTACGTGATGTGCCCGGCCTCGTACAGCCGCTGCGCGAGGCGCATCGTGGTCTGGGACGAGAACCGGAGCTTGCGGCTCGCTTCCTGCTGGAGGGTCGAGGTGCGGAAGGGTGCCGCCGGCCGCCGCGTATACGGCTTCTCGTCGACTTTGCGAACGGCGAAGGGTCGGCCCTGGAGGTCGGCGGCAAGCGACCGCGCCCGTGCCTCGTCGAGGACGAGCATGTTGCCCTTGGCGACGCCGTCCTCGCCGAAGTCGCGCCCCTGCGCGACGCGCGTACCGTCGACGGCTACGAGGCGCGCGCCGAACGTCCCCGGGTCGAACGTGCCGAGGACGTCCCAGTAGCGGGCGGCAACGAACCGCATGCGCTCCCGCTCGCGGTCGACCACGAGGCGGGTCGCGACGGATTGCACGCGACCGGCCGAGAGCCGGGGCATGACCTTTTTCCAGAGAACGGGTGAGACCTCGAACCCGTAGAGGCGATCGAGGATCCGCCGTGTCTCCTGCGCGTCGACGAGGCGCTCGTCGATCTCGCGCGTCTGCTCGAGGGCACGCTGGATCGCGTCCTTCGTGATCTCGTGGAACACCATGCGCCGCACGGGCACCTTCGGCTTCAGCACCTCACGAAGGTGCCAGGCGATCGCCTCGCCCTCGCGATCCTCGTCGGTCGCGAGCAGGAGCTCGTCGGAGCCCTTCAGCTTCCTCTTCAGGTCGGCGACGACTCCCTTCTTGTCCGCGTCGACGATGTAGTACGGGTCGAACTCGTGCTCGACGTCGACCCCGAGCTTCCCGTAGCGGGGCCGATCGGCGACGGGCACGTCCGAGGCGCGCTCGGGCAGGTCGCGGATGTGACCGATGCTGGACTCGACGACGAAGCCGCTGCCGAGGTAGCCCGCGATCGTTCGCGCTTTCGCGGGTGACTCGACGATGACGAGGCGGGTGCTCATGGTCTAGATGATCATCTCGGCGTGACAGGGTAACGATGGCCCGGCGCGCCGCTTCGCCCCCGCCCAGACGTATCCTGCGTCGCCGATGGCGTCCCCGCCGCGGCCGAGCCCGCTCTACCTCCTGATCGCAACGCTCAGCATCCCGCTGCTCCGTGGCGTCTACCGGCTGCGCGCGACCGGTGCGGAGCACGTCCCGGACGGCGGCTGCGTGCTCGCCGCGAACCACTCGTCGAACTTCGACCCCTGGCCGCTCGGCATCCCACTCTTCCCCCGTCGGTTCCTCCGCTTCATGGCGAAGAAGGAGCTCTTTTGGCCGCCGCTCGGCTGGGTCATCTCGGGTGGAGGCGGCTTCCGGGTCGACCGCGGCGCCCGCGACCAGCAGGCGATCGACACGGCCGTCGGTCTCTGCCGCGCCGGCCACGCGGTCGTCATGTTCCCCGAGGGGACGCGCCGCGAGAAGGGCCTCGTGAAGCGATACGAGGCGCGCTGGCGTACCGGGGCGGCACGCATCGCGCTCGAGGCGGGCGTGCCCCTCGTCCCGGCCGGCATCGTCGGCACCGACCGGCTCGCACGCCTCGCGCGGCTCCGGGTCGCCTACGGCCCGCCGATCGAGACAGCGGATCTCGCGGGCCTGGACGAGGTGGAGGCGGCCGAGCGCGCAACCGAACGGTTGCGTGACGCGATTCTCGCACTCGAGGCAGGTCTCGCGTGAAGCGACCGCTGCTCGTCGTCGACGGCGACTCGTTCGCCCACCGCGCCTACCACGCGCTGCCGAAGTCGATCCGGCGTGCGAACGGCCGGCCCGGGAACCTCCTCACCGGCGTCACCTCGATGCTGCTTCGGCTCTGGCAGGCGGAGCGGCCGCGCGCCGTGTTCGTCGGCTGGGACACGCTTACCGTCCCGACCTACCGCCACGAGGCGCTGCCCGGCTACCAGGCCGGCCGCGAGTTCGACCGCGAGCTCCTGGAGCAGCTCGATCTCGCCCCGGCGCTGCTCGAGGCGGCGGGCATCGTCTGCGGCAAGGGCGCAGGCTATGAAGCGGACGACTTCCTCGCGGCTGCGGTCGCCTCCGAACGGTCTGTCGGTGGCCGGGCGCTCGTCGCGACGTCGGATCGGGACGCGTTCCAGCTCGTCGCCGACGACGTGACGATCCTCCAGCCGATCCGCGGAGTGAGCGAGCTCGCACGCATCGGCCCCGACGAGGTGCGCCAGCGCTACGGGGTCGAGCCCTCGCAGGTGCCCGACTTCATCGCGCTCCGCGGCGACCCGTCGGACAAGATCCCGGGCGCGCGCGGGGTCGGGGCGAAGACCGCGGCGTCGCTCCTCGGCGAGTACCCGAGCCTCGAGGCGATGCTCGCCGCTGGCCGTTTCTCGGCCGAGGCGGACGCCCTGCGAAGCTTCCGGCACATCGCGACCCTCGACCCGCGTGCTCCCGTACCGCCGCTGCCCGACCACGAGCCGGACTGGAGCGCCGCCGCGAAGGCGGCAGACGAGCTCGGGCTCGGTCGTCTCGCCGGCCGGCTCGAGGAGGCCGCATCGAGCTGATCTCGCACCGGGCGCTCGCCCACCTTCACCCGACGAGCCCGTACGGCCATCCCGAGCGCGAGCAGCGGCTCGCCGTCCTGCACGAGGCGTTCCCGGCGTTCGCCGAGGCGGCTCCTGCCTCGGTGGCGCAGATCGAGCGCGTGCACGAGCGCGGGTACGTCTGGCTCGTCTCCGAGCTCGAGCACGAGACCCACCTCGACCCCGACACGATCGCCGGCCCGACGTCGTGGGAGGCGGCGACGCTCGCCGCCGGGTGTGCGATCGCCGCCGCGGAGCGTGGTGGCTTCGCGCTTGCCCGCCCGCCCGGCCACCACGCGCTCCCCGACCGGGCGATGGGCTTCTGCCTCTTCGGAAGCGTCGCGGTCGCCGCCCGTCACGCCCAGGACGCGCTCGGGATCGAGCGGGTCGCGATCGTCGACTGGGACGTCCACCACGGGAACGGCACCGAGGCGATCTTCTCGGGCGACGAGTCTGTGCTCGTCGTCTCGCTGCACCAGTGGCCCTTCTATCCCGGGACGGGTGGGCCGGGGACGAGTAGCGGAACGACGCTGAACGTTCCGCTCGAGGCCGGCTCGGGCGACAAGGAGTACCTCGAGGCGTTCGAGCGGCTCGTCGAGCCGGCGGTGCGCGGATTTGACCCCGGTCTCGTGCTGGTCTCGGCGGGCTTCGACGCGCACGAGCACGACCCGCTCGCCCAGATGCGCGTGACCGAGGACGGCTTCGCCGAGCTCGCCCGCCGCTCGGCGGCGCTCGCCCCGCGCTGCGCCGCGGTGCTCGAGGGCGGCTACAACCTCGAGACGCTGCCGCGCCTCGTGGAGGCGGCGCTCCGGGGCTTCGAGGCCGCGTAACGCGACGAGGCGCGCTGCCCCGGCGCGCCTCTACGACGCGGTCGACGGCGGCTGCGAGATCTCCTGGACGACCTCGCCGGTGACTTTCTCCTTCGCCTCGAGCGCGATGTCGGCCTGGCTCAGCATGCCGACGAGTCGGCCGTCCTCGACGACCGGAAGCCGCCGCACCTGGTGGGCGCTCATCAGCTCGAGCGCGTCGTCGAGGCTCTGATCCGGCGCGACGGTCACGGGGTCGGTCGAGGCGATCTGGCCGACCTGGGTCGTGGCCGCATCGACCCCTTCGGCGACCGCGCGGATCACGATGTCGCGATCGGTCAGCACGGCGACTAGCCGGCCGTCGTCGACCACCGGAATCGAGCCGAAGTCTCCGCTCTTCATCAGGCGGGCAGCTTCGCGCAGCGGTTGTGACGAGGTCGTGGTCTCGATCTCGGATGTCATGACGTCCCTGATGCTTGTTGCCACGTGGATCGAACCTCCCAGGTGTCGGTCGTTTCGGGAGGGCTACCCCACCTCACGGGCGTCGAATCGGGCCGTAGTTGCCGGAGGTGGAGATACTCCGGGGTGTGGTCGACGATCGTTGGTGGCGCGGTCTGGACGAACGACTCGCCACCCTCGTCGAGCCCGGTGCCGGTGCCCGTGTGCTCGACGTCGGCTGTAGTGACGGCGGCCTCGTCGAGCAGCTGCGGGGCCGCGGCTTCGACGCGTTCGGGGTCGACCCCCGCGCACCCGAGCATCCTCATCTGACGACCGCGACCGTCGAGGAGCTCGAAGTAACGGAGACGTTCGACGGGGTCTGCGCCGTGCTGTCGCTCCATCACGCGGCGCTCGAGCCGGCATGCGAGGCGATCACGGGATTGCTTCGCACCGATGCCGTCCTGCTCGTCTGGGAGTTCGACTGGCCCGCCTACGACGCTCGCGCGGCGCGGTGGCTCGCCGAGGCCGACGCATCCGCGTCGGACCACTCCGTCGAACGATGGCGCGCTCAGCACGGCGACCTCCACACCGGCGACGCGCTCCGCGACTCCCTCGACCGCGCCTTCGTCATCGAGTCGGAAGCTCACGTGCCCTATCTCGCCCGCATGCTCGGGCGGCACGACCTCGAGCCCGCTGAGCGCGAGCGCATAGACGCCAACCTCGTGCCGGCGCTCGGTCTCGAGTACGTGTGCCGGCTCAGATCCAGCCGCGGCGCCTGAAGACGGCGTAGAGGGTCACCGAGGCGGCGAGCATGAGGGCGATCGCGAACGGATAGCCGAGCCGCCAGTCGAGCTCGGGCATGTGGTCGAAGTTCATCCCGTAGACCGTTCCGACGAGCGTCGGTGCGAAGAGGATCGCGGCCCAGCCCGAGATCCGCTTCACCTCTTCGGTCTGCGCGTGCGACGCCTCGCTCAAGGCCTTCGTCTCGAGCGTCAGGTTGACGCGGAGCACGTTGTCGAGCAGCGTCCGGAACGCGTCCGCCTGCTCCTCGAGCCGCAGCGCGTGATCCTGGACGTCGCGGAGGTAGCGCTGCTCGGTCTCGTCGATGCCGGGTGCCTCCATGAGCTCTTCGAGCATCGGGACGAGCGGCTTGATCGCGCGCTGGAAGGCGATCACCTCGCGGGTCAGCTCGTACGTCCGCTTGGGAGTGCGTGCCAGAACCAACTAAAGAAACCGGCGGTTCACGCTCAGATATAAGCTTGAGACCGTCTAACCGAGAGGAGGTAGCGGGATGTACATCGGCGGTGGAGTCGTTGCTGCAATCATCATCATCATCCTCTTGATCTGGCTTCTCTGAGGAAGCAGGGGGCCACGTCGCGGTAGATGCAGGTCGAGTGATCTGGCGGAACCCGCACGTCGAGCCTCAGCCACGAGCGTGGGCGCGGAGGTGGCAGGGCCGACAGCGGAGCTCGAGGTTCCTGAGCTCGTTGGTGCCGCCTTCGGCGAGCGGGATGCGGTGGTGCACCTCGAGCTCGTGGTTGTCGGCGCAGACGACGCAGGCACGGTCGCGCGCCCAGACTTGGGCGCGGATCGCTGTCCATTGCCAGCCGTTGCTGACGCCTCGTTTGGTTCGTTCGCAGATGGCGCAGCGTGAGCGGGCGGTGCGGGTGCCGCAGGTGAGGCAGCGGGTCATAGCCATGCGAGTAGCTGGGCTGGTTCGGGCTGGTTCTCCATCGCCTCGACCGCCATGCACATCGCGATGATCGAGTCGTTGGGCTGGTCGAGCGATGGTTTGTCGAGCCGCCAGCCGCGCCGGTTGTGACGGGCGATCGTGTTTCCCATGTGCTGCCGGAGCTCGGCGTTGTCGGGGAGGACGAGCCGCTGTTGAACGACGGCTTCATAGAGCCGGAGCGAGGCGGGCACCATCCTCGTGTCGTTCTGCGGGAAGGCGGTCACGACGATGCGTTCGCGTTCGAGCTCCTGGGCTGCCTGCCCGAAGCGCCAGGGGTCGTAGAGCACCTCCCGCAGGTCGTAGCGTCCGGCGAGCTCGCGGATCAGGTCGAGGCAGTCGAGGACACCTTGGTCGCCGTGGAAGATCTCGCAGCCGACGTGGTGGCGGGCGTTGATCCAGACGACCGCGCTCGCGCTCTTGTCGCCGCCGACGTCGACCCCGACCCAGACCGGCTCGCCGTCTGTGAAGGTCGGCTGCCCGACGCAGGCTTGCCATGCTCCGGGTGGGAGCCAGTGCGACTCGCGCTCTGTCCACTGGTTCGCGTGGAAGCGTCGGAAGGCGAGCTCGGGGACGGCTTCGCGTTGTTCCTGCAGCGCCTCGAGCGTGATCCAGGAGGCGTCCCCACCCTCGCCGAAGACCTGGTCGACGATCTCGTCGATGTCGTTCTCGATCCCGGCGACGACCGGCGCGTAGTCGTCGACGACGCGGTCCATGATCGCGTGAACGACCGAGACAGGGCCCCGCGCCAGAAGCTCCGGGCGCGCCTCGAGCGAGCGGCGCACCTCCTGCAGGTCGGGCGACTCGCCGTGGCGGAGCGTGATCACGAAGCGCGGCCCCGCGAACACGTGCACCTCCCCGAACTCGACCGTCTCGGTCTCGTCGAGGTAGCGAGCCGGTCGGAGCACCATGAACGTCATCTCCCCGTAGCGCTCGAGCTTCGCGCGCTGATGCGCGTGCACGGCGTCCTCGACCGCGAGCTCGTGGAGATCGAACGCCTGGGCGATCTCCTCCAGCTCGGCGGTGCCGGGCCGGTAGAGGCCGATCCATGCGATCGTCGAGGCGTCACACGCGCGAGCCAGCTCGGCGAACGAGAGTCCGTCGGCCACCCGGCGTCCGTCCCGGTAGAGCGCCCGCTCGACGATCACGCGGGCACGCTAGCGCGTCGCAGTCCCCCGGTTGTTTCGCCGCGATGCGTCAGGCTGGCGATGACTCTCGGAACGCAGACGGTCGTGGAGGGTGATCTCAACCACGGGGAGGTCACCGATGGGCACGCTCGTGGTCACCGAGTTCATCTCGCTCGACGGCGTCATGGAGGTGCCGGGCGGGAGGACTTCAAGCATCCCGGCTGGCGTTCGCCTTCGATCGCGGCGACGACGGGAACGACTTCAAGTTGCAGGAGACGCTCGAGACCGACGTGCTCCTACTCGGTCGGAAAACCGAGAGCTTCGCCGGTGCGTGGCCGGATCGAGAAGGCACGTACGCCGACAAGTTCAACACGATGCCGAAGTACGTGGTCTCCTCGACGCTCGGCGAGTCAGAATGGGACAACACGACGGGTGCTGCGCGGCGATGCCGTCGAAGAGGCCACGAGGGTGAGGTAGCCGATGTACGCGGAAGTATCCTCGTCAGGCCACATCAACGCTGAAGATGTCAGCCGCGGTGATGGGAAGGGCGTCAGCGGGCACGTCGGTGAGTCGCTCGCGGGCACAGACGGCGTAGCGAAGGTCGTCGGCACGATTGGGAAGGGACTGCGCCTTGGCAGCGAGCACGCGACAGAGTCGGCTGGCGTCCGCGGTTCTCGACCACTTGCTCTCGCCGACGAGAACCGCTTGCCGGCTCCTGCCGGCCAGAGCGACGGCATCGATCTCGACGGGCTGAGGTTCGTTTGCCCAGAACGGGCCGATCGCGACGATGCCTTCTCCGAGGTCGCCGCCGCCGGCGAGTCTCCGGAGATGGAGTCTAAACGCCTCTTCGAAGCGGCCGCCAAGGTGGTCGTCCAGGTCGGAGACGAGAACTGGAAGCACCGATCTGCCGAGACCACGGTCGATCTCGGCTCGATACCGATTCACGATGCCGAGCCAGAAGGCGAGGAGATTGTCGGCGATCCGATAGTAGTTCGTACGAGTGCGCCTCGGAACGGCCGTCACCGGGACGACCTTCTCGACGATTCGCAGCTGGATCAAGCGATCGAGTGTGCGGGTGGGGTCGGTCCGGACGACCTGCTGGATCTCGTTGAACTTCGTCCTTCCAGTCGCGATCGCGTAGACGATCCGTCGACCGAGATCGGAGAGATCGAGCTCCGACGCGAGAACCAGCTCACCTTCGGTGAGCAGCTGTCCGCCGGGTGTGCAGACGAGTCGAGCGAGGTTCTCTCGCACGCTCGCGCGTTGATCCCACCATTCGAGGTAGAGCGGAACACCGCCGACGAGCCCGTAGACAAGAGCCCTGTCTGCGGGCCTCAGTCGTCGCAGCATGAGTGACGCCTCGTGAGGGCGGAATGGATGGACGAGCAACGATAGGTCGATTCGGCCGTACAGGGGTGCGCGCTCGGTCTGGATGCGCTCCATGGTTCGGATGGCCGATCCGAGAAGGAGGATCTGGAGCTTCGATCGCGTGCGTGCGCGATCCCAGAACGCCCGCACGCGATTCTCGAGGTCAGGGCTGACACCGACGAGGGTCGGGAACTCGTCCAGAACGAGAAGAAGAGGCTCGGACTGGGCCGCGGAGGCGAACGTCTCGAACGCGTCCTCCCAATCGGTGAATGGTCGGGCGGAGACGTCGCGCAGACCCCCGGCCAGCACGGACGTGGCTTCACGAGAAAGCTGTGCCAGCTCATCCTCGACCGGTCGGCCCGCGCCGGTATGGAAGATAACTCGCTTGCCGTCCGCGAACTGCTGCACAAGACGCGTCTTTCCGACTCGTCTGCGGCCCCAGACGAGACCGATGCTTCCGGAGCTCGAACTCGCCCACCACTCCTCGAGGCGCGCCAGTTCGTCTGTCCGGTTGACAAAGCCCGGCAGACTAACCTACTTTGGACGTAGCCAACATACGTGTAGCCTACTACAGACGTAGGCTAAACGCCACATCCAGGTGGACTTGCCAAAGTGCTTGCAAGAAGCTCTCGGCGCTCAACGGATCCTCGAACCGACGGAAACCCCAAGGGACTGGCATCCAGAGCACTCCGGAGGCAAGGAGGAGGAGCCACCACCACGGCGGTTCCATGGAGACCGCAGTCAGCCCGCCGCGGTGTGAAACTGACGAGCCCCGGCGAATCGGGAGCATAGAAAAAGCCCCGTTACCAGGGCTTTTTCCGTAGCAGGCCTGTAAGCCGGATTCTGTCGTGGATGGCCATCCATCTAGGCCACCGGTTCTCCGGTGGCTCGAGCGGCGCACCCGGTCCCTCGGCGGGCCGCGTCAACGGGACCTGCTTCGCCTTGCACCGGACGGGGTTTGGCCAGCCGCCGTGTCGCCACGAGCGCTGGTGGGCTCTTACCCCACCGTTTCACCCTTACCTGCCCGGAGGCAGGCGGTCTCCTCTCTGTTCCACTTTCCGTCGGCTTTCGCCGCCTGGGATTTCCCCAGCGTCCTGCCCTTCGGTGTCCGGACTTTCCTCGGACGGCTGAGCCGTCCGCGGCCATCCGGCCTGCACTCACATTGTACGTCGCCTGACACGCACAGGGCGGTCCCGCCTACGAGAACGGCGCTCGCACGCAGAGGCCGGGCACGAGACGGAAATGCGCCTCGTCGTTCCGTCCGACGACGACGTCGTAGTCGAGTACCCGAGCCGTCGCCGCAACGGCGACGTCGTTCGAGGGGAGCGGCGTTCTGGCCTTCTGGAGCTCGGCGACGATGGTCGCCCACTCGTCGGCGACCTCGCGGTCGAAGTCGACGACGGGAACCCTGCTCGTCAGCGCCTCGATCTGTGCAGCTCGTCGAGCGGCCCGAGCGCGGCTCGACGCCAGTCGCGCACCGAGGAGCAGCTCCGCGAGGACGATGGCGGGGATGGCGGTCGCCTCTGCGCCGCTCACTCCCAGCACGTCGGCGAGATCGTGGCCCGCCCGTTCGAGATCGACGATCAAGCTCGTGTCGACTACGACGCCCACGGATCGCCTGGCGGTCGATCGAGGCTGCCGACGAACTCGAGATCCTCGGCGAAGCTCGGGTCAGCATCGGCAATCGACCGCCATGCGCCAAGCGCCTCGGCAAGCGTCGTCACGGAAGCACCGGCCTCCGGTACGAGGCGCGCTACAGGCTCACCGTTCCGCTCGACGACGAACTCGTCGTTGCGATAGCGAACACGTGCCAGGACGTCGCCGAGAGACCGGGCAAGGTCGGTGGCGGAGATCCGGTGAATCATATTCCGTATTCTACGGGGTTCTGTAACAACGATCCGAGGAGGTACGACGATGGCAACCAGGACTGACTTCACCGAGGACGAGTGGGAGGCGCTGCAGAAGGGGCTCACGGGAGCGGGGATGCTCGTCTCGACGGCACACCGAGATTTCACCGACAGCTTCGGTGAGTCTGCGGCGCTCGCCAAAGAACTCGTCGCGAACCGGAAGGACGCCTCGACGGAGCTCCTGCGCGAGATCTCCGAAGTGCGCGGAACCGGTTTCGGCGTTTTCACCTCGCCGTCCGAGCTCGAGCGCGAGACGCTCGAGGCGATCGGTACCGCGGTGAGCACGCTCTCGTCCAAGGCGCCGGAGGAGCTCGACCCGTATCGCGCGCTCGTGCTCGAGGTCGCGCAGACGGTCGCCGAGGCGAAGGGCGACGTGCACGAGAGCGAGACGGCGGCGATGGAGAAGCTGCGGGACGCCTTGGGGGGAGACGGCTCGACCGCGTGACACGCGACCCGGCGCAGCGTTCGGCTTCTACGAGACGCCCGCGCCAGCTTGAGGCAACACCACCTCGGGTACCTCGCGGCCGTCGGCGAGGAGCGAGCGGCACTCGGGGCAGGCGAGCACGCCGCGGAGGCGCATCACGAACTCGCCGCACGCGAGGCACTCGAGGCTCGCGCCGCGCGAGAGCGCGAGGAGCTCCTGGTCGAGCGACCGTGCGAAGGAGGAGACGGACTCGCTCATCGGAGGCTCCGGAACACCCCCACGACCTTCCCGAGCACCTGGACGTGATCGGCGTAGATCGGCTCGAGCGCGGCGTTCTCCGGTTGGAGCCGGATGCGCCCGTCGGGCTCGCGGTGGAACGTCTTCACGGTTGCCTCGTCGGCGGACTCGTCGTCACCGACGAGCGCGACGACGACGTCGCCCGTCCTCGCGTCGTCCCGGCGCTGTACCACGATGGTGTCGCCGTCGAGGATCCCGGCCTCGATCATCGAGTCACCGTGCACGATAAGGAGGAAGTCGGCGCCGCGGCCAAGCGACTCGGGGACGGTGACGACGTCTTCGACGTTCTCCTCGGCGAGGAGCGGCCCACCAGCCGCGACGCGACCGAGGAGCGGGAGCCGCGGCAGCTCGCCCACTGCAGGGCGGGCCTCGACGCGGCGATGGCCCGTCAGCTCGATCGCCCGCGGCTTCGTCGGGTCGCGTTTGATCAGCCCCACGCGCTCGAGGTTTGCGAGATGCGCATGCACGGTCGACGGCGAGGCTAGACCGACCTCCACGCCGATCTCGCGTACGGTCGGCGGATAGCCATGGTCGTCGACGTAGCTGACGAGGAACTGCCAGATCTCCTGTTGACGCGCGGTAAGCGGGATGTCGGCCTGCACGAGGTCGCCTCCTGGGTGGGTTCGACGAACGTATGTTCGTCATGAAGGGTACGGCTCCTCCCGGACGACGTCAATCCCGACACTCCGTATGACGACGGGGCCCCGCGGGGCCCCGTCGTCGCATGCGCTGGAGAGGACTTGAACCTCCACGACCGCAATGGCCACCAGGCCCTCAACCTGGCGCGTCTACCAATTCCGCCACCAGCGCGTGGAACGACGATCATAGCGCCGCAGAGCAGGTGTCCGACTGAAGTCGGACACCGGACGCCGATCCCGGTTACGCGAGCAGCCGGTACAGCACCACGGTGTTGACCGTGAAGAGCGCGGCGACGACGACGGTCAGCCGCGTCAGGTTCCGCTCGACGATGTGCGTCCCGCCCTGCGACGTGGGCGTGAAGCCGATCCCGCCGAACCCGGCCTCACGGCCGGAGTGCATGAGAACGAGCGTCACCATGGCGGCACCGAGGAGCACTTGGAGGACGGCGAAGACGGGGATCATCGAGCCGGGATCGTAGCGGCCGACCGCGGCCGATCCCGGCTACGCTCGGCCGGATGGCGGCCGGTGACGAGGCTCGAGGACGCATCCAGCGGCTGCTCGTGACGGGGGACAACCGGCTCAAGCAGGGCGTCGCGCCGGAGAAGGTGCGGGAGAGTTACGAGCAGGCGCTCGAGGTCGCGCGAGGGGCTGGTCTCGAGGAGGCGGTGCGGCCGCTCGTCGAGCTCCGCCTGGCGGATCTGGACGCCCGCGCGGACGCCTGACCCGAAGCTCACGGCTATGGCGCGCCGGCCGGTCGATGCGTCAGACTGCCGCCGAGTCCCCGACCTTCTCGACGACAAGGGAGCGAATCCGAATGGGGAAGATGCAGAAGTACCTCGCGGAGGCGCTCGGAACCTTCGCGCTTGTCGGCGTCGGCATGTTCGCGATCGTTTCGGCCTCGGCCGGGGACAGTCTCGGGATCGTGTCGATCGCACTCGGCTTCGGTCTCGCGCTTCTGATCGGCCTCTATGCGTTCGGCGAGGTTTCGGGAGGCCACTTCAATCCTGCCGTCTCGCTCGCGATGTTCCTCGACCGGCGGATCACGTTGGACGACCTGATCGGGTACGTGGTCGCGCAGCTTGCAGGCGCGGTCGCTGCGGCGCTCGTCGTGCTCATCGCGCTCAACGACGAGGCAGTCGCCGGGACGACCACCCAGTCCGGTGACGACTGGGCGGGGATCGTCGTCGAGATCGTCTTCACCGCGCTGTTCGTCGTGGTGATCCTCCAGTCGTCGAAGAGCGAGCGCGCGCGTGGCACCGCGCTCCTGGCGATCCCCCTCGCGCTCGTCGCGATCCACGTCGCCGCGATCCCCATTAGCGGCGCCTCGGTCAACCCGGCGCGGAGCTTCGGCCCCGCGCTGATCGGCACCGAGTTCACCGATCTCTGGATCTATATCCTCGCGCCGCCCGTCGGCGCCGTGATCGGCTGGATCATCTTCAAGGTCGTCGTCGAGGGCGACACGAACTTGCGCGGCGACATCGACCACGTCCGCCGCCGGCCGGCCACCGTGACCGAGACGCGAGAGACGACACTCGAGACGCCGGACCGTCCGGAGACGTAGGCGTCAGGAATCGCTTCGCGGGGCGGCCGTCGCGTCGGCCGCCCCCGCTGCGCGCTCGAGCAACGCCTCGATCTGCGCCGCCTTGAGGCGAACGTCGTATGGCTCGGCCGCGGCACGCGCCTCGAGGTTCGGGCGCGGGAGCGCAGCTGCCTCGCCGAGCGCTGCGGCGATCGCCTCTTCGTCCTCTGGGTCGACGAGAACGCCGCTCCCGGGCGTGACGAACTCCGGCGGGCCGCCGACCGACGTCGCGACAACCGACCGCGCGCACGCCAATCCCTCCAGAGCCGCGAGCCCGAACGGCTCGACGAGGCTCGGCTGGCAGACGACGTCCGCGGCGCGCAGATAGTCGGGCACTCGACTGTGCTGGACGGGCTTGCGCACCTCGACGCCCGGCATCCCCGTGAGAACCTCGCGGAGCGGGCCTTCACCGACGAAGAGGAGGCTGCCCTCGCCATGCCGTCGGAAAGCGCGCGCGAGACGGACGACGTTCTTCCGTTCCGACAGTGAGCCGACGCAGAGGAACCCCGTGCCGTCCGGAGCCCAAGCGACCTCCCGGCGAGCATCTGTCTGGTCACCGGGCGAGAAGCGCCCGACGTCGACGCCGCAGTCGATCACCGCGGTGCGCCCGCGCGCGTCGGGCACGACCTCCTCGAGGCGGCGTCGCAGCCAGTCGGAGACTGCGACGACACCCTCCGCTCGCCGAACGGCGAGCCTGGTCGCCGCGCGCACGAGCGCCGAGCGCCGAGCGTTCTCGACGTCCTGACCGTGCGCGGTGACGACGGCCGGGGCTCGTCCCGCGAGCACGCCGAGCAAACCAGCCGGGACGAGGAAGTGCGCGTAGACGACATCGGGGCAGAAGCGGCTCGCGGTGCGGACGACGTCCCGAGCCAGTCCGAGATGACGCCACCTCGCGTCGCGGCGATCGACGACGGCCCGGGCGAGCTCGTGGCCGCGCGCCTCGAGCTCGCGCTCGAGCGCAGCGACGAACGTGCCGAGCGAGGGGGCGGCCGCACTCGGATACATCTGTGAGACGAGGAGGATCCGCAACGAGGCTCAGCGCGGTGTCGTCTGAACGACCCCGAGGCACATCTCGTCGGCCGTGCCCTCGCCCCAGAGGACGTAACGAGGCTTACCGCTCCGTAGCGAGGCGTCGTGCCGGCAGGTCACGCGAAGCACGTCGCCCGGCTCGGCGCGGACGGGTTGGGCAATGAGGTACGACGCCTGCCAGTGGAAGCTCCAGCGCGGTATCTCGAGCAGAAGGCGCGCGTCAGGCCGGCCGGGGTTCAGCTCGACCCGGATCGAGCGGCCGAGGAGGTGCATGTGACCGGCGACCGCCTGAATCGTGATCGGCCGGCTCACCGGTCGGTCGCACGAGCTCACAGGGCTCGCGGCGGGCTGCGAAGCGTTTCGCCCGCAGAGCAGAAGCAGGCCCGACGGCACGATGCCGGCCACGGAGCCGAAGCGGTCGACCTGGTCGAAGAGCGCCGCCGTCCGGTCGCACAGCGGCCCCGACTCACCGGCACGGCATGCGAGCTCGACGGGAGCGGGGAGGAGCATCGTCTGGACGGGCGTCAGGTCGGCGCTTGCCGGGACGGTGGTGAGCACGGCGCTCGAGCGGTCGGCGCTCCGACCCTGGAGGAGGTTGTAGTGCACCTGCATCACGACCCGACTCCCCGCCGGCATCGGCACACCGGTGCCGTCTCGAAGGCGATCCGCACCCCATCCGGGCGCCCACGCCGCGATCCACCCTGCGTCATCGAGGAAGCCGCGCGGGTCGCCGCTCGTGCCGCCGCCGACCCCGGGACCGCCGAAGCACGTCCAGCCCGGACCTGACTCCTTCTGGTCGAGCGCGGTCGCCTGAGGAGCTGCGGAGCCCGGGATGCGGTAGAGGATGACGTGGTGGACGAGCGCGGCGGCGCCCGGCTCGATCCGAGCCGAGGTGACGAGCTCGTCGCGCGCGAGCTTCGGGTCGAGCAGGAAGCACCGGTAGTCGTCGGTCGCGGCGTTCACGCGTCGCGGCGTGTACGCGACGGGCATCGCGAGCTCGCGTCGCGTCTCGCCCGCCCGCGGTGGGATCGACGTGGCCGGTGGCGGGCCGACGGGGGTCCCACGCCTCGCCGCGCCAGGGCGCAAGAGCTGTGCGCGCGCCCAGCGGATGATCGTCTCCCGCTCGCGCGCGTCGAGCGTCCGTCGCGCCTCGCCGACGTACGCCGGCGAGCGCTCCGACGGCGGCCACGGCGGCATGCGCCCGTCGCCGACGGCCCCGAGGATCGCGAGAGCGCGGCCCGCGAGGTCGCGCTCCGTGCGGAACGCGAACGGCGCGATCCCACCGAGCCGGTGGCAGCCAGCACAGCTCTCGCGGACGATCGGCGCGACGTCCTTCGCAAAGCTCGGCGTGGCGGACGCCGTCCGGCGGGACGAGCCGCCCGCGAGCGCGAGCGCCGAGCAGGCGACCGCGGCGAGCGTCACCGACAACGCGACGAGGACGAGGCGACTCCTTGGATTCATCGCGGAAGCGTACGCGCAACGGTCTCCGGTCTCCGACTTCAGTCGGAGACCGCCGGTCGCCACAGCTCTACGCCTTCACCGCCCGACGGTCTCCGCCTAAAGGCGGAGCCCCAGCGCCGGGATCTACCGCGCGTCGTACGTGCCCCAGAGCGAGCGCAGTGCGCCGCAGAGCTCGCCGACCGTGGCGCGCGCCGCCAGAGCCTCCCGGAGGGGCGGCAGGAGGTTGCCCTCGCCGTCGGCGACGCGCCGCACCGCGGCGACAGCCGCCTCGACCGCTGTCGCGTCACGTGCCGCCCGGAGCGCCTGCACCCGGCCGCGCTGCGCGCGCTCGATCTCCGGGTCGAGCGCGTGCAGCTCGACGCGCTCGGGCTCGTCGCTCGCGAAGCGGTTCACGCCGACGATCACCCGCTCGCCCGTCTCCACCTCCCGCTGCCAGGCAAACGCAGACTCCTCGATCTGCTCCTGCATCCAGCCCGCCTCGATCGCAGCGACCGCGCCGCCCAGCTCGTCGATGCGGCCGATGAGCTCGAGCGCCTCCATCTCGAGCTCGTCCGTGAGGGCCTCCACGTACCAGGAGCCGCCGAGCGGGTCCGCCGTCTCGGTCGTCCCGGCCTCGTGCATGAGGATCTGCTGCGTTCGGAGAGCGAGCGTCGCCGAGCGCTCGGTCGGGAGTGCGAGCGCCTCGTCAAAGCCGTTCGTGTGGATCGACTGCGCGCCGCCGTAGACGGCCGAGAGCGCCTGCACCGCGACCCGCACGACGTTCGACTCCGGCTGCTGCGCGGTGAGCGTCGAGCCGCCTGTCTGCGCGTGGAAGCGGAGCGCCTGCGCCTTCGCGCTCGTCGCGCCGAAGCGGTCGCGCATGATCGTCGCCCAAAGTCGGCGCGCCGCCCGGAACTTCGCGACCTCGACGAGAACGTCGTTGTGCGCGTTGAAGAAGAACGAGAGCCGCGCGCCGAACGCGTCGGGAGAGAGCCCGGCGTCGATCGCGGCCTGGCAGTACGCGATGCCGTTCGCGAGCGTGAACGCGAGCTCCTGGGCGGCGGTCGAGCCCGCCTCGCGGATGTGGTAGCCGGAGATCGAGATCGTGTTCCAGCGCGGCAGGCGCTCGGCGCAGTACGCGAAGAGATCGGTCGTGAGCCGCATGGACGGCCGCGGAGGGAAGATGTAGTTGCCCCGCGCCACGTACTCCTTGAGCACGTCGTTCTGCGCCGTCCCGCGCAGCGCGTCGCCCGGGACGCCCTGCTCGGCGGCGGCGAGCTCATAGCAGAGGAGGAGGAGCGCGGCCGGCGCGTTGATCGTCATCGAGGTGGAGACCTCGCCGAGCGGGATCCCCGCGAAGAGGCGCTCCATGTCCTCGACCGAGTCGATCGCGACGCCGGTGCGCCCGACCTCGCCGTCGGCGACCGGGTCGTCCGAGTCGTACCCGAGCTGCGTCGGTAGGTCGAACGCGACCGACAGCCCTGTCTGGCCGCGCGCGAGCAGCGTGTGAAACCGGGCGTTCGTCTCCTCCGCAGAACCGAACCCCGCGTACTGGCGCATCGTCCACGGTCGCCCCCGATACATGTCGGGGTACGGGCCGCGCGTGAAGGGAAACTCGCCGGGTGCGTCGGCCGGGCCTGTGGCGTCCTCGGGCCCGTAGACGGGCTTCACGAGGCGCTCAGAGCTTCCCGCCTGCCCGCTCGACCGCGTCCAGGGCGATGCGGCGACCGGACTCCACGTGGCGCGTGATCGCGGCGCGCGCCGCGTCGCGGTTTCGCGCCTCGAACCCCTCGACGATCCGCTCGTGCTCGGTCACTAGGTGCTCGTGCTGCTCGACGTGTCCGGCCCGGATCACCTGCATCATCAGGTTCACCGAGAGCTCCCGGTAGAAGCGGGAGAGGAGCGCGTTCCCCGCGAGATCGACCTGTGTCTCGTGAAAGGCGGCGTTCGCGGTGTCCCACGCGCCGTCCGACATCGCGACAGCGGTCGACTCGAGGCGCTCGCGGAACGCCGCGACCTGCTCGTCCGACGCGGTATCGACCGCGACGTCCGCCGCATGGAGCTCGAGCGCGAGACGCACCTCGTATCCCTCCACGATCGCGTGCGTCGTGACCGGCTGCACGTAGTAGCCCCGCCGGGCCTTGACCGTGAGCAGCCCCTCGGCCACGAGCCGCGTGAGCGCGTGGTGCACGGGGCTGCGCGAGACGCCGAGCTCGGTCGCGAGCTCATGAAGGCTCAGCTTCGCACCCGGCCCGCGCTCGCGGGCGAGAATCTGGACGCGGAGCGCGCCGTAGACCTGCTCGTTCAGGTTCGCGCGCGAGACGAGGACGGCCATGGGTCAGATGTAACATGACACGGCGGAGAGGACAACGCCCGGCCTCTACCCTTGGCGCATGTCCGTTCGCGTGAAGGCGCGGCTCTTCGCCGCGCTGCGGGAGCAGGTCGGGTCGCGCTCGCTCGAGCTCGACCTGCCGGACGACGCGACGGTCGCCGACGTCTGGACTGCCCTCGGGCTCGGTACGGAGCCGTCCGGTCTCGTCTACGCCGTCAACCGCGCGTACGTCGACCGCGCGACCGCGCTCCGGGACGGCGACGAGGTCGCCGTGATCCCACCCGTCTCCGGCGGCGCTTTCAGGCTCTCGGACGAGCCGCTCTCGCTCGAGGCCGTCGCAGCCGAGGTCGCGAGCGACGACGCCGGTGCGATCGCGACCTTCGTCGGCACGAGGCGCGCTCGCTCGCGCGGTCGCGAGGTGATCCGGCTCGAGTACGAGGCGTACGAGGGGATGGCCGAGGCCGAAATGGAGCGGATCGCCGGCGTTCTCCGCGAGCGTCACGACGTGGTCGACGTTGCGATCCACCACCGCATCGGCCCGGTAGAGATCGGCGAGACGAGGGTCGTGATCGCCGTCTCGGCGGCCCACCGAGCGGCAGCCTTCGACGCCTGTCGCGAAGCAATCGACACGCTCAAGCAGACGGTGCCGCTCTGGAAGAAGGAGCTCTACGTCGGCGGCGAGGAGTGGATCGGCCAGGGCAGCTAGCAGCGCTCAAAGTCAGGCCCTGCCACCTATCGGCATTCGCCCAGCTGAGTCCCCAGGCGGGCACCGTAGCGGCGAGGCACGGCCCTGGTACTGGGCTGGTACACGCCCTGGCAGGGCGGGCCGCTAAGCAGCAGAGCGCTGACTCACGGCAGCCACGCGACCCTCTCTGTAACGATCCCCCCTCCTCGTTACCTGCACGAGCTGGGAGCTGGGAGGGCGCGTGGTCTAACCCCTCGTCCCGAGCAGAGCACCAGGCGACCGTGCGGCGCGGCAGATGGCGCCGGTACTGGATCTACGCTTGTAGGCGTGAGCGACGAGGCGAAGCGCGAGCACTGGCTGAGGCGTCATGCGGTGGAGCTGACCCTGGGTCTCACCGCGGCCGCGGCGCTGATCGCAGCCGGCGCGTGGCTGCTGCCCTTCGGCGACACGAAGGTCATCGTGAGCGACCCGCCCGCGCGGGGGTCCGCCACCGGGAAGCCGGACGATCTCCTCGATGAGATCGCGCAGCGCCCCATGTGGACAGAGCCGCCGCAGATGTTCAGCTCTGCGAACGGCCTTTTGGAGAAGGACGGTGACCCGACTGTCGCTGTCGACTATCTGTATGCCGAGTATCCCGCAGTGTCCGTGGTCGACTCGCGCGACCTCGTCGACAATGCAGGAGCTTGGGACGGCGACGTCCTGTACCTCGTCGGCAGAGTCGTCCGCGTGCGGAGACCCAAGAGCTCGTTCGGGCTCAACGTTGAGTACCAGCTCGCCGTGCACGATGGGACGAACGCGTACGTCGCCGTAAACGGCAGCGCCGGGATCTCGGGCGGGGCAGAGGGCGACGTGGTGCACGTCTTGGGCCAGCTCGCGGCCGTCGGCTCGACGCGTGAGATCGGCGAACCCGAGCGGTCTACGGCGTACTTCGTCGCCTACGGCCCGTACACCACCCCGCAGTCGTACGATCCGGCGATCAGCACGGTGGACAGCCGCGCCCTGGAGTCAGGCCTCGCGGCCGCCGCGAAAGACCGCTAGCGCCGGGCGCCGCAGTTCCCTCGATCAGGAGCGGCGTGCTCAAGATCGCGGCACGTCCCCGCAGCGATGGTGCGGGCCGCCGAACCCTTCGCTGTCACGTCACGTGACATGGTGTCGTCCGACCCCCAGAGGTATAACGTGAGGAGTCCGAGTCCCAGCGACGAAGAGCACCGCAACCTCTACGTGACGAACTGCTCGAGAATGAGCCGAGAGCCGGTGGTCCGTCTGGCCAAGACTGTGCACGCCACCGACTCTCGGTCGCCTCGAGATACGACCCCGAGTACGAGATGGACATCGTAGAGCCGTGACCGGAGGGCCTCTCGAACCGCCCGTTCAGCGTCCAGCGCCAGATTCTCGCAATCTGCAGGTATTTTGCGCGCTCTAAGCGAGCTTTCACGAGCTTGAAGCTCATTTCCCGCATTGTGGGCAGTTCTAAGAGTCGAAAGCCTTACAGGATCCTTACAACCGGGTCTGGACCTCAGACGATCTTGAGTCCCGCCTGCTGCTCGGCCTGCTCGAAGTAGCTGTCGAACTCGCGGACGCGATCGCGGATCACCGCGTAGTGCCGCACGAACGCGTGCTCGTCCTTGTCGACCTTCCAGCCGCTCGCCTTGTCCTCGCCGACGAAACCTCTGGGCGAGGGAAGCTGGACGCGTCCTCCGTCTACCGAGACAGCGACCTCACGGTGGACTGGCACGCCGTTGTAGTAAAGGTCGATGTAGAACTTTCGTGCCGACTTGTCCGGGTAGATCTCGACCCAGTCCCAAACGTAGTCGCGGTCAGATTCGTCATGGGTCTCTGCAAGGACGATCGAGACGTCGGGCTTGTACACGAGCAGGAACTCATGCGCGGACGTCTCGGGAACGAGCGGTGCTGCGACGTGGCTCCAGTCGTCCGAACTCGAAGCGAAGTACTTCTCCAGGATCTCGTCAAGTGTCATGGCGTGGATTCTAAGCGCGTCACTGCACGACCCTCACACGGATTAGGCGGCTCTTCTCGCCTTCCTGATCGCCTCCGCCAGGTCGATTGGCCCCTTCCCTTCCCACTCGTCGAAGACGTGGCCGTACACGTCGAGGGTCATCGACGCGGAGTGCCCGGCCCTCCTCGCGACCTCGATCGGATTCAGCCCCGAAGCGATCAGCATGGAGACATAGCTGTGACGGAGGTCGTACGGGCGGACGCGATCGACGATCCCTGCCTTCGCCAGTGCCGGTCGAAGCGCCGTCCCGCCCAGACGAGAGAGTCCGCCTCTGTCCAGACCCCTCCCTCGAAGTTCGCAAAGAGCGGGTCTTCGTCGCCTGAGTGGGGCGACGCCAGCCTCCAGGCAGCGAGGTCGGCGCGAAGAGGATCGATCAGCGCTTCCTCGACCCGGAAATGGAGATCGCCCAGGATCCGGAGCAGGGCTGCCCGGGCTGCACGATGTTCGCGGACAACCTGCCGAACCTCACCCACCTGAACGCACGCGACACGACGATGGTCTCGTGTCGGCCGGTTCCCAGGGGCGATTGAGAGCTACCGGGCTCGCATGGGGTGGGCAGACTGGTCGTGGTACACGACGCTCGACGACTTCTCGGCCGACTTCGACGTGTCCAAGTGGTTCGGCATCAACGTCTTCCTGCGCGACGGCGACCAGATCTACCGGAGCTACTACACGACCGCCCGGGCCGCCGAGGAGCTCAGCAGCATCTGGGCGCTGCTGGACATCACGCCGTTCGGTCGCCAAGAGGAGTGGCAGGACGCGCCCGAGGGCGTCCCGCAGGATCCCGCCGGCTCACGGACTCGAAGGCACGACGAGTACACGCCCGAGGAGCTGGCCGGAGGCAGGGAGCGCGCCTGACACCTGACCCCGGGCAGTGTCGGACTTCAGTCCGACACTGACGTTCCTCCGGGGCTGAGCTCCAGGTGTCCGACTGAAGTCGGACACAGAGATGTGAGAGTATGCTCTCGAGAGATGTCTCTCACGAATCCGTACAGCGATGTCGAGATCTCCGAGCCGAAGACGATGCGCGCGCTCGCGCATCCCGTCCGGCTCGCGATCTGAGCAAGCTGCAGCGCTTCGGGCCGTCGACGGCGACGCGTCTCTCGCCCGAGGTCGCCGCGACGCCGTCGGTCACGAGCTGGCACCTACGGCACCTCGAGGGGTTCGGGCTCGTGCGCGACGCGGCCGTCGGGGAGGACGCGAGGGAGCGCTGGTGGGAGGCGGCCGGGCGTGGGTTCCGCTTCGCAGCACCCGACGACCCCCATGACCTCGAGGGCCAGGCGGCGTACCGCGCGCTGACCGAGCAGATGTTCGTCTACGCCGACCGTCTGCCGCGAGAGTGGCTGGAGCAGGTCGAGCCCGACCTGCCGCCGCGCTGGCGCCGGCTCAGCGGCCTCTCGAACACGCGCATCGTCGTCAACGCCCGCGAGCTCGACGAGATCGAGCAGGCGATCGAGGGCGCGCTCGCCCCGTACGTCCGCCGAGACCCGGGGGACGCGCCGCGCGGGAGTCGCAGCGTGCGCGTGATGCGCTACGTCATGCCAGGCCCGGCCGAGGAGCGATGAGCGAGGCGGAGGCGCGGAGGTCGCTCTGGCACGACGCACGATTTCGCCGGTTCTGGCTCGGCGAGACGCTCTCGCAGTTCGGCGACCGGATCTCGGAGCTTGCGCTCCCGCTGATCGCCGTCCTCCTGCTCGACGCGAGCGCGGGGGAGGTCGGCCTCCTCACCGCCGCCGTCTGGGGGCCGAACGTCGTCTCGCTGTTCGTCGGGAGCTGGGTCGACCAGCGCCGCCGGAAGCGCCTGCTCCTGATCGCCGCCGATCTCGCGCGGGCGGCCGTCCTCCTGACGGTGCCGCTCGCGTACCTCTTCGACGCGCTGACGCTGGAGCAGCTCTACGCGGTCGCGTTGCTGAGCGGGTTCGGACAGGTGCTCTTCTCGACCGCGTACCCGCCGTTCTTCGTCGCGCTCGTGCGGCGCGACCAGTTCCTCGAGGCGAGCTCGAAGCTCAGCGTGTCCCGGTCGGCGTCGTTCGTCGCCGGCCCGGCGGTCGGAGGGGGACTCGTCGAGCTCGTCACGGCACCCGGCGCGATCCTGGTCGACGCGGCGACGTTCATCGTCTCGGCGGTGCAGATCGGCCGGGTGCGGATCGACGAGAGGCCGGTCGAGAATGCGGACGGACTATCGCTCGTGCGCCGCGCGCGTGAGGGGCTCACGCTCGTGCTGCGGCACCCGATCCTCGGCCCGTGTCTCGGCGGGTCGACGACGCTGAACTTCTTCGCGCTGATGGCGAACGCGCTGCTCGTCCTCTAGGCGAGCCGCGAGCTCGGTCTCTCGGCCGGCGTGATCGGCCTCGCGCTCGGTATCGGGGCCGTCGGCGGCCTCGCCGGCGCCGGGCTCGCGCCGAGGATCGCAGGGCGACTCGGCGTCGGGCCGACAATCCTCGTCGGCGCGGTTCTGTTCCCGGCCCCGATCGGCCTCCTGGCGCTCGCGAGCGGCCCGACATGGGCCGCTGCGGCCGTGCTCGGGGCCGTCGAGTTCGTCTCGGCGCTCGGCGTGATGCTCTACGACGTGAACCAGAACGCTCTGCAGACGACGGTCACACCGGACGCCGTCCGAAGTCGTGTAGCTGGCGCCTATAGCACGATCAACTACGGGATCAGGCCGCTCGGGGCGCTCGTCGGCGGGCTGCTCGGCGAGCTGCTCGGCCTCCGGCCGACCATGGCCATCGCAGGGGTGGGTGGCGTCCTTTCGGTGCTCTGGCTCCTCCCGTCGCCCGTAACGCGCGTCCGCTCGCTCGCCGATCTCGAGACGCCGGATAGCCTGGGATGAGATGGCCGACCGCGATTACCGCGACCACGAGCCCGTCACGGCGCCCGAGCCCGAGACGCTGCCGAGCGAGCACGACCGCTCGCGGGCGACGCTGCTCGGGAAGATCCTCGCGCCGCTCATCCTGCTCGGCGGGATCATCATCAAGTTCGGCGTCTTCGTCCTCAAGTTCTTCGGGATCTTCCTCGCGGTCGGCGGCTACACGCTGATCTGGGGCTGGGAGTTCGCGGTCGGTCTCGTCCTCCTGATCCTCGCGCACGAGCTCGGGCACTACATCGAGGCGAAGCGGGAGGGGCTCGACCCGCAGCTCCCCGTCTTCATCCCGTTCCTGGGTGCGTACGTCGCCCTCCGGAACATGCGGTTCGACCCGTGGCTCAACGCGCGGGTCTCACTCGCCGGTCCGGTCGTGGGCGGGGTCGCGGCCGCCGCGTGCCTGGTCGTCGCACTGGCGATCGATTCGGACTTCATGCGCGCGCTCGCCTACACGGGCTTTCTCCTGAACCTGATCAACCTCGTCCCGATCGGCTTCCTCGACGGTGGGCACGTGCTCAAGTCGTGGAAGATCCTGCGTGCGGGGGCGGGGGCAAAGACACCGGCGCGGGCGAAGAGCCTCGCGGTCGTCGTCGCAGTCGCCACCCTGGTGACCATTCTCGCGCTCGTCGGCGGGATGATCGTCTCGCACGTCCCGCAGGACCGCCTGTGACGGAGGGCGAGAAGCTCGACGATCCCCTCCTGCGCCGCACCCACGAGGATCTCGCCGGCGACGTCTCGGTGATCGCCTCCGAGTTTCTCGCCGGGTTCCAGGCGGTCGAGAAGATCGACCGGCCGGCGGTCTCGATCTTCGGCTCCGCACGCGTCGCCGAGGGGACGCCGACGTACGAGAAGGCCCGCGAGACCGCGCGGCTCTTCGCGGAAGCGGGGCTCGCCGTCGTCACCGGGGGCGGCCCGGGTGTGATGGAGGCCGCGAACCGCGGCGCCAAGGACGGCGGTGGGCTCTCCGTCGGTTTCAACATCGCGATCCCCCACGAGCAGGGCCTCAACCCGTACTGCGACATCGCCGTGACGTTCACGCACTTCTACGCGCGCAAGACGATGTTCGTGAAGGCGGCCGAGGGCTTCGTGATCTTCCCGGGCGGTTTCGGAACGATGGACGAGCTCTTCGAGTCGCTGACGCTGATCCAGACGGGCAAGATCGGCACGTTCCCGGTCGTGCTCTTCGACAGCGACTACTGGGACGAGCTGCTCGCCTTCATCAAGGGCGAGATGCTCGCCGACGGCCTCGTCTCGCCCGAAGACCTCGAGCTCCTCTTCCTCACCGACGACCCGGCCGTGGCGGTCGAACGGATCGTCTCGTACGTCGGCGAGCGGCGGCGGGAAGGCTCGACCTGATCGCCGACGCTGTTGGCGCAGTGCGGGCGCGGTCGGACGTCGTGCCGGCCGTCGGCGTCGTCCTCGGAAGCGGGCTCGGCGGCTTCGCCGACGCCGTCGAGGACGCGCTCGCGATCCCGTACGCCGAGCTTCCGGGGTGGCCGGTCGCCACTGCCATCGGGCATGTGGGCGAGCTCGTGCTCGGCACGTTCGGCGGCGTGCCGGTCGCGGTGCTGAAAGGTCGCGCGCACCTGTATGAGGGCCATCCACCCGAGCGGGTCGTGTTCGGCATCCGGGTGCTCGGGCGGCTCGGGATCCGGAGCCTCGTGCTCACAAACGCGTGCGGGGCAATCGATCCCGCCCTGCCGCCCGGTCGGCTCGTCGCGATCTCCGACCACCTGAATCTCCAGGGGTCGTCGCCGCTCGTCGGGCCGAACGACGAGGAGCTCGGCTCGCGTTTTCCGGACATGTCCGACGCGTACGACCCCGAGTACCGGCGGCTCGCGCACGAGGCCGCGGGGCGGCTCGGCCTCGAGCTCGGCGAGGGCGTCTACGCAGCCTGGCTCGGCCCGGCGTTCGAGACACCCGCCGAGATCCGGATGGTGCGCGTCCTCGGTGCCGACCTCGTCGGGATGTCGACCGTGCCCGAGGTGCTCGCGGCGCGGCATATGGGGATCCGTTGCCTCGGGCTCTCGTGCGTCACGAACCCCGCCGCCGGCACGACCGACGAGCCGATCGACCACGAGCAGGTGCTCGCGGTCGGCGCCCGCGCGGCGGGAGACCTCGTCGCGCTCCTCCGCGAGGTGGTTCCGCTCCTACACTGACAACGTGCAGTTACGCGATCTTCCCTCGGTCGACCGGCTGCTCGACGACGAGGTGCTCGCGGCCGCGCCGCGCTCACTCGCGACGACGGCTGCGCGGGCCGCGCTCGAGCTCGCACGCGCCGCGATCAGGGCGGGCGCCGACCCCGGCGACGTCCCCGCGTCGGCGCGAGCCGAGCTCGAGCGCCTCTCGACGGCCTCGCTGCGACGCGTGATCAACGCGACCGGGGTGCTCCTGCACACGAACCTCGGCCGCGCTCCGCTCGCTCCCGCGGCGCTCGCGCGGGTCGTGGAGGTCGGCGGCTCGTACTCGAACCTCGAGCTCGACCTCACCTCCGGCGCGCGTGGCTCCCGTCAGGATCACCTCGCGGGCGCGCTCCGACGGCTGACCGGCGCCGAGGCGGCGCTCGTCGTCAACAACAACGCGGCAGCGGTGCTGCTCGCGCTCGCGGCGCTTGCCGAGGGCAGAGAGGTGCTCGTCTCCCGCGGCGAGCTCGTCGAGATCGGCGACGGGTTTCGCATCCCCGACGTCCTCGCCCGCTCGGGCGCGCGCATGATGGAGGTCGGGACGACGAATCGGACGCGTGCTGGCGACTACGAGCGTGCGGTCGGCCCGGAGACCGCGCTCCTGCTCCGCGTCCACCAGTCGAACTTCCGACAGGTCGGGTTCACCGAACTTCCCCGTCTCGAAGAGTTAGCCCGGATCGCGAAGCGAGCCGGGCTCCCGCTCGTCGACGACCTGGGCTCCGGCTCGCTCCTCGACGTCGGCGACGAGCCGACGGTCGCGGCGAGCCTCGCCGCGGGCGCCGACCTCGTGTGCTTCTCGGGCGACAAGCTGCTCGGCGGCCCGCAGGCCGGGATCGTCGTGGGACGCGCCGACCTCGTCGAGCAACTCCGGAGGCATCCCCTGCAGCGCGCGCTCCGTGCCGACAAGCTGACGTTGGCCGCGCTCGAGGGGACGCTCGCCCTGCTCGACGATCCCGAGCGGGCGCGCGCAGAGCTTCCCATCCTGCGCATGCTCGACGAGCCGATCGACGTCGTGCGGGGTCGGGCGGAGCGTCTCGCTCAGCTCGTCGGTGGCGAGCTCGAGGAGACAGTGGCGCGCGTCGGCGGCGGTGCGTTACCGCTCGCGGAGCTCGAGAGCGTCGCCTGCGCGGTCGAGGAGGAGCTCGCCGCGCCGCTCCGGCTCGGCGATCCGCCGGTCGTCGGCGTCGTCCGCGACGGTCGCCTGCTGCTCGACGCCCGCGCGCTCCAGGATGCCGAGCTCGACCTCGTCGCCGCAGCCGTCGGCCGCGCCAGACAACGCGTGTGACGATCAGTCACGAGCTCGTCCGCCCATGCCGCTGACCGTCGGGACGGCGGGTCACGTCGACCACGGCAAGACGACGCTCGTCCGGGCGCTGACGGGCAAGGACACCGATCGCCTGCCGGAGGAGAAGAGGCGAGGGATCTCGATCGATCTCGGCTACGCGCCGCTCGTCCTGCCGAGCGGGCGCGAGCTCTCGCTCGTCGACGTCCCTGGCCACGAGCGCTTCGTCCGCACGATGGTCGCCGGTGCGACCGGCATCGACCTCTTCTTGCTCGTCGTCGACGCGGCCGAGGGCGCGCGCCCGCAGACGCACGAGCACCTCGCGATCCTGCGTCTGCTCGGCGTCGAGCGCGGCGTCATCGCGGTGACGAAGGCCGACGCGGTGGACGAGGAGACGCTCGAGCTCGCGCTCGAGGAGATGCGCGAGCTCGTCCCGGAGGCGCCCGCGGTCGCCGTCAGCGGCACGACCGGACTCGGGCTCGACCACCTTCGAGCGGCGCTCGACGACGTCGCGGCGGGTGTCGAGCAGCGCCGCAGCGACGGGCCGGCACGGCTCTACGTCGACCGGGTGTTCAGCCTCCGCGGCGCCGGGACGGTGGTCACAGGGACGCTCTGGTCGGGGTCGGTGGGGGAGGGCGACCAGCTCCTGCTCGAGCCAGGCGACCGCGAGGTTCGTGTCCGTTCGGTGCAGGTGCACGACCGCCCGGTCGCGCGGGCCGAGGCGGGGCAGCGCGTCGCCGTCGGTCTCCCGGGAGTCTCCCGCGACGAGGTGCGTCGCGGCGCGGCGCTCGTAGCGGCGGGCGCGTTTCCGTCCTCGTATCGGCTCGAGGTCTCACTCGACGAGCTCGAGCCCGTCGCGGACGGCGCGCGACTCACCGTCCACCACGGGACGCGCAGCATCCCGGCGCGCGTCGTCCGAGTCGGCGAGGGCCACGCGCAACTTCGCCTTGGCGAGCCCGTCGTCGCGGCGCGCGGTGACCGGGTCGTGCTGCGCGGCGAGACGACCGTGGGAGGCGCCGTCGTGCTCGATCCGGCGCCGCCGCGCGGCCGCGACGAGGCTCGCGACGAGCTGTTAGCGCAGGGCGACCCCGCCTCTATCGTGCGTGCCCTCGTGCACGAGCCCGTTCGTGTCGACGAGCTCGCGTCGCGCGCGCTGCTCGGGCCGGCGGAGCTCGAGGAGGGTCTCGACGCGGTGCGGGTCGCGGACGGCTGGGCGTTCTCCGAGGAGTGGCTCGAGGAACTGACCGCCTCGGTCGAGGCGCGGCTGCGCGAGCGTGCGGAGACCTCGCCGCTCGACCCCGGGCTGTCGGCGGCCGAGCTCCTGCCTGCCCGCCCGTGGGCGCCGGTCATTCTCGGGCTCCTTCCGGTCGAGCGGCGCGGGTCGAGCGTCGTGCTGCCCGGGACCACGGCCTCGCTCGGCGCCCGGGAGGAGGCGGCCGCCTCACTCCAGGCCGAGCTCGCGGGCGGGGGTCTCGTCGCGACGAAGCTCGAGGATCCCGAGCTGGGTCGGTATCTCGAGTCGGCCGCGGTTCTGGTGCGGCTTGGTGATGGATTTGCTGTCGCCGCCGACGCCTACGAGCGGGCGGCTGGGCTCGTCCGCGACGAATGTGCGTCGACCGGGGAGATCACGCTCGCGCGGTTCCGCGACCTTGCGGGCGTCGGCAGACGCGACGCGCAGCTCCTGCTCGAGCGGATGGACGTCGACGGGCTCACCCGTCGAATAGGCGACCGTCGGGTTCTCCGCCGGCGTACGAACGAGGCGCCCACTCCGGCTCCGGATCCGTCCCAACCGCCTCCGCGACGCGGTTGATGTAGTTGAAGTACGCGATCACCTGGATGGCGTCGGAGATCGCCGCGTCGTCGAGTCCGTGCGCCCGCAGCTCGTCGGCGTCCGCCGAGCCGATCTGGCCGGGTGCGAGCGTCAGCTTGCGGGCGAAGTCGCAGAGGGCCAGGGTGCGCGCGTCGAGGTCGGCGTCGCGGTAGTCGTGCTCCGCGTGCGTTGCGAGCTCGTCTGGGGCGCCCTCGGCACGGAGGTCGTCGGCGTGCGAGCGCCGTCAGTAGTAGCACTCGTTCGCTGACGAGACAACGGTCGCGAGCAGCTCGCGATCCAGTCGCGAGAGCTGCGACGGGCCGAACATGATCGCGCGGTACATCCCCATCGACGCCCGCAGCGCCTCGGGCGAGAGGCTCATCGAGCGCACGATGTTGAAGACCTTCCCGGCGCGCCCGACCGCCGCCTCGTACTCCTCGGCCAGGATCCCCTCCGCGTCGTCGGGGTCGATCAGGTCGAGGTGGGCCACGCCGCGATCTTCGCATGCGGCTACCAGTGCCGATCACAGTTCGTTCGCCGTCGCTCTCGCTCTACGGAGTGGCGGGTAGCGCGTTACAGGGAGCACCCCAAGTGACTGTCGCGACGACGTCGAGCCCGTAGCGATCGTCTGAAGGCTCGAGAGTCTCCGCGACAGCGTCCCGCACCTCGCGCACGAACGCCTCGGCGTTGGAGAGGCGGCCCCGAGCGAAGCCGCTCATCGAGAAGTGGCAGTCGACTATCTCGTCGAGGGTCGGGGTCCAGGGCGCCGGCTTCGAGACGTGAGTGCCGAGCGGGATGAACAATCCTCGCCGTTCGAGCTCTTCGACAGGGTCGAGGGGCGCGAAGTCGGCGTTCCAGCTGTGACGCGCGTAGATCGGCCGTAGTCGCTCGAGCGCCACGTCCTCTCGCAGCCAGTCCCGATGAACGACGGCGAGGATGCCCTTCTCCCCGAGGACGCTCTGAAGCCGCGGCAGTGCCGTATCCCATTCGAACCAGTGGACGCTGTCACCTGCAGTCGCGAGGGCGTACGGCGGCTCGAGCTCGACATCTTCGATCCGACCTTCCAACCAACGAAGGTTCCGTCTGCCGGCACCCGGCAGCGTTCGTGCGTCGGTGATCATCGCTGCGGAGACGTCGACGGCATCGACGCGTTCCGCCGACGGAGCCAGGCGTCGTGCAAGCTCTCCGGTGCCGCAGCCGGCGTCGAGGATTGCTCCGCCCTTCGCCAGTGACGCCAAGGTCGCGATGGTCTCGTCGGGATACGGCGGCCGGAGATGGTATGAGCGGACAACGTCGTCTTCGGCGAAGACGGCGGCGTATGCCTCACCCCACCCTGCGGGCTTCGGTTCCAAGGTCGCGGAGAACGTATCGTGTCTAGCTTCGCGGCTCATTCGCACCCAGCGGCGTACAGTTGTGTCGTGCGCGTGCCGTTCGCGCTTCTCGTCTGCCTCGTCGCACTCGCGGCCGGTTGCACCGACCGAGATGAGCTCGCCGTGTCGGTGACGCCGGACGAGGGGCTCGTCGACGAGCCGTTCGACGTCCGGGTGACGGGTGCGGCACCAGGCGGGAGCGTGACGATCACCGTCACCACGAAGTCTGAGCGTGGAGCCACCTGGAGCCTGACGCGGGAAGCCCGCGCCGACGATGCCGGAGGCGTGCTTCTGCCCGACGAATACCTGCTCGCCGAGCTACGGCGGCCCCTTACTGCCCCGGACAACGACTACCTCATGCCGCCGTTCGCGCTCGAGGTCTCCGCACAGGACGGAAAGGAGGCGGACAAAGCGACTGTCCGGCGGATCGTCCGGCCGGAGTCCGTCGAAGTCACCGAGTTGCGCGTCGGCGCGGACGGTTTCCGCGGCCGATGGTGGGCGCCGACCGAAGGAGCGCGCAGGACGGCGATCCTGCTCCTCGGCGGCTCGGAAGGGGGTCTCGCGTCGGGGCTGCACGCGGGCGTGCTCGCCGGTCGCGGCTACCACGTGCTCCAGCTCGCGTACTTCTCCGAGCAAGGGCTGCCCGACGAGCTCCTACGGATCCCGCTCGAGTACTTTCGGACGGCGCTGGCCTGGCTGCACGACCGCCAGGAGGTCGATGCCGACCGCGTGGTCGTCTTCGGGGGCTCGCGGGGCGGCGAGCTCGCGCTCCTCCTCGGTAGCACCTATCCCGAGCTCGTGGACGCGGTGGTCGCGTACGTGCCCAGCGCCAACGTCTACCCGTCGATCGTCGACTCCGGGCAGCCCTCGTGGACGCTTGGTGGCAACCCGGTTCCGTTGACGTTGATCGACGTCCGGCGCATCGAGGGGCCGATCTTCCTCGTCGGTGGCGGGGACGATCAGCTCTGGCCGTCCGGTCTCTCGGTCGACCGCATCGCCCAGCAGCTCGAGGGGCGAGACGACGTCATCGCGTTGAACTACCCGCGGGCCGGTCACGGTGTCGGTCTCGGCATCCCGAACACGATCCCGAAGACGATCGTCCCGAGCCGCTACGGCGAGCTCGACCTCGGTGGTTCGCCCGAGGCCGACGAGGCCGCACGTGACGACTCCTGGCCGAAGCTGCTCCGATTTCTCGACGAGCTCTAGAGCCATGGGGCTCCGTGACGAGGTGCGCGTGCGGACGGTTCGCTACCTCGCGCACAACGGTCTCGCACGTCCTGCCTACGTTGCGCTGCCCGCCGATCTCGGACCGGACAACAACCCGCCCGTGCCCCTCGTGATCTCGCCCCACGGCCGCGGCCTGACTGGCAAGGCGAACCTCCGCTTCTGGGGTGACCTGCCGGCGCGAGGGCGCTTCGCCGTCATCAACCCCGGTGGTCATGGGCGGGTGCTGCCGCTCCACTCGTGGGGCTGGGAGGGCCAGATCCGCGACCTCGCGAACATGCAGTACGTCGCGAAGGCGACGTTGCCGTGGCTCCGGGTGCGCGACCACTCGGTGTACGCGATGGGTGGGAGCATGGGCGGTCAGGAGACGCTGCTCCTCGTCGCCCGGCACCGGCGGCTCCTCGCAGGCGCGGCGGTGTTCGACGCACCTGCCGATCTCGCGCGGCGGTACCGCGACTTTCCCCGGATCCGCAACGGGAAGCGGCTGCAGGAGCTCGCCCGCCGCGAGGTCGGCGGAACCCCCGACAGTCATCCTTCCGCCTACGCACGACGCAGCCCGATTACCCACGCCCGCGCGATCGCACTCTCAGGCGTGCCGCTCAAGCTCTTCTGGAGCGAGGCCGACGAGGTCGTGGTCGACCAGGTCGACCACTCGGCGCGGCTGCACCGTCGAATCCTGCAAGTGAACCCCGAGGCTCCCGTCACCGCCGTCGCAGGGGACTGGACGCACTCGGGCGGCATGCCCGAGCTGCTCCCTGGCGCCCTGCGGAGCTTCGGGCTGCTCGGAGAGGGCGCATAGCCATGTGGCCGGTGAGTCCCCACGACCGGCAGCATCCGATCCGCGGGTCGTTCCTCGACCCTCGTCCCGATCCCGTGCGCGGCGCGGTGTACCACACCGGCGTCGACATCGCCGTGCGCGACGACCGGCCCGAGCGAGGCGCTCCTCCCGAGAGGACGCACCGCGTCTACGCGATCGAGGGAGGCGTCGTCGACGAGGCGACGCCAGCGGGCGTCTGCGGCAACGTCCGTCTCGGCCATTTCGGCTACGGGCACGTCGATGCTCGCGTCGCCGTGGGCGAGCAGGTGCGCGCCGGCCAGCACATCGGCTGGACGTGCCAGGGGTGGTGGCACCTCCATCTGACGGAGTGGCTCCTCGTCGGCGACGAGCGTCTGCCGATCAATCCGCTGCGACCGGCGGGCAAGCTGAAGCCGTTCCGGGATACGGCGCCGCCGGTGATCCACGACGTCCGGTTCCATTCGCCGGCCGAGCCGGACTGGGGCCGTCGCGTCACGAGCGTCGTGCGTCTACCCGGCGCCGGCCGGCGACTCGACCGCTCGCGGCTCTCGGGACTTGTCGACGTGCGGGCGCGCGTGAGCGACCCGCAGTCGCACATGGGGTGGTTCCGCGACCTTCCCGCGCTCGTGGCTCCGCACCATCCGTACCGGCTAGGACTGCTCGTCATCGATCGGCGGCTCGAGCGAATCGTCTACCGCCGCACGGCGTTCATCTCGCTCACGATGCCGGCGCTTGCGACCGATCAGCACTACGCCCCCGGCACGACGCAGAACCTGTCGGCCAAGGCGTGTCTCAACCGACGTGCTCCATGCAACGGGGTCTACTGGTTCAGGCTCTTCCCGCGTCCGTACTGGGACACGACCCGCCTCGCGAATGGCCGCTACCTCCTCGTCGTCCGTGCCTGGGACGCCGCCGGCAACCGAGCGCGAAAGGACGTGGAGATCAGAATCGCGAATCCGGCCGTCTAGGCGTGGGGGTACCCCATGGTTCCCCCGCGAGCCCCCTCCGGCCGTCGGTGGCTGCAGCCTCGTTTATCCTGCCTCCGGCCCGCCAGAGCCGGCCTTCGGCGTCCTCGGGCCGTGTCTTGGGGCGTCTTGTGGTCGGTAGCCTCAGCGGCGGAGCGGCATGGGCCCGGTGGCCCAGCAGGTCTTCAAAACCTGTGCGGTCGTGCAACCCACGGCTCGGTCGGTTCGACTCCGGCGCCGCTCCGTTGAGCCCGGCTCAGGAAAGCGGCGACCGGCAGGTCAAGCAGCGGACGGGCGCGTCGGACGACAACGTCACGCGTCACGCGCTGCGACCGCCGAGCCGGATCTCCAGTCCCTCGCCTCGGAGAGCGAGTCGCCGGTGACGACCGC
>Ga0183260_10000094_pt1 | contig 62159 bp, 58 predicted proteins | sample AntDrymUQ4972206_2_FD_129768 | JGI IMG/M metagenome (GOLD analysis project Ga0183260, IMG submission 129768) | Polar desert sand microbial communities from Dry Valleys, Antarctica - metaG UQ497 (22.06) (version 2) (version 2) | ecosystem: Environmental > Terrestrial > Soil > Desert | place...
CTGGAATTATTTGTGATAATGACAGGCATGATAATCTCCGCGCTTCCATTTGCTTTTCATTATGCCGTATTTAGTAAAGAAATGCATACTACCAAAATGCGGCCCGAGGTAATATTATATTTTGCCATAATTCTGACGTCTATTCCAATTTTTACATATCTTGTTTATTCGTTAGATCCCTCTGCCAGTATCATGGTCGGGGTATTCCATACCATGAGTGCCGCAACAACTACAGGGTTTCAATTCATAGACATTACACTTTTGTCTGATGATGGTAAGATCTTGTTAATAATTTTGATGCTAATTGGAGGAACAGCGTTCTCAACAGCAGGAGGGATTAAGGTTGGAAGAATATTACAAATAGTTCAAAAATTGACCAAAAGGAAATTTTCTGCAGACGTTACAACTAGATCTATTTCATCGGTTTCTTCCAGGTATAACAATGTAGATCAGCCTTGGAAAAAAAGTTCCGATATTCATAAGGAAGAAAAGACGTTTAATGAAGCGATCCTTGTTATCTTTCTATTTGTTTTTATGTCTTTTTTTACCGGTGCACTTTTATCAGTCCTTACAGGAAAGAATTTTTTAGATTCTCTATTTGAATCAGTTTCATCATTAACCACTACAGGATTAACGGCAGGAATAACAAACATTAACGCTGACCTGCTTTCAAAAGTATTACTCATCATTAACATGATTATAGGTAGGTTTGAAATAATTGCAGTAATTTACTTATTTTTAGAAATTTCAAAAATAAAAAAGAAGCATTAATTTGTTAACTCTGTATTAAGAATCCTCTAGTTCTAACCTTTCTTCATACTTTAATCCCTGTCATAAATCCTACCATTCAACGTCCCTTTGCAAAAGTGCAGATTCGCTAAGTGGATAGACCATCCGGATAATTTCTTCCAAACAACAGCTTGGAATAATTGATCGTTGTAGTGATAAAATTAGCGCCAGACATAGCCAGCAAAAATATACCTAAACTAAAGATTATTTACGAAGAACAGTACCGAAATAGAGATAGATTTGTCATCAATATGCTGACAGAGAGATTCAAAGAGCATCTGGTCATGATTTAATACAATATTTCGCTATTTAGTTTCTTTAGCAAGTATATCTTATTGGGATTACTGAGACCTCTATCCCTGTTTGCAAAGTTGAAAAAAGGAGGAACTATTACAATTAAAGGAACTATTACAATTAAAGGAACTATTACAATTAAATCATCCGAACAACTTAGATTAAGATCATCCATTTGTTATTCCAAACGTTATATTTAATATGGGACTTTGATTTGAGGGAATAAAGTGGTTCAAACAAGAATTGGAGTAGCACTTTCTATACGATGGAAAACTATAGAATAATTTTCTATTGAAATAATATAGTATATACTTTTATATTTTGAAATTCATAAGAACACAATGAATACAAAAATTTCATTGAATTTTGTGATTTTAGCAGGATTGTTAACAGCTACGATTGGATTTTTACCATTAATGAATTTAAACAACGCCCTTGCCCAAACAAATTCAACGTCTGGTACAAACTCGACAAGTATGACGGGTTCAGACAATATGATGATGATGAAAGATAGCTATGCCAAACCAATGATGGGAATGGAACATAAAAAGTATGAAAAAATTAACGGCACATTGAACATGATGGAAACAATGTATCAAGCTATTGGAGATAAATTTAATGTAACACTACCAGAGGCTATTGCCACTGCCGAACAATCAGTAGGAAATGGTACTTTTGCAATGTCAGCCAATGGTGAAGAGAAAGACGGATTCCTTGTATTTTCTATAATTCTGGGCTCCCCTGACATGAAATTCACTAAAGTATTGGTTGATCCAGGTAATGGTTTAGTCTTACAAACAAAGAATATTTCAGTGATGGAATGGATGAATATGATGCACTCTCAAGGTGGTCATGAGGACAAGGGGAAGAAAGGAATGCATGGTGGTCCAGGATATGGCGATTATGACATGGGTATGAAAGAAATGCATGGTGGTCCAGGTTCAGGTTGGTAGTAAGTTAATTTCAATATTTCTACAAACTTGACTAATTTTTTTTAAGAATATCTTTATTGGTTTTTTTGTTGTTGGATCGTTGTTTTCGTTTTTGAAAGTTTTGGAACAAATCACTTACCCTAGACTTTAGATGGTAATATTTTTTCATATCCTAGTATATAATTAATTCAAGTTTAGTCTCTCAAATCATAGACATTATATTATTAGAATGATAAAATCTGATAGAAGGAAAAGAATGTCTAATCCTGACAAGAATGAATCAGACAGAAATACTATAACACTTTCGGAATTTGAAATTGAAAAGATTTCAAAATTGTATCAAACTGCTTTGGATTTAACCTCTGCAAACGAACAAGCTCAATTAGGTGATAACCATCCAGAAACATCTACATCAGACCTCATCAACAAAAAACGCCAGGCGTGGCATGATGTTCAAAACTACTTGGAAGAATTAGGAAAAAAATATAATTATGATCCAGAAAAATATGTGATAAATAAGATTACCAGGAAATTAGAACTTTATAAGCCGAATTCATAAGATATTATTGATACTTCATTTTTGTGTAAATATGCTCCCCCCTAACAGAGATAATAATTTGTATTGCTTCTTAATCCAGCACTAACGAAAGAGAAGGGAACGGTCTCACTTCTTGTATTTATTCTATTTAAAGAAAGTAGCACGCTTGAGTGTCATTTGCTTGAAAATATCTTATAAATATGTTCCCCGGTCTCGCAATCATCATCTGGGTCATCGGCTATAATTTGAAGAGCATAAGCTTTTGATACATTTGTAAAAACTATTTCCTTAGGAATATACTCGGCTAATTTTCCAGTGAATTTCGGTTCTCCGGTTGCGGTCTTGTGGTTAACACATTCTCCTATTTGGAATTTCTTGATATCAAAACGATCAACCCCATAGTATGGTTTATCTCCGTCCTCATCCAAAGAAACGGTTGCTGCAAAAATACCTTTATCGGTTACAAATGTATATGCATAGTAATTCTCATCACCGCCATCTACTGAAAATGATCTACCAGGCTGACCTTGTAATTCCATGAAAGGAACTCCGTTATTTAGGCCCATATTAGTTATCAGAAAGTCCTCTCGATGAAATACAGCATAGGCATTGGGAATAGATAATGCAGAAAATAATATTATTCCTATAACAATTATGACTAAATTTCGCACAAAATTTCTATATTTCTTTTGTATTTATCTTTTTATTTGATAATTTCTTTTAGAATGTAGTTCATCATTAGTGAACATGCTTGATTCTATGGGACTGAATTCGATTATAGATTCAGTCACTAATAAAATGATTGATCTCTGCCTCAGTCCTAATACCGCGAAAAATTCTTTATGATTTCAATAAAGCACCTTGTGCCTTTTTTTAAGAGGTCAAGATTAGTGAATTCATTTGGTGAATGCATTTTATTTGGTAAAATCGTACTACCAACGCATATCGAATCTACGTTTAAGATATCTTTAAAAACATACATAGGCCCAGTACCCGAAGAGGAGACATTCAAAACTACGCCGTTAAATATCTTTGATGCAGAATCTACAATTAATTTTACATACTCATTATTCAGTGGTGTTCTAAATGAGGGCTCACCGCTCAGATAGTTTATAGTAACTTCGTTTTCTGAATAACCTTTTGATCTCAAGTACTTTACCAATTTATTGAACTGTATTTTTGGATCCATATTTGGCACTAACCTAAAATCTATCTTGACGGTAGCAGTTGAGGGAAGTATTGTTTTTACTCCTTTACTGGTATATCCTGTAACCAGCCCGGAAATATTGCAAGAAGGTTCTGTCGCTAGGGCTTTCTTTATCTCGTAAGAAGATTGTCCATGTATGAAACTTGATATACCATATTCCTTTTTAAATGCCTCCTCATTGAAAGGCTCATTTGCTATTAATTGTAATTCTTTTTCACTCAAAGGCATAACCTCGTCGTACCATCCTTTAATTAGAATTTTCCCATCATTGGCGTTATATAACAATGACAATAAGTAGACTAATCTCCAAGCAGGGCTCTCTATTGCGACTGCTAAACTAGAATGAACGTCCCTACTTGGTCCATGTACCTTAATTTCTACATTGAGAATTCCCTTTTGACCCAACGAAATTATTGCTCTATCATCTTTATCAATATAACCGCTTTCCCACATTACCAAATCAGATTTGAATTTTTCCTTATACCTCTGAACAGATTTTATCAAGGTTGGACTTCCAATCTCCTCCTCACCTTCCACCAGGAATTTTACGTTACAAGGAACATCCCCAGTCTCTCGCAAAAAATATTCTACGGCCTTTATTCTAGTGATTAGTTCTCCTTTATCATCCGAGGACCCCCGACCGTAAATGAGATTGCCTATTACTTTCCCACTAAAAGGATCCTCGTTCCACTTTTCGATTGGATCCACTGGCTGAACATCATAATGATTGTAAAACAATAATGTCTTTCCGCTGGGATTGGATTTTGATTTAACCTCACCATAAACAACTGGAGGAATTCGGCGGATAGTTCTATTTTCGACTTGTTCTTCTAAATCTAAGAATAAAACCTCTGTTTGTATTCCGGCATTTTTCATCATATTTGACAAGAGAATCGCGCACTCTTCTAACCCTTGATTAGTGGCAGAAACGCTTGGCTGCCTTATTAAAATCTGCAAGTCGGATATTAAATCGTTCATTTGATCTTCTGTCAAGGATGCTGGAACTAACAAATTATCCAATTAATTCATCTGTCTCCCAATAAACCACAATAATTAAAAAACCTTCCTTGTTCCCATACCCTATTTAACTCTTTAGACACACATTATTAACTATTAAAATTTTGTTAAATGAATTAGATGTAAATTTTACTGAACAAAAAGATAGAAAATTTGAATATAACAAATGTTGTAGAAAAGATCTAGAGCAGCGGTGAATTATTCTTTGTTTTATCCCAAACATGTTGAATTATTTCGGATACCGTTTGATAAACATTCCCATTGTATTTAGAGTCCCATAATCTGGAAACATATTCTCCAGGTGAAGTCTTGTTTTCAAGTCTATTTTCGAGGATTCCAATAAATTCAGGTCCAAGCCCCAAATCTTTCAATCCTTTTTTTGCTACATGTAACTGAGTCTTTCCAGTTTCTGAAATGTTGAAATGAGTCTTAGAATTGTACCCTGTACGGATCACTGCTAGCCTTTCTTCCCGTATAGATGATAATGGTCGTAAAGGTTTTCCCTCCAAAATGGAACGATATAAGAATCCAATAAAAAACTCAATCATTGCCACAATTTCCTTTGGGGTGGGCTGCGTCGACATTATTCTAGTTTCAACTCTATAGTAAGGGGAATTCAACCGTATCCTAAGATCATCATGCCTATCTTTTTCAAGACCAAAATAATCATTAGTGCTGTCAGGACCTGGTCTTGAGGCGATATAGTCTATATAATCTTCAATTCTGTCGAGATATTTTGCTATGGCGGGAAATCCAGAATTTTGCTGTTCTGAATGATCATATAAATAAACTCGAGGTTCATAAAGTGAAAAAAGTTTGCCTGCAAATAATCTACTATTTGAGCCCAGCAATATTGCAGATGGTAATAAATTTAAAATATAATTGAACATGTGAGTAGTATAGATAGGATTTAGACCTTGTAAGTGAAGATGAAATCCCTGTATCGCGGTGGCAATATTACAGGCCTTAAATTCTTGGCCATCAATTTCGATATTTGGAAGATTCTTTTGCCATTCATAAATGGTCAAATAACGCTCTTTTCTTGTTATCAACTTCTTTTTAAATATCTCGGGAGATGGATTTCCTCCAAGAAAAACTGGAATTACATTCTTATTTTTATAGACTTTTTTAACTGCTACGTTCAGGTAATCTATGAATTCTTCAAAAAAAACATTAACACTTGACAAACCATGCATTGAAATTGGGGCGGTCTTAACTTCAAACTGACATTTCCCATACTCAGCATCTACGTCATACTTTGAATTTAATTCCTTTATCAAAGGATGTGCATTTACGGGCAGTGACTTGTCATCAAGTAAACAAATTTCAATTTCAACGCCAACTCTGTAGATTTCATCCAGACGCCGAAGGTCATCTTGAATTCTCCTTTTTAACCCAAGAGTTTGGTCTGCCAAAATATTATTCAAATTTGTTAAACCTATTTACAATTTATAGTATAAATTTCTTTATATATTTATTCATATAAAATCAAATATAACATTTAGATATAGAGTAAAAGAATATAGTGTATATAGATCTCATTAATCAAAGAATGTTAATTTAATATACCATTGATTCCGTTTTGGTAAAGTTAACCTGCTAGCAATATTTTAAACATCGTTATTTCATCTAGTGACATAGAGCGTTACCCGCGAACCAATATTCGAAAACCATTGTGCTAATCATGTTCTATCACTTATTATCGTTAGTATCAATAAGTAATGACTTTGTTTTAAAGTTATTTACTGTTACCTCTTTATGACATTGATAGCACAAAGTTCTCAAATTATTTTCATTATGGAGAAATTCCAATACTGTCCTGACTTTATTTTCTAGTGTGTCAAAATTATATCCCAAAAAAGAGTAATAAGATTTAGGTATGATATGGTCGCATTCAAGCCAATTCTCAATTTTCTTATTGTGCCTTTTCTTTTTATTTAGTTTTAGCCCACAGATCTGGCACGTGTAATCGTCTCTTCTTAGAATGCTATTTCGAATATTACGCCAATAAAAATTCTTATTATACCATTTTGTAAAGTCCTTGCTACATTTTCTTGAGCAATATTTTCTAAAGGGTTTACATACCAAATTCTCACAATTGTTGTTTCTGCATTTTAATTTACCTTCCTCGTCTATTCTGTCAAATTCATTTATATATACAATAAATTTTAGGATTTTTTTGGATTCCTCTTTTTTGATTACAGATAAGTGAACATTGTTCTCCTGTCCATTATCCAATTTACCATCTGTTCGTAACGTATTCAATGAGGTCCTAACTCTGCCTTTAGGTTTCTTTGATTGTTTAAGATTTCTCTTTCTCTTTTTGACTATCATCTAAATGAATCCTTTATTAGTACCCAGAATCTAATTGCGTTCAAATCAAATCTTATTAATTATTAATTGGTCTAGGGCCAAAACCAAATGGTTCTATGGGTGGTAGGAGTAGTAGGAGTCGTAGTGTTAGAGTCAATGTCAATAGAAAATTCATACAATCCCACTTGATTTTTGAGAAAGGTAATTAACTATTACCCCTATCAGCAGGAGAGAAAAATATTATACCTGCGTAAAGGAACGTATCATCTGATTTGTCTATAATCTGATCGAACGCGTCCCATTTAATAATACCTCCGTTCTGTGTCAGGAAAATACCAGGGCCTTTGGCATAATTCGAACTTGAATCGGTTTTAAGACCATTGCTTAAAAGTTTGGATTCAGGAGTAGAGGCATTCATATTAAGATCTTCGACATAATACCCCACATTGTATGTTACTAAAGAAGCATTGATAAGGCCCTTTTCAATAAAAAATTGAACATCACTATTTGTTGTGCTTGATTTCTGTATTAGGATTTTGTCTAGGATCAAAGTATTATTTGATAAGTAGAACGGATCTGAATTAATTAAGGTGCTTGAATCGTTATTTCGCGATATGCTTAACAAATTGGTATTTTCAAGATTACGTTGAGATTTCTTGTTAAGAGCCTCAACAAACGCTTGGATGTTCATAGGCTCAACCGATTGAGACGCAGGTAGCTTAAAATGAATAATAAGAAAAGACAATGCGATATACCCAATGCAAGAAATTTTCATATGTTTCATAAAATCGTGATCATTATTTTGATTTAAGAAACCCTGTAATAAATTTTAAATTTTAAACCGCTCATAAACATTTAAAAATACGATAGAAAAATTAATATTTATTTAATTTGAAGAGCATTGGTCTTAATGGCTTTCCAAGCAAATCACTATTTGTAGTTACTTTTATGATTCTGAGTTTAACTTTTTCTATAATGATTCTAGGTGTTTATCTTTCGTCAATTCATCAAGGATATTCTTGTAAGACATGGCCTCTTTGTCCTAACGGCTTTAATTTCCCGCCGGAGGAATACTTTTATGAGCACTTTCATCGATTTTTGGGGCTAATTCTAGCCCTTTCACTGTTTTCATTTACGGCATATTCAATCATCAAGGTTAGAAACAGGAATTTGAGTATAAAACTTTCTATAGCATCGACGCTGCTTGTTTCACAAATAATTATCGGATGGGCAGTGATTGCAACTAAGTTGCAGCCAATTGTCGTGGCAAGTCATCTTTCCACTGGAATAGCCTTATTTGGAATTTTGATAGTTACTTTGATATCCCTGCACCACAGCATGAAATCATAAGAGATTGGTGTGAGAATTATAAAATGGCTAGTAGATAGTTGTTTAAAAAAAGATAGAGGGGATTCCTATATTTTTGTAAGTTTAAACAGGTTTAGCATATTTATCTCCATTCCAAACCTATCCTCACTTTTTTTCATATACTTGTAAATTTTGAGTAGTTCAACAAAGTCCCTTAAAATACTAAAATTTTGAGAGATCCGCTTTTTTATAAAGTTATATACATTTGTATAAATTTTGAATGTTGACAAAACTTCGGAAAAGTATCTCTCTTTATCGTATAAATTATCAACAAACAGTTGAGCACATATCGTAGACGGGATGATACCTTCACCTAAAAGAGCATATACTGTCCCTATCGATTCTCCGACTCCAATAGTTTTATTTCCATCATCAAATGGAAGGCATTTAGAGGGTGGTGTAATTCTAACTGGCCTACCGACTTTTTTGATTACCTCACATGGATACTTTTTCATAAAAGAATCCATAAAAACATGAGTTTGTTTTCTTCTGAAATCTCCCGATCCTATGTGGGCGTATCCGTTGCCCAAGGGAAAGTACCAAAAGTATCCTGATAACAAGGGAAAAGCCTTCAAATAAAAATCATCAAACGGTACTTGATCATATTTTACCTTATATTGAATGCATGGTATCCATAATTCATCGCTTAACCTGGGTAAATAATGTCTGTGAAATCCTGTGGAATCAATAATCAAGTCAAAATCTTGCTCAAGATTTTTCTTATTTGGTACTTTTTCATATTCAATATTAGTTCCACTAATCATATCTTGGATTAGTTTTAATTTATCATAGCTTATCATACCTTTTAATTTGATGTCAATTGTGTTGCCTGAATTTATGCCATCTCCTATATCGACCCTCATCTTTTTTCCATCATGTAAAACATAATTGTCAAAGTTTAGACCACATATTTTGGCATAATCCTTCATTACATTATCACAAGTAGCCCAAGCACAGACGGCATCATGATCCTTTTCGGGCATTCTTTCAAAACCTTGCACATGCACATCGTGTAGATCACTAAGTTGATTCATCAAGTATGCACCAGCAACTCCTATCCCAACAACAGCAATCTTCATAATAATATACCATATCGTCAATGACAAATAAATTGATTTCATTATTTGGCAAATGGATATGATTAAAAAGAAGATTCAGTGAAAGTAATGTAATAGATGGTTGCAAAAAGGGCACCCAAGCAAAAAAAAAGGAAAATGCTTGGTCCATTAAGGGTTGGCATTGCACTAATGATTCTTGGAGCAGTTCTTGTAGGATTTGGAAGTTTGTTTAACAGAGAATCAATTTCTACTTATGGTTTTGTAGTCGTCGTGGGTGGATTCTTCTTGTATTTTGTTTCTTACTACTATCTAGATAGGCTACAGAAACGCCAGACTAGAAATCAACGTTAAAAATCATCAAAATCTGAATTGAAAATAACCAGTATATTTTAAAAACCATGATTACTAATTATTTGTCATCTAGAAAAATAATGGATGACATTTTATTCAAAAGATTTTATAGTGAAAACATGGGGATCTCATTTTTTTACAACTCCTCCCTTTTACCCCAGAGTAATTCCTCAAGCGCCGATGCTAACTATAACCTTAATTTAAGAAATAAAGACTTGCAATTTAATATAATCAAATTGTCAACTGAGGCAAACGTTGGGTTAAGAATTTTTGGTTTAGAAAAGGGATTGAAATCATCACTTGGAGATATTGAAATTTTAATCGAGGAAGTGAGGACCCAGTCGTACGAAATAAATGGGAATAAGGCCGCATACGCGACTACTATTTATCCCTCGGAATCTGGAAATATAAAAATAAAACGCTTCCTTGTTTCCCATGATGGTCAAGGATATCTTTTAGCATTTCAGAATAAAATCGAACAATTTGAATCAGAAGAAAGCCAAGAAACATTTGATACCATTCTCGATACTTTCAAATTCTTAAAGTGATTAATAGGATTTGAAAATTGATATTGCGGTAGTACTTTACCTAAAAAGATAAATTGATTCCATCCTATGTTGCACACCATTTTTAATGAAATAAAAGATATTAGAATGCGCTTACAAATAGGTAATTAAGAAGTATAAGGGACAAGTCGATTCCAACAAATTCTACCTCAAAATTGAATTAATTAATCTAGGCTTGTAACGGATTATCCCCACTAATTCAGTTAGAAGGTAAAGTCTCAAACACGTTGATAGTGAGTTTTCTTGTTACTAAATGACTACGGTAAAAAGTGTATAATAGAATAACTAGACATACAATGTAGGCATTATAAAATCTGAAAAAGAGAAATCTATGAGGTTTTTTGGATATTGTGAATTAAATATACAATAGAACAAGAAAAGATGTGCATCTATTTTTATCAGAGATTAGTTTAGAGGACCATTCGAAATAAGCGTGCAATCCATAATATTATTTTTTTGACTTTTGATCATTCAAGATAGATTGCTGGCTTAAATGGTCTAGAATACTTTGCTTTATTTTTAGGATCATAAATTTTGGGGTCATCTTCATAGTATATTTTGATATTAGTATCTTGAATGCCAAATTCTAAGGATAGTAATCCTGTTCCATCCATCAACGCGGTGTATTCATCAAACAAACCTATTTTTATCCTTCTTTCCTGTTCTGCAGGAGACAATGAAAGGATATCTTCATTAATTTTCTTTACGAAATCTGTATTATTTTTCACCAAATTTTTATGTTCAGTAGAAATTGAAGGATCGGACAGCAATGATTTCATAACGAGTCCAAAATTTTTGGTTTTAGATTTTGCTACCAGATTTATGACTTTATCATACAGGAATTTCTTGTCATTTGATGACAAATATATATGGATATTTTTCAGGTTTGTATTTTTTGTTACCTTCAAAATTTTATTCAAATCATCAAGCATATTTAAAATCTCTTGTTCATTTTCATCGGTAACTGGATTAACAAACTCGCTTTTTATATTAGGCCAATCATTCTGAAAAATGGATCCCTTTTTTGGTTCAAATAATTCCCACAACTCCTCGGCAAGAAATGGACAAAATGGTGCTAACATTTTGATTCTTGCCTTAAAATAATAAGAAATGACAAAAAGATCTGTATTATTTTTAAACAAGTGATCATGTTTGGATTCCCTTCTTTTCTGGTACCATTCAAAATCTTTATCCATTAAATACAGCACAGTATTGAGAGCATCTCTTACTCGCATTTCGTCAAATGAATCAGTAATATCTTTGATGGTTGAGTTTACACGATGGAGTAACCACTTACCCTCCCAACCTAGCTCACTTAGGAGAAGCGGTAAGTCGTCGTCTAAAACCTTAGGATTTGTAGCAGTCTTTAGCTTTGTTACAAAGTCTGTGCCAAATTCATAAATTTCATTTAGCCTCGAATGTATCCCCTTTAGAGTAGAAAAGGAAAAATCGACGTCTTGTAATAATTCTCCCAAAACTAACATAGCCACACGTATGGAGTCTGCGTTAAACAGTTTTATAGTTTTTCTCAAAGGAATTATGTTACCCATGGACTTTGACATTTTTTTTCCGTCCATCAGTACCGATCCGTTGACCACTATTTGTTTGGGCCACAATGATTTTGGAAAAATTATTGAGTGATTAAAGAGGAAAAATGATAGGTGATTTGGTACCAAATCTCTCCCAGAATGTCTTGAATCTAAAGGATAATAGTACTTAAATTCATCACGGATTTGTTTAGATAGTGCTAAAAACTCGGATAAGAGTGATTTATCCAAATAGGAATCAATCTGGATGGATGTCAAATCGTCTGAAAGGTTATCGTTATCGTCAAGGGCAAGGAAATAGCCAGACTTTTTGTTTAAAAGAACATAATCAAAAAATGCATTATCAATAAAATCGGCGTATTTTTCCAAATAATGCAAGTTAATGTATTTCGAAATAATATAGTAAACCATGTAAATAACAGAATCCGACAAACTTTCAACTATCCAGTCCTTATCCCATGGTAATGGTGTACCCAACCCCGTTTTTCTTGCACAAGCTCTAACTTTGAGCCAATCAAAGACGTTCTTGAATTCTTTAATTATTTCTGTAGGTATTATTTCCATTGTGTTTAAACACCCAAGCGCTAAGGTTTTCCATTCAGGATTACCATAGTTAAGAAACCACTGGTTGTTCAATAATTTTACATAACATAAAGTCCCGCACCTACAGTAAACAGGCTTGTTTGTCATTTCAAAGAATGGAACAGATTCTCGTAAAGAATTTAAACGTTCCTTGACTAAGTCTTTAGCTTTTGAAACAGGCATTTTAGAATATTCTAAAGTTCTTTCGTTCATTTTCCCACTATAAAATTCCAATGAATAAAGTTCAGATGTTGCCTTCTCCAAATTAGGATCATTTTGGTTGGATATAGCGTATTTTTTTAAGAAAACCATGGAAGGAATTAATTCATTACCTATATTATCCCCCCCTGTTTCTTTTATGGTATAGTCCTTGACATCAGTATCAGTATTAGTATCTGTATTAGTATCTGTATTAGTATCTGTATTAGTATCCTTATCAACTTTATCTGACAATTGGCTATGCTGCTCTTGAATTTTAGAATCTATTATTACTATAGGAGCGAGAGTGTTTAAACTCAATTCAAGAGGGTAATCTGCTGATTGTTTTTTAAGATCTAAGAGGGCTTGCATGTCAAATGGAGCGTGAGCAGGAACTGACATTACAATTCCACTGCCTTCGTCTAAAGTAACAAATGTTGCCGGCAAAATTGGAATAGATCGCTTAGTGAGTGGGGATTCAACCAATGAACCTATCAATTCTTTGCCTAAAAGTGTCTTAATTATCTTTATCGAATAATTTAAAAACTCTAATTTCTTAGCAGCAGATCTGCTTAAAATCCAATTTTCAGTTTCATTGACAAAGACGCGAATGTACTCATCGTTTGGATTTATCCAAAGATTGGTTACCCCAAAAACGGTTTCGGATCTCAGTGTGGCTACAGGTATGATTACGTTCTCATTTTTAAGCTTGAACTTGATTAAGGAAAACTCTGTGAATGATGGCTCAATGTCACCTAATGTGTCATGCTGGCTAACGGGGTTTGAGTCATTAGGACACCAACCAACTGGATGAGACCCTTGTTCGATCACCCCAAGTTTTTTTAGAGTTTCAAATTGCCAAGATATTAGTTTCTTATATACAGGATCAATAGTTGTAAATTCTCGTCTCCAATCAATTGAATATCCCATCTCCTTCATTCCAGCCTTTATCTCGTTATGAAAATATTTGGCTATGTGAAGAGGATCTTTAAAAGTGAGTATATCTTGGTCACTAATTTTGTATATTTTTCTAAAATTTTCTATTATTTCTTTATCTCCGGCTTGTACCCTCTTTGCCATACCAAGGATGGGGGTACCAGTATAATGAAAAGCCATGGGAAAGAGTACATTAAATCCTCTTAACCTCTTATATCGGGCATGTACATCGGCTATGGTATAGGTTCTTCCGTGTCCAATGTGTTGTGGTGAGTTTGGGTATGGATACGCAACAGTAATAAAAAATTTCTTTTGGCCAGGAATTGGATCTGATGAATTAACTGCATTTTTCTCCCAAATTTGTAACCATTTGCTTTCTATAGAATTCCATCTATTGGTCTCCATTTCCTCTTCACTATCCACATTTAAACAATTTGGCTACGACTATTTCAAAATTCGTAATCTGCTTCTCAATAATATTTTTTTTTAAAGGTAGGTAAAACGATGTTTTACTTTTACTGGCAAAGCCTTGAATACTGCTATGATTTGATTGGAATAATAATGATAAATGATCAGTGTTAAAACAATTTAATTTCACAATTCTAAAAAAATTGTTCCCTGTTATATTTAGGTTGTCAAATCAAAAGAAAAGACATTAAGAAAGAAATATCCAATAAATCATATAGATCGGATTCTAAATGATTTGATGGCTATGGATTTGGACTCGTGAATCTGCCATTTTAGTTAGTAATTGAATAATCTACGAGCGTTTTATGGTTAAAATGGATTGAAAGGTTTATTCTGAAACGCTTAATTTAAACTTGCAATGAAAATAATATGAAATTGAATAAGTACCAGAATTATTCGAAATATAAAAGCGGACTAGCAGTCCCATTATTGATTGGTACGGTTTTATTCTTTATTCTTTATTTCTATTCTCGCCTTACTTCTCCAGGCGTCGAAATTTTCTTATCTGGTTCATTATACTCACTTGCTGCCACAGTAATGATAGCGTATTTGGCTTGTCTTCTCCTTTTGTATTTAAGCATCCACAAGTATTTTTTTTCAAAGTCAAAAATTGAAAACAGTCCTGAACATTTGTTGTACCATTTGCAATTTCCTTTCAGGTCATCAAAGTATAAACTCATTTTTATATTTTCTAGTCTGATTTATTTTGTATTTTTTGGATTCCTTTCAAATATCTTTATTTATTTCGTGGATGAAAATACTGTTTTTTCAATTTACCCTGTTCCTCCCTCTGACCATGGAATAGACGAAACAGACGCATCTCATACAACAAATCACCACCAAAATGCAAATGAGACAGAAAGTCTAAATACATCTCAAGATAGTAACATGGTCTACCCTGCTTACAAACTTATTATTTGCTGCAATTACATTGGCTATCTCCCAATGCTAATTCTTCAATTAAGTGAAAGTCTGTCTATTTTGATAATACCTCTGAATTTAATAATTGGGATAACTCTTTCTGTTTTAGTTGGCTTAAATGTTACCTTAAATATATATATTTTATCAAAGACCAGAGCAATTAGAATGTCGAAAAGAAACCTATTTGGAGTTATAGGAATTTCTACTGGCTTATTTGTAGGATGTCCAACCTGCACAGGTAGTTTGTTTTATTCTCTAGTGGGGTTTAGTTCTATGGTGCTTTTATCATCACTAAACATTTACCAAATCTTATTTGTGGTTATTAGTATACCAATGCTCTTGGGATCATTAATTTTGATGATGAATATACTTCGAAAAACTTATCTTAAATCTTGTCAAATAAAATGACTGATTGATTCAAATTCCTAAAGAAAAGTAGAGGATGAATTCCTAGTTTATTAATCTTTATCTATGAATTCATCAGGTGAAGGAGGTTCTGGATTGATTCCTTTTCTTTTCCTTATATCAGTAATAATATTTCTTATGACCGATTGAGGAACTGCTTGCCACGTCTTAAAATAGGTACTCCACATTGCTTTTCCAGCTGTTCCCCCTCTCATCAATTCAGACAAATCAAAAGTTTCTGAGGCAGGTACTTCGCCTAAGATTATAGCAATTATACCCTTTTGATCCACATTTAGTAATTTACCTCTCTTACCGGATAATATCCCAGCTACTGTACCTATCTGTTCTTGTGGACATTTTACTTCTATCCCTAGGATTGGTTCTAACAACACAGGATCGGCTATCAACATAGATCCCAGCATAGCTCGTCTTGTTGCAGGCATTAATTGAGCCAAACCCCTGTGAGCTGGATCCTCGTGAGGGACAAAGTGGTGTAATACAAAGCGTAAACCCCTGACAGATTCTTGAGCAATTGGTCCTGAATGAATTACATCCTCAAAACCTGATTTTATTGAATCCATGGACTCTTGAATAAATTGAACTCCCTTTGTCTCGTCAGAAAGCATATTCCCACTTGGGTCAACAGTAACGACACTCCTAGCGTCATCTGTACTCCAACCCTTTTCCCTAAGGAGACGAGACATTTCCTTCTTGTCCATATCTTCGCGTAATTGTCCTGTTCTAATCATATCAATAACTTCCTCACTCAATGGCTCTACCCTCAAAAATATCTTATTGTGTTTGTTTGGGGATTTGCTCATTATTGGTCCTGCTCTTCCTCTAATAGTTTCTCTATAGTTGATTAAAGGCTGCGTCGTTTTAATATCTAAGCCTAATTCTTGCAACAAAGATGTTGCAATTTCAAGGTGCAAGACTCCCATGCCCGCCATTAATGTTTCTCCAGTTTCTTCATTAATCTTTACAATAAGGTTTGGATCCTCAACAGTTATCCTTCTCAATCCTTCAACAAGTTTTGGTAAATCTTTAGGATGCTTGGGTTCTACAGCGATGGTAACTACAGGTTCAGAAACGTATTTTATGGATTCAAATGCAGGAACGTTTTTAATTGAGGAAATAGTTTCACCTGCTACAGCATAATCTAACCCTAATAGAGCGGGAATATTACCACATGGAATTACACTTACGACCTCACGCGTGTTACCCATATAAATATTCACAGATTGTACTTTTCCAGATCGCTTAGCATCTATAAGAAAAACTTCGTCTCCGTCTTTTATTGTACCAGAAAATAATCTACCAGTGGCGACCCTTCCCGCTTGGGGATCAACGTTAATTGTTGTTACCATCATTAAAACCGGCCCATTTTCATCGCAATTTAAGAGGGCTTTTCCAATGTCAGAATCTAAATCACCCGGCCAAATTTTTGGGATTCTATATTTTTGTGCTACATGAGGTGGAGGATGATGTTGAACTACCATGCCTAATACTGCGTCATGCAAAGGTGCTCTTTCTGATAGCTTTTTAATAGATGTAGGATCGGTAGATGTGTATGCATCGTAAACGTCTTTGAAGCTGATCCCTTTTTTCTGGGCTACCTTAAAATTAAATCCCCATCTATCCTTTGCCGATCCAAATGCAACCGTATTCCCCTGGATGCTTACCTTCCATTTTTCCTTCAGTTCGGGTTCGGCATAAAGATCTACTAATCTGTTAAACTCTGCGATTATGTTAGATAGCCACTTTTGCATGGCTGCTGGATCCAAACGCAATTCTTTGACCAGCCTGTCTATTTTGTTTATATATAATACTGGTCGAACCCTTTCCTCTAAAGCTTGTCGTGTTACTGTTTCGGTCTGCGTCATTATACCCTCTACCGAATCTGAAACTACCACGACTCCATCGATTGCTCTTAGGGCCCTAGTTACTCTACCAGTAAAATCAATGTGCCCAGGTGTATCTATCATATTTATGACATATTCCTTACCATCATCATATTCATAAAATAGAGTTACATTTGCTCCTCTAATTGTCATTTGTCTATTCTGTTCTAGTTTCATGGAATCCAAGGCCAATGCTTGTCCTGCAACACTTGGGGAAATAATTCCCGAAGCAGCCAAAAGACTATCACTCATTGTAGTTTTACCGTGATCTACATGAGCAATAACGCCGAAATTTCTAATTTGATCTTTAGTTCCAATTATCCTGAGAATATCTTGAGTCGATTTAAACTTGGGCATCCTATATTTCAAAAAAGTTTTTTTAGGGTTATTAAACCTTCCTTGTGTAAAATAATGCATAAAAAACAAAGGAAAAGAGGGTTGAACTTTCTAATTTTCCAAGGTTTATTTCAAGATACAAAAGGGTAGTCATCCTATTTTTCTAGCCTGATGTGGATGAAATAAAAAAAAGTCCATTTAGGAAAATAATTTTAATGTAAAATTGCTCAATCTGATAACTTATATGACAACAATTGATCCAAAAAAATGTTAATTCATGGTGCTAGAAATTAGAGTAGGGCATACACCCGATGCTGATGATGCTTTCATGTTTTATGCCATAGAGAATGAACTCATCCCAATGGGAGACTTTAAAATTATACACCAAGTAGATGATATAGAAAAACTAAACAAACAGGCAATTAATCATGAGCTAGAGATTACGGCAATATCTGCACATGCACTTGCATTTCTCAAAGATTATAAAATACTAAACAGTGGAGGCAGTTTTGGAATTAATTACGGCCCAAGTATTATTTCTTATAAAAAGTCTTTAGATGATATATCAAATAACATTGTTGGAATCCCTGGATATATGACTTCTGCTTATCTTTTGATGTCTATAGCCCTTGGAAAGTTAAATTGCATTGAAATACTTTTTAGCGAGATACCTAAAGCGATTATTAATGGTACTGTTGACTATGGACTGGTAATACATGAGTCCCAGATTACATATCCTAAACATGATTTTAATAAATTATTAGATTTGGGAGAATGGTGGAATGAAAAAACTAACGGGTTGCCCGTCCCACTAGGTATCAATGTGGCTAGTTCCAAATTGATGAATAATAATATGATTAAAGCCTTTGACAGGCTGCTACAAAATTCAATAAAATACAGTCTAAATCATCTCGAAGAGGCGATAGAATTTTCGACCAAGTATGGTAGGGGTACAGACAAATCAACACTAACCAAATTCGTAAAAATGTATGTGAACGACTATACGGTAGATATGGGAAAGGATGGAAAAGAGGCAATCTCTAGGATGTTTGATATGGCACGAGAAAAAGGAATAATTAATAGCAACCCTCCCTTAAACTATTCTTATTGAAAATGCAGGCTTGATGCCAACCTATTCTGCACCTCCTGTTACAGCTCGGATATGACAAAGTCAGGAGTTTTGTGCAGGCCTGTTTTCTATTTCTATTTTTAATTTCCATTAAATTTAATTATGTTAAGTCAGAGCGACCTATCTTGTTATACTATTAGCATGTATCTAATGAATAATGGATATCAAAAACAAAAACAAAGATTATGCTCCTAGTGCAAAATACATTATTTTATAGCATTAAAAAAAGTATCTCTTTGTACGGGGTTCCGCTTTATTTCAGTGATCAAAAATTTTAGCTCTTGTATCGATATTTGATTTGGTTTTCCTGCAGCCTTAAAAATCTCCTCTGAGAAAGCTGTCCCTACCAAGTCATTTCCTCCATAGCATAATGCAACCTGAGCCAATTTTTTGCCTAAAGCTATCCAGTAGACCGAGACATTTTTGAGTGCCTTGCTGAGCAAAAGTCTTGATATCGCTATTATTCTCAGATCATAAGTTGATGGGCTTTCGGATGTAAGGGTGTGTTCTCGCTCGAGCTGAGTATTTTCCAAGCTAAATTTTAGTGGGATAAATGTTGTAAATCCCCCGGTTTTCTTATTTAATTCCCTTAACTTTATAATATGATCAACAATGTCTTCTGGCGTTTCAATATGGCCGAAAAGCATTGTGCAATTACCTTTCAAACCCATTTTATGAGCCTCGTATACAGTATTTAACCACTCATCCCCTGAACATTTACCCAACACAATTTTGTCACGGGTTTGCTTATTAAATATCTCCGCACCACCCCCAGGCAAGGCATCTAGGCCTGCATTCTTCAGCCTCTCTAATACTTCTTTAATTGAATTTTTGGTTACTTTTGATATAAAAAAAATCTCGGCTGGCGTAAGCGCCTTAATTATTACCTTAGGAAAACGAGTTTTTATCGATTTGAACATGTCTTCATAATATTCCATTCCCAATCTAGGGTTGAATCCTCCAACTATATGCAATTCAGTGGCACCTAGTTCATTTAGGGCAAACTCGGCCCTTTTTACAATTTGTTCATTTGATAGTGTGTATGCATCATCATCTTTTTCCTTTCTATAGAAAGCACAAAGCTGACAACTTGCAGCACAAACATTAGTGTAATTTAGATAGTAGGATGAAACAAAACTAACGTTATCACCACGAATTTCTTTTCTCATTTGATTCGCAGCATTCCCTAGCAAAAACAGATTTTCATTTTTGAGTAAATCGACTCCGTCATTAAATGTCAACTCATCGCCTGACATCACTTTCTCTAAGGCAGCAGTTGGTCTGACTACGGTATTGGACAATATGGACTATGATACGTAAAAAAATATAAGTGCTTTTAATGCGTAAAGGTATTTATCTAAAATCAAAGAATAAATTATACCAAGGTTAAGTTTAAACATTCATTGCAAAATACTCAGGTTCATCATGATATTTTTAAAGACTCAGAAATTGAAGATACAATAGATAGAATTTTAGAAAATCATGATATTAAGTTAAATGATATTATTTACCTATTAGAATCACAAGAGATCCAACGTCTCGGGTTAGTTGGTAACTCCATTAGGGAAAGCATGTTTGGTAAAAATGTCACTTTTATCAATAATATTATATTAAATTATACGAATGTTTGTATTACTTATTGTAAGTTTTGCGCCTTTTATAGACCGCCTGGACACGAAGAATCATACACTGTCTCAAAAGAAGAAATTTTAGATAGAGTCATTTTCGCCAAGGCGAACTATGATATAAAACAAGTCCTATTTCAAGGCGGGCATAATCCAAAGCTAAATACAGAATATTTTGAAGATATTTTTAGGACACTCAAAGCAAAATGTCCAGACGTCGCAATTCATGGATTGTCAGCTTCAGAGGTAGATATGATCTCACGAGTTGATAGGACATCGCCACTAGAGGTATTGGAGCGGTTACAAAACGCAGGTCTTGAATCATTACCTGGAGCAGGCGCTGAAATTCTGGTTGATGAAGTTAAAGACGTTATAAGTCCCCTCAAAATATCTAGCCAAACATGGTTGGATATCATGGAAAAGGCACACAGTATCGGAATAAAGTCTTCCGCTACGATGATGTATGGAACTGTGGAGTCTGTAGAACAAAGGGCCCGCCATATTCTTAAGATTGCAGATTTGCAAAGAAAAACCAAAGGGTTTATGGCATTCATACCCTGGAGTTTTGAACCCAATAAAACAGAAATTCAAGATAGTGGGTTGGTGCAACATCCTATGGGCGGATTCGAATTATTGAAAATGATTTCAGTGTCAAGGGTAGTCTTTAATGGTCTGATAGATCATCTCCAGTCATCATGGCTTACAAATGGAATTGGAATGGCGCAGTTGGCAATTTATCATGGATCAGATGACTTTGGAGGAACACTCATTGGAGAAGAAGTTGTAAGTGCTACGGGTGCAAGATCCACAGAATTATTGTCAAACAATATAATCACTGCGATTAAAGCGATGGGATACAAACCAGCGGAAAGGAATAACTCATACGATATCATAAAACAATATTAGGAACAATAAACAGATGGCCCTACATCCAAAAAAATTTATAATTAGAATTTGCAGGGATTATCAATAAAGGCCTTTTTAAATAGATTTATAAATGTATTTTCATCAACTCTACAATTGTGCCAGTTGGAATCGACGACATGGCTATCTACGTTCCGAAACTTTATATAGATTACAAAGACTTCGCTGAAGCAAGAGGGATAGATCCCCAAAAACTAGAATATGGAATAGGAATCAAAAAGATGGCCTTGGCCGACGCTAATCAAGATCCTGCAAGCATGGCTGCAAATGCATGCATGAGATTAATGAAGAATAATGATCTTAATCCTCAAGATATAGGAAGGATTTATGTAGCTACTGAGTCTGGATTGGACGAATCAAAAGCAATGAATTCTTTTGTAATTGGAATGTTAGAACAGGTTTATGGAGAAAGTACTCTTGAACATGCAGGTGGTATTGAATGCAAATTTGCATGCGTGAGCGGTTCGTATGCCTTATACGATAATACAAATTGGATACGTGCCGGAGAGAATAACGATAAGGCAGCTATAGTCATTGTTAGTGATATTGCAAAATATGATATTGGATCCGCAGGGGAATATACTCAAGGCGCTGGTGCTATTGCATTACTCATAAAGGAAAACCCTAGACTATTATCTTTTGACGAGAAAGTTACTGCAACCATCATAAAAAATGAATATGATTTTTATAGACCTTTTGGAAAGGAAACGCCACTAGTAAATGGTTTATACTCAAATTTGCTCTATCTTATCCAAGTAAGAAAGGCCCTTGAGAATTACAAGGAAAAGGCAATTAAATCGGGCATAATTAAACTTGGAAAGGATGAATCAGTCATAGACCATATTGATTACATTAGTGTGCATTTACCTTATAGAAGAATGGGCGAAAAGGCATTGGCTTATTTGCTAAGACACGAATGGAGACACCTATCGAGATGGGGGAGTATTATTTCCGAAATAGGAACGGATGAACCTGTTCCCAAAGACCCCAGAGGTACGATTGAGTCAATCTTAGCTGACACTGACTTTATGAAGGCTGATGAAAAATTTAGAAGAGCGTTTATGAAAACTAACAACTACAAAGAGATTTTTGACAACAAGATGTCCTCTTCTTTGCAGGCATCTGCTGTGATAGGTAACCTATATACTGCTTCAATGTACATGGGACTACGAAGTTTATTAGAATTTGAATTCTTAAAAGGAGCAGATTTATTTAATAAACGAATAGGTTTTGGTTCTTACGGTAGTGGTTGTAGTGCCATGGTATTTTCTGGAGTTATCCAAGAAAACTATAAAGAACTAGCTAAGCGTATGGATTTAGAAAGGGATATAGGTCAAAGAACAAAGATATCGATTAAGGATTACGAAAAATTACACAAAAATACTCGTAAATATAACGAGGCGTTCCTAAATGCAGAGGATGAATTTATTCTTATAAACATAGGAGGCATTACAGCTGATAGAGCTGGATTTAGAGAATATTGTTATGCATCATGATCTTTAACTTTAGATTTGTTAAAATTATTATAATCATCTAGACTCGTTATCTTTTTTATGTAGTTATTTAATGATTTTAAAGTTTATTTTTTGTTTGTTGAAAAGATCAACCAGCACGTTCGATTGTTCTTTATTTTCAAGTTCCAAACTCAGATATACTCCCACTGTTCCAGCAGGAATATTTGAACTAAGTCTGTCGTGAACCACCTCAACTATATTTATATTTGCTTGTGCAATTTCATCAACTATATTTCTCAATGCTCCAGGTTTATCCTTGAGTTCAATAAACAATTTTATTAATCTACCTGTTTGCATCAATCCCTTTGCAACTACTTGTCCAAGTAGATACATATCTACATTGCCACCCGATAATATCGATACAATGTTCTTATTTTTTGAAATACCCTTCCTATTTGAAATTAGATAAGCTAGTGATGCGGCACCTGCAGGTTCCGTTACAATTTTTGAACGTTCCATCAATAAGAACATAGTCTTTACTATGGCAAGGTCATCTACTAGTACAATATCATCAACCTTGTCTTTTATTATCTCATAAGGTAATTTGCCGGGTGATTTTACAGAAATCCCATCGGCTATGGTATAGCCTTCTTGAACTTTGCCAATTATCCCCTTTTTGATAGCCTTTTTCATTGATGGAAAAGCCGTAGATTCTACCCCAATTATACTAACTTTAGGATTGATTGTCTTTATGGCTAATGACACCCCAGCTATTAAACCACCCCCGCCAATAGGAACATACACTTCATCAATATTCTTCAAATCCTCGAGAATCTCTAGCCCCACTGTTCCCTGTCCCGCAATGACATCAGGATCATCAAAGGCCGGCACAATGGTTCTACCCTCCTTAGTTGCAATTTCCTTAGCATAAACGGACGATTCATCATAGTTATTGCCTTCCAATATTACATTTGCACCATATGATCTGGTAGCGGCGATTTTCGCTGGAGATGCACTTTTTGGCATGACTATAGTGCATGACATCTTATTCAAAGCTGATGCATATGCCACCCCTTGAGCATGGTTTCCTGCAGACGCTGCTATAACGCCGCCTTTTTTTGTATCGCTAGCTAATCTATCAATCATGGTTACTGCACCTCTTACCTTAAATGAACCGGTCTTTTGATAACACTCTAATTTTAAAAAAATATTATTCCCACACATACTTGAGAAGGTATTAGAACGTATCAGATCAATTTTTCTAATTGATGACCTAGATAATACCTTTTGTGCCTCTTTTATGCTGCTTAAATCTATTTTGGAAATTTTTTTTTCTCAAAGAAAGGGTAATCCAAGGTTTATTTAAATTTAGTTGAAGTCTTATCTTTTGAATATTATATTCTATGATTTAGAATAAAAATTACAGGCAGGTGTAGTACCATTTCAACTTTGCTAAAGGACTAGATTCAAAGGATCCATAATTAACCTAATGTACAGACGATCAAATAACATAAAGAGATGAATTTGATAAAGTGGTTAAAAAATTATTGTTGTCCTAACGCATTATTTCCTGAATTTTCTTGATTTTGGAAGTTGAAGTTATTTCCTGAATTTACAGTGTCACCACCAGATACTACCTGACTGTTTTGGATAGATGATTGTGATTGACCAATGCCTTGTGATGCCCTATTTCCATCGCCATCATTGTTATCACCCGAATCTTGGGCCAATGCATTATTCCCTGAATTTTCTTGATTTTGGAAGTTGAAGTTATTTCCTGAATTTACAGTGTCACCACCAGATACTACCTGACTGTTTTGGATAGAGCGTTGAACCTGTGAAATAATTTGAGATGCAATGTTACCATCATCATCATCATCATCGTGATCGTTTCCTCCAGCAAAGGCTAAATTATAGCTAACCTGGTCACCTAATAATGATGTTACCATGGTAGCCAGAAAAGCAAATACAAAGCTTAGAATAAAAACTTGGTTTTTTAATAGAGAGGTCAATTTGTTAATAACTTACAGTAGAATATGGGATATAACTTTTATCTAAAACGTTTATAATTAAATCTTAATTAAGATTTTAGTAGAAAAAATGAATAGATATATCATCTTCTTTAAGAATACCCAGAGAGGAATGTTCTATCATCAGATATCGAATTGGACCACATAATATGAGTCATTATAAACTCGACCTATTAGAAGGGAATTGTATTTATTTAATCATAGGTTCATGTTTTTAATTCATTTTTCATCAAATCATATAAGAATTCCAGTTCAGTCTTTATAGCATCAAGCGTTTCTTTTGGTATTTTTTCAAAATTAATTACAGAAGTCTTTTCTTTTGTTTTCTTATTCTTTATCATTTCAAAATCAACATATATAACCATCCCATTTTCACCTTGCAACATTTTATTTTGATCTAGTGACGCTAAGTCAATATGATAAGTTTCTATTATCAGATTCTCAAGTTCCTTTTTTAGATTCACAATTTGGTCATTGTTCTTTTCTATATCGGGGTAATTTTCTTCAATGGATAAAGCCTTTTCTATAAGGTTTTCTGTCAAATCATTATGAGTAAATAATTCTTCAAATAAGTGGGTATTATCAATCCCCTTATATCCTAAATTCTCCAATTCTTGTTTTATTATTTGGTCACCTTTTATAGTAATCTCACTTTTTGCACTGTTGTTCGATTCTTCTAATTCACGAATTTGTTTAGATATTTGGATAATTTGTTTATCTATTTGATAGTATAGTAATGAATGGAATTGAATTCCCATATATATATAAAAATAAAATTTTTCAATTTCTAAGCTCAACTGAAAGTATAGTCGACGGATATCATCAGATTTTGTTGATTGTACAGGTACACTTTGCCAATTCGTTGTTTTGGTGTTTACCATCCTCTCAAAATTTTGAAAAAGAGTTACTATTTTGTTTGGATCAAAGGAAGTGGTTTCTATTACTGAAAAATCTCCTAACATTACTTTGGTGTCTATGGTGACAAAGCTATTCTTTATTGAGTTTTCAAATACATCTTTAATATTATTATAAAATTGATTTAAAAGGATGATTGTATCGTGGTTTTTTCCCTTTTCTTTCAGCGGTAATCGCATCTGTTTCTATCTTAATGATGACTATTTAAAATTTGAATTTATCTACGAGACATCAATAGATTAAAATATCATCCCAGTGACATTATGGTTATGCCTACAGCCTATATCTTGATCAATTGTATTTTAGGAAAGGAAGAAGAAATAATTAAACAAATATCTCAAATTCCACAAGTAAAGGAAGTTCGTGGAACTTATGGTGTTCATGATATGTTTGTGAAAATTCAAACAGATACGGTAGACGAAATGAACAATACAATTACTAATAGTATACGAAAAATTAACGGAATAACATCGACTGTTACATTGGTTTCCATTCCGGAGCAAGGGGGCAGGGGCTAAAATTTTATTCTTTCTTGATGTGGAGAATAATTAGAAAAGAACTAAGCCCGACACATACCCAACCAACAGCTCCAACTATCGCAAATATATAATAAATTGGGATTAACAAAGCAACTGCTGATAAAGCTGCTCCTAGACACCACATAAAAAGCAAAATTTGGATATCTATTTCAGAAACCTTCAATTTAACCCCTTATGTCCTCGTCGTATCCACTAATTGTATTAACAATTTTTCCACATTTTCTGCAGACATTAAATTCAATAAATTCAAAATCATTATATTTCCTGTAAGAAAATCTATCATTATGAGTACAAAAAATCTTTTTTATATTCTTTATCATTCATCTCGCATCTCAGATCGATATTATAGTGCCGCCGGTGAGATTTGAGCTCACGACAGCTCGGTCTTCAGCTTCACCCTGTTTTTGTCAAACAGTCGAGTGCTCTTCCAGGCTGAGCTACGACGGCACATTTTAAAATCATTAGTTTATAGTATATATATTATTGCTTTAAATCAATCAAAAATAAAATTCTTAGGTTAAAAAGATATATTTAATTATTAGATAAAATTCGACCCCAATGCTAATAAATAAATGTATATAAAGTAAAGGATTAGCTATGACAGATAAAAATGAATTGGATAGTTCAGCTAATGAATCGTCATCAGTATTGGAAAGTCCCGAAGAAAAGAAGAAAAGATTCCTAATGGAGTTTGAGAATCCATTTAAATGTGATAAATGCAGCGAACGATTTAAAAAGAAAAAATACTTGAGAGAGCATAAAGCCGACGTGCATGCATATTAAAATTTCATATTTTATGAAAATAAATTTACAACAGCCAACTCAACAGATCCATCGTAAATAGTAATAGAGAAAAAGATGAAAATATATACAAAAACGGGAGATAAAGGCGAAACAAGTCTATTTGATGGTACTAGAGTAAAGAAGTCAAGTAGTAGGATAGAATCTTACGGATCAGTTGATGAAATTAACAGCCATATCGGAATGTTGATGTCTTTAATGAGTTCGAAATCAAATCTAACAGATATGGTAGAAGATTTATTCATAATACAACATCAATTATTTACCCTGGGCAGTGATTTAGCGAATCCACATCAAAAGTTGGATAGTTATCCTCGAATTACCGAGAGTGAAGTAACATTTTTAGAAAATTGCATTGACAAATTTGATGAGGAACTTGAGCCTCTCAAGGCTTTCATTCTGCCTGGCGGTACAGTTCAGGCTGCACAGTGTCATGTGATTCGTACTGTTACCCGTAGGAGCGAGATCAAATCAGTTGAACTATACCTAAATAATGAAATCAGCAAGAATTGCTTTGTTTATATTAATAGACTTTCAGATCTTTTTTTTATCTTGGCGAGAGTTTGTAATCGAAGACAGGGCCAAGAAGATATTATCTGGAAAAAATAGCAATGAGTCCTCTTTTTTAAATTGAAAATTAATGATGGGATAGTATAGAAAAATAGCAATCCAGTTTAGGTTAGGTTAGGTTAGTATTTTCTTCATTCAAAATTATGATACATAATAGAAATCAACCAGCAAAATTCAATGGTACTGTATTGCCAGGTTAACTAATTCTACCGATTTCATTATTGAAAATTTAACCGTTAGTATGGTTCTAAATCATGTGCGCTTTGGTACCTATCGCTAGAGTCTCCTAGGCTGGATGGTGATCATTTTTACCTTGATGTTGTACCGGACGGATGGGCATCCAAAAATAGCAATTCAGAATTCATAATAACCAAACTAACGAATTTAGTGTCTTATTGAAGGATCTTTGTCAGATACAAAATAAAAATCACTGTTACGCTATTAGTGAATCATAATTGGTGCCTATTTCATTTAAAATAAAATATTTTGTTTAGACTCAAATCATGATTAATAATGAAATCAAAATTTGTAATTCAAGGGCAAAAGTTATAAGTACAATCAAATACAAACCTATCAAATTCTATAAATCCAAACCTACTAAATTCTTAAATATATTATTTGAGGTGAAAAATAAATTTGGTTATCGAAATTATGGAAAGTACTGAATTACTTTCATTAACAATAGTAGTAATGTTTTTCGTATAATTTACTGTACTTAATTGAGACTGGGTCATAATTCATCTTGATAATTTTATCCTATTACAATCACAAACCGCATTAGATTAACAGCCTATTAGGTACTTGATTGCTCTTCTAGGAATATCCATTTGCATCTTGCAGTTGTAATAAACAAGTATCTGATACAACAATACTGACAGTAATATGATACCACGTACCCTATCATATCCTCTTACTGACACTGGATCTATCTTGGATACAGATTGGATGTGTTCTATCAGGAGTTCTACCGATATACCTCTTTTTGAGTACACTACTTGTCCCAGCGCTGATTGATAAAAGTTAACCAGTTTGAGCCTTTCCTCTGGTGTCTTTCTGTATCGTCGAACTGGACACACAAGCTGAAATCCCATCTCGAGGCTTGAATCACACAGGGATTGATCATCGTAGCCTGGGTCTGTCACCATGAAATGTACTTTTTTTATGATTTTTTCCTCTTTTTTCTAATATGTTATAGTATGCATTACTCTTGTAAATGCAATTTTTTTCATTGATATCTTTTAGGGTAATAAATATCATGATTTATTATGAAGTAGAGATAGGCAAACTTTTTGATAGTTTGGTTCCATCTTCTCAATTCTTATTTAATTCTTCCTAATTGGTAATCTAATTAGACATAGTATTGAAATTATTTGTTGATTCTACTATACTACCAAAAATGGCACGAGTAGTAGAGCTGGATGAAGAAGTATCAATCTTTTCTTAGATTAAAGAAGATGTTGATCCTGTTATATTTGATAAATAAGTTTAGCATAGATACATCAGAATCAGCGGATTTTATAAAAGGTTGGGTAGGTGAATCTCCTGAGTTCAAAAAACAGCCAGTGGTTATCTCAACACAACTCCATAAAGGAATTGATAGAAGTAATGTCTTTGTCAATTATACGACTTGAAAATCAACGACACAATTTAAGAATGTAGTAGATAAAATCCTGGATCCACAGAACAAATGTCTAGATATTCCACTAGCACTATTGCTCCCCCAACATTTATTTAAAAAGGTCTCGGCTTCAAATATCTGTGTAGACTGACATTATATTCTTTTTCACCTAACCCATCTTTATCAAGATCTTAGTGCTTCAATTGGCGTTACTCTAGAAGCCTTCCATGCAGGTAAGAATCCTGCTACCATTGACAAAACGACAGAAGTCATCCAGATTCTAGCTAGGTCCAATGGCAGATAAACTGGATCCAATGGAGGTCCTTCACCAGCACCCGGCCCTGCTCTAGTCAGCATGTATCCTCCACCTATACCTCCTAGGAGACCAGCAGTGCCTCCTAGAATACCTATTATGATCGCCTCCACCAAAAAAAGTAATAAGATTGTACTACCCTGTGCTCCTATTGCTTTAAGAGTACCAATTTCTTTGGTTCTTTCAACAACGGAGGTAAATAATGTGGTGATAATTCCCACTGCGCCAACGATAAGAGATATAACGGCAATTCCAAACAAAAATGATGTGATTCCTGTAGTAAACTCCTGAATGGTTTGTAAAATAGCTTTGACTGTTGTAACTCCTATGTTGTTCTTATAAACACTCTTTATCTGTTTTTCCACTGCATCGACAGCGTTGCTGTCCTCTGCAGCTACAAATAAAGAATCATATTTGCCTGCTCTCTGAAGCAACGAGTTTCCAGCGTCAAGATTGATAACTATTGCGTTATCAACAGTTGGATTGCCTGTAGATTCCATTATGCCCGCGACTACAAAGTTTTTAGAGTTTTCTTGTGTATTACCTGTTTCATCAACAAAAGAGTAGGTTAATCTAATGGCTTCACCTAACTGAGCAAACGGGGTATCCTCTCCAGGGGGAAACGCAACGTTCTCTGCCAATATTGCAGCTGAGGGATCACCTTCTCTAATGGATGAACCTTCAATATAATTAAGAGTTGGTGAAATTATTGTAAGGGCATTAGGATCAACAGATAGTATGGCATTGGTTTTAGAGTCACCTCTGGATGAAACTGTTACAGTTTCTTGAAACGAAGGCACCACTTCATCTACAAATGGAAGAGAACTAATTCTACTTACAACTGCTTGGTTGAGTGTTATTTTGGATGTTGGCGATGGAGCAGGACCAGAAACAGCTCCAGCTCCAGCTCCACCTTCTGATTGAGGTACGCTACTCACAAACAAGATGTTTGGTGCAAGATTGCTGAATTGTTTGTTAAAGAAATCGGTGAACCCTGCGCTGAATCCACTTACAGCCACAAGCAAACTACTTCCAGCCATAACCATCAATATAGTAAGAATTGATCGGACTTTTCTTTCATTTATAGCATTAAAGGAAAGGACAAACAATTGTTTAGGATTCATTTTAGATCACTTTGCTACTCCTTTTATTATAATGATTGTACCTCATATCACACCCTATCCCACATAATTCAATTCTTATCATTTAGCACAGAATCCAAGTCGGTATTGGTCTCAGTATCATCCGTAGAAGAGTCTACCTGTTTGTTTTTTTTCTTTTTTCTAAAACGTCTAACAATTAATAATGCAATAATGATTATAGCCAAGAGCAATGCGATCAACATAATGGGATTGATAAAGCCCAAAATCAACCCAGTATCGTTGGATGAACTTTCTATCTGAGGAGAATAATTTATCGTACCGTTAACAATTAGCTGATGATCATTGCGGAGATTGTCTTTGTAAGCAATCTTTATAAATACAGGGTAATTGCCAGGGTTGGTATTATTTGGTATGTTTAGAGGTATACTAACAGGCAGTGGAGAATTTTCTGAAAGATCTCCAAGATATTGTAAAGGAGGAAACTCTTTGACGAGACTGCTACTGCTACCAATGGTATCGTTATCACTACCTACGCCAGGCATCAAAGTCAGATTTGTTGTTTTAGTCAAAGAAGGAATCATTTCTGCAGTCGTAAAAAAAGCGTCGGTATTACCTTCATTTAAAAGATTAGCTACAAGATTAGGTTCATCTCCTATAACATTAATTTCAAAATCATATGCGCGTATAGCAATTTTGCCATCAACATACAAACCCAGATCGAGTGTTTCTGATTTTGCTAATCCGTTTAAAAGATAATCTAAATTGAAGTTTAATTGGATAGGTTTACCAATCAATTCTTCAGAAGCAAATACTGTAGTATTAAGCAACATGTCATTGTCCATGGCACCAAATGACCACCTAGATGGACCTAAAATCTTGATAGATTCACTGGATGGTTGAATTGAGATAACAACGTCTTTTATGTCAGATTCAGTAGTTGATTTTTTAATTTCAAGCACCAGATCTTCGATACTCCCTGCTGTGATCATACTATCATACGATGTTTGATTTTCCAATCCATGTTCTTCTCCTTGTCTTAAATCCAGATTACTGTCAATTTTGTCATATTCTAGATACACAGCAAAATTAGATTCCTTTGGTTCTGCATTTATCACCAAACCCAAATTGTAATTTACTGTCTCTCTATTACCTATCGAATTACCGTAAGAAATCTCAATATTCAAGTTTTGAAGTGTACCAGCAGCCGTTGTTGCAGGATAGATTAACGGGTTTATGGATACGGCTTCACCGGGACCTATGTTACCTACGTCGTATTTTTGTGTACCAAAGGTGGTAATTGATGAGCTTGTTACGTTATTATCACCATTTGACTGATTATTAGAAGATATTGTTGTATTTGGAGCATTATTTACTGTAAGATTATCTTGTTCCACAACTTCTCTAGATGTGCTTTCAGATACGGTGGTAAGACTTCCTTCTACACTATCAGCATTATTTGAAATTGTAATTATTGCATTATTTGCGTCAGCACTTCCTTTGTTAATTATGTTGACACCTATATTGTTTATTTTGGCAGGAGAAAGATACTGGTTTTTGGTTTCAACATCAAGTATTGCTTTACCTGGAATTCTAAAAGAGATAGGGACATTATTTACCGTATTGTCTCCAGCTGTCAAAACTTTGGAATATACAAGATCTAGAGTGCTATAATACGAACCTACTTTTGCATCATTCTCTATGTAAATATCAAAATAAAGAGTGAATTCATGTCCTGGCTCGACTATTGAATCATAGCTAGCAACAGCTATGTTAGGAAGATTGCCGTTGTTGTCGGAGTTATTATTATTGTTACTGCTTTCACGTTTAACTGCTTCAAATTCACCTGGCAAAGACAAGTATCCTTTTATTGCTGAAATATCAGACTGAGCTTTGTTAACAAGGACAACAGCAAGGGTAGCGATTCCTTCTCCTGGTCCTGCTTCCTTCTCTTCGAGTTTATCAGACTCATTTCCAGCTGCTACGGTTTTGTCAGTCCAGTAAGAGTCTTGAAATCCAGGATTCCTTTCAATTTGCTGAGCGTATGAATAGAAAACCGTGATGAAGTTATCATGAAATAAACAATTAGACACTATTATCAATAGTATCGAAAATCCGAGAATAAGGGGAAAAAAATTTCGTCTATCTTTAAAAGAGAATTTTAAGCACATTTTAATTGGTAATCTCTTTTTCAATCTTTCCATCCCTTACATAAATTGTTTTGTCTGTTTCTTCAGCCAAATCGCGGTTATGTGTTACCATTACTATCGTTCTGTTGTATTTTGAAGATATCATTTTAAGTAGTTTAAAAACATCTTCCCCCGTTTTGGTATCTAAATTACCGGTAGGTTCATCTGCAAGTATCATAGCTGGGTTATTCATCAATGCCCTTGCAATAGCCACTCTTTGCTGTTGTCCTCCACTTAGATTAAGAGGTTTGACTGATGCTTTATCTTTTATACCCAAGATCTGCAAAAGATTTAATGCTCGTTGTGTTGTTTTCTGTCCATCCATTCCTGCAATGACAGCTGGAATTTCCACATTTGCTAAAACAGTTGTCCTGTTAATCAAGTTGTAAGATTGAAAAATAAAACCAATCATTTGGTTTCTCGTCTTTGCTATTTTTCTGTCCGAAAGAGAAAAGATATCCACGTTTTTTAAGTATATTTTTCCTGTCGTAGGCCTATCAAGTGCACCTATTATATTTAGTAATGTGGATTTGCCACTTCCAGACGGACCTACAATTGAAACAAACTCCCCTTTTTTCACAGAGAAATTGATGTTCTTTAGTATTACAGTGTCTCCTGCAGGTGACTCGTAGACTTTTGATATGTTTGCAGCTTTAAGAATTGTGTGATTATTACTCTTCTCTGTATCATTTCTACTTTTAGAATGACCATATTCTTGTCTATCTGGAAGGTGGGTTATATTATTTTTTGAGATTATGTTTTGGTTCTCCATTTCATTTGTCTCTCTACTAAAAAATAAAAATGGCTAAAATATCTTTGAGTGGAAGTTGTTTATCGATATGGAGTCTATGTGAGTTCTATCAGCTCTTCACAGTTTCCAGCTCTATCGTCACCTTGTTGTATGCTAAAATCAGCAACTACATCGACACCTTCACCACAGTCAAAATAATCAGCGCCCGGACCTCCAACAAGAACGTCGTCGCCCATATCACCATATAGTTTATCATTGCCTTCCTCTCCAACTAAAAAGTCGTCGTCACCTCCTCCTGCAAGGATATCATTTCCTATACCGCCATATAGCTGATCACTTCCTATACCACCTTGCAATATATCTTCACCTGAATCACCATATAGCTTGTCTTGTCCTTCATTACCTTGAATGACATCACTTCCATTCAATCCTGATATAGTATCTGAACCAGAAAAGCCTATAATAATATCAGTTTCTTGAGTACCCGTGATTCTGTCATCACCGAAAGAACCCACTATGGGACGTTGTAGCTGTTGAAGAAGAGTATTAGAATCGATAGATTCTTGTTGTTCATTATTATTTGTAAAAACCGATGAGGATTGCCCGGCTCCAGTGGAGTTAGAGGATGATGATAGAGGTGACTGGAAAGTCTCTACTGAAGACTGACCCGAGTTATTTACGTCGCTTGCGTTTATTACGGTACCTGCTGAATCACTTGATGAGCTCCCTACTGAATCACTTGTTTGACTTTGAGCAAGAGTGGAGTAAGTATTTGTAAGATATATTAGCGAAACTAAGAAGAACGTTATTGTCAAAATTTTAATATAATCCATAGGTTCTAAAGGTACAAGCCGATTATTAACCTTCTGATATTAATCAGGACTTCATCCTCTAAATCTCCAGGGTTTTTGATTTCTCATATGGTTAAGGAGTTCCTTCCTATTCCTTTTATCGAAATTATTATCATAATCAAAACTTATTTCATAAATCAGTATATTATCAAAATACTAACAATAGCAAGTGTCCAGAAGTTAAGACAAGTAAAATATTTTTAATATAAAAATATTAATGATTGTTTATTAAGGATAAGATCGAATTAAAGCTGTCTTGGTTAAAGTCTCTAGATCTGTTTACCTTCTCCTAGTAGTAACAATCAGTTCACAGGTAGTGCTATATCAAAGTGCGGCTAATTTCCCTTTTAAAGCATTTGCCGGTGGTAATAATGGTGGTGGAGATGGTGATGGTAATAGATACTATGGACCTATCAACAATGCAGACTCTAGTGAAAGAGTGATATATTGTACTTTTAATGAGAACTTTAAAGCACCTCTTTGTGAGGGGACATCTCGTAGTGATATTATTCTCGGAACAATTCAAGAAGATTTTATAGAGGCCAAAGGTTCAGATGATGCCGTTCAAGGAAGAGCTGGTAATGACGACATTTTTGGTGGAAAAGGTAATGATGATATTCAGGGGGGACTTGGAGCCGACAACATCTACGGGGAGGATGGTGACGATTTACTATACGGTGGTCCTGATGGGGACTTTATAGTGGGTGGAAAAGGTGATGATGAGCTGTACGGTGGTCCCGGGGAAGATATTTTAGAAGGTGGTCCGGGTTCTAATTATTTTGATTGTGGAGATGACTACGACATAATAATTGATTTTGATTCCTCAAAGGATATTGCATCCAATAATTGTGAGGATATAAGAACAGATCTATAATTTTTCATTATCATTTTTTTATTTTTGGTTTGCTTAAACCAGCTTAAACAAAAACAACAACATAGCGACGTCTTAGAACGGGAGAATAATAATTTTCGATTTATTTCCAAGTATGAAATTTTTTGATATGTGTCTTTGTGTAAAAAAATAACATGATACTGCAATCATTGCACATATTTGAAAGAAAAAATTTCGACGATCAATGGCGAATATAAAAGTAGTCAACTAAATAAATACAATCAAATAATAATACATGATTCACAATTTCGATAAATGAAGTTATGTTCCAGAATACCAATAAATTGAAGGGAACTATTTTCATGTAGATTTATATTTTTTGGTATATTCCCACACACAGGAATCATTTGAAACAAAGATGTCTATTCTATGACTGAATTGTACAATATCCTCATCATAACAGAAAAATAAATCATACTAAATATTCTTATTTTTACAATGTACTATGTAAAACACACTATAAGATTTATTTTAAATCCATAAATAGAATTTTATTTTCTTACCTATGTTAAAATGCAGGTATTTACCCCTTTTTTACTTATTTTTACATTTATGTTAACAATGTCTATTGTACTATTTTGCAATAGTATTGATTATTCAAAAGCTCAAGAATCCAGAGAGAATCTAATTGTTGTTCCCGAACCTGGAAATTACAATATTACGGATGGTACTGATAGAAGTGACATAATTGTAGGAAATAGTGAAGTAAATGTAATTGTAGGAGAAGAGTCAGACGATGTAATAATGGGTAGACAAGGAAATGACGAATTACATGGGAATGAGGGTAATGATATCTTGCAAGGGAGTTTAGGGGCAGATATTTTGTTTGGTAATGACGGAGACGATGTATTGTTTGGGGGAGCTGAGGAAGATTATATGAACGGTGGCAAAGGAAATGATAGACTTTACGGTGATTTGGGTGATGACGTGCTGGAAGGAGAACCAGGTGCAGATTATTTTGATTGTGGCGAGGGTTATGATGTCATTATAGATTTTAGAAAGGCAGAAAAAGATGTGGCTCAAAATAATTGTGAAGAGATCCGAACCAACGTGTAGGGTTGCTACTTTGATGATGTCAAGCAAAAACAATCTAACTTGTTTTAGACAAATCTAAAAGAAATGGATAAGATCAATTAAAATCATTTCTGAACTGTAAGAGATTTAAAAGCCGAGCCTTGCATCTATGTTGTCAGTTCGTGCAATTACATATCCTGATCCTTGTTTAACAAATCAGTAATATCGCTTTTCAATGATTCAACTTCATATTCTTCATTTCTGAATCTAAATACAAATCTGTCCGTATTAAAAAACCTTAGATAACCGAGACGGGGTCATAATTCATTTTGATTTCTGTCATCATTTCTTAATTGACTAACAGCCTAACATGTACTTTAACATCCTTCTTGGATTATTCTTCTTTTGTATCTTGCAATTATAGTATACAAGTAACTGATAGAGAAATACAGAAAGTAGTAAGATGCCACGTACCTTATCATATCCTCTTGCAGGTACCGGGTCTATTCTAAAGATAGATTTGATGTGTTCAATCAGTGGTTCTATGGATATACATCTCTTCGAGTAAATTACCTGACCCAAAGCCGATTCATAGAAGTCGGCTAGGCTTAGTCTTTGTTCTGGTGTATTATTATACTTTTTAACAGGACAAACGAGTTGAAATCCCATTTTCATGCTTAACTCGTACAGCGATTTGTCATTATAGCCTGGGTCTGCAGCTACGAAATGTATTTTCTTTAGCGGTTCTAAAGACAGACTGCTGTTGCTGCTATTTGGTGATGACGGTGATGACGGTGATGACAGCAGGTCTCGATAAACATGATTATCCGGTATGTTGGCTGTTGTAACATCAGCGGATAGGGGTACAATAACAGGAGAACCAGTACTTGATACCATGTGCAGTTTGTATCCAAATATCCATCCTTTGTTGGTATGACTAAAACCCCATCTGGAATCTGTATCAATTCCTGAACGAGGTACAATTCCTTTACTCATGGATGATGCATGCCACACCGCATGACCTTTTGATTTTAGAAGGGTACTGTCTATGGCAATGACATATGGTTCGACTAAACCTTCAAAGACAAACAGATTTCCCATTGCTGCTATCCTTCCTTTGATATCATTAGATATGGTCTTTAGTCTCCTGTCAAAGGTGCGTCTACTTGGTAAGTATGAATCAGATAATCCACAGGCTTTCATCACCTTTTTGTTATAGGGTAAATCCAAGCAAAGAAAGTGATGCAGTGACCTGTTTGAGTCGAGTCTTAACCATATACGGACTATGAAACTCTGGATGATTATGGTAGGTGAGTAAACGTAAGGTCTGCCTCTATGACGACGTTTGACAGAATTACAAGGCCGAGTAATTATTCTAACAAGATACAAAATGCTAATTAGAATGGATGACGAATTATTTGGTGCTGGTCTTGTAGATAGTATCTGTTTCAAACAAAATATGGTACTCTATAAGACCAGCTTTATTTGTTAGGAAATGAAAAGAATAATGACCCAGCCTCACTTAATTCAAGTTAGTATTGACATTAGATTAAGACAAATCAAAGTGTTCCATAACAATTTGTTTACGTTTACCAAAAATTGGTACTCCTAGTACTGATGATGATCAAGTGGAGGAGGGGTTGAGTGTCTCTCCTAGCGTGACACAAGACCTTAAAATAGAGAACGGGTCACGCGATACGCCATACATAAATTCCAATCAACCAGAATCAGGTTACATTGATGTAGAACTCAAAAAAACAACAGACATTCCTGACTATTTAGAATTCATTTCCACAGAAAATTCTAATCCTCCAAATAATTTGTCCCCAAGTGAGCCCAATTTGGATACCCTTCCTGCAACCGACATTGACACTGTATTCTTGACAGCTGGAAAAATTGATGATTTCAAGTTTAATATTACCAACAATAACAACAATGCAATTCGAAATGCAGTAATAACCCTCACTGCTAACTCAGGGGCTTTGGAGATACTTGGAAGTTCGAAATGGAATATTGATGCAATGAACCCTAATACTACTTTACAGTTTCCAACTAAAATATTTGCTTCAAAAACTCTGATCAACAGTCTAATATCTTTTGAGGTAAATGCAGAGTATGTTAGTAATGGTCAGCTCAAATCAGATTCTTTTAACATAGGTGTGAATGTAGTGGGAGAGATAGAGATAAGCATAAACGATCTTTCAGTAGATAATATCGGCGAAACTTTAAATGTAGTAGGAAATCTCCTAAATAAAGGTAATACTGGCGGTTTGTTTACGACGGTTGAGCTGTTTACGGACAAGGATATACTTGAAAGGGAGATCCAAAAATTATCATCAACTGGACAGAATATTAGTACCCTAAAGATAGTAACTCCTTCTTCCACAACCCCAGAGTACTTGGGTGATCTAGAAGAAGATTCGCCACTACCCTTTAATATCCCACTGTCTACTAGTAACAATTCGTCTTCTGGTAACTACTTGGTACCAATAAAAATTGAATATTATGATGATTTAAGAAACCTGTATGTCATAAATGCAAGTAATATCGTAAAGATCGATTTACCTCAACAGACTGTTAATGAAAATCAGGGTCTTTGGGCTTTATTTTCTCTATCTAATCCATTAGGCTTGGTTTTCCTGATAATTTTTATAATAGTAATAATAATAATATTGAGATTTTTACGAAAAAAATCGAAGAGGAAGAAAATAGCTAAATCGGGTCAGAATAAGAGCAATTCAAGTTTTATAGATTTGCTAGATAGTGTAAAAAAAGATGATATATTGCAGAAGAAAAAAGACGGAGTATAAGAAAATCAATTTTTTTGTCTTATGATAATGTCACATATTCTGTTTGCCCAGAAATATTACAACAACCAGCGGTTTAACCATCCTCCTCCTTGTTTATCCCAAAATAGTACACGAGTTACTACACCTTTTTTCCTGTTTATTGATGTTGTAACTATACCCTAATTCTAGAGGTCAAGAGAAAAATCACTGAAAGCAAATTTTTATTTCAGAATTGCAGAAGCGAATAGTAAGATAAATGTCGCAGTTATGGTACCAATACTCAAAGATTTGAGTATTATCTCATATTGGTAAGTTTTCCTAGAATTGCTATTACTTCTTTTATCATATTTATAGAGCCTAGAAATTCTAATTTCTATGTAACTTATGATAAATGGTATTAATGAGAGGAATAGAGAAATGGAGGTAATTGTGTTTGTCTGAATTACAAATCCCGCAAGAAAAGGCAACATGCCCCATGATACTGCAAACCAATAGTTCTTGTGAAACATTCCCTTAAAAAGCTCAAAGTTGTACGCAAAAAGAAAAAAGCCCTCGATGATTCCAATAAAAATTAAGAGCGGAGCATATGAAAGAGCATAGTATAATCCCAATCCATAAGAGAAGCCCAAACAAGCCAGGATAATAATCCATGACTGCCTCTTATTGAAAAAATCTCCCCATGGCTTTATTTTTCTAGAGCCGATATTATCAGCCACATGGGCCCCTATTCCTAGGGATACAAAATAAATTAAGACTAATATGGCTAGTCTCTCGAAATCAATTGAATCTGCTATCAGGTTACCCCACACTACAAAAGAAATACACATGCCTGTATAGGGTAGAAAAAGCATTCCACAAAATAATCGAAATTTTTGAGGACCGAACTTAGGTACGAACCACTCATTCAGTCTAGAGTCATCAACCATCTTTCAGCGCTAATACTATTGCAGAGGTTTCAAACGTTTGAAATTCCTTTCGAATCTGGATAAACCCATGCGACATGAGAATTGGATTTAATTTCAAATCCCATTGGTTTTTAATAATGAGTTTGTCAAGTCCATTGAATACATTTGTCCATTTCCTATCACGCTTCCAAAGAGTCTGAATGATTTTAAAATAAATCTTCCAAGCAAATTGATAAGCAAGTTTCTTGGGATAGGTAAAATCGTGTAGTATAAGAAGGCCGTTTTGTTTCAAAACTCGGTGGCATTCGCGAACTAATGTATTTAAGTTAACATATTTAGGCAAATAAGACGCTACAATACAATCAAAATACCTACTTTGAAATGGCAAAAATTCAGCTGTCCCATTGATGGAATCCATCTCAATCTTTTTCTCACCGAGTGCACAAAGATATTCAAATGTCAAGTCAATCCCATATACTATATTGTTGTTCTTTTTTAATAAAGAAGTAAGAATTCCTGTACCGCAAGCCATTTCTAAAACCAGGGAACCGGTGGGCACGCTCTGAACTATTTTCTTTTTCCAATTTATATCCTGTCCCAAAGTTGCAAGTTCTACCAATCTATCATAGCTACCCGAGTTATTCTTGTTGAAAAAGCTCTGAGCCAATTTAACTCCCCTGTCCACATCCATTAGTCATAATTATCACATAAAACTAATATTATTGGTGGTTAATTTTTATTGGATTGCAATAAATTAAAGGATTAAATTATTTTGAGTTATTTATTCTAACATGACTCAAATTACAAATGTGATGTATATCGTCATAGTTACTATCGCATTGTCAATAGTTGCCACTCTACTAACCGTCGTGCTAGATCACTCTTTTGATATTCCTGGGTTAATGAAAGAGATTCCTCACCTCATAATTATTCAAATTCTTCAAATGTAATGACTAAATAGAAATCTCATGGTGAGGACGACCAAATCAAAGCAAGAAAGTATATCAGATTTTACAGAACACTTCTACAGGTTAAAAGAATTAGGTAGAACAGGATGGAAACAGAAGTTGGAAATTGAAAATTCAGAATCTGTTGCATCCCATACAGTTTTGATGATAGTTTTGGTCTTTTTTTTCTCAGAGAAATATAGATATTCTTATAAGAAAAAAGTTCACCTTATTGAAATGGCTCTGATTCATGATCTGGCCGAATCAATTATTGGCGACATTACACCGGAAACTATGAATGAGAATAAGAAAAGAAAGTTAGAAGACGACGCATTCTGTAAGATAACAGAAAAAATGTTCCCGAATAGTTTGAAAAAAAAGTATTTAGAATTATGGCATGAATATCAAACGAATAAGACTTTCGAATCAAAGTTTGTTCATCTTATTGACAAACTAGAAATGGTTATACAAGCAAAGTACTATCTAAATAATAGAAGAGAGGTCAAAGAGGAAATGGTGAGACCTTTTTTCCAATCAGGGATGTCATTTATGTCGCACGGACCAAACCTTCAATTACCCAAAACTAAAAAAAAAAATAATCAACACAATAAGGAATTAAAAGATATAAAAGAGATATTAGAGTGCTTTTGTAATTAAATTATGCAATATTTCGTAGCCTTGAAAATAGGTGAAAAGAGAGTAAAGAGTGCACAGGAATTATTATCAAATTTCCTATCCGATGGCACCCCTGCATTACCAGCGCTTGCGTTAAAGGATAACAAGAGTAACAATTGGGAACCCGTAGGAGAGGAAAACTATTTTGCTATTGTTCAGGAGGAACAAGGATATTTGATCGCGATTTGTGATAAGAATGGGATAGCTAAGGCGATAGCTAATTGGTTTTCACTTCAATCAAAGGATGCTATAAAAAGTAAAATAGTAGAAGCAGGAAACATGGAGGAATATTTTGGCAAACTATCGTTACCTGTGTAAAATATATCCTTTTTGAGGAAAGGAATTTTAAAAAGTAAAAATAATGATTACAGATGGGTAAATTCGAAAAGGAAATAGAAGTAAAGGGTCATTTGGTTGACTCATCAATACTTACCCGTATTTTTGATAAGATTATGGATTTAAAAGGCGATTTCACTGTATTAGAATTTGAGATAGGAAAGAGAAAAGAAGATCCTAGCTATGCACGACTAGTGATTAGAGGCAATAGCGACAACCATTTGACAAGCATATTAGAATACTTGTTTCGTGAGGGTGCAACCAGTGTTTCAGTTGACGAGGTAAAATGTATTCCTTCGCCCCGAGACATGGTCTTACCAGATGACTTTTATAGCACGACGAACAATCCAACTCAACTATTTTACCATAAAGAATGGATAAATGTTCAAAACATGATGATGGATAAATGCATCGTCTTTAATCCCGACACCAAAAAAGCAGAATGTAAAACCAACCGGGATGTCATAAAAGGTGATTTAGTAGTTACGGGTGAAAGAGGAGTTAGAATTATACCCCAAGAGAGACCCAGGGAGGGAGTCGATATATTTCAATTTATGAGTAGCTCAAGTTCCAGCGAACGACCTACTCAACAAATCGCAAAAAAAGTAGCTCTTGACCTGTATCGTACAAAAAAAGAACATGGGAAGATAATTGTCGTAGCGGGACCTGTCGTAGTTCATTCTGGAGCGTCAGACCTCTTGGCAAGGCTCATTAAATTAGGTTTTGTAGATGGAATTTTAGCGGGTAACGCCTTAGCAGTACATGATATTGAAAATTCATTACTCGGAACATCATTAGGAATGCACGTAGATGACGGAACACTCGCAGTACGCGGACATCGCAATCACATGACCATTGTAAATGAAGTATTTAAAGCAGGATCTATAAAATCAATGGTAGACAAAAATATCCTCAAAAGCGGAATTATGTACGAATGTATTAGTAACAGCACCCCATTTGTTTTGTGCGGATCAATAAGAGACGATGGTCCTATTCCAGATGTCATTACGGATATAGTTGAAGCTCAGAAAAAGTACAAGTTATTATTGAGGGGGGCGAATTTGGTAATAATGCTGTCGACTATGCTCCATTCAATTGCAGTTGGGAATATGTTGCCTGCATCTGTAAAAGTAATAGCAGTTGATATTAACCAATCTGTAGTAACAAAATTATTGGATAGAGGAACAACTCAAGCGATTGGGGTAGTTACAGATATAGGATCTTTTTTACCGATTGTAATGAGAAATTTAGAAGAGCTCGGAAGCATAAAATAGAACGTATCACAGCAAGAAAATATTACAATTCCTTTTAAATAGGGTTTAATTGTGTTACATATATCTAAGCATGGATAAGTGAATTTAAACTTCATTTCCTAACAATTAAGGAAGATTCAATATTCCAGGATTTACTAAGAAATTTATTAAGGGAGTGATCTCATTTTCGTTCCCTGTTAAAAGATATAATTGAATTAGATCTATACATGTTTCGTCTCTATAAAGAAAAAAAAGCAAAACTTTACTTGACATTGCACGTCAAATATTTACTAAATTGAATAAAATAAGTAGTGTTTTACCCACCCTGTATTGATCCATTTTAGTCGGTATTGTGATTCCACATACCTGTGGCATGAATTCCATCAATAGATGCGGACTGGGATTTATATCATTTTTCTCAATCTACAATTTAGTCATATTTCCTCGTCCAACTTAACTAGTATTCGTCATTTTTCATGACTTCGTTATCTATGAATTTTATTAATTTTTTATCAAATATCTTTGTGGTCTGGTTACAAATAACGCATCTAAAATACACTTGAGATCTTCGTACTCGTGGCCTTGTTCTGGATTCCATGTGTTTCACTATCCAATCCTTGGGGGACCTCGTTTTGCAACCAGGACAAACAATAAATGTAGATACTTCATCTAAATCGTTTGAAATGGACATGTGTTAGCTAACCTAATATTCTTCGAGGTATTTATATGGTTAATTCTTCAAAGAAAAAACCCTGAATTCAGCTTAGTCACATGCTTTTACTTGAACCCATGAAGTCAATATTTTAATCAAATATCTCACACCTTGATTAAAACATCCTATGAACAAGTATTCAAGTATTTGACATTTCTTATGATACGTGAAGATCCTAGCCATAACACATCCAAGCTCTATATGGCATCAACGAAAGAGCACCATCGATATAGTCTAACTTATAATTATTCATCATTTATTACTTTTAAATTCCAGTAAAACATTGAACTTAAATCAATTTGCTTCTAGACTTTCCTTTATCAATTTCATAGCGATTTGTGGATTGACTCTCCCTCTTGTTTCTTTCATAATTAACCCTAAGACGTAATTGATGACATTTGGATTATTTTTTGACTGTTCTATTAGTTGGGGCTGAGAATTTAGTATGTCCTGAATTATCTTTATAATAGACGCCTCATCAGAAATTTTCTCAATTTCCAAACTCTCGATTATCTTCAATGGACTTGTACCTGACTCGATACTTTTATCAAATATGTCTCTTGCTATATTCCTGTTTAAGGATTTTTCCTCTACTAGTTTTGCGACCTCGGCTACCTGACTTGGCAATACAGACAGAAAGTCCAGACCTCTTACATTGTGATCACTTATACCTTGTCTATCTTTCTCATTTATTTTTGTAAGTAGCTCATTAACTATCCAATTTGATATTTCAATTGGAGACTTGTAGTATCTTAGTGATTCTTCAAAAAAATCACTTATTCTTTTATCATTAATTAAAATCTTGGCGGTGTGATCGGATATCTTGTAAACATCAGTATATCTCTTTAACCTTTCAATTGGTAATTCAGGCAGAGTGGCTCTTACTCTGGAAACGAATTTACTTCCCAAAATAATTCTTGGTATATCAGGCTCTGGAAAATATCGGTATTCCTCTTCCTCTTCTTTCGACCTTGCAGCGACGGTCACCTTTCTTTTCTCATCCCAATGTCTTGTTTCTGATTTGACATCAATATCATGCATAATCAAAGTTTTTTGTCTAGTGATTTCATAATAAATTGATTTTTCAACCTCTTTAAACGAACTAATATTCTTGATTTCAACTTTCTTTCCGCCTCCTAAAGAAACATTAACATCACATCTAACCGAACCTTCCAAGCTAGGATCAGCAACCCCTAGATATTCAAAGAGGTTAACAATTTCTTTTAAGAAGGTCCGAACAGCTAATGGACTCGAAAAGTCAGGTTCTGTTACAATTTCAACTAGCGATACACCAGCCCGATTGTAATCAATAAGCGAGTAATTATTCACAGGGGATTTATCCTCTTCATAAGTTATTTTTCCTGGATCTTCCTCTAATTGAACTCGGGCAATCCTTACTTTACTCCTCTCTTGATCATCCGCAGATGTATCAGTTTTGGATTTTGATTCTCCGACAAATTCAATAGCTCCTTCATAACCAATACTGCTTAATTCATAAGAATTATACTGAGTTATCTGATAATTTTTGGGCAAGTCGGGGTAGAAATAATTCTTTCTATAAAATGAAATCTTTTCAGGAATATTACAATTAAAAGCCATACAAATCATTGAAGCAAATTCGACTGCCTTTTTATTTAGTAAGGGTAATGTACCTGGTAACCCTAAGCAAATTGGGCAAGTATTTTCATTTGGAGATGAGTTTCGGTAATTTGAAAGACAATCGCAAAAAAGCTTTGTCTGAAGATTAGTTAGCTGACAGTGTATTTCTAACCCAATTTTCAATACTTGGCCTGTTTTCATTTTACTAATCATATCCTTGGAATCCACTTCTCAAAACCTTCAGCTCTTTCAAGCATAACAGCCGCATCGATCAATTTTTGCTCGTCAAAAGCATTTGCTATCAGTTGTACGCCGATTGGAAAGCCTTTTTCAGATAAACCAGCCGGTATTGATATCGCAGTTAGTCCGGCAAGATTAGCTAATATTGTATATACGTCTAAATTGTACTGCTCTATTGGTTGCGAGATCTTTTCACCTAACTTAAATGGCAAAACAGGCATAGTTGGCAAGAGCAGAATATCATATTTATTAAACAAAATATCAAACTCTCTTTTTATCATAGACCTTATCGTTTGGGCTTTGGCGTAATATTTGCCAAAATAGCCAGCTGACAACACATAGGAGCCTAGAAGAATTCGGAGCTTTACTTCATCCCCAAACTTCGATCTGGATTCGGAAAAATAACTATTCCACTCATAACCTTCCGGGCTACCTTCATAGCCATATCTTAAATTGTCATACCTCGATAAATTACTGCTAGCTTCTGCTGTAGCTATTACATAATACGAAGCCAAAGCATAATCAGCTAAAGGTATCCTTGTATCCTCTATTTCCCAACCGTAATCTTCCAGTTGTTTTACTTTTTTTTGGCTAGTTCTAGCCACTTCGATCTCTGAATCGTCAATAAATTCATTGAGTACACCAACTTTATACTTTTTTGTCAGGAGATTGTCGATAGTATTTAGTTGATAATCGTATTTTTTGTGGACGGTGGTATTGTCTTTTGGATCTTCTCCAGAAATAACGTTGAGGATGGGAACTAGATCATAAATAGTTCTGGCAATTGGGCCAATTTGTTCCAATGAATTAGAATAAGAAATTAATCCACTTCTACTTACACTTCCATATGTAGGTTTAATTCCAATCACTGAACAAAAACTGGAAGGGCATCTAATGGATCCACCTGTATCTGAACCTAAAGATAAGGGTATTTGCAATGATGCAACAGAGGCCGCGCTCCCTCCTGAAGACCCCCCCGCTACGTATTCAAGATCCCATGGATTTCGAACAGGGCCAAAAGATGAATACTCAGATGTAGTCCCCATACCAAACTCATCCATGTTTAATTTGCCGATAATTATACCGCCCTGTTCTTTAATTTTGCTTACCACTGTGGCATCATAAGGAGAGACGTATTCAGATAACATGCGAGAGGCGCATGTATTTTTCAAACCTTGCACGCTAATATTGTCCTTAATCCCTACTGGGATTCCAGTCAATAAACCAGTGTTGATACCCTCTTTAATTTTCTTATCAATCGCTCTCGACATTGTTAGAGCACCTTCAAAATTAAGGCTCGTAAAGGAATTTACTTTAGAATCCACTTCTTTTATCCTTTCAATAATTATCGAAATATACTCTTCAGCGCTAATCTCTTGATCCTGAATCTTTCGTGAAACTACGAAAGCTGGCAGTTCATAAAGACTCCTCAAGATCAGATCCTTGGTCCGAGAACATAACCATCTTTGGTATTCTTTAATTTTAATTTAGGTCGAGTTTTTCCTGAAGATTCTAGAGTCGGTCTAGGTCTATCATCGCGTAAGTTTTCAAAGGCCCTTTCAAATTTGAGATCCTCAGTGCTTTTAATTTCAAAACCCTCCGTTGTGAATTCATCTAACTTGTCAAACATTAATAGCACTTCCTTCACCTTTCCCGAGATTTCTGCTATGTTTTGCTCAGGTATCTCCAACTTAGCTAAAGCGCATAATTTTTTAATATCAGTACCCATCGCCATGGTTAGATATGGGGATCTAACTGAACTTTATATTTATCTTATGGGGTTAACCTACCTATATCTCTAGGATAAAAGGTTGCGTCCCTAATGTTATCCAGTTTTAATATGGCCATCAACAGTCTTTCTAAACCGAGTCCAAAACCAGCATGTGGAGGAACTCCGTAATCAAAAACCCTGAGATGGTAATCAAATGCTTTATGACTTAAACCTTTTTTTTTCATATTGTCCATTAGATTATCTTTATTGTTGATACGCGTACTCCCGGACGATAACTCAAGGCTTCCATACATTAAATCAAAAGATTCACTCAAATCACGGGAATCATCCCCTGTATTTGAATCATTCATTAAATCCATTTTCTTCGCTTTGACATAGAAAGGCTTTGTAGAAGCGGGCCAATCCGTAATAAAATAAAATTCATCTCCAAACAAATCCTTGAGCAGTTTTGGTGAAATATCATCTCCCCATCGAATATACTTGTGACTATTTTGCAAATTTTCTACTAACTGGGAATATGTAATTCGACTGAATGGCCTACTCATACTAGGCAAATCAATTCCCAAACTCTTGAGTTCCATTTGATTCTTTTCAGTGATACTTTGAATAATAAATCGGATTAAATTATCAAGATAATCCATCATGTCGTTATAGTCTACATATGCTTTTTCCACATCAATCGACATTGCTTCAGATAGATGTCTGTTTGTCCTAGATGGTTCGGCTCTAAATATGGGAGCTATTTCAAAGACATTTTCAAAAGCCATGGTCAATTGCTCTTTATATAACTGTGGACTTTGTGCCAAAAATGCTTCCCTATCATAATAAAAGATTGGGAATAATGCTGCACCTCCTTCTGTAGCAGTAGCTATCATTTTGGGCGTATTAACTTCGACAAAATAGTTGTCACTTAAATATTCCCTAATAGAATTTAGAATGTTATTTCTTATTTTGAAAACATTTTGTAAATGATTTCTTCTTAAATCAATAGCCCTTAAGTCCAATCTGGTGTCAATACCGATTGAAGATATAGCCTGGGTAAGGAAAGGAGCGGATTTATTGGAAACAGATAGTATTCTAACCTCCTCAGGGATTATTTCGAATTCCTTGCTCGAATTCTTTTGTTCAACAACTTTTCCCCGGATAGCGATTGATGAATGCTCTTTCAAACTTTTTAATGATTCAAATATAGTTTCACTCAATTCCTTCTTCTTCACAAGAATTTGAATATCCCCGAATCTATCTCTTAGTTGGACGAAAAGTACGTTTCCATGGTCTCGTTTTGAGGATATCCATCCAATAACTGTAACTACTTGATTAATTACGGAATTCGAAATTTGGAAAGAATAATGAGTCCTTCTCCAGTCCCCCAATTCATTTTCAGCAATGATTTTGTCTTCCAATACTATACAATAATTTCAAATTTTTATAAGAATATATCTTTTTCACCTCGAAAAAAGTTTATGCATTAAATTCGAGGTATTTCCGATCAATGCTATGTATGTTAACAAACTTCGATTGATCAGTCATTTTGAGAAGATATCACGCTTAAGAAGATAATTGAGTTCTAATGTGGATTCTTAGGTTCGTGGAAACTGAAAAGACGTCCTTGCATTTTTTCTGATGACACAAGGTTTTGGTGTAAGATACACATTTTAAAACTTATAATCTAATCAATTCTCACCTGAAATAGGATTCTAAAAAAATATCTCAAGATGGATTAGGATGCTATCTAGAATTTAGCTCCAACATGAAGAGATTAAGCAAAGCCTTTCATATCGCACTCTACATATTATTAGCTAATTCTCTCAAACCAGATGTTTTTTCAATACCTTTGCTCATATCAAACATAAATGTCAGTTAATACCCAATAATGTTCCAACTTTCCAATCATTTTATATTCCCCATTATTAGATTCCATATCTCTTCATACCATTATCAAGTATCCAGATCCCCATAGTAGTTTCGAACAAATATTCAAATACGGTTAAACCTTATTAGTAATTATGGGAAACGACAATGTCATTCATGTAACAACCGGAAATTGGGATTCAGAGGTCTTAAAATCTGACAGGCCAGTTTTTGTAGATTTTTGGGCCGAATGGTGTGGTCCATGCCGTATGGTTGGCCCAGTTGTTGAACAAATAGCCCAATCGTATTCAGACAAGATAAAAGTGGTAAAACTCAACGTAGATGAAAACCAAGAAATTGCAATGAAATATGGTATCCAGTCTATTCCATCACTGTTGATTTTCAAAAATGGAAAGGAGATAAAAAGAACCATTGGTGCAGCCCCAAAAGATACATACGTTAAATTCATTAACGAGGTAATTTCTTCATAGGGAAATAGTTTTATTTAACCATTTTGATGATTTAAAAGCATTAATATTCTTAATACTTAAATTATTTTTAATTTGAATAAATCCGAGCTTCTTTCACTTTTCTCATCCGATTACGAAAAATATTATAAAGTTTCGCTTTTTGAAAAATTAGGCTTTATTCGACAGAGTTGCTCAGTTTGTAGCAGAATCTTTTGGGCCATTCCCCAAAGGTCGATTTGTCCAGATCATGAAAACTATACATTTATTGGAAATCCACCGACTTCAAGAAGATTTAGTTATACCCAATCCTGGGAGAAGATTAAGGATTACTTCGAAAAAAATGGCCACAGCATAGTTAACAGATATCCTGTGGTATGTAGATGGAGAGATGACCTTTACTATACTATAGCCTCAATTGTAGATTTTCAAAGGGTCGCCGATGGTAAAGTAATGTTCGAATTGCCCCATAATCCCCTAGTAGTCCCTCAAACGTGTTTAAGGTTTAATGACATTGAGAATGTCGGTATAACTGGGAGGCACTACACCTCGTTTTGTATGGTAGGGCAAACGTGTGATGCAGATTCTAATGGGGGATACTGGAAGGATAAATGCATAGATCTGGATTTTGGGCTGTTAGTAGATATTTTTGGAATATCTCCAGCGGAGATTACGTTTGTCGAGGATGTATGGATAGGTGCTGGGGCATTTGGTAGCTCTCTTGAATATTTTGTAAGAGGGTTGGAATTAGGAAATGCCGTATTTACAGAATTCGAGGGTACCGAAAAAAATCACAGGGTTCTTAAAAATAAGATTATTGATATGGGCGCAGGTTTAGAGAGACTATCCTGGATTACAAACGGAACTCCAACCAGCTACGATTGTACTTTTGAGTCGGTACTAAAGAGGATATATGAGATGTCCGGAATGGATAATTTATTTTCCTCAAATAGAAACAACAATTATCAATCCAAAATACTTTCAGATTACTTTAGCAGAATTTCAGCAAAGTTGCAATCGACCTCAGATGTTCTACAGGTAAAAAAACAGATAGCACAAGAATTAAGCGTAGATTTTGAAAAATTGCAAAAGATTGTAGTTCCATATGAATCGTTATACACAATTATAGATCACACAAGAACCTTAGTTTTCGCTATAAGCGATGGATCATTACCATCAAACGTTGGTGGTGGTTATAATCTAAGGGTTATTCTTAGAAGAACGCTTTCCCTATTAAAACAACTAGGCCTAGGATTCAAAGTTACAGACATTGTTGATTTGCATTTGGACCAACTTCGACCCCTATACCCAGAATTAATGGACTATAGAAACGATATTCACGAAATCTTGGATATCGAGTGCAAAAGATTTATTGAAACCCAAGACAGGATTGTTACAATCTCAACTAAAATAAAAAAAGGCAAAACCAAATTGAGTTTAGATGATTTAATCCGGCTGTATGAATCCGATGGGGTTACTCCTGATTATCTGGTTGAAAACGGACTTCTTGATGCGGTTCCAGCAAATTTTTACACGAGGCTTTCAGAATTACATTCGACCAATCGTTCTGAAAAAAGAGATAAAAAAGAGTTCAATATGGATGATAATATCGACCTCGATAGTAGCAAGGGAACGACCTTAATGTATTACGACGACCCGCTCAGATATTCCTTTAACGCGAAAATATTAAAAATAATTAACAAGAATCTAGTCGTACTAGACAAAACTTGTTTTTATCCAAGAGGTGGAGGGCAGGAACCAGATTTTGGTTACATTGGTGATTACAAAGTTGATAACGTTGTGAAAATTAAAGACAAGTTGTTTCACCATGTAGTTGGGACTTTTGAACAGAATGAGGGAGATCTCATTGATTGCGTAGTTGAGAAAGAGAGGAGGCTAGCTATCACGAAAAACCACACTGCCACTCACATAATTAATCATGCATCGAGGAGTGTTTTAGGGTCATGGGTTTGGCAAAACTCTGCATACAAGGACGAAACTTATGCTAGGTTAGATATTACGCATCATTCCGCTTTATCCCGGGAAGAAATGCAGGAAATAGAAAGGAAAGCAAATGATATTGTCAGAAGGAATTTACCGGTTATGATTAATTGGCACAGCAGAGGAATGGCCGAGCAAAATTATGGCTTTAGAATTTATCAAGGAGGTGTTGTTCCAACAAACGATGTAAGGATCGTTAACATTGGGGGTCTAGATATTGAAGCATGCGGAGGAACTCATGTTTTCAACACGGGCGAACTAGGTTTAATAAAAATACTGAAAACAGAAAGAATTCAGGATGGAGTTGTTAGAATAGAATTTGTTGCAGGAGAAAATGCATTAAATCGTGTTCAGGACCAAGACAACCAGATACAATATATTGTTAACAAACTTGGAACAAACCGTGATAAAATATTAGAAACATTTTCTAAAAATATCGATGAATCAGACAAATCTAAGAAGAAGATTAAAAACCTTTTAAGAAGAATTTCAATTGCATCTGTGGATCAGATAAATAATGACTCCGTCGTTCTCAAGTCAGAATCAAATGAAGACAGGTTTCTGAAGTATTATTTTAAAATAGACGAAGAGTTTGATGACGAATTCCATCTTTTGGTGGGTCAAACCTCAACGGAAAGAAATCCCGACCTCGTTTATATTTCAGTCATAATCATGGAAAACAAATCCGCAAAAATCATTGTCTTTTGCGGAAAAAATGCAACAAAAATTGTAAAGGCAAATACGATAGCAAGCCAACTGTCAAAGATGCTAGGTGGTTCAGGAGGCGGAACACCAAATTTTGGACAAGGTGGAGGAAACATGATAGAGAGCCTGCCGGGTATGAGTGAAGCTGTGCGGAAAATTCTAATAGAAAAACTAAACGAAACAACCGAAAAGGATTGATCGCTTTTACAGATGGAAACCGTTTATTCGCCCCTGTTTGGGCCAAATTGAGGCATTTTCTAGACGCAGGCAAGGCGAGATATTCTGAATCTGTGGAATAGGGTTGCCTTATGTCAAGGTTACCTTTGCCATGCCACCCATCATAATTTAACTCTGCTAGAAAAAGAGGGTTGTTACCACAAGACATCTAGGTGACTAATTTCTTTAGATTGTTTGGGTTCTCAAGTCCTCGTCTGATTTCCATGGCTATTCTCCTACCAACACCGAATGTTTCTCCATATTTATATTTAGTATAGGGGGTTGTGGTGGCAAGAATGGGGTTACCGGGGACTCTAAGGGATACATCGTAAACTATCATGTCCAAGTCCACAGTAACGACACTTTGTAATGAAAAGGGACCAACAATACCAGGTGGATACTCTTTTATCGTACACTGTACAAATTTCTCCCCCATTTTGAATACTTTATCCAAAAGAGATTCTCTAATACTCGCTGGCGTATGTCCAACTTCTATATTCTGCAGGTCAATTGACATTTCAAGTTGATTTGCAGCCGGTATCGAGGTAGTAAAGTCATGAATATTGGTTTGTAGCCTTCGTTCTATACCCAAAAATTCAACATCCCCATCTAGTGGTGAATAAAAATAATTAAAATTGAAATAAGTACCTATAAGGTATTGTTCTATTATGGAGTTATTCTTTAAGTCTGATTCATTTATTAATCCTGCTTCAATTCTCTTTGCAGATTTTATTTTATAGTCTTCGCAAGATGTTACTATAAAAAATGCCCTCTCAAGTTTTCTTTTGGCTTCCTGAATCTTGACAAGGGAAGGACCTTCGATTTCCTCTGGAGTTGAATATATTTTCGGCATAGAAATATCAGCTTTTCTTAGCAAGTCATATTGATTATTTGGTAAGTGTCTTTCCTCAGCCTTAAGAATATACCTGTTTCCAAAGACAGGAATTTTTAACAATTTTTCAATATTATCAGTCCCTAAATATACCACAAATGATCTGTGTGGGATTAAAATCGAGTTCAAGTCAAGTAATTTTTTTTGATTTTCCGCGTACATTAAATCGGAAAAATTATCCAAAATTAATATTTCATCAGCTAGTCGTCTAAACTTTTGATACGGTAATTCTCTGCCTTTTTGGCATATGCAGATGGTCTTAAACCCCTCATCTTTGGCACCATCCATTATCTCTAAAGCAGAGTGGCTTCCCATGACCCCGATAGTAATATTATTCAAATCATATTTATCTATCAGACTACCTACATCCATTTTAAGTCCTCATTCCAGGATGTAATAGTTGAATTTTTATCATCTCTTAGTCCTATATTTATTAATTTATTTTGGTGCGTCTTGTTTCTTTAATTTTTCATCAATGGCGTTTTTCAAGTCCTGATCATCCTTATTTGAGTAATCTACCCCCAATGTCTCTGCTATCGATTCCAGTTTTTCTCTGTCAATAGATTGTTGTGATTTATCTTGATTGGATGATGATTCATTTGCAAGAGACCTCTTTGCCTCTACCCTAGCTTTTTGAAACTCACTGGTTGCTCTACCCATTGATCTAGCTAATTCAGGAATTTTTTTGGCACCAAAAAATATGACAACGATAACTAAAATTATTATTATCCATTCCATCCCGTTTATGAATGCCATAAAAATTAATTTGTAATCCCCATTAATAAACACATATTAGAGATATCACCAAGATTGGTTTGCTTTGCGACTGCAGAACTTGGCTACTGCGCAAAATGTAAATATGCTTCGATACAACTACAGTGAATTATACTATGAGGTACAACGAAGCGGCATTTATTGGACAGCAACGTTCAAGAGCCGCCCAAATGAAATTGTTTGATTACGCAGGATTTGCGATGTTAACTTACACGATAAAAAAAAACCCCAAAGATGAAGGCTTTATGCCTGTAGGAGAAGGATTGTTTGTAAGTAAGGCGATATATGACAACAGCATAATCATATATCTTACAGACGAAGAAGGTTTTGCCAAGGCACAAACCAAGCCTATGAGTATCCCTGAAGGTGAGAAGATATTGGAAAAGATTTCATCAGACGGTTTAAAACGATTTGAAGGTGACTTAAAGACTATATAGTAATTTCTGTTCCGATTTTGACATTTTCAAGTACCAATTTTTCAATGTTGTCTATGGTTGATTTGAATACTACCGTTGGCAATTTGGATCTCTCTATCACTTTTAAGCTTATCAAGTCCATTAAATCGTAAGTACCTGCCATCGACTTTTCTGATTTTAGAATGTTTACACACTCTCGGACATTTATTTTGTCATATTTTTTGGCGGCTGGATTTGTCCTAGGATCAGAATCATATATTCCATCAACATCTGTAGCATTGTAAAACTTTGTTGCCCCTACTCGTTCGGCAATTAAAGCAGAAGTTGCGTTTGTGCTCTGACCAGGATAAATCCCACCCGTTACCATAACTAAGCCTGACAAGAGGGCCACTGATATTTCCTCTAAATTTCTAGGTGGCAGAGGATAACAATATTCCGCTAGACCTGAGATCAAAAGTCTTGCATTCAAATGTGAGACCTGTATGCCAATCAGATCGAGTCCGGATTCATCCATTCCCAAGCTTCGCGATAAATTGATATAAAATCTTGCGATCTTCCCCCCACCAGTAACTATAATGGGTTGATAGACGTTGCTTATTTTTTTTAGCAACTGTATATAGTCGTTCAATTGCGCAGAGTTTGTTTCAAAATTAAATAAACTCCCACTTAGTTTTATCACTATCCTTGGTTTAATCATAGAATCTCATTTGGCAAGTGATTATAAAAATCGTTAGAAATTTTGATTTTCAAAATCTTTAAGTATAGATTCAAAAAAATTCCTTTTTTCTTTGGTGGTATATACTCTTATCATATCAAGATACCCGGTGATGACATTAATCAATGGTAACTGATCAAATGATTTCTCGTATTCTGCTTGCTTGTTAATTATCATTATTGAAGTAACTTCTTCCTTCTTTGGGGCCAACGGTATTGAAGGCGCACGAGAAATGTCCAAAAATACGGGTTCCCCATAATCTTGATGGCTTTCGATAATACTTTGGATCAAATGTATTTGTTTTTCAAAATCAATAGTCCTATCAGGAAGGCGTCGGGATTGTTTACTGTCGCGCTCATTTTCAAATCTCTGATTGGACAATGAAAAGTATTCATAGATGCATTTAAGCAAATTTCGGCTTTTGTAATCTCTTGCAAGCTTTACTGCAAAAGTATCCATAGGTCTGGACTTTGATGCTTGAAAATTGCACAATAATTCAAGGACCATCTCATCATGTAAGTTTAGGAAATCCTCTAGTGAATCAAAATCAGTCAAGTGCAATGACTGATTGAGATGTTTCATAGAATGTAGTATCATGACTTCGCCGGATCTAACTGTCTTGTGAAAATATACTGACTTGAACATTTGATATCTTGAGATTAGCATTGACTCATATGAATACAAAGCAGATTTGTTTATTCCCAAAACTTTTGAAGACGCAACCTCAAGAGAATTAATAATTCTAAAATAATCTACTTTTCCATATTCAGTACCTGAAAAATAACTGTCACGAGGCAGGTAATCCATCAAATCGACCGATAATCCACCAGAAATAACTTCATTTAAGTATCCTAAATTATGTTTTCCAAAACTTAGGGAAGAGACAGTAGCAGGACTATACCCATTTCGTTTTATTATATCGGATATTTTGGTTTCCAAGATAATCCTCTCGCCGAGGTTCTCGTGAGAATAGTTTTTTGAATCTTTCATAATCTCCTCAAATAAATGAGAAAACGGACCGTGTCCGACATCATGTAAAAGGGCGGCCAACCTTAGGTGTTGAATCAAATCGATATCGGTAAAGTATCCCTTATCAAATAATGTTTGACCTGCCATCCCAGCTAAAAACATAGAGCCAAGTGAATGCTCAAATCTGGAATGAAGTGCTCCAGGATAAACAAGGTGGGCACCAGCTAACTGACGAATTCTCCTGAGCCTTTGAAAAATATAGGTATCTATTATTTCTTTTTCAACAGTTGTAAATTTTATGTTCTTATGGATTGGATCAGTAATTTCCCCTACATATTTTAGCGCCACTATTCTTCTCCACTCTCCTAGTCCATATTTTGAAACGCTATTGTTCTCCTATGATGTCAAGAATTGATTTAAAAATAATATCTTTAGAATTTTCCGAATGTAGAACATTCCAATTGTATACTTTGGCAAGTTCAAGATAATTAATCCTTACTTTTTCTAAGAACTCTCTACTTTTCTCAAATTCATCTAGAACAAAATTATTCACAATACTTCGTAAATATGAAACGCGAGGACTTACATCTAGTATTATGGTAACATCTTCTTTGGGCATGCCCCTGTCTAGGGTAGACAACCATTCAAAGTCTAATCCATTGGCAAGGCCATATACTAGATTGGATTGATAGTATCTGTTTAAGATTATCGTTTTTCCTGAATTTATGGCTTCTAAAATATTGTCTTTTTTCTCCCATCTATTTGCTGAAAGAAGCATATGCTTGGTTTCAGGGTTGTATTGGACTTTGCCATCTAAGAAAGATCGTATTTCTTCTCCTATTTTGGTAGAGTAATCTGGAAAGCTAAACAGTTCTGTTTGACCAGGATACTTATCATTGAGATAATCATGTAATAATCTAGCTTGAGTTGTTTTGCCTGATTTGTCAAGGCCTTCGAGCACAATGATTTTTCCCACCTGTCCCATGTGTTCCATGGTTACACTTTTTCCCTTACTGACTTAAGCATATATGATAGGGGAAAAAGTTTTAATTTATAAATCCTTTAGATTTAACTACAGCATTGAAATTTGGATTTATCAAACCTGTCCTCATTCTAGCGAGTTTATATATCTTAATATACTTTGCATTTGCTTCTGGAATAATTAATGCTATAATAGAAGGCCAAAATTACAATCAGGCTGTTTTTCTACCCTCTAGAGCCGTACAGAATAACTATGAGACAATGATAGGCATTACTTTATTGGTATTTGGCTTTGTTGGCGCCCTGATAGCGGTCAAGGCATTAAACGTAGAAAAACTATACGAAAAATACGCATTGTTGGGCTCAGGCTTCATGATAATGATGGTATCTTTAATTTTCATGTACAAGTTAATGGAATTAAAGGCGTAAGGAATTCCCGTGTGAATCCTCTTAGGGTTTCTTAATTATTTTCCGAGTATGTGGAAAATTAGGAAAACCAGACATGGTTGTGTTATAGGGACCAGTGGTTTTCTTTAAAATGGTCATAAACAAATCATCCTTATCTTGAAAATATTCCAGTAAAGATACTACATTTGATATCCTTCTGAAATGATTATTTTCTTGGTAGGGAAATGCTTCTTCTGAAATCGTTTCAAACATCAATCGGTCGATACTACTTTGTGACTGATATGAGGTGACTACTACAGGTATTTCCTTATTGGCGTGACACTGAAATAATATTTTTATTAAATTCAAGCTCTTGTATCCAGCGTGTTTTCCAGTTGTACGATTCAATTTGGCGTCGCGTTTGAAGTTCTCCACATTTTTGTCATTATTGGAAACCTCATTATTCCCATAAAAGTTAAAGTAATCTAACAATCCATTCAATGAATCTATTACAATGAGTGAATTGCATTTGTCATATTCAATAAACTTGTCGACCATCGCACTATGGGTAATTCGATATGGCAGAAAAACCTCAAGATTAGTATGAGGATCACAATTTGAACATAAAACCTCATTATTCATGAGTGAGGACAATTGAGTGTCAAAATCCATCATCAAAATATTCCAACCTCTAAATTCAGTGATTAATTTCTCAATTAAGGTTATTTTAGCATTAATATCGTAGTAGTACATTAAATTTATCCCACTCGAGATTACAGGATATAGAAATGATGATAATATTTCAGCTCACCTTAAATAATAATGCCTAATCTGATATATATTGAGTAACCAAGGAAATATGACTACTTTGGATAGAGAAATGTTAGACAGTATTAGCTCAGATTTTTATATAACCAAAAAGAGAATCTATTTGAATAATGGTTCGATTAGCCCTCTTCCCATTTCATCCATCAAATCGATGACGGATTTTAATATACGATATTCTGAAGTGGGACCAGATTCTAAAGAGTTTACAGATTACTTGGATGAGCTTAAATTGGAAACTCGAAAACGGATTGCAGATCTCATAAATGGGCACGAGGATGAGATTATTTTCACCCAAAGTACTACAGAAGGAATCAACATGGTTGCTAATGGACTGTCGTGGAAGGTTGATGATAGGTTATTAATTAGGAATTCCTTAAACGAGCATTTTTCAAATTATTTGCCCTGGATAAGACTCTCTACAGACAAGAACCTACAGGTCAGAAATTTTCCAGAAGAAAAGATCGAGAGTTATGGAAATTCACTGATAGAAAATTTTACCAGTATTTATGAGAAAAGTACTTTCAAATTGGTTTCTACAAGTCATGTCATCTATAATGACGGGTCAATCACTCCTGTTGAAAAAATTGGAAACATTATAAAAAAAAATAACAAAGATACTCTGTATTCCATTGATGGCGCTCAAAGTGTGGGTGCCATGATAACCGACGTAAAGAAAATCAAATGCGATTTTCTGACTTTTCCTAGTTTTAAGTGGCTGTGCGGGCCTTTAGGGGTTGGAATACTCTATGTCAAAAAGCAAGTGATGGAAGATTTGAATCCTGTGTCTATTGGATCAGGAACTGCAGAACTCGTATCTGTAAAAAATATAAACTCAAAGGGTGACAGAAGCAAGAAATCAAAGGAATCTACTAAATACCATAAATATCCAGAAAAGTATCACGCGACCTTTAGGAACTTCCCCGGGTTGGCAGGACTCGAAGCATCACTGCGATATCTGCTAAGGGTAGGAATACAAAATATTTTTCAACGAAACAAATATCTCGCTTCAATATTGAGGCAGGAATTGATGAAAATAAACGATTTAACATTGCATGAAGCAACCACGGAAGAATTTAGATCATCGGTTGTCTCCTTTTCTTTTAAAAAACAAAATAACAACAGAATCCAAAAATTAAATGCCAGATTACAAAAAGAAGGCGTGATTTTAGCGGAAAGAGAAATAGGTGCAAGAAAAATCTTGAGAGCATCCCCACATTTTTACAATTCCGAGGATGAAATGGTAAGGACAGCTAACTCAATAAAATCATTAATACAAGTTTTAGGTTAGGACAAAGAAGACGGCAAAGACGACTACTGCTACTACCACTATTACTTGAGATCATATCCCCTTTTTTCTGTAATCTAATTTAAATAATTGTTTGGAATGCACTACTAAAGGAATAGAAATCATTTGAGTAAAAGAAAGTCAACAGCCAATTCAGCAAGAGATGATGGGGAGGAAGACGCAGACTATTATCTAAAAGGCCATTATGATAATGTATTATTGGTTCGTGACAATGTTTTGAAAAGAGATATTGAAGTTACTATAAGAGGTGGCGCATTATTCTGTGATTATCACGAGACCCAAGATCATCATTGCCCACACATTGAATTTGCTTATTCATTGGATGAAATAATCAAGTTAAAGAAAGGTGGGAAAGTAAGATAGAGTCCTAAATGTTCTCTAGAAAGTTCAATAGTACTTTTGTATTCTAAATTTGTAACAATAATACTTTGAAATTAAAATCCTTATAAATTCCTATTTTCATTATAGAAACGTTTGATTCTAAATCTGATTAACGTACTTTTTTATCTTTGTAAGGTTGATAAATTAAATTTACAGACATTTTCATGTACCTAGACAATCAAAAGAGATCTGAAAATTTAGATAACTGTTACCCTTGAATAGTCTTAGATTTTGGAGGATCGGTTGTATGCAGGTACTTCTTTTGAATCAGATTGCTATCCCTGATAAAGATACATAGAAAGCAATATTCAAGTCAACGTGACTGCCCTTCAATTACTATCATTGTCAAAGTAGAGCGAACCTTATCTATCTTTCTAATTTTCCATGTGATAATTTCCCTCAATTTATCCATATTATCAGAGGAAATTCTTACTATAATATCGTAGACTCCAAAAACTCCATTCACCTCAATAACTTCTGGAACTTCCTTAATTTTTTTAATAATCTCGCTCTCAGAACCTAGATCACAATTCAGTAATACATAAGCAGTTGGCATACATATCAAAAGATGGATAAAGTATTAAATCTTTATTAAGAAATCGTTATGAAAACAAAGAAGACAACTATGTCAATAATACATTGTTTATGCAATCTTTCAAGTCCAATTTTGATTTCAAATAATTAATATACCCATGCCAAAAAATAACTGTAAAGCGGGGGTCGCCTAGCCTGGTAGGGCGTGGGATTGCTAATCCCATGTTCGCAAGAACTCGTGGGTTCGAATCCCACTCCCCGCGCTTCAAACGTGGGTTCTGCCTATAATATTATATATTAAAAGAGCAAATCTTATTCGTTGAATCTCCAAAGCAATTCCAACAGTCAATTATGTGAAAGTATAAGAGAATCACTTACTGACTTGGAAAGAAAAATAGATTCAATTACCAAGCCACTTTCAAAACCTTATTTTAATAAAATACTAAAGGACCTTCTTAAATCTAATTCAACGAATGCAACAACAATTGTTGAATATATACTAACACAACAAACAGAAATAACATCGAGGATTCAACTAAGGAGAGTAAAATAAAAACCCTGATTTGGTTTTCAAGTTTTCATAATAACAAACCATTTATCGAGTTAACAAAACAAGACATTCTAGAAGATCTAAATAATTTACGAAAAACAACTGCTGAAGACCCGTCTAACAAATGGATTGGAACATATAATGGCCGATAATTGCTTGTTTCCACCACAAAATTATTTGTTTATCTTTATTTCTAGAGATGCCATCAGGTACAGAGTCCTAGGGAAAACACAGAAGAATACGTTTTTACTGTTTCTTTAAATATACAAATCCTTTATAAGGTAATATCCTCTATTTATCTATTAAGGCTAATTATAAATCAGATCCATTTCCTTTATGTATACAATACAACTGTGTCACATGAGACACAAAAGGTGTCATAATTTACCAATTATATATCTATATATGATCCACATTTTTATTTAAATGGATGTCCAAATCATAAGTTAAAGTAGCATCCATTATTAGAATAGTTTCAACGATGTTAGATACCCTATTGTCTAATTAATTAACATAGAACTGCATCAACGGTTTAGTCATCCAATGAAAAAAATAA
>Ga0183260_10000095_pt1 | contig 62064 bp, 64 predicted proteins | sample AntDrymUQ4972206_2_FD_129768 | JGI IMG/M metagenome (GOLD analysis project Ga0183260, IMG submission 129768) | Polar desert sand microbial communities from Dry Valleys, Antarctica - metaG UQ497 (22.06) (version 2) (version 2) | ecosystem: Environmental > Terrestrial > Soil > Desert | place...
CCACCCGTCAACAAAGAGAATCGGTCCACTAACCGATCCGAGATCTCTTTCGCCGAGAGGGCCTTGCAGAGTCCGGCCGCTAGTTCGATCGCCAGAGGAATCCCGTCGAGTCTCTCGCATATTCGTACAACGGTGGTCCAGTTGTCTTCGGTCAGGACGAAGCGATTGTTTACTTCTCGTGCACGTTGATGAAAGAGCTCGATCGCCTCTGACGATCTCGCTTGTTCAAGTGAGCTCTGTTGAAGATCCGGCAGGTTAAGCGACGGCACTCGCCACTGGATCTCACCTGTGATGCCAAGCGATTCGCGACTTGTGGCGATGATCCTCAGGTTGGGCGCATGAGACAGTGCGGTTTCTGCAAAGAGTGCACACCCTCGAATCAGGTGTTCGCAATTGTCGAGGATCAAGAGAATCTCTCGATTCCTCACGAAGTCCAACAGCGTCCCGAGCATCTCCTGATCAGGCTGCTCCCTGATGTTCAGAGCGGCCGCGACGCTTTGGGAGATGAGTGATTCGTCGGTCAGAGGACCGAGCTGGATGATCCAAACTCCGTCTTGAAAGGCGCCCTTACGGCTGGTTGCAAGCTCGATCGCGAGCCGGCTCTTACCGACTCCCCCGATTCCATTGAGAGTGATGAGGCGTTCCTTCTTCGTAAGTTCCCGTAGCTCATGGAGTTCTCTTTCCCGGCCCACGAAGGTGGTGAGCGGTACACCAAGATTGCCTGGGGTTTCGGGCTCCGCACGTTCACTCAGAAGAGTGGGGTCCTCTGCGAGGATGCGCGCCTGCAAATCTTGCAGCGCCCGACCTGGTTCGATACCGAGTTCATCGACAAGCTGAACTCGTGTATCCCTGAAGACATTCAGAGCCTCGGCTTGTCGACCCGTTCGATACAGCGCCAGCATCATCAGTTCCCTCAGCCGCTCGCGCAGGGGGTGATCTGCGATGGCCACATCTAGACGAGCGATGACGTGAGAGTGTCTTCCCAAGGCCAGATCGGCCTCGATCCGATCCTCCAGAGTGGCTACCGCGAGTTCCTCAAGACGAGCGATGTGGCTCTGCGCAAAGGGCTCGCTCGCGAGGTCAGCCAGCGGAGACCCGTTCAACAAAGACATCGCAGCAGCCAGCTTCGTCGACGCCTGGTCAAGACTGCCCAAGCGCAAAGCCGTTCGTCCATCCTCTGCCAGTTGCAAGAAGTCATCTACATCTAGCTCACCTGAGCCCACCTTGAGGAGATACCCCGCTGGACGTGTCTGCAGGATCGTCGACTCCCCGCTTGTGACATCGCAATGCAATTGCTTTCGGAGTTGGGACACGTAACTTTGAACGATCGAGCGCGCGCTCCGCGGAGGATCGTCACCCCACAGAGCGTCGATCAGTTTCTCAGTGGGGACGGTTTCGTTCGCATGTAAGAGAAGAAGCGCCAGCAGCCCTCGCTTTTTCGGCCCGCCAAGCGGTACGGCTTGCTCGCCGTTGATCACCTCGACCGGTCCTAGAAGTCGATACCTCAAGAGGCGCTCCCGCCTGTTGTGAGTTTTCCTGATTTAACCAGCTTCCTCTCCGGCGGGCCCCGCCCCGGACGGCTTCGAGAGGGCGTTTATAGAGGCCTTGTAGCCGATATTGAGCGGTGCCGGTCAATCTCCAACTCGGAGCGACGGCTCCTGGTGCCAAGCGGGAGAGAGAGCTACAACTGTTCCAAGTCCGGCAGGCGGGGCTGGGAGCTACGGTGCCTGGCGAAGCGTAGCGATGCTCTCTCTCCCGCGTTGGCGCGTTTGGCGTGATTGACAGGACTTTCCTTTAGGAGATTGGCGGCTGCTCCGATAAACTCCTCGTAACTAGAGAGGGCAGAGCATGGCCGATCAACAACAGTGGAGTCGACTCGAAGCCGACCTGAAGAAAGTCGCCGGCGTGCGTAGCGCGCGGGTCATCGGCGCGAACGGAGCCCCCAGCGAGATCCACATCGTCTCCACCTCGACCCGCGCCCCCAAGCAGGTCGTGCGGGATGTGCAGTCCCTGGCAACGGCCGGATTCGGGATGCCGATCGACCATCGCATCGTGTCCATCGTGCAGCTCGACGAGCCCCTCGAGTCCGATCCTCCCCCGGTCCCCGAATCCCAGGACGCATCAGAGAACGGACGTAACGGTCATCGTCCCGTACTCGAGCGAGTGGTCCTTGCGAGTCGTGGTGAGTCCGGTTGGGTGAAGGTGGCGCTGAAGTGGCCGGACGGTCAGACGACCGAGGGTGCGTCTGCGGCCGGAGCCTCGCGTGAGGCTCGGGCCCGTGGAGCGACGACAGCGTTGATGCAGGCGATGAAGCCCGTGCTCGAGGATCATCAGACCGCCGTCGAGGTCGACCAGGTCGTCGTCCAGCGCATCGGGTCGAACGATTCCGTGGTCGTGCGGGCGATCTACTACGAGAACGGCGCGTCCGTGCCGGTGATCGGCTCGGCTCTCGTGCACGATGATGTCGCCACCGCGTCGGTGCGCGCGATGCTGCAAGCGCTCAACCGCAAACTCCAGACCCTCTAGCTCCTTTCTCGCGTCCTGACGTAGACGAGCCACCCCATACCGGCGGCGAGCACCAGGTCGCCGATGCTGAGGACCTGATTCCCGACCGACAGCGGGATGACGTCGCCGAGCCACGGGAGCAACGTGTCGTCATCCATGCGTTCGTGCTTGATGCTCGACGTGTCGTTAGGGACGGTAGCCCCAGCCGAGTGGGCTGCGTCCGCCGAGACCGGCATGCCCTGATTCGCGCCTATGACGAATGCGTTCAGCGCCAGCCCCAGCCCGATCAGCCACATCCCCGGCAGGACCCGATTGAGCACCACGAAAAGCAGGATCAGTGCGTTGGAAGCGAGCACGATCGCGGTCGCCTGGGCGCGAGTCAGCCAGTCGGGGTCCCAGAGGTCGAAGCCCAGCTGGAGGGCGAGGCCGGCGAAGATCAGCCACCCCCAGCGGAATCCCGTGTCCGCGAGCGTCGAGAAGGACCCACCGCGCAGCACCCCGGCGATGGCTGCGACTACGGCCACGACCAGGACGACGATCAACGCGTGGCCTCCGAGCCTCTCACGCTCAGCAGCATACGCGCCGGCCCCCACGACAGATGGGTAGCATTCGGCGTCTATGAAGAAGGTGCTGCTCGTCTCCAACGCTCACGCAGGCTCGGTGTCGATGCGCGCCAAAGAGGTCATCTCGAAGGCGTTATCCGCGGACTTCAAGCTAGAGGTAACGGATACGGCGCGGCGTTCGCATGCGAGCGAGTTGGCCCGCGATGCCGTCGATCGAGACTTCGACGCGGTTGTCGCGTTCGGAGGCGATGGAACGATTAACGAGGTGGCTCAGGGACTGGTGGGCACCGATGTCGCGCTCGGGATCCTGCCCGGAGGTACCACGAACGTCATGGCGCGCTCGCTCGGGATCCCGCAGCAACCGATAGATGCCACCGCGTTCGTCGCCGCGCACCTGCGATCGGATCAGAAACGGCGCGTTCCCGCCGGGCGCGTGGGCGATCGCTACTTCACCTTCTCGATGGGGATGGGGCTCGACGCCAAGGTCGTCCGACGCGCCGAGATCAACCCCGAGGGGAAGCGGCGTTACGGCCAGTGGCTGTGGGTCAAGAACGCGTTCAAGGCCGGTCTGACCGAGTACCGCAAGAGCGATCCGGTCATCACACTGGCCGTCGAGGGGGCCGAGCCCAGCAACGCGATCACGGTGGTCTGCTGCAACGCCCGGCCGTTCACGTACTTCAAGCGATTCCCGGTGGATGTCTGCCCGCTGGCGCGCCTCGACGCCGGGCTCGACTTCCTGTCGCTGGGCAAGCTGGGTGCCGCCCGGGTCGCCCCCCTTGCGTGGGGCTTGTTCGTGGACGGCTCGCATACCCACTGGTCGGTGAACCGCTATCACCACGACGTGTCGAGGGCGAGTATCTCCTCTACCCAGGCCCTGCCCGTCCAGGTCGACGGCGACTACATCGGGCATCACGAGGCCGCCGAGGTCTCCCTGGTGCCCGACGCCCTCGACCTGCTGGTCTGAGGCTCTCGGTCCCGCCCCCGACCTGCCCTTCCGAGGCTGGCTCCGGGGAATAGCTGGGGCCACGCGTCGCTTAACCTTAGGGGACCGAACCTCACAAGGAGTGATCCGCCACATGCCCACCACCGAACAGATCTCGGCAGTCCTGGGCGAGATCCAGGACCCGGAGCTGCACCGCGGGCTGAACGAGCTCAACATGGTGCGCAACATCGCCATCGAGGGCTCGCAGGTCACGGTCCTGATAGCTCTCACGATCCCCGGCTGCCCCCTCAAGGACTACTTCCACACGGTCATTCCGGCCAAGATCAAAGAGACCTACACGGACGTGTCACACGTCGAGGTGCAGCTCACTTCGATGACCGAGGACGAGCGCAAGGCCCTCACCGGGAACCTGCGCGAGGACAACACAGCTCCATTCGCCCGCAGCGACTCTCACACTCAGGTCATCGCGATCGGGTCGGGCAAAGGGGGCGTCGGCAAGTCCACCACCACCGTGAACATCGCTGCGTCGCTGTCGAAGCAGGGCCACACCGTCGGATTGCTGGACGCGGACGTGTGGGGCTTCTCGATCCCGCGCATGCTGGGTCTGCACGAGCGCCCGACCGTGGTCGGCGACATGATCATGCCGCCCGAGATATTCGGCGTGAAGGTCGTATCGATCGGGCTGTTCACCGGCGAGGACAACCCCGTCGTGTGGCGCGGCCCGATGCTGCACAAAGCGTTGCAGCAGTTCCTCACCGACGTGCACTGGGACGAGCCCGACTACCTGCTGGTCGACCTGCCCCCCGGAACCGGTGACGTGTCCATCTCGATCGCACAGTTCCTTCCGGGGGCCGAGATGGTCATCGTCACAACTCCGCAGGCCGTCGCCGAGAAGGTCGCGCAGCGCGCCGGGTTCATGGCCGAGAAGACGGGCCTGAACGTCACCGGTGTGGTCGAGAACATGTCCTACTTCCGCGGCGACGACGGCAAGGCCTACGACATCTTCGGATCGGGCGGGGGCCAGGCGCTGGCCGACACCCTCGAGGTCCCGCTGCTGGGCCAGATCCCGATCGACCCCAAACTCCGCGAACTAGCGGACGTCGGTGCGCCGATCGTGCTGCAGGCCCCCGACAGCGAGGCGGGCCAGGCCCTCGACCGGACGGCGAAGGAGCTCGTCAACCTCCTCCCTCCGAAGCCAAGGGCGACCAAACGGATCTCGCTCCCGCTGATCCCGATGACGCCTGCGGGCGGTCACCAGCACCAGCACCAGCACTAGGACGGAGGAAGAGTGGCGACCACCGCCGCGTTCTCGCTCGATCTCGTCGATCGCATCGGCGGTTCTGTCGATGCGGTAGGCGCCGAGGAACGCGCCGCCCGGCTGGCGACCCGTTCGATAAAGAAGGACTCGAAGCTGTGGGCCCTCGACCTCGCCGTTCGATGTTGCGACCTCACCACGCTCGAGGGCCAGGACAGTCCCGGCAAGATCCGCCAGCTCGCGTCGAAGGCGATGCGTCCCTCGCCGACCGACCCATCGGTCCCGCACGTGGCGGCGTTGTGCGTCTACCCGCGGCTGGTTGCGCCTGCGGCCGCTGCCTTGATGGACTCGGGAGTGGTGGTGGCGTCGGTGGCGACCGGGTTCCCGTCCGGCCAGACCCCGCTCGACCTTCGACTGCTCGAGATCGAGCGCGCGGTCGCGGATGGCGCGGACGAGATCGATACGGTCATCAGCCGGGGCGCATTCCTGGCCGGTAATGACCAGACCGTGTTCGACGAGATCGTGGCCAGCAAACGGGCGTGCGGCGACGCGCACCTGAAGGTCATCCTCGAAACCGGCGAGCTCGGTTCCTACGACCGGATTCGCAAGGCGTCGTTGATCGCGATGGCCGCGGGGGCCGACTTCATCAAGACCTCCACCGGCAAGATCCCCATCGCCGCGACGTTGCCCACATGCCTGGTCATGGCCGAGGCTATCCGTGACTTCGTCGACGTCACCGGGACGGAGGTCGGGCTCAAGGTCGCCGGCGGGATCCGCAACTCGAAGGAAGCGATCCGCTACCTCGTGGTGATCCACGAGACGCTGGGGGACGAGTGGCTCACGCCCGACCGGTTCCGTTTCGGCGCCTCGTCCCTGCTCAACGACCTGCTCATGCAGATCGACAAGCAGCGGAAAGGCTTTTATTCCGACCCCGATAGATACACACTGGACTGATGAGCCGCTGGGAGTACGCACCCGCGCCCGAGTCCACCGACATCGCGTCGGTGGCCGATACCTATGGCCTTTACATCGGGGGCGAGTTCGTCGAGCCGGCATCAGGTGACTATTTCAAGACGATCAACCCGGCCACGGAAGAGGTGCTGTCGGCGATCCCGATAGCGGGCGAGGTCGACATCGATCGCGCTGTGGGGGCCGCGCGCAAGGCCGCGGAGACGTGGTCCGCGCTGGCTCCGGCCGACCGTTCGAAGTTCATGTACCGCATCGCTCGCGCCATGCAGGAACGGAGCCGCGAGCTCGCCGTTCTCGAATCGATGAACGGCGGCAAGCCCATCCGCGAGAGCCGCGACATCGACGTTCCTCTCGCCGCTGCGCACTTCTTCTACTACGCGGGGTGGGCCGACAAGCTCGAGTACGCGTTCGCCGGCCGCACGACGAAACCGCTTGGGGTGTGCGCGCAGATCATCCCGTGGAACTTCCCGCTGTTGATGTTGGCGTGGAAGATCGCACCCGCTCTGGCGACGGGCAACACCGTCGTGCTCAAGCCGGCCGAGACGACTCCCCTCACCGCCATGCTCTTCGCCGAGATCTGCGAGCAGGTCGGCCTTCCTCCCGGCGTGGTCAACATCATCACGGGGGCCGGCAAGACCGGGGCCGCCCTCGTCCGCCACCCGGATATCGACAAGGTCGCTTTCACCGGATCGACCGAGGTCGGCAAGGAGATCCAGCGCAACCTCGCCGGCACAGGCAAACACCTGACGCTCGAGCTGGGCGGCAAGGCCGCCAACATCATCTTCGACGACGCGCCACTGGATCAGGCGATCGAGGGCATCGTGAATGGCATCTTCTTCAATCAGGGTCATGTCTGTTGCGCGGGCTCCCGATTGCTGGTTCAGGAATCGATCCACGAGCGCGCCATGGACAAGCTCAAACGGCGCCTCGGGACTTTGAAGGTCGGCGATCCGCTCGACAAGAACACCGACATCGGCGCGATCAACTCGCGCGATCAGCTGAACAAGATTAAGACCCTGGTAGGTGTCGGCGTCGACGAGGGGGCCGAGCTCTTCCAGCCCCCGTGCGAGATCCCCGACCGCGGTTTCTGGTTCCCTCCGACGGTGTTCACCGGCGTGTCGCAATCGCACCGCATCGCGCAGGAGGAGATCTTCGGCCCGGTGCTCTCCGTCCTCACCTTCCGCACCGAGGACGAAGCCGTCGAGAAGGCGAACAACACCCCCTATGGCTTGTCGGCTGGGGTCTGGACCGAGAAAGGCTCCCGCATCCTGTGGATGGCCGACCGGTTGCGGGCCGGCGTCGTGTGGGCCAACACGTTCAACCGTTTCGACCCGACGAGCCCGTTCGGCGGCTACAAGGAATCCGGCTTCGGACGCGAGGGCGGACGGCACGGCCTCGAGGCCTACGTCGAACTGAGCGAACGATGACCCAGCGCACCGACGTCAAGAAGACCTACAAGCTCTACATCGGGGGGAAGTTTCCGCGCTCCGAGTCTGGTCGCTCATATGAGGTCACCGATTCGGACGGGGCCTTCCTCGCCAACGCAGTGCGGTCATCTCGCAAGGACGTGCGCGATGCGGTGGTCGCGGCGCGCAAGGCGTGGCCCGGGTGGGCGGGGCTCACCGCGTACAACAGAGGCCAGGTCCTCTATCGCGTGGCCGAGATCATGGAGGGACGCCGTGCACAGCTCATCGATGAGGTCGCTGTCGCCGAGGGGAACGATGATGCCGAAGCGCAGGTCGACCGCGCGATCGACGACTGGGTCTGGTACGCGGGGTGGACCGACAAGCTGACACAGGTGGCCGGGGGCCTGAACCCAGTCGCCGGCCCGTACTTCAACATCACCGCGCCGGAGTCGATCGGCGTGATCGGTGTGATCGCCCCGGAACAGCTAGGCCTCGCTGGGCTGGTCGCCCGCCTCGCTCCCGCGTTGTGCGGCGGCAACTCTGTCGTGGTCCTCGCTTCCGAGGCGCATCCGCTGCCCTCGATCACGCTCGCCGAATGCCTCGCCACCGCGGACGTTCCCGGCGGCGTGGTCAACGTGCTGACCGGCCACAAGTCTGAGCTCGTGCCGGTGATGGCTTCCCACCTCGACGTCGACGGCCTGGACATCACCGGCGTAACCGAAGACGGCGTGGCCGATGTCGAGCGAGCCGCGGCCGAGAACGTGAAGCGGATCGTGCGCTCCACCGAGGTCCGCAGTCCCTACGAGGTCACCGGTCTGATGGAGATGAAGACCGTCTGGCACCCGAAGGGCGCTTGAACACTTCTTCGTCCGACCGGCTGAGGCGGGTCCTCGACTTCGTGCGCGGCATAGAAGACCGCGCCGCCCGACGGCGCGTCCCCTTCAAGTGGGGAACGGCCCTCCTCAACGATGACTTCCCGCACGTCCACGACCTGAACTTCCTGCGCGTCGACGGGGCGCCAGAGGACGCCACCGCGAAGACCCTCGCGGCCGAAGCCGATCGGATCTTGGGCGGAGCCGGCTTCAAGCACCGAAAGGTCGTCCTTGACGACGAGGCACTGGGGCACCGCCTCATCCCCGGCTTCAAGGAACTCGGGTGGGAGGTAGGCCCTCTCCTTTACATGGAGGCCGTGCGCGAGCCCGACCGCCCACTGACCCCCGGGATCGTCAAGGAAGTCCCCCTCGAGGACCACCTTCAGGTGAGAGACCAGTCGTTCCGCCAGGACCCTGAGATCGCGGACGACGAGGAAGTCATCACTCAGCTGCGCGATTGCTTCAGGGTGTGGTCAGAGGCTTCGGACATGCGCCAATTCGCAGCTTTCGTCGACGGACAGCCGGTTTCCAGCTGCGAGCTCTACAGCGACGGCACCACGGGCCAGATCGAGAGCGTTCTCACGCTCGAAGAGCACCGCAACCGCGGCCTGGGCGTCGCGATCGTTCTCCTCGCCCTACAAGAAGCGAAGAAGGCGGGACACGACATGGTGTTCCTGATCGCGGACGAGGATGACTGGCCAAGAGAGATGTACAAGAAACTTGGCTTCGATCCGATCGGCATCACCCACGAATTCAAGATCCCCGACGTCTCGAAGGCGGAGCAGCCCACTCGTCAGTAGAGTCTCTCTAGAACTCCTCGCAGCAGGCTCATCAATCGAGCTGCGGCTTGTCTGCTGGCTGCCGTTACTTCTTCGTGGCTCAAGGGTTCGGGCGTCGTGCCCGCTGCGTAGTTCGTTACTACCGAGATGCCAAGCACTTTCGCGCCGAGGTAGCGCGCCATGATCGCTTCCAGGACCGTCGACATGCCTACGAGGTCGGCACCGAGGGCTTTCAGCATCGTCACCTCGGCAGGGGTCTCGTAGGTTGGGCCGGTGAGGCCCGCATACACGCCCTCTTTGAGGTCCGGATCTATCGAGCGCGCCAGGTTGCGCAACTCTGCGTCGTAGAGGTTTGTGAGGTCTGGGAAGCGCGGCCCCCGCTCGTCGTGTTCGCCCATCAACGGGTTCTGTCCGGTGAGGTTGAGGTGGTCGCTGATGAGAGCCGGCGCGCCCACGTCGAGGTCGAGGTTGATCCCGCCCGCAGCGTTGTTAAGCACGATCGTGTCGCAGCCCGCTCCGATCGCGGTCTCGACCGCGGAGGTGACGGCCCGAGGACCGTGACCCTCGTAGAGGTGCACGCGCCCGGCGAACATCAACGTGGGAACGCCGCTGACGTCGCCCGCATAGAGCGCGCCCTCGTGCCCGGCCACCGTCGAAGCGTGCAGTCCTTCTACGTCGGCGAAGGAGATTGGGTCGCCGCCGACGATCTCCCGCGCCAGACCGCTCGATCCGGAGCCGAGCACGACCGCGACCTTCCAGTCGGACCGGCCGGTCGCTTTCACGATGCCGTTGCTCATGGGCCGATCCGCTCGAGGATCATCTTCGGGGGCTCCGGCTGCTCCGGGCCCACCTGTACAGCGCCATCCAGCGCGGCGACCGCGTTCTCGAATCGGTCGGGATCGTCGGCGTGCAGCTCGAGGATGGGTTCGCCGGCTTCGACCTCGTCCCCGGGCTTCTTCAGACAGACGATGCCCGCGCTCGGGCTGACCGGGTCCTCCTTGCGAGCGCGGCCCGCACCGAGGCGCCACGCCGCGATGCCGACGGCGCGCGCGTCGAGGCCGGCCACGAAGCCACCGTCCGGAGCATCGAAGGTGCGACGTTCCGGTGCCTCGGGCATCTTCGCGTCCGGATCGCCTCCCTGGGCGGTCACCATCGCGCGCCACTTCTCGAGCGCGCTTCCATCCTCGATGGTGGAGGCGGGATCCGCCTTCAAGCCGACGAGGTCGAGCATCTCTTGCGCCAGCGCGATCGTCACCGCCATCAAGTCGTCCGGCCCCTTGCCCTGAAGGGACTCGACGCTTTCTGTTACCTCGAGGCCGTTGCCGGCTGTTCGGCCCAGTGGGATATCCATGTTCGTCAGCAACGCCGACGTCTTCACATCGTGGGCCTCGCCCAGCTTCACCATCGTCTCGGCGAGCTCGCGAGCCATGGAGATGTCCGGAAGGAACGCGGCGGAGCCGACCTTCACGTCGAGCACCAGAGCTTCGGTGCCCTCGGCGATCTTCTTCGACATGATCGACGACGCGATGAGCGGGATCGATTCGACGGTTCCGGTGACGTCGCGCAACGCGTACAGCTTGCGATCGGCGGGGGCGAGGTCAGGGCCGGCCGAACAGATGACGCACCCGACGTCAGCGAGCACCCGCAGCATCTCGTCGCCACTGAGGTCGACGTCGTATCCAGGGATCGCTTCGAGCTTGTCGAGGGTCCCGCCGGTGTGGCCCAGCCCCCGGCCCGACAGCATCGGGTCGGCAGCACCGCAGGCTGCGACCATGGGGGCCAGTATCAGCGAGACCTTGTCCCCGACCCCGCCGGTCGAATGCTTGTCGACGGTCGGTGCCTTTATCGACGAGAGATCCATGCGTTCGCCCGAGGAGAGCATCGCTACGGTCCAGGTCGACAGTTCGTTCGGCTCCATGCCGCGCCAGACGATCGCCATCAACAACGCGGAGGCCTGCTCGTGCGCGACCGTCTCTTTCGTGTAGGCGTCGATGAACCAGCGGATCTGGTCGTCGGTGAGCGTGCCGCCGTCGCGCTTGGTGCGGATCAGGTCGACGACATCGAAGCGCGCCATCAGGCGATCCGACCGCTACCGAGGTCAGAGATCATTCGGTTCGTTCTTTGAGCGTCTCGGGTGTGAACGCGTCCGGGAGCAAGGTCCCGAGCGTGCGCACCCCGGCGTCGGAGTCGACCAACAGTTCCGTGCCGCCGAACTCGATCAGTACCTGGCGGCACCGCCCGCAGGGGGCCAGGTAGTTGCCGTCCCCGTCCACGATCGAAATCGCCACCAGGCGGCCTCCGCCCGAGGAGTGCAGGTTCGAGGCCAGGCCGCATTCCGCGCAGAGACCGAGTCCGTAGGAGGCGTTCTCGACGTTGCATCCCGTCACGATGCGACCGTCGTCGACCACCGCGGCGGCTCCGACATGGAGCTTGCTGTAAGGCGCGTAGGCGTGCTCGGCGACGGCCTTGGCCCTCGTCCGTAGCTCGCTCCAATCGATGTCGTCTGTCATGCGAACCATCCCTCCAGAGGCGTGAGCAAGCGCGTGGTTTAGGTGGTGGCTCCCTCGTACGCCTTGCCCGCAGCCGCCGGTGGATTGACCCGCCCGACGAAGCCGGCGATCGCGATGATCGTGACGACGTAGGGGATCATCCGGATGAATTCCTCGGGCAACAAGGAAATGACGGGAGCGTCGTTGAGCCGTAATGGGATGGCCTGAGCGAAACCGAACATCAGCGACCCGATCATGAGCCGGATCGGCGTCCAGTTCCCGAGGATGAGAGCCGCCAGCGCGATGAACCCGAGGCCCTGCGTCTGCCCCTCGCGGAACAACCCGTTGATCTCGATCGCGAGGAATGCACCCGCCATCCCGCCGAGAAGTCCGGAGATGCCGACGCCCGCATATCGCAATGGCGCTACGCGCACTCCGAGGGAGCGGGCGGCTTCGGGGTTCTCGCCGGCGGAACGCAATCGAAGGCCGAAGCGCGTCTTGTTGAGCACGTACAGCGCGGGGATCGTGATGAGGAACGCGAACGGAACGACGGGGGACATTCCGGCGAATGCATTCCCGAGACCGAGCGGGAGATCGCTCAACAACGGGACACTGATCGTGCCGAAGTCGGGGATCCCCGGGTTGGACTGCGTCGCTTGCCCGAAGAACAGTTGTGCAAGGAAGCGCGCCAGTCCGATCGCGACGACGTTGATGACGACGCCCGACACGATGTGGTCCACCTTGAAGGTCACTGTCGCCAGGGCGTGCACCATCGAGAAGAGCATCCCGGCCCCCGCTCCGATCAGCAGTCCGGCGAACGGTCCGTATTCGATGGTGCCCCAGGCGCCCATGACCGTGCCGATGATCATGATGCCCTCGAGGCCGATGTTGACGATCCCCGAGCGTTCGCTGAACAGCCCGCCGAGACCGGTGAGGTAGATGATCGTGAAGTAACGAAGGCCCAGCGCGATCGCGGCTCCGAGATCGATGAGCGGCATCAGGCCGTGGCCTCAGCGGGTCGCGCGGAAGGAGGCTCTTCTTCAGCTCGAACCTCTTGTTGCCGGCGGCGCGTGATGCGGCGTGACACGAGCTCGTACGCGATGACTACGGACAGGATCAGCACGCCCTGCAGGATGATGAGGATCTCGGTCGGAAGATCGGTGAGCACGGCGATCCCGTCTTGACCGCGCGACAGCATGCCAATCAGGATCGCGGCGAGTGGGATCCCGGCGGGATGGTTGCGTCCGAGGAACGCGACCGTGATGCCGTTAAACCCCAAGAGGATCTCGTAGTTCGAGCCGAGGTATCCCTTGTCTCCGAGCAAGTGGTTCAGGCCGACGAACCCGGCGAGCGCGCCCGAGATCAAGAAGATCTTGATCTGCGTTGCCCCGGTGGAGATGCCACCCGCTTCCGCCGAGCCACTGGACGAGCCCACCGCCCGGACCTCATAACCGAGACGGGTCCGGAACAAGAGCACCCACACGAGGAAGCACGCGACGAGCGCGAGAGGGAACAACCACGTGAAATACACCGAGCCGGGGATGCTCTCGATGCCGAGCGTCTCGGCGATGGTGGGGATCAACGATTTCTTCGGGAGCAGGTCCGTCCGTAGGTCGATCATCTGGCCGGCGGTGCTGCGCATCGGGTTCAGGATGAGCCAGGCGACGAGGCTGATGGCGATCCCGTTCATCATGATCGTCGTGACGACCTCGTGGGCCCCCGTTTTCACCTTGAGCACCGCGGGCACCGAGGCCCACACCATCCCCCCGAGCATCGCGGCTATCAGCACCGCCGGTACGAGCAGGAACCCCGGAAGGAACGACAGCCCCAACGCGGCGGCCGCCGCAGCGGCCATGGCAACGATGTACTGGCCCTCCACCCCGATGTTGAAGAGCCCGGCCTTGAACGCGACGGCTACCGCAAGCCCGGAAAAGATCAGCGGCGTAGCGTTCTCGAGAACGCTCGCGATGTCCTGTGGCCGGTTGAAGCTGAACTCGAACACGATGCGGTAAACGTCCAGTGGGTTCTCGCCGTAGGCGAGAATGATGATGCTTCCCAACAAACCTGCGAGCAGGAACGCTCCGAGTAAACCGATGGTGCGCGCGAGTGCGGAAGACAGCAGGTCGCGTCGGGGGGCCCGGGTCGCTGCACCGGTCGCCGGCGCCTCGCTCGACATCAGCTCGCCTGTGCCCTTGCTTTGCCGCCGGTCATGCCGATGCCGAGCTCCTCAGGAGATGCGTCCGGGGAGTATTCGCCGGTGATCTGACCCTCATAGAGCGTGACGATGCGGTCCGACAGTTCGTAGATCTCTTCGAGCTCTGCCGAGATCAACAGGACCGCTCGCCCCGCGCCCTTCTGTTCGAGGATCTGCTTCCAAACGAATTCGATCGCTCCGACGTCGAGACCGCGGGTCGGTTGCGCCGCGATCAGGAGCTGCGGATCGTTCTCGAGCTCGCGCGCCAGGATGAGCTTCTGCTGATTGCCGCCGGAAAGCGTTGCGGCGGTGACCGAGATGCTCCGCGCTCGCACGTCGAACTGTTTGATGAGGCGCACACACGTGTCTTTCACCTTCTGGATCGCGAGGAGCCCAAAGCCTCTCTGATACTTCTTGTCATCCTGGCGACCCATCATCGTGTTCTCCCACAACGTCATGTCGAGCACCAGGCCGCGCCCGTGCCGATCCTCGGATACGAATGCGACGCCCTCGTTCCTGATCTGCTCGACCGTTCGACCCGCCAGGCTCTTGCCGTTCAACTTCACCTCACCGGCGTCTGGTCGTAGCAGACCGATGATGAGCTCGCCCAACTCGCGCTGGCCGTTGCCCTCGACGCCGGCGACGCCCAGTATCTCGCCGCCCCTAACCGTCAGATCCAGTCCGGTGATCTTGTTCCCGTAGGTCAAACGGGTGACTTCGAGTACAGGGTCGCCCGTCTCGACCTCTGGCTTCTCGAGGCGGAACAGTACGGGGCGACCGACCATCATCTCCGCGAGCTTCTGCTTAGAGGTGTCGTCGGGCCTCGTCTCGCCCACCACCTTGCCGCGCCGGAGAACCGTGATGCGATCGGCTATGGACAGCACCTCGTCGAGCTTGTGGCTGATGAACACGACCGTCTTGCCATCCTGCTTCAGCCTGCGGAGGTTCTCGAAGAGCTCCTTCGATTCACTGGGTGTGAGCACCGCCGTGGGCTCGTCGAGGATAAGCAGGTCGATGCCACGATAGAGGGCTTTGAGTATCTCGACGCGTTGTTCCTCGCCGACGGAGAGATCCTCGACCCGCGCACGCGGGTTGACGTGGAACCCGTAGCTTGTCGCCAGCTCCTCGATCTTCTTCGACGCACCGTCGTAATCGACGATCGCGCCGCCTTCCGAGCCCAGGATGATGTTCTCTGTCACCGTGAAGCGGTCGACGAGCACGAAATGCTGGTGCACCATCCCGATGCCTTGCCCGATCGCATCTCGCGGCGAACCGATCTTGGTGGCCTCGCCGCGGATGAGGATCCGCCCCTCTTCAGGGGGATAGAGCCCGTAGAGGACGCGCATGAGCGTTGACTTGCCGGCGCCGTTCTCGCCCACGAGGGCGTGGATCTCGCCCGTCTCGAGCGTCAGGTCGACGGAATCGTTCGCAACGACTCCGGGGAAGCGTTTCGTGATCCCCTCGAGCGTGACGAGCGGGGCGCGATCGCGCCCCGCTCGGTCGTTCTCGGTCTGCGTTGGTTCCATCGGGTCGGTTGTCTAGCCCTCCGGCTCGGTCGGAACCTCTATCTCGCCGCTGATGATCTGCTCTTTGTACTTGTCGAGCTCGGCCTGGATGTCCGAAGACAGAAGCTCGTCGTTGTCGTTGAATTCGTTCACTGCGTAGTCGACGCCGCCCTCTTCCAGTCCAAAGGTCTGGAAACCGGAGGTGAAGTTGCCCTCGGCGACCGCCTGGATCGTGTCGTGCACGGCGGTGTCGACGCGCTTGAGCATCGAGGTGAGGATCCACTGCTGCTGATCCGCGCTCGCCGTCAGAGACTGGTCGGAGTCCACGCCGATCGCCCACTTCTGCTGTTCGGCGGCGGCCTTGAACAGTCCCGCGCCCGAGGCTCCCGACGCGTGGTAGACGACGTCGGCCCCCCCGTCGTACATGCTGTTCGACAACGCCTCGCCCTTAGTGGGGTCGTTGAACGCTGCGGTCGAGTCGCCGATGTACTCGACGAGGATCTCGATGTCGGGGTTCACCGCCTGGGCGCCCGCCGCGTACCCTGCCTCGAACTTCTCGATAAGCCCCGTGCCGCGCTGACCGCCGAGGAATCCGATGGTGCCGGCCTCGGACTTGAGCGCTGCGGCGGCCCCGACGAGGAAGGAGCCCTGCTCCTCACGGAACCCGAGGTTCGTGACGTTCTCGACGTCCTTAGCGAACCCGTCAACCACCCCGAAGAACTGCTCCGGGTAGTCGCCGGCGATCTTGTCAATGCCCGGCGAGAACGCGAAACCGATCGCGAGGACCAGCTCGTAGCCTTGGTCCGCGAGGTTCACGACGTTGTCGTCACGGTTCGATCCCGATGCGTTCGGCTCGAGGAAGTCGGTGTTCTCTTCCGCAATGATGCCTTCCTCTATGGCCGCATCGAGTCCGCGTTTGGCCGCATCGTTGAACGATTGGTCGCCGAGACCGCCGATGTCGAAAGCGATGCCGACCTTGATATCGCTCTCGCTGCCGCCGCCTCCGGACCCTTCTTCCTCATCCGCCGGGTCCCCTCCTCCGCATGCGGCCGCGAACAGGGCGACCACCACGAGAAGCACGGCAAACCACTTCGTACGCTGCGTTGGCAACGTTGCCTCCTTTGTTGTCCTGCTGCCGCCCCGCCGGCGGTTCACGTGAGCATATAGAGAACGGCGACCCTCGGGATAGGGTTCGGAACGAAATGAAGATCTACACCAAGAAGGGCGACGAAGGCACGACCGGCCTGCTCTACGGCGGCCGGGTCCCGAAGGACGACGCCAGGACGGACGTCTACGGAACGCTGGACGAGGTGGTCTCAGCCCTCGGTCTGGCCCGTGCCGGGGGCCTGGTCCCCCGGGTCGAAGAGATCGTGATCAGGCTCCAGCGCGAGATGTTCGTCGCGGGGGCCCAGCTGGCCACATCAGAGGCCAATCAGGGCAAATTGCAGGATGGGGTGTCCCGGGTAACGCCCGAGATGACGGCGACCGCCGAGTCCGACATCGACGCGCTGATCGGTCAACACCCGCTGCCGCAGGAGTTCATCCTGCCCGGCGAGACGATGGGCTCGGCGGGGCTCGACGTGGCCCGTTCGACGATCCGCAGGGCCGAGCGCCGCGCGGTGACCATGGAACGTGCGGGTCTGGTGACCGACCCCGAGGTCCTCCGCTACCTCAATCGCATCTCCGACCTGCTGTTCGTACTGGCCCGATTCGAAGAGGCGGAACGCGGCCGGCGTCCGGAGCCGTCCAGACAGCGTTGAAACCGTTCAGGTTCTGTCCGGCTTGTGGGGCCGATCTCGAGCTCGCCGATGATGAGGGTGGTGCCCATTGCCCGAACTGCGAGCGCAAGTGGTACCGCAACATGTCCCCGACCGCCGGCGCGGCGATCCTGAGAGACGGCCGAGCGCTCGTGACCGTGCGGGCGATCGAGCCCGAGAAGGGCCGGATCGATGTTCCGGGAGGCTTCCTAAGGACGGGCGAGGATCCCGTGGCCGGATTGAGGCGCGAGGTGCGCGAGGAATTGGGCTGGGACATCGAGGTGGACGACCGCGACTACCTTCAGGCCGTGCCGCACACGTACGGCTCGGAGGACGAATGGGTTCTGGCGCTGGGCTTCGTTGCCCGCGCGCCGCAGGGCGATCCGACCCCTGCGGACGACGTCGCCGAGGTTCGCTGGGTAACCGAATCGGTACTGGACGGACTCGACTTCGCGTGGCCACACGACCGCGACCTGATCAGAAAGGCTCTCGCACATGGACGATCGTGAACTCCTCCGCCGGCTGTCGTTCGTACGTCTGGCGATCGGCGTGTCGCTCTTCGCAGCTCCCCGTCTCGCGGTGAAGGTGTGGACCGGCGAGAGCAGTGACTCGGCGGCGCTGGTGCTGGCCGCACGCGGGCTGGGCGCCCGCGAGGTTGCGTTCGCCGCGGGAACGCTGGCTGCGATGGAGAACGGCGGCCCCGTACGTCGTTGGGTCGAGGCCGCGGTGATAGCGGACACGGCCGATGCCGTGAGCGCGCTCGGGCGGCTCCCGAGTCTTGCCCCAATCCGACGGATGGGCCAGCTCGTGGGGGCCGGCGGCGCCGCGCTCCTGGGGATCAAGATCGCAGCGTCCGTGGACGACTAGCCGGGCGACTCCAAGCGATGCAGCGCGGCCTTGAGGTGGAGCTGGAGCGGGTGTCCACTCGTGGCCATCTCGAAGTCGTAGGTGAGCTCGTCCCCGTGCACCCTCAGGATCCGCACGACCTCGTCGATGGGGGCGGAGGTCGAGGTGGGCGTGAGCGCCTTCGATCTCAACTCGATCGTCCCGTCGACGATCGAGCCCTCTGAGATCTCGACTACACCGAACGGGTGCGAGGCGACGAGCTCCACTCCGTTCGCACCGGCCGGACGCAGGTATCCCATCTCGGAATGCAGCGGCTCGTCGTTTTCGAGCGACCAGGTTCGCTGCATGTAGATCATGAACGGCTTGCCGACGTGCCAGAAGCTCGTTCTCTCTCCGTAGGCAAAGGCGTCGATCGTGGGGTAGTCGCCCTTGCCCTCTCCGGCCCACTCGCCCGCCAGGGCGCCGAGGGCCCCGAGGTCGGGATGAAGCGGGGGCGTCGACATGCCCCCAGGCTACGCGTTGAGGATCGTCCCGTCACCTTCTTTTCGATCGAACGGAACCTTGTACCTCTGATCGGAGTCTGTATTGGCAAGTGTCGAAATGAGCGAGGTGACGACCGTGCGACGTAATGTCTTGACGATCGTGGTGATGGCGACCGCGGTAGCCATGTTGGGCTGGGGATTCTCTTCGAGCCGCCAATCCGCGCCGGTGGCCGCCATGAAACCTCACGGCGGAGCTGCCCTTGGCGCAGCCGTCCCAGCTCAAGGCCCCATCCTTACGACCGATCGTTCAGGTGACGTCACCGCGATAGACGCAGATAGCGGAAAGGTGCTTCACAAGGCCCAATCCGGCGTTCTTTCTCCGACCGGAAACCTAATCTACGCACAACAGGGTCGGACGGTCACCGTTACTAAGCGCGTCGCGGGGCGGCCGTTCGCACGGGTGCGGGCGCCAAGAGACATGGAGCTCGAGGTCGCATCCACGAGCGGCCGGCTGCTCGCATTCGCGACCCCGCCAACGAACTCTGGATCGGAGTGGAGGCCGGATGGCCGCTCTAGGTCAAGGATCACGGTTGTGGGAACGGGAGAGAGGTCCCGGACGCGTACGTATGACCTCAAGGGCAATTTCGTGGTTGAGGCTTTCTCAACCGATGACCGGCAACTGTTTCTGCTCGAATACCTGCCCGCCAAGAATCCGTGGCACTACGAGTTACGTCGACTCGAGCTTGCCGGTGGCGAGATCCGACCTATCGCGCGCGACAAGCAGAATGCGCCTGGAGAGATGAACGGGACGGGGCGTCTCGCGCTGAGCGCTCCCTCCGGACAGGAGCTGTACACGCTCTACACACAGCAGGGGTTCAATTACACGCACGTCGACCCCCAGAATGCCAAGCCGAGCGAGGTGTATGCCTTCGTTCATCTGCTGAATCTCGGGGGGGCCTGGACGCACTGCGTCGACCTCCCCGCCCCCTTCGGCACCGGATCCGCAACGGCCCACGCGATGGCTGTCTCGGATGATGGGACCCGACTGTTCGTGGCCGATCCTTCCTCCGGCGGTCTGGCGGTTATCGAGCCGCAGGCGAAACGTGTGTTGAAGTCGGTGACGACGGATCTTCGCTCGCTCCGCGCTGGCGTGAGTGCCGACGTCTCAGTGAACGGCGACCTCTACCTCACCGGCAAGGACAGGGTTCTGGTGTTCGACGGGGAGACCCTCCAGTTACAGCGCTCCATGCGCCCCGGCTCGGGACTGTCGGGGATAGCCACCAGCGCAGATGGATCGAAGCTCTACCTGGGGAAAGCGAACCGGATCCTGGAGGTGGACGCCGGCACGGGGCAGCGCCTGCGGACGATCTCGATCCCAGGGGCGCGCGGACTATCTGTGCTGCCATGATGACGTTCCCCGGCCGTCGTCTCTCGGTGTCCGCTGTGGGAGGGCCAGAGAGTGGAGTGGATCACTGAGATTCGCCGGGCCCAAGCCATGGGGTTGCGGCTAGTGTTCGATCATGGATTTCCGGCACTCGGAGGAGCAGCTCTCCTTCTATAAGTCGGTCCGGGACTTCGCGTCGCGGGTGGTCGAACCGGGGGCGCACGAACGCGATGTCGATGGGCGCTTCGATCGTGATGTGTGGAATGCGTTGGGCGAGTTCGGCTTGATGGGGCTGCCGGTTCCCGAGCGTTATGGGGGCTCCGGTGCGGACATCGTGACGACTTGCCTCGCGCTCGAAGCCCTATCTGAGGGCGGTCACGATTCGGGTCTGGGGCTGTCGCTCGGCGCTCACGTAACGATCGGTACCGTGCCTTTCTGGTTGCACGGCACGGACGAACAGAGAGAGCGCTACCTGCCCAAGCTGTGTACCGGCGAATGGATCGGCGCGATGGCCATCACCGAGCCCGAGGCCGGGTCGGACGCGAGCGCGATCAAGTGCCGGGCCCGGCGCGATGGCGACGGATGGGTGTTGAACGGTTCGAAGATCTTCATCACGAACGGTTCGATCGCGGACGTCATGATCGTCATGGCTGTGAGCGATGCAGATGCGGGACCGGGACACGGCGTCACGGCTTTCGTAGTCGAAGCCGGCAATCCGGGTCTTGTGGTCGAACGGGACCTCGACAAGATGGGAACGCGCTCCTCGCCGCTGTCGTTCTTGCATTTTGACGACTGCCGGGTGTCGTCGGACGCGGTGCTGGGCGACGAGGGCAGCGCTCTGTGGAAGATCGCGTTCGAATGCTTCGACTGGGAACGCACGGTGATGATCGCATCTTCGATCGGCGGCATGAAGGCGTCGCTTCAAGGCGCGATCGACTACGCCAAGGAGCGTGTCGCCTTCGGCAAGCCCTTGAGCAAGCATCAGGCGATCCAGCACAAGCTGGCCGAGATGAGGACCAACCTCGACGCCGCGCGCTTGCTGCTCTATCGGGCGGCCTGGATGAAGCAGGAGGGCCTTCCCCATCAGGCGGAGGCCAGCATCGCCAAGTACTTCGTGGCAGAGGCGGCGATGAAGAACGCGATCGAGGCAACCCAGATATTCGGGGGATACGGCTACATAAAGGAGTATCCGGTCGAGCGCGCGATGCGCGACGCGAAGTTGATCTCGATCGGCGGCGGCACATCCGAGATCCAGAAGATGATCATCGCTCGCGAGATCCTCGGCGACTAAGAAGCGTTACTGCTCCTGCTCGATGATCCGGCGGAGGGCTCACCTCCGTCGATCACCAGGATGGATGCTAGAGCTCGGCGTCTTCGGTCACGCGCACGAGGGCCGCCAGCTCGCGCCCAAGCGGCGTCGGGGCTCCTTCAGCCTCAACCGTTATCGGGCCCTCCATGGGCGCGATGTCTTTGACGCCAACGCGCACGCCCGGCCGGATGCCCATCTGATCGAGGTAGGGAAGAACGTCCTCTTTGATCTCCGAGATCTGCGCCACGACGCCGCTCTCGCCGGGTTCGAGCTCGCTGAGACGACGGGTGCGCCGAAGATCCACGGGACAGATCGGATGCCCGTGAGGGCAGTAGTCGGGATAGTCGAGCGCTTTGGCCATGGCCTCCTCGACCCGGGCCGAGATCGCGTGCTCGAGCTTGTGAGCCTCGCCATGGACCTCGTACCAGGCCATCCCGAGCTTCTCCGTGAGGAGGCATTCGACCAGCCGGTGTCGTCGCAGCATCGTGTGGGCGAGCCTCCGCCCTTCGGGGGTGAGGAGGATCGAGCCGCCCTTTTCCTTGGTGAGGTAGCCCTCGGAGGCGAGGCGTTTGAGCATCTCGGAGGCCGACGGCAGGGAAACGTCCAGGATCCGGGCCAGGACCGTGGCCGTGATCCGCTCGCCGTCCTCTTCGAGCCGTTTTATCTCCTCGAGATAATCCTCCACGCCCCTCATATCTCGATCCTACAGGGCCCATGACCAGGGCAAATGGGATGTTGTGCTAGCGTCGAGAACCGTGCCTACCGGAGCCCGGCATCCTCGCCGGACCAAGCTGGCCCGGATCGGGGCCATAGCCGCTCTCTTCGCCTTAACCGCCGTGCCGCTTGTAGCCGCGGGGGCGAGCGGAGAGGAGCAGTCCGATCTCAAGTCTCGGATGGAAGCCATCCAGGCTCGCTTAGACGCGGCCACCGTCAAGGTTGAAGAGCTGCGCGAGGAACAGGACGAGGTCCTCCACGACATCGCCGACATCGAAGATCGCATGGCTCAGCTCGAGGACTCGAACGAAGAGCTCGAGAAGCGCGTCGTCGAACGAGCCAATGCCATGTATCGAACGGGGAGCTCCGGGATGGTCGAGGTTCTGTTTTCGGCCGACGACTTCTCGGACCTCACATCGCGCGCCGAGCTCATGTCGCGCGTCTCGCTCGATGACTCGGGCGTGTTCGTCCGCCTCTACCGGGCCGAGAAGGAGCTGGCCGCGCTGTCGGCGCAGCTCTCCGACGAGAAAGCGCGTCTCGCCGACACCGAAGAGCGGATGGAGGCCGAAGCGCAACGGCTGCAGGGCGAGTTCGATGCGGTCGCGGCCGAGTACGAGGAGTTGCAGGCGAAGCTAGCAGCGCAAGCAGAGGCGGCGAAGGCCGCGAACAGCGCCCCGGCGGCTCCGTCGGCTCCGTCGGCTCCGAGCGCTCCCCAGGCCCCGGTGCGGTTCACCGGTGGGATGACCTGCCCCGTAGCTGGGCCAGTCTCGTTCGTCGACAGCTGGGGTGATCCACGCGCCGGCCACACCCATGTTGGGGTGGACATGATGGCTGCTTACGGCACCCCCGTGGTTGCCATCACTTCCGGCACGGTCACCTACGCGGCTTACGACGGCAGCGGCGGCAACATGATCTTCCTGTCCGGTGACGACGGCAACCAGTACTGGTACATGCACAACCAGCAGAACCTCGTGACCGGTGGGCATGTGTCTGCGGGTCAGCAGATCGCGACTGTGGGCGACACGGGTAACGCTGTGGGAACGCCGCACGTGCATTTCGAGTACCACCCCGGCGGCGGAGCTCCGGTCAATCCGTACCCGCTCGTTGCATCCATCTGCTAGACGCTTCGGTGGATCCCCTCATCATCACGATCGCCGGGATCGGCGCAGAGCTGACGCGCGACAAGCAACCTAATCTCCCCCTTACCGCCGATGAGATCGCGGCCGACGCTGCGCAATGCGCGGATGCGGGTGCGTCGATCTATCACCTGCACGTGCGCGCAGCCGACGGGACTCCCACCATGGATGTCGGTGCCTTCCGCGCTGCCCTCGGGGCGATACGAGCTCGAACGGAACTGATCGTGCAGTTCACGAGCGGGGGGGCGGTGACGGATACGGAAGATGCCCGCATCGCGCCGCTGGAACTCCAACCGGACATGGCGTCGTTGACCACCGGCTCCGTGAACTTCGGGGACGAGGTGTTCCACAACCCCGCTCCCCTCGTCGAGCGCTTCTATGCGCGCATGCGTTCTCTCGGGATCGTTCCTGAGTTCGAGATATTCGAGCCCGGGATGATCGGGAACGCCGAGCGGTTGCTGCGGGATCACGGAGACGATCATCACCGGCACTTCGACCTCGTCCTCGGAGTGCCGGGTGCCATGCCCGCGTGGCCAGACGCAGTTCCCTTCCTCGCGGCACATCTCCCGGAGGGGGCCTCCTGGAGCGCGACCGGCATCGGCAGGAGCTACGTGCAGGTTGGCCAGGACGCCATCCGACTCGGTGGGCACGTCCGGACCGGTTTCGAGGATGTCCATTACTACGAGGCACGCGAGGTAGCGACCTCCAATCGGCAGCTGGCGGAACGGGTCGCCGGTATGGCGCGCGATGCCGGCCGCCCCGTGGCTACGGTGGCGCAGGCACGGGAGATATTGGGTCTCGAGGCTCATCGCGGTACGCTCGGGGCATGAACGATCAGAATCGTCGATTGGTCGAACGCATCGCCGAGCCCGGTTACGTGGATGGCTTGGGTTCCCGGTCGATCGAGGACCTACGGGTGATGAGGGATGAAACTCGTGAGGGCGAGAACGAGCTCTCCTTCGAGCGCCGCCTGTGTCAGGCGCGGATCGACATCCTGAACGCGGAGCTCGAGCGCAGGAGCGGCGGTTCGGATGGCGACCTCATGGCGCGACTTCCCGAGATCCTGGCGACTGAGGGCGGGGGAGACGGAGGGTCGCTGCCGAGCCGGGCCCCCGATTTCTCGATCCCGCGCAACGCAGACGTGCCACGGCGGCGCGTCGAGGAGATCGTTGGCGAGCAAACGCTTGCGCGTCTCCCGCACCTTCAGAGCGAAGAGATCAAGGGAATCATCGAATCCCTGGCGGCCCACGAGCGGACCGTCTCGGACCGCCGTCGGCGCGTGCACGAGGTCATGGACAACATCCAGGCCGAGATCGTCCGGCGTTACACCTCGGGTGAAGCGGATCCCGCTGCAGCTCTCAGCTAGAGGGGCCTGAGCTCCCTCAGCTGTTCTTCCCCTTGGCCTTACCCGGGGGTCCGCCCTTGGCGTGGCCGGGAGGCGTCTTCTTCGGAGCGGCTGGAGCCGGCTTCGGTGGAGCCTTCGACTTCGAGTGAGCGGGAGGACCGCCCGAGTGACTCGGCGCGTGGGCTTTCTTAGCCGTGGGCGCGGCGCTCGACGTCCGATGCCCGCCCCCCTTCGATCGCTTCGTCTTCCGGGTTTTGCTCTCGGAGCCTTTGCTCTTGAGTCCGTGAGATTTGCTCCTACCGTTGCCGGCGTCACTGCTGCGGGCGCGACCCTTCCCCGGGTTCCTGCCGTTGGCTTTGCCGGCCTTGCCCTTGCCCTTGGCCTTGTCCTTGCCGGCACCGTCGCTCTTGCCCGGTTCTCCGTTACCGCCACCGCCGGGCGCAGGTCGACCGGTTCCCCGATCTTGCGCTCGCAGGGCGACGATCGCAGTTCTCACCGCGCGTGCGTTCGTGTCGAGTGTGGTGCGGGGTCCTCTGCCGAAACGGTCGGGAGCCGCGGCTACGCGATCGCCGCCACCGCCACCCGAGTTACCCGAGCCGGCAGATGAAGTGGTCGAGCCCGGTTCACTGCCGGGCCCAACGAGCTCCGCCAGCGAATCACCGGGTGCCAGCGGCTCGACGAGAAGCGCCAGCGGTCCGGTGACGGGGTTGTCCGTTCCGCGTCCGTCACCCCCGGTCCGTGTGTCACTTCCGGATCCGGATCGCCCGGGCAGCGAGATCACCGGCGAGGTCTCCTCCGGTGTCGCGACCTTCATGCCGGCCCCTCCGTCGGAAACCCCGAGGGTGAAGTTCTGAGCGAGCAAGGAGAACAGGACGAGACAGCCGGCCGCGACGGCAGCCAGACATGCTCCTACGATCGTAGTGAGGGGTTTCCTAGCCTTCAAATGCCTCTCCCATACGAGTGGATTTTAGCCCGTTCCATCCTTTTCCTGCTCCTATACGTATTTAACCCGCTACGCAGCGTAGTTTCAAGTCACTCTACACCCCCTTGTCGTCGGGGATACCCCCGCCTGACTGAAGTATCCTTCTTTCGCGTTTCGCGGCCTTTGAGGGACGGGTGGGAAAAGTGCTTGCAACTGTTATGCAAGGGTGCTATATCTGTTAGCAAGGGCCGCATGAAGGGTGCGACAACGACGGTCGAGGAGAAGCTTGGTCGGAGGACGGATGAAGCTCGGGGATCTTGGCTCATTCATCCGCGAGCAGAGGCGGGCGGCGCACCTGTCGCTCAGGAAACTCTCGGAGTCCGCCGGCATCTCGAACCCGTACCTGTCGCAGATCGAGCGTGGCCTGAGGAAGCCATCCGCCGAGATCCTGCAGTCGATCGCGAAGGCGCTGGCGATCTCTGCGGAGACCCTGTACGTGAGGGCGGGCATCCTCGAGGAGGATCGCGACCACGATCTGGTGGACGAGATCCTGAAGACCTCGAAGCTGACGGACAGACAGAAGCAAGCGTTGATAGATCACTACCGGTCCTACGTCGAGACGGACGAGCCGCTCGCCCAGGCGGCTGTCGTCGCCGAGGTTGCGGCGACCCTCGCGGCCGAAGCAGAGGGACCGGAACCAAAGACGACAACGAGATGAACTGACAGACCTGACGGGAAGGGCGGAGCGACCCTCTTCACCCCCCACCCGGCGTTGGACCTCGGCGGCGTTTACGTCGACGGGGCCCAGCGAGCCTCCGGACTTCCCGTCACCTATGTGATGCATCTCTGCAAGACGGAAAGAGGAGGTGAAAGGAATGCCAAAAGCACAGGAAATGCTCTACGCCGTTGTCGGTGCCGGCGAGTTCGCGGTTGAGAAGGTCGTGGGCGCTCGTCAGGTCATCGACCGGCAGCGTTCGCAGAAGGCCTACAGCGACTTCGTGAAGCGCGGGCGCACCCTGTCGACGAAGATCAAGAACTCCGGTCCGTCGAAGCAGGCGAAGGCCCAGACGAAGGTCGCACGCACGCAGGTGAAAGCCGCTGCGACGAGCGTGTCCAAGGCCGTTCGGGCGAACGCGAAAGCGACGCGCTCGGCTGCAACGAAGGCCCGTAAGGCCTCTTAAGGCCTCTTGAGGTTAGTAGCGGACGGATGTGAAGGGCCCCGCCGCGTGGCGGGCTCTTTCGCGTCCGACCTCCCCCAGGAATAGCCGAAGGTGAAGGTGGTTCAGGACTACTGTGGTCCGGTCAATGACGCTCGAAGTCGACGTCCGCTGTGACGAAAGCTGTTTCGATCTCCCTCAATGGTGGGAGCTGCTGGGCCGCGACCCTAATGGTCACGTTTTCTCGACCCCCGAATGGCACAAGGTGTGGTGGGACGAATTCGGCCACGGCAAGGAGCTCTTCCTCTTGACCATGTCTCGCGACGACGTCTTTGTTGCGATCGTGCCCCTCTATCGCGCTTCGATCGTAGGTCGCTCGGTGCTGCGGTTCATCGGCGGAGTGGACCTTACGGACTATCTCGGACCTATCTGCTCCAAGGATGATCGGGAGGAGGTGGCCGACGCCCTCGTGCGGTGGCTGCGAACGACCGATCTCGGATGGGACGAGTTCGACGCACACAACATGCCGGTGCCCTCTGGCTTCGCTGAGTTCCTCGTGGATCGCGCGGATCGTCACGGGTTTGAGTTCGTGCTGGACCAGGAGGAGACGTCCGCGGTACTACCCCTCGTGGCCGATTGGGACGGTTATCTTGCGTCTCTCGATTCAAAGGAGCGGCACGAACTGAAGCGCAAACGACGGAAGCTCGATCGCGACCACCCCGATGCTTCGTTCCGGACGGCAACCGAGCAGACGCTCGAGGCCGACCTTCGATCGTTCGTCGGCATGCATCGCGGTGCCGAAGGGATGAAGGGACATTTCATGAGCCCAGAGATCGCGACCTTCTTCGACCGCGTTGCGCGCGCCTTCATGCCGCTCGGATGGCTGCGCCTCGATTTCCTCGAGATCGGCGGCCGCCCCGCCGCCTCTACCTTTGGGTTCGAATTGGAGAAGCGCTTCTATCTCTACAACTCCGCCTACGAGCCGGAGGCGCGCAGTTCCTCGCCGGGTCTGATGCTCGTCGGCGAACTGGTGAACGAGGCCATCGAGCGTGGATTCGAGCGTTTCGACTTCCTCCGGGGTCCGGAGCGCTATAAGTATCAGTTGGGAGCACAGGCTTTGCCGTTGAACAACGTGAGGATCTTCAAGTCGAAGCACAGGCCGTGACGAGACCTAGGATGGTTGCCTGATGGGTCGCTTGGGAGTTGTCTCCTATCATTCGTCGCCCCTCGTGGAGCCCGGTTCGGGCGACTCCGGAGGGATGACGATCTACGTGCGCGAGCTGGCCGAGGCGATGGCACGGCATGGGGTTCGCACCGACATCTTCACGCGCGCTACGGGGGACCAGTCGCGGATCACCGAGCTGTCCCCCCTCGTGCGAGCGATCACGATCGACGCCGGCCCGGCTTCCCTGTCGAAGTCCGAGCTGCCCGCATATATAGGGGAGTTCTCCGCCGGTATAGCCGATCTCACGGAGGGCGAAGGCATCCACTACGACGCCATCCATTCGCACTACTGGCAGTCGGGGCTCGCGGCTAAGGCTCTGGTCGAACGGTGGAACGTTCCTTTCGTCCATTCCCATCACACGCTCGCACGCGTGAAGAATTCCCATCTGGCCTCCGGAGACGTCCCCGAACCCCAGGAACGGATCGACGGCGAGAAGGAGGTCATCCGGTCGGCCGACGTTCTAGTCGCATCCACCGACGACGAGTGGGATCATCTGGCGTGCCTTTACGGGGCCTCGCATGATCGGCTCAAGACGATCCACCCTGGAGTTGACCATTCCCTTTTCGCTCCAGCTGAGCGCGCGGCGGCGCGCGCTCAGCTGGGGCTTCGGGACGAGGTGGTCGTGTTGTATGTGGGGCGCATCCAGCGCTTGAAGGGGATCGAGCTGGCGGTTCGCGCGGTCGAGCAGCTGGTCGGAGCCGTCGAGAGAGACGTCGTCTTCATGATCGTGGGCGGTGCCAGTGGGTCCGGCGGCGACGGCGAGGTGCGCCGGCTCAATGAGCTCGTGACCGAGCTCGACCTCGAGAGCAACGTGCGCTTCATGGGCCCTCAGCGTCACGGCCGCCTGCCGGCCTTCTACAACGCCTCGGACGCCCTTGTCGTTTGCTCCCACTCGGAGTCGTTCGGACTGGCGGCCCTCGAAGCTCAGGCCTGCGGCACCCCGGTCGTTGGCACACCGGTGGGCGGCCTTTCGTACGTAGTACGGGACGGGGAGTCCGGTTTCCTTGTAGATACGCGCGATCCTGCGGTGTTCGCGTCGCGGCTCAAGACCCTGCTTGGCGACGAGCAACTGATCCAAGACTTCCGCGTGTCGGCGGTTCGCTCCGCCCAAGCCTTTTCTTGGGAGCGTTCGGCAGCCGAGTTCATCGAGCTCTTCAACTGCTTGATGACCGAACGCGCTCCGCATCTCTGCACCTGCTAGAGACCACTGCGCGCCACGACGCGAAAAAAGGTGCCTAGCTCGCGAAGATAATGAGGACGCCGTGAGCAGGACTTATGTTTCCCCACCTGCGACGTTGGCGCGTTGACGACATCCGGTGCGCGTCGCTATGATCTCGCACGTTCCGAGAGGCTGAAATACGAAGCATTCGTGCTTCGCACATGCGGTCTCTCGGAACAACAGGCCCCAGAAGCCTTAGATTCGGTTGCTGTTCGTGCGTGGGGAAGTGTACGAGGGGCGGCTGCATCTCGGTTTCTGGGGCCTTCCTTTATGGCCTCGCGACCCGACCAACGTCTCGCGAGGTCTCAGCGGCGTATCAACGCCCGCAAGAAGAAACGCAAGTTAGCGGGCCGCTCGGCGATCCGGCGCGTGAGGTACGGATACCAGGCGGACCCATAAGGGACATAGCAGCGAACCTTGTAGCCCTGCGCGGCCAGGCTTTCCTGGAGTTCACTTCTGACCCCGTAGAGCATCTGGATCTCGAAATCATCCTTGCCGACGTTGTTTTGAGCCGCGGTCGTCGTTGCGTGATCGAGGAGTTCGCCATCGTGACTGGCGATGGCGGGCATCGTCCCGCAACGGAACAGCCAGTCGGTGAGGAACGCGAATTGGGCGTCGATCTCCGCGCGCTTGCGGAACGCCACGTTCTCGGGTTCGGCATAGGCGCCCTTGACGAGCCTCACCTTCGGCTTGATGCCGGCCATCATCTCGAGGTCGATCGGAGTGCGGCGTAGGTAGGCTTGCATCGCGATCCTGAGCTCGGGGTGGTCTGCGTGGAGCAATCGGTAGACGTCCAGGGTGTCTGAGACGTAGTCGGACTGCTCCATGTCGATCTCTACCGTGGTTCCGGCCGCCGTTGCTTCGGCAGCGAGCCTCCGGAGATGGTCGATGCAAGCTCCCTTGTCGAACGCGAGACCCAACTGGGTGAGCTTGACTGAAACGGTCGTATCCACGCCGCTCTCCTGGATCCGCTTGATGGCGACGAGGTAGTCGTCCGCGGCCGCAGCGGCTCCCTCGGGATCTGAGACCCCCTCGCCCAGGAGATCCAGGATCCCTCCAACCTTTTTCCCGTTGAGGTCCACGATGGCGTCGATCGCGTCGTCCAGCGCATAGCCGGCCACGAACCGGTCGACGACCGAGCGAGTCAATCTGCTACGCGTGACCAGTTTCTCCATCGCCGGTTTCTCCGCGATCCACAGCATCGAGCGACTTAGCACTGTGCCGGTCCCTTTCTTCGACCCCTTGCAGACCTGACATCATAGGCATCGATATGGCGAAGCTGGCTGTGCTGGGAGGCGGGAAGATGGGCGAGGCTCTCATCGCCGGGCTTCTCGCGTCCGGATGGCGCAAACCGGACGAGATCGTGGTGACAGGGCGACGTCCAGAACGCCTCGAGGATCTTGCGGTCGCCCATGGGATCGAGACGACCACCGACAACGCGGGGGCGGTTGCCGGGGCGGACGTCATCGTGCTGGCCGTCAAGCCGCAGGACATCGAAGCGTTGCTCGCCGACATCTCAGCACATGTGGGCGAGGACCAGACGGTGCTGTCGGTGGTGGCGGCTATCCCGACCGATTTCATCGAGGAGCGGTTGTCCACCTCCGCTCCGGTCGTCCGAGCGATGCCCAATACAGCTTCCACCGTTCACGAAGGCATGGCTGGAATCGCGGCCGGACGCCATGCGAGCGAGACTCATCTAGGCCTAGCGCGCGAGGTCCTCGAGAACGTCGGTCGCGTGGTCACGGTTCCGGAGAGCTCCTTGGACGCGGTCACTGCGATCTCGGGATCGGGACCGGCGTATTTCGCACTCCTGGCCGAAGCGATGATCGAAGCGGGCATCCTTTTGGGTTTGTCACGCGAGATCTCAACGGATCTGGTGATACAGACGATGTTCGGGTCCGCAAAATTGCTGCGGGACGAACGCATGCATCCGGTAGAGCTGCGCGAGATGGTGACGTCCCCGGGGGGGACCACCACAAGAGCCATCCAGGTGCTGGAACAATCGGGTGTGCGCGCCGCGTTCCTCAACGCGATCCAGGCTGCGATGGAACGATCCCGGGAGCTCGCCGGAGGCGAGCCGGAAGCCTGAGATGAGCCAGATCATCGTTCGCCCGCTCAGCGAGGCGGACCTCCCGATCGTCCTCGACATCCACGAGGAAGTCGCTTCCGAGCGCCGCTGGATAGGGACGGAGCCACCGATCGATCGGGCCAAGGTCCAAGCGCGTTTCACGGAGAGTTTCATCGCGGGCAACGGCCGGATGTTGGTCGCGGAGGTCGGCGACGGGATCGTTGGAAGCGTGGGGCTCACCGGTTCGGGGTTGCTGGACCTTGGGATGGCAGTCAGGACTGAATGGCGCGGGCGCGGGGTCGGGTCCGCGCTTATGGATGCGGCGATCGACTGGGCGCGCCGGTCGGGGGCCTACAAGATCACGCTTCAAACATGGCCTCATAACGAGGCGGCCATCCGCCTCTACAAGAGGTGCGGCTTCGAGCAAGAGGGCTATCTCAGGCGGCACTGGAGAAGGCGCAATGGCGAACTGTGGGACGCGATCGTCATGGGTTTGCTACTCGACGAGATCGATGAGGAACTCGATTGAGCGAGTCCACCGCCCTCATCGTCGTCGACGACATCGCAAAGGCCTATGACTTTGGCGCATCGCATCCGCTGCGTCCGGAGCGCGTTCTCATTACCTACGACAACATCCGCACGATGGGGTTCTTGGATGATGCGCAGGTCGTGGAGGTGCCGTCGCGTTCCGCTACCGATGGCGAGATTCTCGCCGTGCACGATCTGGTCTTCGTCAATGCAGTGAAAGACATCGACACGGGGATGGCCCCGACAGGTCTCGGACGGCAGTTCGGACTCGGCACCCCAGACAACCCGATCTTCGACGACATGCATGTCGCGACTGCTGCCGTCTGCGGCGCGTCCGTGAGGGCCGCCGAACTGGTGGCAACAGGGGAGGCACAGCATGCTTTCAACCCCGCCGGGGGACTCCATCACGCGCGACGGAGCGAGGCCTCGGGTTTCTGTATCTACAACGATCCGGCCGTAGCGATCGGACGGATCCTCAGCCTCCATCCCGACTGGCGGGTGATGTACATCGACGTCGACGTGCACCATGGCGACGGTGTTCAGTGGATCTTCTACGAGGAACCGCGCGTCCTTACTTTGTCCCTCCACCAGTCGGGTCGTTACCTCTACCCGGGTACCGGGTTCGAGAACGAGATCGGCCGCGGCGATGCCATCGGGACCTCCGCCAACATCCCACTGCTTCCGCTTACCGGGAACGAGGATTATCTCTGGGCGCTGGAGGAGACCGCGTTGGGGCTCGCCGAAGCGTTCCGCCCCGACGTGCTGGTCGTGCAACTCGGCGCCGACACGCATTTCAACGACCCGCTTGCGAATCTGGGCCTGACGATGCCGGCCTTCCCACCGATGATCGAGATCCTGCACCGGTGCGCTCATGATTTCGCCTCGGGTCTCTTGGTGGCCACGGGAGGAGGCGGATACCAGTTCGAAACCGTGGTTCCCAAGGTCTGGACGATGCATTTCGCCGAGATGTGTGACGTGCCCGAGCGCATCCCCCACGAATGGATGGACGACAAGCCGGCGGACGAAGTCTCCAAGCCCTATCGCAACGAGGTCGAGGCGTCGGTGCGCGAGGTCCTCGGGGCGTGCGTCCCGAGATTGCGTGCGTTAGCCGGCTCCGCCCCGTAGATTGCCTCCGTGAACGCAATCCACGAGTACGTCGCGTATTCGGTTCCCGCAGGCTTCTTGTTGCTGGCGCTGTGGACCCTTTTCGCGTTCGTGCGCAACAAGCCACCCCACGACTGGTACTGGACCCTGCTGGCCGCTCTTCAGATCGTCCTGGGCATCCAGATCGTGGTCGGGATCGTCCTGTTCCTCATGGGCGGGCGCCCGACACCGCCTAGCGGACCGGTGTGGCTCCACTACGTCTACGGCGGACTGTTCCCTGCGGCCCTGCTCGTAGCCGCTCATCGGTACGCGTCGGAGCGATTCAAGGAGATCCCCTACGTCGTGTTCGGGATCGTGGCCCTGGTGAACTTCGGGCTGACCTTCCGGGCGCTTCAAACTGGCCTGGGGTAGGTGAACCTCGCCGACGTCATCGTCTTGATCTTGGCAGCGTCACTCGCTTATCGAGGATGGCGACGAGGGTTGCTGGGACAGGTCTTCGAGCTCGGGGGCGGCTTCATCGGACTGGTGGCCGGCGTAGCGCTGGGCCCCCGCATAGCGGATGCGTTCACGGATCAAGCCGGGATCGGCTCGGTCATGCTGTCCTTGTTGATCGTGTTCCTGTGCCTGTCACTGGGACAGGCGCTGGGCTATGTGGTCGGGCATCGATCCGGATCGCTCGCCAAGCGCGCCCGGCTCGGGGGTCTCGATGCGGGGCTCGGAGCGGCCTTCGGGATCGTCCTGACGCTGTTGACCTACTGGCTCGTTGGCTCTCTGTTGGCCCAGAGTTCGATCCGGCCGCTGGCGCGCGAGCTCCAGCGTTCCACGTTGTTGCGCGCGATGATCGATGTGTCGGAGCCACCGGATGTCTTGGGATCTCTGCGCCAGTACCTCGCGACGGCCGATTTCCCGCAGGTCTTCGCCGGCCTTCCCCCGCAGATCGGCCCGCCGGTCGAGCTGCCATCGGGCCGCGTCGCGGAACGAGCGAGGAGAGCCGCTCAGGCCTCAACCGTACGTATCGTCGTTCCGGCCTGCGGTGGGACCCAGCTGGGCAGTGGGTGGATAGCCGCGGAGTCCACCGTCGTGACCAACGCGCATGTAGTAGCCGGGGGTCAGAACGTGACGGTCGAAGAGCTTGCCAGCGGAGCGCACGCGGCCACCGTCGTCAGCTTCGACAAGAACACTGACGTGGCCATCCTGCACGTGGAGGGATTGACGGCCCCGGTCCTGGAGCTAGAGCGCGACACGCTTGAGCGCGGAACTCCGGGTGCCACCCTCGGTTATCCGGGATCCAAGGGTGGCCGCCTCGAGGTGCTGCCGGCCGCAGTGCAAGGCAGCTTCCAGGCGCGAGGGCGCGACATCTATGGACGAGCCGAGGTCACCCGCTCGGTCTACGAGCTCCGCGCCGGCGTGGAGCAGGGCGACTCGGGCGGGCCTTTCGTGCTTCCCGACGGACGGGTGGGCGGCGTCATCTTCGCCGCCTCGACAACCGACGGCAATACTGGTTACGCGCTGGTGGGCGAAGAGGTCGCCGACGACGTCAGCCGGGGCGCCGGGCGCACCGGGGCCGTCGGAACGGGCTCCTGCACGCGTTGAGTCACGCGGTCTGACCGCCGTCCACTACTAGGGTCGCTCCCGTGACGAACGAGGAAGCATCCGACGCGAGGAAGATCGCAGCACCGGTGATCTCTTCGGACGTCCCCCATCGACCCATCGGGATCGTCGATCGGATGTACTTGTCGGTCGGCTCGTCCTCTCGAAGGTTCGAGTTGAGATCGGTCGCCACCCAGCCCGGGGCGATGGAGTTCACGCGCACGCGGGATTGAGCTAATTCCTTGGCGACCGCCTGGGTCATCAGCCGGGCGCCTCCCTTCGCGGCGGAATAGAAGGACAGGCCCTCGGCCCCCTGCACGCCTGCGACGGATGAGATCTGGATGATGGAGCCTCCATCCCCGTCGATCATCGCTTGGGCCCCTATCTGGGTCGCGTGGAACACCGAGTCCAGATTCAGAGCCATGACCTTGTCCCATCCCTCCGGGCGCAGCGCTACGAGCGGAGACACGAACTTCGTTCCCCCCGCGTTGTTCACCAGGATCTGCAGCCCTCCGAGCTCGTCAACGGTCCTGTCGACCATCGATTGGATCGCGGCGCGATCCGTGACGTCCGTCGGAACGACGAGGCAGCGACGGCCATGTGTCTGTATCTCCGTGGCCAGACTCTCGAGGTCACCCTCGCTGCGCGCTGCCACCGCAACGTCGGCGCCGGCCGCTGCCATCGCAAGCGCGATCGCGCGGCCGATGCCCCGTGACGCTCCGGTTACGAGAGCGATCTTGCCCGATAGAGAGAATAGTTCAGTGCTCAACGCAACTCCTTCCGGTTCACATCGAGTGGTCGCCTGCAGACCAACCCTTAGGATGCTCGCATGTACAAGGACTTCCTGATCGAGACGAAAGATGCGTTGGTCGCCGCCGGGATAACCGGCCGTCATCGGTCCCATTCTCGCAACAACGCGGTGTCGAAGATACGCGGCATGGTCGACGATGACATCGAGGCCAGGTTCGGCCTCAGCGGCATCGAGAAATACACGGCACTCGAGGTCCTGGGCTTCCTCGCGCAGCTCACCGGCTGCTCTCCCGACGTCGAGGACCTGGCCGGAGAAGACACCGTCGACCCGGTGCGGACCGTCGAGGCGATAGTCGCAGGGGCGGAGCGGCTACGAGACGAGGCACGACGAGGGGCAACTCTCTTGGCTGCCACAGGTCACCCCACCGGGATGCTCGATCATCACATCAGGGTCGTGGAGGCTTACCGGGACGCTGGGGGCAAAGTCATCAGGCTCCGAGAAGAGGAGAAACTGCCGGCCCTCAAATCGCGCGCCGAGATCCGCTACGTCGGCGATGTCGGTTGCATCTCGGATGGAGCGTCGTTGTTCCATACACATTCGTCCAGACCCATGGAGGTCATGCTCGAGGCCGAACCCTGGCCCGACATCGTCCTCGGCGACCACGGGTTCGCGGGAGCCGCGATCGAGAGAGGCATCCCGACCGTCGCGGTGATGGATATCAATGATCCGGCGCTCGCCGTGGCGTGGGCGGAGAAGCGCGATGTGATCGTTATCCCCATGGACGACAATCGTCCGCCCCGTCTCTACGAGCCCTCGTGGCGTCTCTTCGATCGAATCATCCGACGTCTCGAAGGTCCTGAAGGATGAGCGATATGGACGAGGCGCTTCGAACGGTCCTCGAGGATTGCCTGGCCGTCCGACCCGACGAAGAGGTCCTCGTCGTGACCGACCCGGAACGCCTCGCTATCGGTCGCGCGTTGAGCGAGGCCGCTAGGGTTATGGGAGCCGAGTCCGTACTAATGGAGATGTCGGAGCGCGACACGAACGGGGAGGAGCCGCCGCCTTCGGTCGCAGCAGCCATGCTCGTGTGCGACGTCCTGATCGCTCCCACCACGAAGTCTTTGTCCCATACCGAAGCCCGTCGTGCCGCGTGTGCCCAGGGCGCGAGAGCTGCGACCATGCCTCAGATAACCGAGGACATGTTGGTCCGCACGATGGCGGCGGACTACGCTCAAGTGCGTCGGCTCTCCGGAGCCGTCGCTGCCGCGCTGACTGCGGGTAACCAGGTAGACATCACGAGCACGCAGGGGACCGACATCACGCTCGGTATCGAGGGGCGAACGGCCCTTTCGGATGACGGCGACATCACTGCCGCGGGAGGATTCGGCAACCTCCCGGCTGGTGAAGGCTTCGTCGCTCCCGTCGAAGGCACGACGAGCGGTCGCATCGTTTTCGACGGGACCATCTGGCCGATCGGAAGGCTTGATCAGCCTCTCACGGTTGACATCGAGGGCGGATACATAACCGGCATGTCGGGCCCATCAGCTGATGAGTTCCAAGCCATCCTCGAACCCCACGGTCGAGAGGCATTCGCCGTCGCCGAGCTCGGGATCGGAACGAACGACGCTGCTCGGCTGACGGGCAACGTCCTCGAGGATGAAAAGATCCTCGGCACGATCCACGTCGCTTTCGGTGACAACCACACTTTCGGTGGAACGGTTCGAGTGTCATCCCATCAAGACGGGATCGTCCTCGAGCCGAACGTGGACATCGATGGCAGGACGATCCTTCGGGACGGGCGTCTGACCGTGTGAGAGGTGTTGAGGGAAGGGTCTAGGGGGGCCTGGGGTGACTGCTGGTATAGTCTGGTCGCGATGACGGATCCCGGGAATTCTTCAGGCGGCACCTCCGCAGACAACCCCCCGACCATAGGTCGTTTCCTCACGGTGGCCGAGGTCGCGCGCCAGCTTCGGGTGTCCAACATGACCGTTTACCGCCTCATCAAAGCGGGTCAGATGCCGGCCGTCCGCATCGGTCGGGGCTTCAGGCTCCGCGAAGAGGACGTCCGCAAGTATCTTGACTCGAGGTACATGGACGCCGGCTGAATCGCCGGCGGCGTAGTGCAGCTCGACCGTCCCGAGGGGCGGTCTTTTTCTTGAAACTCGACCGAGGGTCGGTGTGAACTTTGGATCTCGAAAGAGCGTACGACCGATTGCTGGAGAATCCTGGAGTCGTTCTGCTGCTGGGGGGGATCGATACAGGAAAGACGACCTTCGGTATCGAACTCGTTCGCCGGGCGGCGGCGGCCGGCATCTCGGCAGCGATCGTGGATGCGGAGGTCGGACAATCCACGGTGGGCCCTCCCACGACCGTCGGACTACGGCTCTGCGCAGACATTCAGGAGTTGACTCGAGAGTCGCTGCTGGTTGCCGACGAACTTGGCTTCGTAGGCAACATCACGCCTCGGGGGCACCTTCTTCCACTCGTGGCCGGAACCGCTCGGCTCGTTGCGAAGGCGCGCGAGGCAGGATGTCCGATGATCGTCGTTGACACTACCGGCTATACCTCGGGCATCAACGGACAGTCGCTCAAGTACCACAAGATGCAAACCGTTCGCCCAGACTTCGTGGTCGCATTCGAACGGGGCGGGGAGCTAGAGCCGATAGTAGGCATCTCCCACCGCTTCACGCCTGCAGAGGTGCTCGAGCTGGACGTCGCGCAGGAGATCGATGTTCGCAGCGCCGAGGAGCGTATGAGCTTCCGTGAACAGCAGTTTCAGTCGTACTTCGCCACTGGAACGTCGCGCTGGAGGGTCAAGCCCACCGTTTTCATGCCCACGCTGCCCCCGGAGTTCGATATGAGACTTCTGGATGCTTTGGTAGTGGGCATGGAGGACGGGAAGGGTTCGTGCGTGGGCATCGGCGTGCTGGAATACGATGCGTCCGAGGATTTCCTCCGGATGGTGTCTCCCGTCACGGAGGGAGTGAGAGGCCTCCGTTTGGGATCGATCAAGATCGATACGGATGGCCGCTCCAAGGGACCGGTCGATATGCGCTACCTGTTCCGGTCTGAATAGGTGCGTCTTTAAGAGCAGTTGAGTTAAGGAGTGAAGGATGCCGTCTCTCGTCAAGAAGCGCCGCAAGAAGATGCGCAAGAAGAAACATCGCAAGATGCTCAAGAAGACGCGCTGGCAGCGGCGCCAACAAGGAAAGTAACGGCCTCGCTCGTGGGGAAGGTTCCCTAGATGGAGAAGCGCGGGATCGTCACGTTCTTGTCGGACTACGGACTTCAGGATGAGTTCGTGGGCGTATGCCACGGAGTCATGCTCAAGATCGCTCCCCACCTCAAGGTCGTGCAGATCCACCACAACATCCTGAGGCAGGACATCCGTCATGGGGCGATCGTGTTACTTCAATCCTGCAGGTTCATGCCGCCTGCGGTGCACCTCGCCGTCGTCGATCCAAGCGTCGGTTCGGGGCGCAAGGCGATCGTTCTCGAGACGGTCGCGGGTTCCATCTTTGTGGGTCCCGATAACGGCTTGTTGATGCCAGCGTCAGTGGAATGCGGAGGCGTTCGGCGCGCATTCGAGATAACGAGTGAGAAGTACACGTTGTCCCCCGTGTCACACACCTTCCAGGGCCGGGATGTTTTCGCTCCCGCCGCGGCCCACGTAGCCAACGGGGTCGACCCCTCGGAGCTGGGGCCGGAGGTGGAGCCGGCCGATCTCATTCCACTGGAGATCCCTGCGGCCTGGCTCCACGACGACCATCTGCATGCAGAGGTCCTGCAGGTGGACAGGTTCGGCAACCTGCAGCTCAACATGAGCAGAGACGTGCTCGAGAAGACCGGGCTGCAACGGGGCCGAGTCTTGGAAGTGAGGCTCGAGGGACATCGCTTGAACGTCCCGTTCGGAGACACGTTCGCCGATGTGGACGTGGGCGAGTTCGTGCTGGTCGAGGACTCGTATGACTACATGTCGCTGGCGATTAACAAAGGCGACGCAGGGGCAAAGTTGAGGGCGGGGGCGGGATCTACCGCCATCGTCGGACCCTAAGAACAACTAGGGGGGAGCTGTGGCCGCTAAGCGGCGTGTGCTCATAACCGGTGTTTCGCGCTTCCTCGGATTGCGGCTGGCCAAGAAGCTCGAGCGCGACGATGACGTCGAGCTGGTGGTGGGTGTCGATATCGAAGAACCACCGGTCGGGATCGAGAAGCTTGACTTCGTCCGAGCCGATATCCGGAGCCCGCTCATAGCGCGGGTTCTGGATTCGACGAATGTCGATACGGTCGTGCACACGAACATCGCCTCGAGCCCGAGTCGGTTGGGCGGCCGTTCCCAGATGAAAGAGAACAACGTCATAGGGACGATGCAGTTGCTCGCTGCGGTTCACCGGGCCAAGAACATCCGCAAGGTCGTTATGAAGTCGTCGTCTGCAGTCTACGGATCCGGTCCGGGGGAGCCATCGATAGTGCCCGAGGATCACGCGGCCCGACACGTCGACCTGTCGGGGTACGCGAAGGACTGCGCTGAGGCCGAGACCTTCGCCCGCGACTTCGGGCGCCGGCGTCGGGACGTGGACCTCGTCGTCCTTCGGACTCAGAATGTGGTTGGCCCAACCGTGCGGTCCAGCCTGACCGACTATCTGTCGTTGCCGGTGATCCCAACGGCGCTGGGGTTCGACCCCCGACTCCAACTGTTGCATGAAGAGGATGCCGTTGATGCCCTGTCCGCCGCCATGACCGGTGACAGTCGCGGTATCTACAACATCGCCGCTCCGGGCATCGTGTACCTGTCGCAGGCGATCAGATTGCTGGGCCGCCCGCAGTTACCTTTACTGCTTCCCGCTGCCGGACCTACGGCGCGTCTCCTCCAGCGCTTCAACCTCGTCGATTTTCCGGTTGACCAGATCAGGTTGATCCTGTTCGGCCGGGTGGTCGATATACGCCGCGCTCAGGAGGCTTTCGGCTTTGCTCCCCGGTTCACCTCTCAGGAGGCACTGCTGGACTTCAAGCATCACAGGGATTCCGAACCCCATGGCGACCCCGCCGTGAGGCCGCGCTGGGAGCGAGACCTCATCGATGCTCTTGGTTCCAAGAGCGGCAGCGACGTGGAGACCGTCTGATGGGCGACGCGGAAGTCATCCAGATCGACACTCGCGCGCGGGCGGCGTCGTCCTCGACCGCCGCTCGTAAACAGGCGGGGCGGGCCCGGTGCCGAGCCACCACCTCGACGGGGCGCCCATGCAGGAACAACGCGGTTGACGGCAACGACTACTGCAGGGTCCACGGCGGCGAGACCTCCTCAGCGGAGGTCGTGCCCGCACCTTCGCCACCCGCCGGGGCCTCGAATCCGATCGAAGGCTTCATCGACTGGCTGGGCGACTTCGCGCGACGGCGCTTGAGCGGCCAGTACCCGATCGACGACTTCGGGTACGACCCGGAGCTGGCGCGTGAGGTACTCGTGCCGTTGATGCAACCTCTTTACGAGCACTATTTCCGGGTTAGAACCTTGTGGGTGAATCGGATCCCCGCCGACGGGCCGGCGCTGCTCGTGGGCAACCACTCCGGCACCGTCGCTCTGGACGCCGTGATGATGCAGCACGCGGTGGCGACAGAGCACCCCGAAAGACGCACGGTGCGAAACATCGGGGCCAACCTCGTCTTCGGTTTGCCGATACTTGGGCCACTCGCCCGGAAGGCGGGGAACGCGGTCGCTTGTGATGAGGACGCCTACGAGTTGTTGCGGCGCGGCGAGCTGGTGGGGGTCTTCCCCGAGGGGTTCAAGGGGGTTGGCAAGGGGTGGAGCGAGCGCTACCGACTGCAGCGGTTCGGCCGCGGGGGGTTCATCGAGGTTGCACTGCGGGCGCGGGTTCCGATAATCCCTGTCGCCATCGTCGGCGCTGAGGAGTCCTACCCGATGATCGCCAACTCCGGCTTTCTAGCGAAGGCGCTGGGTCTCCCGTACTTCCCCATCACACCCACATGGCCGTTGCTGGGACCTCTGGGGGCGATCCCGCTTCCCGCCCGCTGGATCATCGAGTTCGGAGAGCCCATCCCGATGGACGACTACCCGGAGGATGCAGCGGACGACAAGATGCTGGTGTTCGAGCTAGCCGACACCATCAGAGACACCGTGCAGCAGATGCTGTTGAAGAATCTGAAGGTTCGAGGCGGAACCTTCTTCTAACTGTGGGCTAGAAACCGACGCCGGGGATCTGAGCCAGCCGGAGGATCCCCAGCAAGCCGGCGATCATTATCGCAAGCAACAACAGCGCCAGGGCGTACACCGTGTTCCGTCTCATGGTGCGAGGATAAGCGAGCGCTTGATCCGCTAGGTGCGGTCGAAATCGCGGCATAACTCGTTGATGTGTCGCTCGAGCTGGTTGAGTCCTTCGACCTTGCCGACCACCAAAGCGACCCCAGCTTCGCGCGCCTGGTTCTCGACGTTCGCGTCGAGGTACGCCGTGTACAGGATGATGGCCTGCGTCGGGCGATCCTCTTTGATCGCCTTTGCTGCGGAAAGCCCGTCGAGGTCCGGCATGACGTAATCCATCACGACGACATTGGGATCGCTGCTCTGCGCGAGGTCGATGGCCTCTTCGCCGGAGGCGGCCTGCCCCACGACGTCGAACCCATCGAGTTCGAGCATCTGCACCAACATGTCGCGGACGTGCTCGGTGTCGTCTACCACCAGCACCTTCAAGTTCACCGCTTCACCCTTCTTCAAAGGTTCGGTCATGGGCGGGGGAGCCCCTTGTTCATCCGTACGTCTCGAGCCAACCTCTGTTCCACGTACTCCCGGCTGCGCCGGAGCATCTCCACGAGATCCTGCTGTCGCTCGAGGTACCGTCTGACCGAGAGCTCGAGCGACACCTCTCCTAGGTATCCGGTTCGACGTAGTTCGGCCAGAAACCTTTCTAGGGGGAGGATTCCTTGTTCCAGTTCCAGGTGGCCGTCGCGACCGTCCCCGGCGTTGTTCGAGAGATGGACGTGCACGAGACCCTCGGCCAGCACCTCATAGGCATCGAGGATGTCGTGCCGCCCAACCGTGAGGTGGCTCGTATCGAGCACGGTCCAGCGCGATGCTGCTGCCAGCTCCGGTGGCTCGAGGAATCTGTGAGCTCGGAGCCGTCGCCCGGCTACCCACCTCGGGTACATCGTTTCCACGGCGACCTTCACTCCGGTCTCCTCGAAGAAAGGCTCCTGTTGCTCCGCGAGCCAGCGGGTGAACTCTCGTTCCCATAGGTAGGGCGGATGAACGATGTAGATCTCCGCCCCCAGGGCGGCACACATCTCCGCTCCCCTTCTGATCTTCTCGATCGGATCGAGTCCCCATACGCTCTTCGTTACGACGAGGAAGGGCCCGTGCACCGCCTTGATCGAGAGCCCACGTTCTTCCGCCAACCGCAACGGGAGGACGGGATCGTGTGTCTTGGGATCGCGCGTCACCATGAGCTCGATGTCGCTGAAGCCGGCCCCGGCGAGCGCATCGAACGCGTCCTCGAGCTCGAACGGCCAGAACGGACCAGTCGATGCGAGAACCGTGGGGGGATCGCAAGGCGCCATAGGGGAATGGTGCCACCCTTTTTTATGCCCGCGCGCGGCGGGCTGCTGACCACAGCCAGACCCCTCGGGCTTGCGGGACCTGCGACGATACTGCGCAAAAAAAACGCCTCCGGGATCCGGAGGCGTTTGCGAAGTGTCGAGCCGGGTGCGGCTGGGGCGGGCTGGGAGGCTCGAGTACGACCCACTACGGGCCGCACTGGTAGTCGCCCCGGTCCCGACGCTTCGCGTTCAGCATCGGGATTTAGGCGCCGCTGCTTGAGGGAATTCCTGGAGAGGGCGGAACTTCCGCAAGCGGCTGCTTGCAATAGTTTGCAGAGAACGGTCACTCGGGGGAGAATACGGACATGAACGTGCCCACACTGCTGAGGCGGTCCGCCGAGCGCATGCCGGACAAGGCGGCCCTGCTCGTGGCCTTGGATCCGGGCTCTCCATGTAGCTTCGGGCGACTGGACGCCGAGTCCGACCGCGTCGCGCGCTGGCTGCTGGCTCAAGGAGTGACCGCCGGAGACAGGGTGGCGATCGCCATGCACAACTGCATCTACTTCGCCTTCGCCTACTTCGGCATCTTACGGGCCGGCGCAGTGGCCGTGCCCCTGAACGTGATGCTGACCGAAAGTGAGGTCGAAACGTTGCTAGCGGACTGTGGCTCCGTTGCCTTGCTAGTAGCGGGCCCGTTCGGCGAGGTCGCTGCAACCGCGGCCCGACGCTATGGCATCGATGCGATCGGGGACGCGTCCGCATGGGACGAGTTGGGCCCCCCCGACGGGCGCGCCGTGGATCCAACGGTCGGTGAGGACGACCTCGCGGTGCTCGCGTATACCTCCGGGACGACGGGACAGCCCAAGGGCGCGATGTTGACGCACGGGAACCTCCTGGCGAACCTCGAGCAGCAGATGGCCATACCCGCGGCCCACGTGACACAGGACGACGTGTTGCTGCTGGCGCTCCCGCTGTTCCATATCTACGGGTTGAACGTGACGCTTGGTCTCCTCGTCATGAACGGCGCCACGGGCGTGATCCTCGAGCGCTTCGATCCCCTTGCGACCTTGCAACTGATCCAGAACGTCAAAGTGAGCGTTCTGTTCGGCGCGCCGCCCATGTACGTCGCCTGGTCGAGCGCAGCCGTCGGCGATGGGTACGACCTCAGCAGCATCAGGCTGGCGGTCTCCGGTGCCGCGCCGCTTCCGCCGGAGATCCTGCTCGGGTTCAAGGACCGTTTCGGGATCGACATCTACGAGGGCTACGGGTTGACCGAGACGGCTCCGACCATCACCTCGAACCGCATGGCGGAGGAACCGCGGCCGGGTTCGGTTGGTAAGCCGTTGCCGCAAGTGGAGCTGGAACTCATCGGAGAAGACGGGCGTACGGTCGAGCTGGGCGATCCGGGCGAGGTCGTCGTTCGGGGGCCGAACGTCTTCCAGGGCTACTGGAACCAGCCGGACGAAACGAACAAGGTACTGGTGGACGGCTGGTTCCATACGGGAGATGTCGCCGTCAAGGACGAGGATGGCTACATCTATCTGGTCGATCGCAAGCGCGACCTCATCATCGTGTCCGGATTCAACGTCTTTCCCTCGGAGGTCGAACAGGCTCTGATCCAGCACGATCGGGTGCAGGAGGCAGCCGTGATCGGGATCCCCCATGACTACTCCGGCGAGGCCGTGAAGGCATACGTCGTGCTCGAGCCCGGAGCGCACATCGATGCCACCGACCTGCTGGCCGACCTGCGCGGCCGGCTTGCGCGTTTCAAGTGCCCGGAGACGATCGAGTTCGTCGAGCGATTGCCGCACCTACTCAGCGGGAAGGTCCTGAGGCGCGCCCTGCGCACCTGATCCGTTCCAGTGCATCCGGCCGAAGTATCCGGAAGCGTCGGCCCTGGTAATCGAGTAGCCCGGCCGCTTTGAAACTACGCAGCGTCTTGCATGCACTCTCCCGGCACATCCCCGCCAGGCGCCCCAGATCTTCTTGCGCTATCGGCATCTCGACCTCGACGGACCCTTCGTTGATGTAGCCGAGTAGATCCGCGAGATCCAGCAACCGGCCCGCCAGTCGAGCGGGCACCTCGCTTGCGGTGCGCTCGAGCGCGGTGTCGGCCATCCAGCGGGCGCGTTGCGCCATCATCCGAGCGAGCTCGATGGCCGCAGGAGCGTTGCGGGCCAGGACGTCGACGAGGAGCGCGTAGTCGATGCCCAGCACGGATGCACGTGTTGCCGCCACCGCATCGAGTGGTTGCGGAAGTCCATCGATCGCGGCGATGTCGCCGACGAGCTCGCCCGCGACGGCGAGCCCGAGGATGGCTTCGTCCCCTTCGCCGTTCCGCGCCGACAGCTTCATGACGCCACCGCGAACGAAATGCACGCGGCCGCTGCGTTCACCGGCGAAGTGGAGAGCCTCACCCGGAGACAGATCCCGGGGTACGCCGCGGTCCAGCAGCCGGCGTCTCTCCTCTTCGGGCAGAACCTCGATGAGCGGGGACTGAACCTCGGTCATGGCACCTCCATGCTCTAAGCGCCACGGGGGCGCTCCGTCCGGGCATGAGGCGCGGAAAGGGGACGGTCGCGCGACCGTCCCCTCCTCGGGGTCAAACCTACATGCCCGCGGGACGCGCGTCTAGAGGGCTAGCCGGGCACCCACGCGACAATGACTAGGTGGACGCAACTGCGGGGAGCCCGCCGACCTCGAATACGAAACGCCTCACCCGGCTGGCCTGGTTCCTGGTGCCCGGCCTCGCTTTCGTGGGGCTCCTTGCTTTCGGCCTGATGAACACCACGGATGGCCCCCCGGCCCCGGGTGACCCCGCCCCCGCGTTCAGCGCCCCACTCCTCGGGGATGCGGGTTCGCTCTCCCTCGAGGAGCTCGAGGGCCGCCCGGTGGTCCTGAACTTCTGGGCCTCCTGGTGCGGGCCCTGTCGGGACGAGGCTCCGATGCTGGCCCGCGCCCACGAGGACCTCGGCGACGACATCGCATTCGTCGGGGTCGACATCAGGGATGGCCGGACGGACGCACTCGAGTTCCAGAAGCGCTACGGCATTGCATACCCGAGCGTGCGCGACGAATCTCACGAGATATTCGACGACTACGGCTTGACCGGACAGCCGGAGACGTTCTTCATCGACTCCGAGGGCGTCATCGTGGATCACGTGCCGGGAGCCCTCACCGAAGATCTCTTGCTGCGCGAGCTCGACGTGTTGCTGAGCAGGGACTGAGCACGTGGCGGATCCGACCGTCCCGATCGCATTCGCAGCGGGGCTCGTTTCGTTCCTGAGTCCGTGCGTGCTTCCGCTCGTTCCGGGCTATCTCTCGTACATGTCGGGCTATCGCGCGAGCGAGGAGGACCGCAGCGCACTGCGAACGGGTCTCGTCGCGTGCACGTTCGTTCTCGGCTTCACCCTGGTGTTCGTCGCCCTCGGTGCCAGCGCCACCTACCTCGGTTCCTTCCTTCGCGACCAGCGAGACGTCCTGACGAAGGTCAGTGGCGTGTTGATCATCGTGATGGGTCTCATATTCATGGGCGTCATCAGGGTGCCCTGGCTCTACCGCGAGGCGCGTTTCCATCCGTCGCCCAAGGCGGGCGCCTGGGGGAGCGTCGTCCTGGGGGCCGCGTTCGCGTTCGGCTGGAGCCCGTGCATCGGCGCCACGATGGGCGCGGTCCTGACGATGGCGGCGGGCCGAGGCACGAGCGGTGGACCGGCGGAGGGCGCGTTCCTTCTCGCCGTCTACTCGCTCGGTTTGGGGATCCCGTTCATCCTCGCGGGGTTGGGAGTGTCGCGGCTCACCGGGGCGCTCAAGTGGCTGCGTAAGCACACGCGCGCGGTGAACCTGGTGAGCGGGATCCTTCTCGTGGTGGTCGGCGTCCTGTTCCTGACCGACCAGATCTTCCAGATCTCCATCTGGATGCAGCGCGGGTTCACCTCCGCCAACCTGGATTTCTGGAACTTCTAGACCCGCTGAGGTTCGGCGGGCCGGGTACCTCCTCGGCTGAGTAAACCGCCGATGGCGATCCCCAGCGTCGCCAGGACCACGACCATCATGCTGGCGCGTAGACCAACCCGATCGGCCAGCCATCCCATGATCGGCGGCCCCACCACGAAGCCCGTGTACCCGACGGTCGTCATGGCGGCGATGATCGTGCCCGCGTTCTCTCCCCAGCTCCCTGCGAGCCCGAAGGCGGCGGGCGCCGCCGACGCCATGCAGAATCCGAGCACGAGGAACGCCAGGCTGGCGACGGTCGGGCGGGTTGTGATGACGGCGACCGCGCTCGCCGCCAGCGAACCGAAGCCGGCGAACAGGATCGTGCGGCGGTACCCGAGACCGAAGAGCAGGTGCGCAGCGAAGCCTCGTCCGACGGCCATCGCGATGCTGAAGAGAGCGAACCCGCCGGCCCCCGCGAGTGCGGTCGCATCCATCGTCCGCCTCAGGTAGATGACCGACCACACATCCATCGACCCCTCGATGAAGAACGAGAACAGCACGATCATGGCTGGGATCAGCAGCAAGGGAGCGCGAACGAAGATCCCCAGCGAGGTGCGACTCGATCCCTCGACGGTTCCGGCGTCGCCCGCAGGACGGCGCACCGCCTGAGCAAGACAGGCTGCGATCGATTGGAGGATCGCCGTGGCGATGAGTACGTCGATGGCACCGGCACCGGCTCGTAGGGCGAGAGCGGAGATCACCGCGCCGAGCGCGGCACCGACGCTGTAGGTCGCGTGCAACCACTGGAGCACCGGCCGTTCGATCTCGGTTTCGATCTTTTGGCCCGCCGTGTTCACGAACACATCGATGAGCCCTGTGCCGACTCCGGCCCCCGCGAACGCCAGAGCGAGCCAGGCATTGGGCACCCATGCGATGAGGAGGGCCCCCAGCGCGTGGAACCCCAGGCCGATGGCGATCACCGAACCGTGGCTGATCGTCCGGAAGCGTGGGGCTATGAAGGTCATGACCGCGATGGACGTGGCGCTCAATGCGGCGAAGTGCAGGCTGGCCTGCCCGGGAGTCAGAGAACGCTGAGTCAGGAAGTCGCTGAAGATGACGGCCCAGGCCCCCCAGAACCCGCCGAAGATCAGATAGGACGCGGCCAGCGACCCTAAGAGTCCCTTTGTGCTTTTCGTCTGAGGAACGACATCAACGGAGGACAACGAAGACCTTTCGCAACGGCGGGATGCTGCGTATTCTCTCGCACGACTCCTCGTCGGGCGCGCAGGCGGCTCGGCCCGCTCGGCGGGATCTCAGTTGTCCGAGGCGTGCGAGCACCGGTGGGAGCCCATGAACTATCCAATGTCGGATCAAGACCGCACTATCCAGGAGAAGGCGCGCGCCTTCGTCGATGCCGAGCTGATCCCCCACGAGGTCGAGGCGGAGATGAACGAAGGCGTCATCCCCGCCGAGCGACGCGACGCGCAGAAGGCGCGGGTCGCCGAACTGGGACTCAACGCGATGACCATGCCCGAAGACCTCGGGGGACCCGGGCTCAGCATGTTTCAGCAGGTTCTCGTGTCCGAGCAGAGTGGCCGGGTGACGAACGCGCTGGGGTGGGTGTTCGACGCGCCCGCCGGCTGGCTGCCTAAGGTGGCGACGGAGCAACAGCTCCGGGAGTGGGTCGAGCCCACGATCCGGGGCGAGCGCCACGAGTGCTACGCCATAACGGAGGAGGACGCCGGGTCCGATGTCGACGCGATATCGGCGACGGCGGCGCGCGACGACGACGGCTATGTCCTGAACGGTGTGAAATGGCACGTGACCTCTGCGAACCATGCCGACTATGCCTTCTTCCAGGGCAAGCTGACCGAGGGCGAGCATGCCGGCTCGCACGCGATGTTCATCGTCGATCTCGACTCCGCCGGGATCCGAACGGTGCGCACCCCGGCGTACAGCCATACCTACGCGGCTCACCATCCGATCCTCGCCTTCGAGGATGTGCGCGTTCCCGAGGCGAATCTCGTGGGGCATGAGGGGGCCGGGCTCGACTTCGCCTACGAGTGGTTCCGCTACGAGCGACTGATGATCGCCGCGCGCTGCTGCGGCGCCGCCGAGCGGCTTATCGAGGAAGCATCTTCGTTCGCCCGGGAACGACGCGCCTACGGCCATGCTCTATCCGAGTACCAGGCGATCCAGTTCATGCTCGCAGATTCGCTGACCGAACTGTGGGCGGCACGACTGATGACCTATCGTCTCGCTCAGGCGATCGACGAAGGCCTCGACGTGAAGACACAGCATGCCCAGTGTTCTATGGCGAAGCTCTACGCCTCGGAGATGGCGAACAGGGTGGCCGACCGCGCGGTGCAGATATTCGGGGGCCGAGGCTACATGCGTGAGAACGTGGCGGAACGCTTCTATCGCGAGCTCCGCGTCGACCGCATATGGGAGGGAACTTCGGAGATCCAGCGCATAATCATCTCGGATCAGCTGTTCAAACGAGGCGCCCGAGGACTGGTGGGCTGAGGGGTGGTTGCTGTGAGTTCAGAGGCGGCTAGATCCGAGCCGAGCGATGGCCGGCTCGACGCGCTGATAGAAGAGCAGGAAGCGATCTTCCTCAAGCGCCAGCCCGAGTCAGCCCGGCTACTCGAGCGCGCGCGAGAGTCGCTCGCTGGGGGCGTGACCTCATCGTGGCAGATCGCGCGCCCGCAGGCGGTGTGGATCAGCCATGGGGCGGGTTCCAAGGTCTTCGACGCGGATGGGAACGAGTACGTCGACCTGCATGGCGGCTATGGCGTGATGGCTGTGGGTCACTCGCACCCCCGCATCGTGCAGGCGGTGTCGAGGCGGATCTCTCGAGGCTCGCACTTCGCTCAACCCACCCAGGACTCCATCGCCGTAGCAGAGGAGCTTGCCAGGCGGTTCGGTCTTCCACTGTGGCGTTTCTCCAACTCGGGAACGGAAGCCACCATGGATGCGGTGCATCTCATGCGGGCCGCCACGAAGCGCGACAAGATCGTCAAGATCGAAGGCACCTACCACGGCCATCACGATTCGGTGATGGTGTCGGTCGCGAACGATGCATCCGAGATCGGCAACGACTCCGACTATCCGTTAAGCGCGCCCTCCGGAACAGGGATCCCAAGCGCTATGACGAATCTCGTCGTCGTGATCGAGTACAACGACATCGAGAGTCTAAGCCGCGCCTTCGCACGACATACAGGCGAGATCGCCGGCGTGATCATGGAGCCGATCATGATGAACTCGGGCATCATCCCGCCGCGCGACGGTTATCTCGAGCAAGTGAAGTCGGTGGTTCACGAGAACGGAGCTCTGCTCACCTTCGACGAGGTCAAGACGGGTCTAACCGTGTCCCCGGGCGGCGCGACCTCCTATCTCGGCGTGTCCCCGGATATCATCTGCCTGGCGAAGGCCCTGGGCGGCGGACTTCCCTGCGGCGCTCTCGGGGGTACGGCGGAGGTCATGAACCTGATCGTCGAAGGCGAGTACGAACAGGTGGGGACCTTCAACGGGAACCCCCTCACCATGGCGGCCGCGCTGGCGACGTTGACGGAGGTGCTGACGGACGACGCGTACGAAACCGTCTCGTCCCTCAGGACGCAGATGGTTCAAGGCTGCGAGGAGGCCATACGCGAGTTCGACCTCGCTGCACACGTCGTGGCCATCGGGGCGAAGGGTTGCATCACCTTTTCTCCCGCCCCCGTGCACAACTATCGCGAGTTCCTCCAGATCGACGACAGTTACAGCCACTGTCACTGGCTCTTCCAACACAACGGCGGGGTCTTTCTGCCGCCCTGGGGCAAGGCCGAGCAGTGGCTGCTGTCCCCACAACATTCTGCGGACGATGCCCAACGATTCATCGACAACTTCCGGACCTTCGCTGGAGCCTTGCGCGGGTGAGCGATCCGGGGGGAGAGGTCCGGCTCGTCGATCTGGTCAAGAAGTTCGACGATGTCGTGGCCGTCGACGGCATCAATGTGGAGATTCCAGGAGGCGAGTTCTTCTCGCTCCTGGGGCCTTCGGGTTGCGGAAAGACAACGACCCTCCGTTTGATCGCGGGCTTCGAGCGACCGACGAGCGGCCACGTGGTGCTCGACGGCAAGGATGTCGCCTACACGGCGGCCCACAAACGCAACGTCAACACCGTGTTTCAGAGTTACGCCCTGTTCCCGCACCTCGACGTCACCGAGAACGTGGCCTTCGGATTGCGCTTCAAGGACGTATCGAAGGCGGAGCGCAGGAAGATGGTCGGCGACGCGCTGGCGTTGGTACAACTCGAGGGACTCGAGAAGCGCAAACCAGGACACCTTTCCGGGGGCCAGCAACAGCGGGTGGCGCTGGCGCGGGCACTCATCCTCAACCCCTCCGTGTTGTTGCTGGACGAACCGCTGGGGGCGCTAGACGCGAAGCTTCGGAAGGCGTTGCAGATCGAGCTGAAGGCGTTGCAGGAACAGGTCGGGATCACGTTCATCTACGTGACGCACGACCAGGAGGAAGCGCTCACGATGTCGGATCGGATCGCCGTGATGTCGGCAGGACACGTCCAGCAGGTAGGCCCCCCCAAGACCGTTTACGAGGAACCGGCAACCGCCTACGTGGCCGACTTCCTGGGAGTTTCAAACCTCATGAACGCGCGCGCCCACGGGCCCTCTAACGGGGCGTGCCGGGTGACCATGGGTGACTTTGAGTTCGCCGCGGCCAAAGGAGCCATCGAGACGTCGGGGCACGTCAAGGTGACGATCCGTCCCGAACGCGTGCGCGTGGACGACCATGGAACCGCGGGCGAGAACCGCATCCCGGGGATGATCGAGCGCACCGTGTACCTGGGCTCCGCCACCCAGCTCATCGTGAACCTCGCCCATGGAGAGACGCTGCAGGCGCTCGTCCAGAACCAGGGTGACGCGCTGCCCTTCCAGCAGGGCTCGCCGGTCAGCGTGGGCTTACCGGCAGAAGCCCTGCGCGTACTAACAATCTCCGAACCGGTCGCGTCAGGTGTCGCTCCTGCGAAGAGCGCGGCGGATCGGTCCCATGAAGCGGGTGATGAGCTCCGCTTCTCGCCCCCACCGGCCTGACCGTCGCCTAGATCTTGAGGCGGGCGAAGTCCCGTACGGCTTCGCCGCCGTCCTTTTGACCGCTGCTCGAGAAGCGCTTGTGAACCAGGATGGCCGCCGCGATCGCAAGTAGCGAGAAGACGAGCATGACGGACGCGAGCGCGTTCAGGGCCGGATTGGGAGCCGCACGGGCGTTGCTGTAGATGCGGACCGGCACCGTCTCTGACCCCTGGCCTCCGGAGAGGAACGCGCTGATCACGAAGTCGTCGATCGAGATGGCGAACACGATCATGAGAGCCGCGAAGATCGCCGGCGCGAGCAGCGGCAACAACACCAGGCGGATCGCTTGGGTGGGGGAGGCGCCCAGATCCATCGCGGCTTCCTCGTATTCCTTCCCGATAGCGAACAGGCGCCCTCGCACGACGATCACGACATAAGAGATCGAGAAGGTGATGTGTCCGATGAGCTGGGCTTCGGTTCCCAGCTGGATGAACGTAAGCAGGAACACGAACACGAGGAACAGCGCGGTGCCCATGACGATCTCGGGCGTGACCAGGGGGAAAAGCATCAATAGGTTTGAGGCCCCCGAGCCTCTGCCGCGCCACCGAGCCAAGCCGAGCGCGAGACCGACGCCGATCGGCGTGGCGATGAGCATCGTCAGTACCGCCAGTTTCAGGCTCTGCGTCATGGCCGAGCGAAGCGCGGGGTCGTTGAGCACGGACAGGTCCGGGTCGCTCGTGTACCAGCGAAGCGAGAACCCCTGCCAGGTACTTCTCGACCGTCCGGCGTTGAACGAGAACTGCACGGCGATCAGGACGGGTACTAAGGACCATGCGATATAGAGCCAGGTGAAGGTCGAGAGGAAGCGCGGTTTACCCCACGGATTAGAGAGTCGGCCTCGCAGGCGCGTCGCAAGTGAAGGCGAACTCCGTTCGGGCGCTCTTTGCGCTGCGGTTGAGTCGCTCACGTCATGCCCTCGCTTCACGCGCGGCTTTCGCCACCGTGACCAGGTAATAGACCATCAGCAGGCTCACGAGGACCGACAAGATGATGACGATCGCCGCGCCTTGATTCCCGCCGGTCCCCGAATGGATGAAGAAGTTGACCTGGTTTCCGATCATCGACGTTCGAGGGACACCCGACAACAGGTCCGGCGTGTAGTAATCACCGAACATCGGAAGCAGGATGATCACCAGGCCGGCCAGGATGCCTTGCTTGCTGAGCGGCATGGTCACGTGCCAGAAGGTGCGCATCGGGCTCGCACCCAGATCCCGTGCCGCTTCCAGAACCCGGTTATCGATGCGGTCCAGAGCCGCGAACAGCGGCAGGATCAAGAACGGGATGTACCCGTAGACGAGCCCCAGGATGACGGTCGAGGGTTCACCCGAGAGCCAGGCTCGAGGTGCATCGAGCACGTTGAAGAACATCAGGATCTGATTCACGTAACCGTCGTCCTGCAGCAGGTTGACCCACGCGAGCATGCGCATTAGGTAACTGATCCAGAACGGAGCGATCAGAAGTACCAGCAGCAGGGTCTTGAACCGGCCCCCATGACGCGCGATGTAATAGGCGACGGGATACCCCACCAGCAGGGCGATGATGCCAGCGGCCGCGACGTAGACGACGGTGCGGAACAGAATGCCCTGAAGCTCTGGGCTTTGGAGCACCTCGCCGAAGGAATCCGGGTTCCACTTGATCGGATTCCACTCTGGTGTGGCGGTACTAAAGATGGGATCGAGCTTGCCCATCGCCACCGAAAGGATTGCGTAGAAGGGCACCACGAAGAACAACAGGAGCCATCCCACGCCGGGCAGCGCGAACGAGGGCCAGAACCATCGGGGCAACCCGACGGCTCCCCCTCGGAAAAGCTTCGTTTCCCCTTTTTGCGTCACCTCGCTAGGTCCTGATAACTGTTAGACGCCGGACTTGAAATCCGACCAGGCCTTCTGCCACGTTTGATCGACTTCGGGAGCCAGGGTCGTCTGGACGATGCCGGTGTCGAAGTTCTCCTTCTCGACGATCGCGGACTTCAAGTTGGGAACCACGTAACCATCCTTGACGAGCTGGTCCGGGTCGAGCGAGTTCAGCGGCGGCTGGTATCCGACCCAGCTGAAGTTCTCGACCGCGTGCTTGTTGTCGAGCATGAAGTTCAGAAAATGGTGCGCGAGGACAGGGCTCTTGGCGGACTTCGGGATGGCCATCATGTCGCTCCCGATCGTGCCGTCGGAGGGCCACCAGAATTGCAGGAGCCCTTTTGGATCCCCGTAGTCCGCCTTCGGGAAGTAGAAGGGGGCGGCCACGATGTCACCCGACCACGCCTGATGGATCGCGAACCGTCCTTCCGGGATGCCGGAATAGGTGCCGTCGATAGTCGTGCGTACGTTGACGGCTTCGGCCATCTCGACCAGCTGATCCCGCGCCATGTCGATCTGTTCTGGATCATCCGTATTGACGTCCTCGACCCCGTTGCGCAGCAGCACCATAGTCATTGCCTCACGGTAGTCGTCGTAGATCCCGACCTTGCCGGCGTTCGCGGGGTCCCAGAAGATGTCGTAGGGGTTATCCATAGCGGGGATGTCCTGATCGACCATGTCGCTTCGCCACGCGATACCGGTCGTGTAGATCGTGTACGGGACGGTGTAGCGCGAACCCTGATCGTAGAAAGGATTCGCCAGCTCCGGCCAGATGTTCGCCTCGAGATTCGGGAGGTAATCGTGGTTAAGGGGTTGGAGCAGACCAGCCGCGACCAGCTTGGGGGTTGGGTCCACCGTTGGAAAGAAGATGTCGAAGTCGACCTGCCCGGTGCGGATCTTCGCGACCGCCTCGCTCATGTTGTAGAAGGTCGTGATCTCGAAGTCGACGTCGAACTCTGCGGCGAAGTCCTTCACCACCTTGGGCCAGACGTAATCGGCCCAGTTGTAGATCTTCAGCGGGCCGGACTCGGGCTCCAGGCCCGACTCGATCGCTGGGTTGTCGTCGGAGAAGGGCAGCGTCGAGGGATTCTCACGGCTGGCGACCTCGATCCCGGAGGCACTGCTGCCGTTATCACCGCCGCCACACGCCGCGAGCAGCGCGGCCATCCCGGACAAACCGGCTGTTGTCGCTGCCGACCGGCGTATGAAGTCCCTGCGGTTGATGGGCGACCGGAATAGTGGATACTCGCGCGGGTGGTGCATCGTTGCTCCCTTCCCCCTGTTTCATCCCGTAGATCGGATGGTCATGCTAGGTATGCTGCACTACTGACGCAACTAACGCAGATTTATCCGACACGCAGGGGGCGTCAATGGCGACAAAGCTTGATGCGATCGTGGTTGGTGGTGGACACAATGGACTAGTAGCCGCGGCTTACTTAGCCAGAGCGGGGAAAAAGCCCCTCGTGTTGGAGGCCCGGCACAAGACCGGTGGTGCCACTGCCACGGACTCGCCCTGGGACGACGAATTCAAGGTCACGACACTGTCGTATGTCATGAGTCTCATGCCTCCGACCATCATCAACGACCTCGAGCTGGAGCGCCACGGGTACCGCGTCTTCCCCATGGATGCCTATTACCTAGCGTTCCCAGATGGCCGGTCGCTGAAGATCTTCGGCACCGACGACAAACACGATTACGAGCAGATCGCCCAGTTCTCGAAGAAGGACGCTGATGCTTTTCCAAAATGGGAGGCGTGGCTCGAGGGCCTGGCGGAGATCCTTGGCCCGCTCCTCATGCGTATCCCTCCCAAGGTCGGATCGCGACGACCCGGCGATCTCGTCGATCAGCTGAGGCTCGCATGGCAGGTGCGCGGGCTCGACGTGCGGAAGACGGGCGACGTCACGCGACTCATGACGATGAGCATCACCGACCTGCTCGACGATTGGTTCGAGTCGCCGCAGGTGAAGGCCGCGCACGCGATCAATGGGATCATCGGCACATGGGCGGGTCCCGACGAGCCCGGCACCGCCTACGTCATGGCCCACCATTCGATCGGAGACGTCGGAGACGGGCGGCTCGGGAGCTGGGGCTTCCCCGAGGGTGGGATGGGCGCGGTGGCGGACGCGATCAGGTCGTCGGCTGAATCGAGTGGAGCATCCGTTCGCACGAACGCGCCGGTCGAACGGATACTCGTAAGGAACGGACGGGCCGTAGGCGTGGTCCTAGAGGGCGGCGAGGAGTTGTACTCGGACCTGGTTCTCGCGAACACGCATCCCAAACTCACCTTCCTCCAGATGTTGCAGCCTCATGAGCTGCCCGACGATTTCCGCAAGGACATCGAACGGTGGAAGACTCGTAGCGGCACGGTCAAGATCAACCTCGCCCTGGCCGAGCTCCCGGATTTCATCGCCGATCCGGGAGTCGATCCAGCGATCCACGGCGGCGCGATCGAGCTCGCGCATTCGGTCGAGTACCTCGAGCAGGCCTTTCAGGACGCCAAGAGTGGGCGCCCAGCAGAGCGACCCTTCTCCGATGGATGCATCCCCTCCTTCTTCGACCGCTCCCTGTGTCCCGAGGGAACGCACGTGATGTCTCTGTTCACTCAGTGGGTCCCTCATGAGTGGGCGTCGGAGCCTCACCGCGACGACCTCGAGCTCTATGCGGATCGAGTCATCGAGGGCTACACGGAGCTGGCACCCAACTTCAAGGGATCGATCATCAACCGGCAAGTCATCGGCCCCTACGAGATGGAGCACGAATACGGGCTCGTCGGCGGCAACATCTTTCACGGCGAGTTGTCCGCCGAGCAACTGTTCCACATGCGCCCGTCGCCGGGGTTCGCCGACTACAGGACTCCGGTACGCGGCCTCTATCAGTGCAGCTCGGCGACGCACGCGGGCGGCGGCGTCTGCGGTATACCCGGGTATCAGGCCGCCCGCCTCGCCTTGAGAGATGAGAAGAGGGCGAGGTTCAGCCGCCGCAAGTGATCCCGTCACAGCCATCCCCGGCTGGAAGCGCCGGGGATGTGGTCCCCATGCTTGAGGCGCGGTCCGTGGCCGTGGTTGGAGCCAGCGCGCGCCCCGATTCGTTCGGCGAGCAGATGATCCACGAGCTGGTGCGAGGTGGCTACGACGGGAGCATCTTCCCCGTTAATCCCCGCTACGAAGACGTCGGGGGCCTGACCTGTGTGCCGTCGCTGAAGGAGGTTCCGGCCGGAGTCGAACTGGCGATCTTGGGCGTGCCCAACCCGAAGCTGGAAGAGCAGTTGTCACTGGTCGGATCCCTGGGCATCCCCGCCGCCGTGATCTTCGCGAGCTGCTACGAGGAAACCCCACCGGGAGAGACTCCCCTGGCCCAGCGACTGACCGACATCGCGTGGAACGCAGGCATGTCTGTGTGCGGGGGCAACTGCATGGGCTTCTTGAACCTCGAACGAGGGTTGCGAGCGTGCGGATACGCCATGCCTGGTGACATGGGGCCCGGACACATCACGTTCATCAGTCATTCGGGTTCGGCCTTCGCGGCGTTCGCTTACAACGACCGGAGGTTGCGGTTCAACCTGCTCGTATCTTCTGGTCAGGAGTTCGTGACGACCGCCGCTGACTACCTCTCATACGCGTTGCGTCTCGAGTCGACGCGCGTCGTGGGGATGTTCCTGGAAAGCGTGCGCGATCCAGCACCCTTCAGAGCCGCTCTCGCCGACGCTGCGGAACGGAGCATCCCGGTTGTTGTGCTGAAGGTCGGGCGGGATCCCACCGCGCGCGCTCTCGTTGCAGCTCATTCCGGCGCGCTCGCAGGCGATGACGCTGCCTACGAAGCACTGTTCGAAGCGTACGGAGTCATGCGAGTCTCCTCTCTGGGCGAGATGGCCGACGTGATGGAGCTGTGCGCTCCCGGTCGACGCGCCGCCGCCGGAGGGTTGGCTTCGATCCATGACTCCGGAGGGGAGCGTGCGCACTTAGTCGATGCGGGGGCCGAGGTGGGCGTGCGGTTCGCCGACATCGCAGACGAGACCAAGGGGCGCCTCGAGGCTGTGCTCGAGGAGGGCCTCCCCGCCGTGAACCCACTCGACGCCTGGGGAACCGGCAACGACTACGAGCCCATCTATTCGGAGTGCATCGATGCGTTGATGGCCGACCCCAACACCGCGGCGACCACGTTGTGCGTCGACCTCACCACCGAGATGTATCCCGAAGGTGGCTACGTGCGCGTCGCGAAGGAAGCTTGGGCGACGTCAACCAAACCGTTCGCTGTCCTGTCGAACCTTCCGAGCGCGATCGAGCCGCGCGATGCGCTGTCTATCCGTGAGGCCGGAATCCCTATCCTCGAGGGCACCCACAGTGGATTGCGCGCTTTCCGTCACCTATTCGAGTACAGGGATCGTTTGTCCCCCCCGGGATCCACGGCGACAACGCCGGATCAGGCTCGAGCGACTCGTTGGGGCCACAGACTGCGTGCGAACGGCTCCCTGGATGAGGTCGAGACGCTGGCGCTGCTCGCCGACTACGGGGTACCGGCGGTCGAATCGATCGTGGTCTCCGATGTCGGTTCCGCGGTGACGGCGGCGAGCCGGATCGGCGGCGCGGTCGCACTGAAGACGGCGGCCGAGGGCATCGGCCACAAGTCCGATGTGGGCGGTGTCTCTCTAGGGCTGCTGGGCGAGGCCGCGGTTACTCGAGCCTACGAAGACATCTCCGGGCGCTTGGGCGAACGCGTCATCGTCTCGGCAATGGCCACCACAGGGACCGAGATGGCCCTGGGGATCGTGCATGACGATCAGTTCGGCCCCATGGTCATGGTCGCGGCCGGCGGCATCCTTATCGAGCTGCTCGGCGATCGTCGCTTCGCGCTTCCGCCCATCTCCGAGGAGCGCGCGTTGAAGATGGTGGATTCCCTGCGGTCTCGCCCGCTGCTCGAGGGGCTGAGAGGCGCACCGCACGTCGGCGTGGGGGCACTCGTGGGCGCCGTAACCGCCATGTCCCAGCTGGCGGTAGAGCTTGGTGACTACATCGACGCGCTGGACGTGAACCCGATCATCGTTGGGCTGCAGCAGGCCGTTGCCGTGGACGCCCTACTCGTTCCCCGGGCGGATCAGTTGGGCCAGCCGGTGTAGACGCCTGATCCCCGTTTCTTTAGCTCGTTGCCGATGATCACGCGCTGGATCTCGGAGGTCCCCTCCCATATCCGGTCGACTCGCAGCCCGCGCCAGAGTCTTTCGACCGGCTGCTCGCGCATGTAACCTCGCCCACCGAAAACCTGCACCGCACGGTCCACCGCGCGTCCGGCCATCTCCGAGCATTGCAGCTTCGCAGCGGCCGCCACAGCGTGCATCTGCTTGCGGTCCAGCTCGACTGCGACCTGTTGCCCGATCCGGTAGAGAAGTGACTTCGCCGCCATGATCTCGGCGGCGGTGTCGGCGAGCATGAACTCGATCCCCTGGTAATCGATGATCGCTCGGCCGAAAGCACGCCTGCCCGATGCGAAATCCAATGCGAGGTCCAGCGCACGAGCGGCAGCGCCGACGGTTCGCGCTGCGATCATCAGTCGCTCTTCGACGAACCAATCCCTGGTGAGGTCATCACCGCGCCCAACCTCGGCGAGAACGTTGTCCAGCGGGACGCGCACGTCATCGAACGCGAAGATCGGATGTTCGTATACGAACGTGTGCATGTACTTGGGAGTGCGGACTTTCGTCACCCCGGGCAGGTCCTTGTCCACGAAGAACACGGTGGCCTGCGCCGGATCTCCATCCACCAGCGCGTGGACGAGGAAGAAGTCGGCGATGTCTCCAGCCGTAACGTGCCACTTCTCGCCGTGGATCACCCATCCGTCTCCATCCCTCGTCGCGGTCGTCTCGATCATCGAGGTGTCGGAACCGGCACCTTCCTCCGTGATCGCGTAGGCGTCGCGCCGCTCGCCTCTGCATGCAGGGCGCAGGTATCGATCCTTCAGGGCCTCGCTCGCTTGGCGCATTGGGAGGGAGGGCCGCCAGACCAGGTCCCAGAGCGCGCCGGTTGCCTTGCCCATCTCCTCTTGGATGAGGATCTGCTGGAACAGACTGAGGGCACGCCCTCCGTCCTCTTGTGCATGGTTGATCGCGTCGAAACCGTGCTCGATGACGGCGGCTTTGACCGTCTTCGTTGCCTGAGGGCTCAGTCCGTCGTTCATCTCGCATTCGAGCTCGAGCGGGAACAGATACTGCTCGGTGAACTCGCGGGCGCGCCTCTGCAGCTCCGCATCGGCCTTGTCCAGAGTGATATCCATCGAGGCGTTGTTCTCCAATCCGGCAGCGTTGGGATGACGAGTTTAGACACCGGGCCGTTGCCGGGGCCAGACCGCCCGGATAGGTTGACGGCTCTTTCAGGGCGAAGAGAGGACTGTCGATGAGCGGTCGCACCTACGACGTCGTTCTGGTCGGCGGCGGGCACAACGGTCTGGCTTGCGCGTCCTACCTCGCCCGTGGGGGCCTGGACGTCATCGTCCTTGAGCAGCGTTCCATGCCGGGGGGTGCGGCGGCAACCGAGCAGCCGTGGCCCGGCTACAGCATCTCGACGGCTTCCTACGTCGTGAGCCTCATGCCCGAGAAGATCGTCACCGACCTCGAACTGCGACGCCACGGGTACAAGGTCTCGGTTCTCGAGCCTGACTACTACGTCCCCTATGCGGACGGCACCTCGATGACCCTGTGGGGCGACTCGCAGCGGACGCATGCCGAGATATCCAAGTTCTCCAAAGCGGATGCGGATGCGTATGTTGAGTTCGACAAGTACCTGACGCACCTTGGCGAACTCGTCCACGACCTGCTTTACGTCATCCCCCCGAACCTTGGCGTCATGGATATCCCGAAGTGGCTGTCTCTGGGTGGCAAGGTTCGGAAGTGGTCCGGGCGCGATGCGGCCGAGGTAGTCCGGTTGTTCACCGTGAGTGCGGCCGACTTCCTGGACGAGTGGTTCGAGAACGATCGGGTGAAAGGTGCGCTTGCGACCCAGGCGATCATCGGCGCGTGGTGCGGACCCATGAGTCCGTGCAGCGCCTACGTGCTGCTGCACCACTGGATGGGATCCGTCGAGGGCCACGAGGGCGCCTGGGGTTGGGTCCACGGAGGCATGGGCGCGGTCGGCCAAGTCATGGCCGATTCGGCGAAAGCGGCGGGGGCCGAGATCCGGCTCGACGCGTCGGTCAAGCGGATCGACATCCGCAACGGGCGAGCCCACGGCGTCGAGCTCGAGGACGGCACGACCGTGTCGGGACGCCGCATCATCTCCAGCGCCCACCCGGTCACGACGTACAAGGACCTGGTCGGCGACGCGCATCTCCCAGATCAGGTCGTTCGGGATATCAACCGCTTCCAGAGTCGGTCGGGTTCCGTGAAGGTCAACCTCGGGCTGTCTGAGTTGCCGAAGCCGAAAGCGTGGGACGGCTCGATGCCCGGCGACCCCCACACGGGGATCATGTCGATCTCTCCATCCGTCGATTACCTCGAGCGCGCATGGGACGACGCGAAGTACGGGCGCATGTCGGAGCATCCGTACGTCGAGTGCGTGTTCCCGACCGTGTTCGAGCCGGATCTCGCTCCCGAGGGGAAGCACATCGCGTTGTGCTTCACGCAGTTCGGTCCGTTCGAGCTCGCCGAGGGCTCGTGGGATGACGGTGGGCGCGACGAGTACGCGCGTCGCGTCATCTCAGCCTTGAACGACGCTTCGCCCAACTTCGAGGCGGCCGTCGAGCACGTCGAGGTCCTTACCCCCAAAGACATCGAGGATCGCTTCGGTCTCCTCGGGGGCAACATCTTCCAGGGAGACATGAACCCCGAGCAGATGTTCTCGTTCCGCCCGATCCCCGGATACGCGGATTACCGGACGCCGGTAGCGGGCCTCTACATGTGCGGATCCGGCACCCACCCGGGCGGGGGCGTCATGGCCGTCCCCGGCTACAACGCCTCGAGGGTCGTTTTGCGTGACGTCCGCCGCGACAAACTCACTCGCCGCAACCGCTCCTAGGAACAAAAGAGGAACGTCCGGCGTCCAAGGGGCTGTCGACGAAGCCAGGAGGAGCGGTGGAGAAGGTGGCGAAGAGGCTCGCGGCTGTTGCGATCGTCGTCGCGGTGGTCGTGGTCGGCGGAGGGAGTGAGGAGCGGCGGGCGTCCGCCGCAACTTCGATCGTTCCGGACCACGCCGGATTCCAGTTTGCCGAGCCGGCGGAGATAGGGCGATGGACCGTCGATGTATCCCTGAGTCGCTCCCGCTTGGCCCCGCTGCAGCTCTCGACCGGTTCGGTACGCCGCGCGCCGTCGAGCTCGTCCCATCCCTGGATCCAGCACAGCGTGAAGATCACGAACCTGAACGACGAGCGCAAGGTGCACCACGGCGACACGAGGAAATCCAAGTACCTGGACGGCCCGGCCGAACGGGCCCTTTTGGGAGCCGACGAAGGCTGCAACCCCTCGAGGTCCGGCACCTACGCCGACAGGAAGGTGAAGTTCAGGGTGGCCCACCGCCCCGAACGAGCCCGGAGCCTGACCATCACCTACGACATCGCGCGCACCCCCTGAGCGCCGGACGTCGAACTCGATAGCGGGCCTTCG
>Ga0183260_10000096_pt1 | contig 61645 bp, 56 predicted proteins | sample AntDrymUQ4972206_2_FD_129768 | JGI IMG/M metagenome (GOLD analysis project Ga0183260, IMG submission 129768) | Polar desert sand microbial communities from Dry Valleys, Antarctica - metaG UQ497 (22.06) (version 2) (version 2) | ecosystem: Environmental > Terrestrial > Soil > Desert | place...
CCGGTTGCGCTCGTGCTCGGCGCGGGACTCACGCCCAAGGGCAACCCGAGCTTGATGCTTCGCGACCGCCTCGACGTCACCGCGTCGCTCTACCGCGACGGACGCGTCACGAAGATCCTGGCGTCGGGCGACCACGGCACCGTCGCCCATGACGAGGTGCGCGCGATGCGGGCGCGCCTGCTGGAGCTCGGCGTCGCCGATCGCGACATCTTCACCGACCACGCCGGCTTCGACACGTGGTCGAGCGCCGTACGGGCCCGCAAGGTCTTCGGCGCGACGAAGGTGGTCGTGGTCACGCAGCGGTTCCATCTGGCCCGCGCGGTCTGGCTGGCGCGGCGCGCCGGGCTCGACGCGCAGGGCGTCGCCGCCGACCAGCACACCTACGGCGAGCGCGGAGCGGCGGCCAAGGTGCGAGAGGTCTTCGCGCGGGTCAAGGCCGTCGGCGAGGTCACCATCGGACGCGACCCACGCCACCTCGGCCCACCGATCGACATCGAAGGCGACGGCCGGGTCACCCGCGGCTGACCGAGTCTTGCGCCTCCGGCAGGAGTCGAACCTGCGACCTTGTCATTAGAAGTGACCTGCTCTATCCAACTGAGCTACGGAGGCGGGGCCAGTAAGACGAACGCGAGTCGTCCGCTCGGGAGGCCGCGCGGCCAGGAGCCTATGGCCAGCCTGCGTCAGTCATCGGCTGGTTGTGTCGCGAGCCGTCAGATCTCGCAGGCCGCTTCCTGCTCGGCCCTGCAGGAGTCGGTGCCGGAGTCGCCGGATGCCCTGTCGAAATCGGCGTTGCCAGTGATCACGTCGTTACCGTCGCCGCCGGCCATGCTGTCCGCTCCCGCACCACCGGCAATGCGGTCCGCCCCCGCGCCGCCGGCAAGTTGGTCGGCGCCGTCGCCACCGCAGATGATGTCGTCGCCGCTCTGTCCGCTGATCCGGTCGTCGCCGCCGAAACCGCGGATCAAGTCGTTGCCGCTGGTCCCGACGATCGCGTCGTTACCCGAAGTGCCCTGAATAAGCGTGTATCCGCCGGGCACGGGTGCGCCAGCGTCGCACGCAGCGGGTTCTTCGCAGTCCGCCGCCGTCCCCGTAAGGGTGATCGTGTACGGGCCGGATGCGCCGCTCGTGTCGGACCAGGACGAGACCGCGTCGCCATCGAACGGGCCGTGCGTTCGTACCCCGTTACGAAAGCGCGGCGCTCGCTACGCCCGTCAAAACAACGGTCGCACCCGCGAGGTGGAGCGGCCCGCTCGCCGACAACATCGAGTGTGCGGAGTCGAAGGGACGCCGGGGCGCTTCACGCGCCGCCGGCGGCCGCGTCGGCCACGACCAGCGACACGCCGCTCCGCACGCGCGCAGCGGGGATGCTGCGATCGCCGGCGAGAAGCGCGCGCAGCGCGGCGGCCTTGTCCGCCCCAGTCACCAGCCAGAGCAGCTGGTCGGCCCGGGCCAGCGCCGGGTAGGTGAGGGTCAGGCGCACGCGCCCTTGATAGGGCCGGGTGACCGCGACCAGCCGGTCGACGACGTCGAGCACCGGATCGCCCGGGACGAGAGACGCCGTGTGACCGTCGGGGCCGAGTCCGAGGTGCACGAGGTCGAAGCGCTCCGGTAACACGGTCGCGTAGTCGCCCGCGGCGGCAGCGAGGTCGGGGCGCGTCACGGACATGGGTCGGAGCTCGGCGGGCGTGTCGCCGAAGGCGAGGCGCAGCGCGGTGAAGTTGCGGTCGGGGTCGCCGTCGGGAGCGACGCGCTCGTCGACCTGGAACAGCGTGACGCGGTCCCACGCGATGTCGTGGCCGGCCAGGGCAGCGAACATCGCCGCGACCCCGCCACCGCCGCTGACCGCGCCGACGAAGCGGCCGCGTGCCGCGATCGCGGCGCGCGCGCTCTCGGTGATCGCCCCCGCGGCGCGCTCGGAGGCGGCCGCGGGGTCGGCGAACTGCTCGACCGTGTGCTCCAAGTCCGTTCAGCCTGCCGGGTCGGGCGCGTGCCACCCGCCGTCGCCCGCGATCAACGCCTCGGCCTGCTCCGGGCCCCACGAACCGGGTTCGTAGGGGTGCAGCGCGCCGGGTGCCCGCAGAAGGGGGCCGACGATTCGCCAAGCCTCGTCCACCGCGTCGGCGCGGGCGAACAGGCGTTGATCGCCGTCGAGGGCGTCATCGAGCAGCCGCTCGTACGCGCTGTCACGCAGACCCTCGCGCCGCTCGTCGTAGGTGTAGCTGAGCTCGACCGGGCGCGAGACGATCTCCTCGCCCGGAGCCTTTATCTGCACGGCAAGCGACAGCCGCTCGCCGGGCTTGATGCGGAAAAGCAGGTGGTTGGGGTGCGGCGGCGGCGCACCGGGCGGGGCGAAGAACAGCCGCGGCGACTGGCGGAACTCGACGAGCACGTCGGTCGCGGTGGCCGCCAGATGCTTACCGGCGCGGATGTAGAACGGGACGCCGGCCCAGCGGGGCGAGTCGATCTCGAGCTTCACGGCGATATAAGTCTCGGTCTGTGAGTCGTGCTCGACCCCGTCCTCGTCGAGGTAGCCCGCGAACTGGCCCCGCACCGCGTCGGCCGGGTCGATGGCGCAGATAGCGCGGGCGAGGGCCATCTTCTCGTCGCGCAACGCCTCAGCGGAATCGGCCGCGGGCGCCTCCATAGCCACCAGCGTCACGATCTGCAGCAGGTGGTTCTGGACGACGTCGCGCAGCGTGCCGACCTGGTCGTAGAACCGGCCCCGGCCCTCGACGCCGAAGTCCTCGGCCATAGTGATCTGCACGCTGTCGATGTGCTCGGCGTTCCACGCCGGCTCGAAGATCGCGTTGGCGAATCGAAACACAAGCAGGTCGAGCACCTCCTCCTTGCCCAGGAAGTGGTCGATGCGGAACACCGACTCCTCGTCGAAGCGGCGCAGAAGGCAGCGGTTGAGATGCCGCGAGGACTCGAGGTCGCGGCCGAAGGGCTTCTCGACCACGATGCGGCCGCGCTCGCCGACGCCGGCCGCGGCCAGGCCCTCGACCACCGTCTCGAACATCTCGGGCGGAATGGCCAGGTACAGCAACGGGGCCCGCCCGTCGCGGAGGGCCTTGCTCAATCGGGCGTACGTGTCGGCCTCGCGATAGTCGCCCGATACGTACGTGAGCGCGTCGGCCAAGGCGGCGAAAGCGTCGTCGTCGAGGAGTCGGTCACCGTGCTTCTCGACCGACTCGCGGGCCCGGTTGACCAAGTCGTCGTCGGTCCAGTCTCGCGTCGCCACGCCCACGATCGGACTCGGCAGGCGACCAGCCCGAGCCAGCTCGTGCAGGGCGGGAAAGAGCTTCTTGGCGGCCAGGTCGCCCGAGGCGCCGAAAAGCACGAGCGCGTCGCAGCGCTCAGCCATCGGCGGGCGGCCTCTCGGCGTGGCCGCCGAACTGGCTGCGCATGGCCGACAGCACCCGGGCCGCGTAGTTGCCTTCGCCCCGCGAGCTGAACCGGGCGAAGAGCGCCGCGCTGATGACGGGTGCGGGCACGCCCTCGTCGACTGCCGCCTGCACCGTCCAGCGGCCTTCGCCCGAGTCCGAGACGTGACCACTGAAGCCGGCCAAGCGCGGGTCGGCGACCAGCGCGGCGGCCGCGAGGTCGAGCAGCCACGAATGGATGACGCTGCCGCGCCGCCACACCTCGGCGACCGCGGCCGTGTCGATGTCGAACTGGTAGTGGCGCGGATCGCCGAGCGGCGCAGTTTCGGCATCGTGGCGCTGGGCGACCGACCCGACGTCGGCCCGCTCGAGGATGGCCAGGCCCTCGGCGAAGGCGGCCATCATCCCGTACTCGATGCCGTTGTGGACCATCTTCACGAAGTGGCCCGCACCGCTCGGACCGCAGTGCAGGTACCCGTGCTCGGACCGGCTCGGCTCGCCTTCCCGGCCAGGCGTGCGCGGGGCCATGTCCACACCCGGGGCGAGTGATCGGAACACGGGGTCGAGATACTCGGCGATCTCGGGAGCGCCACCGATCATCAAGCAGTAGCCCTGCTCGCGCCCCCACACGCCGCCGCTCACGCCCACGTCGACCCAGTGGATGCCGCTGGCCGCGAAAGTCGCGGCCCGCTCGATGTCGTCGCGGTAGTACGAGTTGCCCCCGTCGACGACGATGTCGCCCGCGGCCAGGTGGGGCGACAGCGCGTCGATCGTCGCGCCGACCACTCCGGCTGGGACCATGATCCACGCGACGCGGGGCGGGTCGAGCGCTGCCGCGAGCGCGGCGAGTGAGTCGGTACCCGTCGCGCCCTCGTCGACCAGCCCGGCGACTGCGTCGGGGTTGAGGTCGTAGACGACCACCTCGTGACCGTCGGCCCGCAGCCGGCGCACCATGTCCGCGCCCATCCGGCCGAGGCCGATCATGCCCAGCTTCATCGGTCAACCTCCAGCAGCTCGTCGCGCGCATGACCTTTCCACCACAGCGTGTGATCGCGCTTGGCCAGCCGGGCAACGGCATCCGTATGGGCAAACTCATCGCGCGCCGCGTTCACCGCGGCGATGAGGGCGGCGCTTGCGGGGGCACGTGCCGGGCGTGTCATGCGCGCCATAGTCCCATCCCGCGGGTACTTCGCTACCGATTCCAGTGCCGGTGTTCGCCGAGCGCGGCGAAGAAATCTTCGGGTGAAGTCGTCACGCCCGCGTTGTTAACGGGTAGGCCGACCGCTTCCGCGCTCAACCCGTCGGACAAGCCGATGGTCTTGTGGTGCCGGAACATCTCTTGCACGAAGGCCGCGGTCAGCTCGTCGGGTGCAGTGGTGAGCACCACGCCGTCGTACTCGACCGGGTCCGTAATGTGCGCTGAGCGGTCGACGGGCAGGCCGTTACCGAGCTTGCCGAAGTGGGGACCTACGACGACCACCTCCACACCGACTGGATCGGCTGCGCTGCGGTACGCGGCCACGGTGCGGGGCTTGGTGTTTTCGTCGGCGAGCATCGCGACGACGCGGCCGGCCACGATTGGGTCTTGCGGGCGTAGCTGCGAGAGCGCGCCGGAGACGAGTTCGGGCTCGACGACGCGGCCGCTCGGCGCGTCAGTGCCGAGGTGGGCAGCCACCGTGGCGGCGAGCTCGGCATCGACGTTGGCCAGGTTTGCGACCATGCGCGCTTGAATGCCGGGGCTGACGCACTTGCCGAGCTCAAAGCTGAACGCCTGCGCGACGTGAAGCTGTTCGACTTCGCTGAGCGACCGATAGAACAACGTCGCTTGTGAGAAATGGTCGTCGAAGCTCGCCGGACGCATCTTGATCTTGGTGGCCTTGGGTGGCATCGCCACCGGCGGGTGGGTGTAGGAGGTGGAGTCGATCCGGGCGAAGGGGCAGCCACCGCCGGTCGAGTTGGGGGTGTACGGGGCTATGCCCTGGTGCACCGCCGTCTGGTGGAGGCCGTCGCGGTTGTTGTCGTTGACCGGAGCGAGAGGCCGGTTGATCGGGATCTGGTTGAAGTTCGGCCCCCCGAGGCGCGTGAGCTGGGTGTCGAGGTACGAGAACAACCGCGCTTGCAACAGCGGGTCGTCGGTGATCGCTATGCCGGGAACAAGGTGACCGGGGTGGAACGCAACCTGCTCCGTCTCCGCGAAGAAGTTGTCGGGGTTGCGCATCAGCGTCATCGTCCCGACGGGCCGGACGGGCACGAGTTCCTCGGGCACGATCTTCGTGGGGTCGAGCAGATCGATGCCCTCGAAGGCTTGGTCAGGCGTGTCGGGCATCACCTGCACGCCTAGCTCGTACTGCGGGAAGTTGCCCGTTGCGACGCGGGCGTGGAGGTCGCGGCGGTGGAAGTCGGGGTCGATCCCGCCGAGCTTTTGGCTTTCCTGCCACACGAGGCTGTGTATTCCGGCCACCGGCTTCCAGTGCCACTTCACGAGCGACGTTTCGCCTTTGCGGTTCGTCAGCCGGAACGTGTGTACCCCGAAGCCCTCCATGGTCGCGTAGCTGCGGGGGATAGCGCGGTCCGACATCACCCACATGAGCATGTGCGTCGACTCCGGCTGGAGGCTCACGAAATCCCAGAAGGTGTCGTGCGCGCTCTGCGCCTGGGGGATCTCGCGGTCCGGCTCGGGCTTTACCGCGTGGATGAAGTCGGGAAACTTGAGCCCGTCCTGGATGAAAAAGACGGGAATGTTGTTGCCTACGAGGTCGAAATTGCCTTCGGCTGTATAGAACTTCGTGGCGAAGCCGCGTACGTCACGGGCGGTGTCCATCGATCCGCGCGAACCGGCGACGGTGGAGAAGCGGGTGAATGTTGGACTGACTGCGCCGCGTTGCAAGAACGCCGCCGCGCAGATGTCGTCGAGTCCGTCGGTCGCTTCGAAGATGCCATGGGCAGCGGCGCCGCGGGCGTGGACGACGCGCTCGGGGATGCGCTCGTGGTCGAAGTGGGTGATGCGCTCGCGCAGATGAAAGTCGTCCATCAGCGTGGGGCCACGGTCGCCGGCCTTGAGGCTGTTGTCGGCGTCGTCGACGCGGAGGCCCTGCTTGGTGGTGAGCCGTTCGCCCGACTGCGCCCACGGAGGCGCCGTCACGTCATCGACGGGGTTCGGACTGTCGTGCGGGGGAATGAGGCCAGCCGCCCGGGCCTGCTCGGCCCGCGCGACCGCGTTGGCCTTCCCGGCCTTGGTGGGCTTGATCGGCGTTGGCTGCTTAGAAGCGCTGGTCGGCTCGTCGCGGTTGGGCGAACGGGCGCCGTCGGCGCTGATGGGGACCGCTGAACGCTTCGCGCGCGGCTTTGACGGCAACTTCCGAGCGGGCATGGCGAACTCCGTGAGCTAGCGAATTGGGGCGCGTGGTGGCTCTCCCGTACCCGGATCTAGCTGGCCCAACCTAGGAAGCCCTCGTCATCGTGGCTCGACCGCCGGGGTAGGGCGCATTCGTGGCCTCGTCGGTTCCACTCACGCAGACGCCTCAGTGTGCGCCGAGTCGCCAATTACGAAAACGCGGCGCTCGTCACGCCGGCCAGAACCACGGTCGCGCCTGCGAGGTGGAGCGGCCCGCTCACGGACAGCAGATACCAACCGCGTGACCGCGCCGCGAAATGATCGTCGACCTTCATGAGCCAGTTGGCGGTGGCTCCCGCGACGAAAAGCGCCGAGCCGCACACAAGGATGCCGTGGCCCCGCAGGCTGCGACATGCGGATGCCCGAAAGCGGAAGCCCGAGCGTCATCCCGTAGACAAGACTCAGCATCCCGTACACCACCACGATCTCTGCGCGGTTGACATGGCACTCCCGTCCGTCGCCGCAGGTTGACGATACACTTTGTCTCATGATTTCTGGCGCGGCTGTACTCCGCTGACGACACGGGCCGAGCGCGCTGCGGCCACGCGCGTGCGCATCCTCGGAGCAGTGCGCACGCTTCTCGGTGAGGGCCGCTTCCACGACGCGAGCATGGAGGCGATCGCGGGGCAAGCAGGGGTCACCCGGGTCACGCTGTACCGCACGTTCGGATCGAAGCGCGAGCTACTCGAAGCACTCGCGTGGCAGGCCCTCGGGCAGGCCCGCCTCGACCGCGTGGACGCGGCCCACGCCGAACCCGACGCACGAGTCGCGGTTCGCGAGGTGCTCCGAGCGAATTGCGCGATGTTCGCTGAGCTCGCCGTAGCGATGCCCCTCGCGCTCGAGCTCGCCCGTTACGACGAGGACATGCGCGCGCTGATCGACGTGACCTACCACGGCCGTCGCCACCGCGCGATGGAGACGCTCGCCGGCCGCGTGGTCAAGGAGGGCGCCGCGGCGCCGGGGTGGACCCGGCGTCGGATTGCCGACGCGCTCCTCGTGCTGAGCAGCCACGAGGCGTTCCAGACGCTGGTCGACCATCGCAGTCACACCGTTGACCAAGCCGCGGCGTCGCTGTTCGGCCTCGCGGGCGCATTCCTGGCCGACTGAGCGGCGTTAGGTTCGCCGGATGCGCGAGCCGCCGCACCGCGTCGAGCCCCCGATCGACGCACCCGAGAAGCAGATGCTCTGCGGATGGCTCGACTTTCACCGGGCAACGATCCTGCGCAAGGTCGATGACGCTCCCGAGGACGCGCTGTGGCGGCCGATGGTCACGTCGGGGACGAGCCTGCTCGGCCTCGTCAAGCACCTCGCGTTCGCCGAGCACTACTGGTTCACGGAGGTGTTCGCCGGCGAACCCGCGCTACTCCCCCGGCCGAACAGCGCCGAGGACTTCGTGGCGCGTCCCGGCGAGAGCGACGACGACGTGGTCGACATGTACCTCGACGCGTGCGCGCGATCACGCGCAATCGTCGACGGCGCGCAGCTTGACGACACTGGACGGGGGAACGTCGCGAATCGCCGTACGGCGGGCGAGCCGTTCCGGCCGACACTGCGGTGGATCGTCGTGCACATGATCGAGGAGACCGCACGGCACAACGGCCACGCCGACATCCTCCGCGAGCAGATCGACGGCACCACCGGCCTCTGAGGTCGGCATAGATCAGGACAGGCGTGTCTCGACGCGGGCGATCACGCGCCGGGCCACGCTCCACACGCCGATCCCGACGACGAGCGACCCCGCAACGGCAAGGAGCGGGCCGTGGAGACGATCGAGCACGGGATACACCTGCCAGTGGCTGAGATAGATGTACAGCGAGGCGGCACCGACGGCTCCGAGGGCGGTCGTCGAGAAACGGGGCACAGGTAACGAAGGCACCCACACGACCAACAGAAGCGCCGCGAACACGATCAGCTCCCGCGACGGATTCCCGAAAAAGCCTGCGACCGCAATGGCACCGAACACCGAGACCGCCGCACGGGCGACGACCGCGCGCGACGACGCGCGCCCCGCGCGACTCGCGGCCCATCCCAGCGCGAACAGCCACAGCACCTCGTGCGCCCGCGAAATGTTCGGACGCGCGTCACCGAGAAACACAACATCGAAACGGATGGTGAGGCCGAGGGTCACGACGGCGAGCGCGAACGCCAGCGGCCATCGGCGCTCAGCGCGCCGGACTGGTGGCACGGCGAGCACGAGAGCGACGGGCACGAGGATCTGCACGAGCGCTTCGATGAACCAGTAGCCCGACCGAGAGTCGGACGCGCCGATGTGGCCGTTGACGAGCAACGCGTGCTCCCAGCCGTACTTGCCGCTCAGCGCGGCGACACCCGCGATCCACACCATGCTCGGCACCGCGATCCGAGCGATGCTCGCCGCCATGTTCGCGGCGCGCAGCTGGAACCGGGCGAAGTTGTACCCGGCGATGATGAGCAGCGCGTGGGCCCCGCCGGGAAGATGCCAGAGCTTCGCGTGCGTGCCGACCACCAGGATGATGGCGACGGCCCGCAGCACGACGCTCGTCTCGGTGCGCGCGAACCACCGGCGGCGAGTCACGGCGCGGCGTTGCGCCAGCGTTGCGACCGGCGTCACGTGCCAGTCGCGGGGCAGATCGCCGATGATCTCCTCGAGCCGAAGCGACATCTCGACATAGGAAAGCGAGTCGCCGCCGAGGCTCACGAAGGAGACGTGGTCCGACGGCGTCACTCCGAGAACGCTCGCAAACGCGTCGCTGACCGTGCACTCGCTCTTCCGCGGGGCGCCCTCGTCGCGTTCGCGCTGCGCGGCCAAGCGCCCAAGATTTGCGTACGCCGGCTTGCCGTTGGCGAGTCGGGGAAGCTCGTCCACCACGACGACCGTGACCGCGCTCGGCGGAACGTTCAGGAGCTTCTTCAGAACGGAGCGAGCGCGGACGGCGTCGGCTTCGGTGGTGACGGCGGCGATCAGCGCGGCGTCGTCGCCGGTGCACATGCTGGCGATGCCGTGGTCCGCGAGCGCCGCTTCCACCACGTCGAGGTCGACGCGCAGGCCGAACAACTTCGTGAATCGGCTCGACCGGCCGACGATCTCGTAGAGGCAGTCGGTCGTCACGCGCCCGAGGTCTCCGGTGCGTAGTTCAGTGAGCGACGCACCATCCGCCAAGTCGCCGGCATGCTCGGCGTAGCCGAGCATCACGTTCGGCCCGCGGTAGACGAGTTCCCCCACGCCGTCGCTGTCGGGTGAGTCAACCGTTAACGAACCTCCCGGCACGGGCACGCCGATCGACCCTGCATGCGCCCGCGCCAGCGCAGCCGGGAGGTACGCGATCCGCGCAGTCGCCTCCGTCTGTCCGTACATCACGAACAGTTCCCAGCCGTCGCGCTCGGCCAGCTGCGCGAAGTGCCGCACGCGGTCCGGGTGCAGCCGGCCGCCAGCTTGCGTCACGTAGCGCAGCGCCGGCAGCGACATCGCGTCGAACCCGACGCGCTCGAGCAGCTCGAACGTGTGGGGCACGCCGGCGAAGCTCGTCGCGCCCGAGGCCGCGAAGAGATCCCAAAAGCAGCGATCGACCACCGACAGGTTGGTGAGCACAAGGCTCGCGCCCGCTTCGATGTGGCTGTTGATTACCGACAAGCCGTAGCAGTACTGCATCGGCAGCGTCGTGATCGCTCGGTCGTCCGGCGTGAGCTCGAGGTACTGCGCGATGGCGGTGGCGTTGGCCTGCAAGTTGTCGTATGACAGCCGGACGAGTTTCGCCGCACCCGTCGATCCCGACGTCGACATGAGCAGCGCGAGATCGGGATGAAGGTCGTGCGCGGTGCCGTCGCGCTGCTCGTCGATGCGCCAGCCCGTGCTCGGGCCGATCACGACATCGGGGTCGTAAGTAGCTCGCAGCGTCGCCGCGCCGAGGTCGTCCCCGGACGCCAGCAGGACGACGTGGCCGCCGCGGAGAGCGCCTAGATAGCTGACCACCGCGTCGGGCGTGTTGTCCGCAACCACCATGACGAGGCGGCGCTGTGTTCCGAGCGCACGCCCGATCGCTCGGACTCGGTCGTCGAGCGCCGCGTACGTGAGCGATTCATCCGCCGTCCGCAACGCGACGCGCCCGCCGTGCCGGGCGAGGCCCGCGAAGAGCGGCGCCACTGGGCCACGCATGGGTGCAGGAGAGGTGATCGTCATGCGCGGTGACGAATATTAGGCGCGCCTAATATTCGTCGCAACGCGCCCTGGTGCTGGCGTTGGCAGAAGGTCACCCCGCGAACGTGACGGCCCGATCGTCGCTGACGACGATCCGGACCCGCGTGCCCAGGCTGAACCGTCGCTGGGCATGGAGACGAGCCCGAACCGTCGTCCCCCCGACGGACAGCGTCACCAACTGGTCGTGACCGAAGTACTGCACGTCGAGCACCTCCGCGGCGCCGTCGACGTCGGCGACGAGGTCGAGATCCTCCGGGCGCACGAGAGCCGTAGCCCGGCCGTCGGCCGCTTCGACGGCCAGCGGCCCGAGAACACTTTCGAGACGACCGCCGGCGACGTCACCGGCGAGAAGGTTGGCGTCGCCTAGGAACTCGGCCACCGCAGACGACGAGGGCCGGCGATACACCGCTTCGGGCGCCCCCACCTGAGCGACGGCTCCACCGAGCATGACGACCACCTCGTCGCCGAGCGACAGCGCCTCATCCTGATCGTGGGTGACGAGGACAGCCGTGGCACCCGCGTCGCGGAGAATGCAAACCACCTGTTCGCGCACCTCGACGCGCAGGCTCACGTCGAGACTCGAAAACGGCTCGTCGAGCAGCACGACGTCGGGCGCCGGCGCCAGCGCTCGTGCCACCGCCACCCGCTGGGCCTCACCGCCGGAAAGCTGATCCGGCCGGCGGCGCTCATATCCCTTCAGGTCGACGAGCTCGAGCATCGCCCCCACCCTGTCGGCGCGCGCGGCGCGGCTCATCCCCCGCAACCCGTAGCCGACGTTGCCGGCCACGTTCATGTGCGGGAACAGAGCGAGTTGTTGGAAGACCATGCCGACGCGCCGTCGTTCCGGCGGGACCCAGACGCCGGGGCCGGTGACAACCCGCCCGCCGACCGTCACCGTGCCGGCGTCAGGGGTTTCGAAGCCGGCGATGATCCGCAGCGTCGTCGTCTTGCCGCACCCACTCGGTCCGAGCAGCGCGACGACTGCGCCGGTCGCAACGGTGAGCGACACGTTGGCGACGGCGGTGATGTCGCCGAAGCGGCGCGTCACGCCCCGAAGTTCGACGCTCATCGTCGCGACCCGCCGAACCGAAGGGGTGCCAGCAGTGCGGCGGACAGCGCCACGAGAGCGAGGGCGGGCAGCGCGGCGCGCGCGTAGAACCCTTCCGAGGCGGCCGTCCACACGCGCACCGCAAGCGTGTCGGACCCGGGAGGTTGCAGGAGCAACGTGGCCGGCAGCTCCTTCATCGCCGTCAGGAACACCAGCGCGGCTCCGGCCAGGAGCCCGCCACGCACGAGCGGCAACGTGACGGTCGCGAGCACCGCGGCGCGGCCGCGCCCCAGCGCGCGCGCGGCGTCCTCGACCGCCGGGTCGACCGCGGCGACTGCCGGACGGAGCGCACCGAGCGCCTCAGGCAGGAAACGCACGACGTAGGCAGCGACGACGACAAGCCACGTTTGATACACAACCGGCGCCACCCGCAGCGTCATGAACACGAGCGCGAGTGCGACGACCAGCCCGGGCAAGGCAAACCCCGCGACCGCCGCTGTCTCGATCACCCGCGACAAGCGCGACCGGAAGCGCACCGCGAGGATGGCAACGGGGAGTGCGGCCGCGACCGTAAACACTGCCGCGGCCGCAGACCACGACAGCGAGGTCCTCCCGGCGTCCACTACTTCGGTCAGCGCGTCCGCGCTGCTCACGCCCCGCGACGCCCAAACGGTGAGGACCGCCACCGGGCCGCCGGTGGTGGCGAGCCCGAAAACGGCGACAGCCGCACTGGCCGGCCATCGCCATCGACCGAGCCGCGTCACGGGATACGGCGTAGGAACGGTCGGTGCCGCCTGCGCGGCGCCGCGGCGACGCAGCGCGCGCTCGAGCGCGATCACCGCCACGCTCAGCGCGACAAGCGCGACACCGAGCACCGCGGCGCTGGAACGATCGGAGCTGAGCGACCGGTACTCGAAGTAGATCCCGCGGTTCAGTGTGTCGACACCCAGGATGGACACCGCGCCGAAGTCCGACAGCACGTAGAGGAAGCTGAGTAACCCGCCCGCCCCCAGGGCCGGGCGCAGCTGCGGGATCACGAGCCGTCGCCAGCGCGTCAGCGCGCTGTCTCCCAGTGCTCGGGCGGCGTCATCGAGCGACCCGTCCGTGCCCGCGAGCTCGGCGCGGCCGAGCAGGACAACGGTGGGCACGGTCGCGGCGACGAGCACGGCCGTCGCCCCCCAGAACCCCCGCACCCACGGCCATGACGCCACGAGGCCGCCAGGGCCAACAGCGCTCACCAGTGCAAGAGCGAGCACGTAGGTCGGGACTACCACCGGTAGCACGACGACGACCGAGAGCACCCGGCGTCCGGGGAGGTCGCTGCGTTCGAGCAGCCACGCCAGGAACCCACCGAGCGCGACCGAAACGAGCGTGACGACGCCGGCGAGGCGAAGGGTCGTCGACAGGAACCCCACGACGCGGCTGCTGATGAGCAGCGCGACAGGGTCCGTTGCGTCGGTGCTGCGCAGCACGAGGTAAGCGAGGGGCACGACCATCGCCAGGCCGACGAAGGCTGCGGGCGCCCACACCGCGACGGGCGCGCGGCCACTCGACGCGAACGTGCGGCGCGGCGTGGACGTCGCGACGAGCGGCGGCGCGTCCGACGGGTGCGGCTCGGTCAGGACAGGCCGACGTCCTTGATCAGCGTGACGCTGGCGTCGAGACCCGCACCTAGGCGGCCGAGGGGGACGGGTGGCGTGCGCAACGCCGTCAGCGACGGAAGTTCCGCGATCGCGGTCACGCCGGCGGCGAGCGGGTACTCGCTGGTCTTGTCACGGAAATACGTCTGCGCCCCCGCGGAGAGCAGGTACCGCACCAGGCGCTCCGCTTGGGAGGGATTCTTCGCGGTACGAAGCACGCCGATCCCCGCAACGTTCACGAACGTCCCTGGTCCGTCGGGGTCCTGATCGGTGAACACGTTGGCAATAGGCGCGTTCGGCGTTTCCTTCTTCACCGAGTACAGGTAGTAGTGGTTCACGAGCGCGAGGTCGACCTCGCCGCGGGCCACCGCCTGCACCGCCAGAAGGTTGTTGTCGAAAGAGCGGGCGTCGTTCGCCTTCAGCCCCTCGAGAAAGGTCCGAGCGGCGGGCTCGCCGCGCTGGTTGCGTAGCGCGGATACGAATGCGATGAAGCTCGCATTCGTCGGGGCGAACCCGATGCGACCCTTCCATTTAGGTGCGAGAACGTCGTCGATCTTCGCCGGGCGCTCGGCGGCGGCGACGCGATCGGTATTGACGACGACGACGCGCGCGCGCCCCGAGAGCCCGACCCAGAATCGCTCGGGGTCGCGGAAACGCTCGTCGACGCCCTCCACAAGGTCCCGGGGCAGCGGCGCGAGCAGGCCTTCTTCGGCCAGCGCGCCGAGCGCGCCAGCGTCCTGTGAGAGGAACACGTCGGCCGGTGACCGGTCACCCTCCTCCAACACGGTTGGGAGCAACTCGGCCGTGTCGCCGTACTTGACGTCGACCTCGATGCCGGAGTCCTTCTCGAACTTCTCGAGCAGCGGACGGATGAGATTCTCGTTACGACCCGAGTAGACGGTGAGGTCTCCGGATTTCCGGTTCGACGATGAGCCTGAGGTGTCGACGTTGTCGTCACCGCACGCGGCCAGGGTCGCGGCGAGCGCCAGCGCGACACAGAGGACACCACGTGATCTGAGCATCGAGCGATCCTAATATTAGGCGCGCCTAATATTCAATGCGTCGGCGACGACGTCAGGCCGGCGGACGGCGAGATGATGGTCCCCTTCGACGAAGTCGACCGCGATGGCGCGGCCGGCTAGCTGGGCGCGCTCGCCGAGTTCGGCGACGAACTTCGCCGGAGCGCCGCGGTCCTGCTCGCCGTGGAGGAGGCGCACGGGAGCGCCGGCGGCGAGGAGGTCGTCGACGGCGCGGTGCTCGACCACGACGCGCCGCAGGGTGCGGCTGTAGGAGACCCAGGTGTGACGGGCGGCGTCGGAGGCGATGGACGGCGGGAGGTCACGGATCACGAACGGGGCGAGGGCGATCGCTATCGGGCGCGCCCGGCACATCGACTCGCAGAGCCAGCGGGCCGAAGGTCGTCCCTCGACGGTGAGTTTGGCGAGCAGGCCGAGCCCGGCCACGCACACAAGCGCCGCGTGCTCGTCGGGGTACGCGGGGAGGCCGAGCAGCAGCAGCGACCGCACGCGCGCTGGATGGCGAACCGCGAGAGCGGCGGCGAGGATCGCGCCCGTCGAATGGGCCACGACCACAGCCTCGTCGGGCAACACGGGCAACAGCGCGGCCAAATGCGCGTCGACGTCGTAGGCCGAGTCCGGCGGCGCCGGCGACCTCCCGAAGCCGAGCAGATCGGGCGCGGTTGCGCGGTAGCCGTTGCTGACGGCCGCGAAGTTCTCCCAGTACCGCGACGACGCACCGAGGCCGTGGAGGAACACCACGTCCGGCCCCTCGCCCCATGTCGACACGTGCAGCGGGTGCGGGCGCATCGGGTCCATGTTGCAGCGTGGCGCTCCGCTTCTCGGCAGGAACAGTTCGCTACACGCCCCCCGGCGTAACTGGAGCGAGATCCTTGGTCGCGGGTCCCTGGAGCACGCAGCCGTCGACGCTGAAGCGCGACCCGTGGCACGGGCAGTCCCAGCTGCGCTCTGCGGGGTTGAAGTTCACCCGGCACCCCATGTGGGTGCACGTCGGCGACACGGCGTGCACGGTGCCGTCGTCATCTCGAAACGCCGCGACCTTCTCGCCGTTGAGGTCGACGATGCCGCCCTCGCCCGGTGACAAGTCGTCGGCCGACGGCGGATTCAGCGAGGCGATGCGGTCGCCGATGAACCGCTTGGCGACGTCGAGGTTCTCGGTGATGAGCCCCTTGACGCTCTGCGAGATCGCCGCACGGTTCGAGTCGAAGGTTTCGGCCCAGGGGTTGTCTCGCCCGATAATCGTGTCGGCCAGGATCATCGCCGCGGCAGTGCCGTTCGTCATCCCCCACTTGCGGTAGCCGGTGGCGACGTACACGTGCTCGGATCCCGGCGTCATGCGCCCGACGTAGGGCATGCCGTCCGGGGTCTTGAAGTCCTGCGCCGACCACCGGTAGTCGATCGAGGTCACTGTGAAGGCCTCGCGTGCCCAGGCTTCGAGCCGGGCGTAGTTCGCCTCAGTGTCGTCGTCGTGGCCGACCTTGTGGCCCTCGCCGCCGACGATGACGAACCCGCCGGCGGTCGAACGCACCGAACGCGTGGTCTCGTCACAGCTGATGTACATCCCCTGCGGACCCGCTCCTTCTATCTGCAGCGCGAGCGCGTAGGACCGCCACGGCTCTCCGCGCGCGAAGTACCCGCCGGCGAGCGGGAACGGCTGGTGGGTCGCAATCACGATGTCGCCGGCGGTCACGGTGCCGCGGTCGGTCGTGACCGTGCGCGCGTCCTCGTCGACCTCCAGCGCCCGCGTGTAGTCGTAGATCGCGCCGCCGTCGCGCACGATGGCGCCCGCCAGGCCGAGGCAGTACTTGCGAGGGTGGAACTGGTACTGGTTGTCGACGCGGATGGCGCCGAGGACGTCGTACGGGAGATCGGTTTCGGTGGTGAACGACGCGTTGAGCCCCGCGCGGCGAGCAGCGTCGACCTCCGCCTCCACATCGGGCAGGTTCTTGCTCTCCAGTGTGTACGTGTATGCCGCCGCCGGTTCCAGCTCACAGTCGATTGCGTCGGTCTCGCAGAGCTCGACGACTTTCTCTACCGCGGCCTCGTTCGCCGCGCCGTAGGTCGCGGCCGTCTGCGCGTCGAACGACTTCTCCAACTGCGCGTAGATCAACGTGTGCAGCGACGTCACCTTCGCGGTCGTGTAGCCGGTCACGCCCGCGCAAACCGGCCCGGCGTCGAGCACGACGACACGCCGCCCTTGGCCCGCTAGCAGCCGAGCGGCGGTGAGACCGGTGATGCCTGCGCCGATCACGACGACGTCGGCCGACGTGTCGCCGTCGAGCGGCGCGAACGGCGCCGGCTCGCTCGTGCCGACCCACAGCGAGGGGTTGCGTTCGTTGAGCGTTCCCATGGCTGCGCCTCTACCCAACGCTGCGGCGAGGGAACCGGGCCGCCGAAACCCCGCCACTACGATGACCCGACCTCACGCGCCTCTAGCTCAATGGCAGAGCAACGGACTCTTAATCCGCAGGTTCTGGGTTCGAATCCCAGGGGGCGCACGGAAACTACCAGCGTGTTCGTAACGCATACCGCTGACCTGGTCACCGATTGGTCACAAAGACCTATCGATCGCGTCCGCGATCGCCTCACTCGCCGCACGATCGCTTTGCAGCACGGCCATCGCCGACGAAAGCCACTCCCCGAACCGCGTTGTCAAGCTCGATGTCTGCGAACAGTGTGTCGCGATAAAAACTCCAGGAGTGGACCGTTTCGACTTGGGACGGCACATCATCGAACTTGCTGGCGTTCGCCAGGCGAAACCTTTGTCGATGCGGATCTCTTCGCCGCTCGGTCTTGTGGGCCGAGTGGCCTTTCGTCGATGCCCCCGGTCAACGCGTGTCACCGCAACGGGATGTCTTGAACGAAATAACGCCCACCGCCTTGATGCGTCGCGAGTTCGGGCGTGCCCTCCCAATGGGTGACGCCGGTGAAGTGCGAGATGAACCCGATCCGCGGCGTATCCGGAACCGCTGGCGGGCTCCCGCGGTGAACAAGACGTGCATGCCAGACGAGAACGTCGCCCTGTTTGCCCGTGAACGAGCGAACCTCCGCCGAGCGTTCTGCGATTTCCTTGTCGAGTAGGTCGTTGACGAATCGCTCGGTCTTGCGCGGCCAGTCGTGATGGTTTCGCTCGTCGGGAGTTAAGAAGAGTCGCACGCGCTCGCGCCGAAGGACCGGCCAGCGGTGCGACCCTGGGACGTACTGGAATGGGCCGCTTAGCGGATCGATGTCCCTCACCGCGATCCACACCGCTGAGTACCAGCCGTGTACGGCCGGTGGATTGAGGTAGTCATCCTGATGCCAATTTCGCTCTGTCGAGCGCCACCCCGTCAGGTTGAGGGTCATCGCCATCGGCTCGCCGACGAGTTCATCGAGCAGCGCCACCAAGGGCGGGTATAGACCCAGGTCGCGAATCTCCGGGACGTGCATGTAGGGAGCCGGCGAGTCCCACCCGTGCGGACGATCGAGCTGTGAACGCGCCTTGTAGTAAGCGTCAAGGATCTCGTCGGGGATGAACCTTCGTTTGAGCACGAAGCCGTGATCGCGCCACTGCCGCTGATTGGCGGTCAACCCTGATTCGTCTATATCACGACGATCGAGCGGCGGCACGTGCTCGTCAACGAACTCCTCGGTCAGATCCGCCAACGTTGGTGGCGGGAGCTGTCCGACGTATCGATCCCACAGCTCGCGCCGCAGGTCGGCCACCTCGGCCGACTCCGCGTTAGCCACCGACGGTCGCGCCGAGACTTGTGTCGAGGGTGCCGTCGCCGGCCGGACTGGAACCACTCCTTCCGCGTCGAGAAACCGCAGTGTTCGCTGGGCCACTCGCGTTCTCGCTGCGGCGATCAGCGGGCGTCGCCCGATGTGTTTTATGGTCACCGGCAGAGGCTACGGCGCTAGCTCGGTGTTGGCCGATACCGTGAGGCCGACGAACGCAGATGACGGGTGACCTTGAAGTCTTCAACGCGACCGTACTGCGGAAGCACCATCGAGCCTGTCGCCTTAGCTGGCGCTGGGTGGCATGCGCGGGCATCCGGTCAGCCTCGCTATGGGCGTCGGCTTAGAAACACCCGGTCGGGATCGACTCGACGCTGGAGGTCGGTGAGGCGCGTGTACGCGCCGGCGCCAAATGCGTCTGCAACGCGATCTTGGTCGTCCTGATCGAGGAAGTTGAGGTACGGGCCGGCGTCGTGTGGCGCCAAGTCTGCGACGAAGGATCGCACCCAGGCGCGCTCGGTATCCGCGATGTCTTGGTGGGGCAGCCACACCGCGTTGACGTTCAGCTCGTGGGCCACGTCTCGTCGCGAGTATGCGGTGGCCTCCGGTTCGGCTTCCGCAACGGCCCCGCCGAGATGGAACATGATCGCGTAGCTCCATGGCGATTGGGCGCCGGCGATGTGCTCGACGATCGTGTCGATGGCCGCGTCGTCCAGTCGTTTGAGCCCCGCTGACTTCCAGTAGTAGTGCCAGCCGTGAGGCACGGTTGTGTCGTTCATCGACTGCAGGTTGACGTACGGCCGCCGTTTGACGCCGTCGAGGAGCGGGCGGCCGAACGCGCGCATTGGCGCGAGCAGGCGCTCGGCGCGGGCGGCGTCACCCAAGGCGAGCATGGTGACAACACACACGGGCTGGCCGTGCAGGTCGACCGGCAGGTATGGCAAGGCCGGGGCGCTCCGGAGCGTGACGATGGTGGCGACTTCGGGGGGCGCCGACGCGATGTAGGAGCGGTAGGCGCGCAGCACCTCGGGTGCGTCGTCGAGTGACCATATGACCGGGCCGGCGAGCACTTCCGGGCCGACGGCGTGGAGCCGGTAGGTGAAGCGGGTGACGACACCGAGGCCCCCGCCGCCGCCTCGCAGCCCCCACAACAGGTCGGGATGGTCGCGCTCGCTGACGGTGAGCTGCGTGCCGTCGGCGGTGACGAGCCAGAAGGTGGGTCACTTTGTCGTCCACCACCTCTTCGAGCCGACTCACAAGTAGATGCTCCGGGGAGCGACACACCAGGGGAGGTAGCGACGCCGAGAGCCGGGCTGGTCGGCCTGCAGAGCGCCGTGGGTGTTGTGCACACGACCGTATGTATTACGATCATATGCATGACACAGGTGGACCGTCTTTCCGTCACCATGCCGCCCGAGGTCGGAGCGGCGGTGCGTGACGCGGCAGCGCGCGAGGGAACGAGCGTCTCGAACTGGCTCGCGGCGGCCGCGGCGCAGCGCCTAAGGAACGAACTGCTCGGTGCTGCGCTGGATCAGTGGGAAGCGGAGCACGGGCCCTTCAGTGACGCGGAGCTGAATACGGCCGCCGCCGCTTTGAGCGGCGCACGACGGCGCGGCGCGGCGTGACGGCTGTTCTCGACGCCGGCGCCCTGGTCGCGATCGACAAAGGTGACCGCAAGGTCGGGGCGATGTTGCGAGTGCTTCAGCGCGACGGCGTTCCCGTTCATACGAGCGCGGCAGCGGTGGCGCAGGTCTGGCGCGACGGCCGCCGGCAGGCCAACCTCGCTCGCGTCCTGCCCGGAGTCGACATCGCCCCCTTGGACGAGACCGCCGCGAGGAGGGTCGGCGCACTGCTTCGAGCCCGCGACTCGACTGACCTCGTCGACGCGCACGTGGCCCTGTTGATATCCGCAGACGGCATCGTTCTGACCAGCGACGACGACGACATCCGAGCGCTACTTCGAACCCGCCGCGTAAAGGCACGCGTCGTCCACGTGTAACCGCTTCACCCTCAACGCCCTGAAGGCGGAACACGGCATACCCCACGTGGCCGATGTTCCGCCCGCCCTGGCGCCGCACACTGCGGACATGACCAAGGACCCTGGCATGGAAGTGGAGACCGCTCGGCGGATCGACCGCGGCGACATCGGCGCGGCCGCCCATTCGTTGGCGGCCGCGTTCTACGACGACCCGGTGGTGTCGTTCTCGTGGCCCGACAGCCGTAAGCGCTTCCGACGGTCCGAGCGGTTCTTCGCCGGCCAAATCCATACGCTGTGGGACCGGCGAGAGGTCCATGCACTCGACGACTACTCGTCGGTCGCCGTCTGGGCGCGACCCGACGAGTGGCAGATTCCGCCGAAAGCGTTGCTGCGGGTCGTGGCAACATCCGTCCTCACACGGGTTCGCGTGAAGGCGCTCCTCGAATACCTGCGGACTGACGCGCTCCACCCCGAGGAGCCGCACTGGTACCTCGAGTTCCTCGGGACGGTCCCCGACAAGCAGGGCAAGGGCCTCGGTGCACGGGCGCTGGCGCCCGGGCTCGCACGGGCGGACGAGGAGGGCGTCCCGATCTGGACATGGTCGTCCAACCGCAAGAACCTGGCCTTCTACCACCGGCATGGGTTCGAGGTCTTGGAGGAGCGCCCGTTCACCGCCGGCGGGCCGCCGATCTTCCCGATCCGGCGGGACCCCCGGTAAACCCCCAGATGATGGCGCGCCCTCATCTGGCACACTTGGGCCCTCGCCGGGCCGGGGGGCACCCCGGCGCCGAGCACCTTGGGAGGAACGGGCAATTGGCCGGAGGCCGAGCGACGCCGACGCTTCCCAGCGGCACCGTGACCTTCGTGCTCGCCGACGTCGAAGGCTCGGTCCGGCTCTGGGAGGCCAGCCCCGATGCCATGGCGGAGGCAAGTGGCCGGTTCGATGTCACCGTGGACGACCTCGTCGCCGCCCACCACGGGGTCCGGCCGGCCGAGCAGGGCGAGGGCGACAGCTTCGTCGCTGTCTTTTCCGCCACGCATGACGCTCTGGCGTTCGTCCTGGCCGTTCAGCGGAATCTGCACACAGCGCCATGGGCCACGGTGCTCCCGCTGCGTGTGCGGACGGCGGTGCACACCGGCCCGGCGCAGCTGCGCGACGACCGGAACTACATGGGTGCTGCGGTCAACCGCTGCGCCCGCATCCGGGCGCTGGCCCACGGCGGACAGGTACTCCTGTCCGCGGCGAGCGCGGCACTGATCGTGGACGAGCTCGACGGCGACGTGACACTGCTCGACCTGGGGCTGTATCCGCTGCGCGACTTCGAGCGCCCCGAGCGCGTGTTCCAACTAGTCGCGCCCGACCTGCCCGACCGCTTCCCGCCGCTACGCGGGGAAGGGCTGGCCGCGGGTCTTCCCACCGCGCTGACGACGTTCGTCGCACGGGAGACCGAGATGGAGGCCCTCGGTGATCTCATACGCGATGCACCGCTGGTGACCCTCACGGGCGCGGGTGGCTCGGGCAAGACGCGCCTCGTCCTCGAGTTCGCCCGGCGCCACGCCGCCACCTTCGCCGATGGTGTCGCGTGGGCCGACGCGGCTCCCATCGCCGACGGGTCGCTCCTGACGGCGTGCGTGGCTAGCGCCCTCGGCGTGCGGGAGATCCCCTCGGAGCCGATCATCGAGACGGTCGTTCGGGAGACGTCGGGACGCAACGTGCTCCTCATCGTCGACAACTGCGAGCACGTCATCGAGGATGCCGCTCGCCTCATCGAGCGCCTGCTCGGGTGCGGTCCGGCACTGCACATCGTGGCGACGAGCCGCGAAGCGCTTTCCGTAGCCGGCGAGCGCTCGTTCCCGGTGCCGGTGCTTGGCCACGAGGCCTCCGTCGAGCTCTTCTTGGACCGGGCCCGGGCCATCCGCCCTGACTTCGAGGTCACAGAGGTCGCCCGCGAGGCGATCGACGAGATATGCCTCCGGCTCGACGGCATCCCGCTGGCCATCGAGTTGGCGGCGCCCCGCGTCCGCGTGCTGTCACCGCGACAGATCGCTGAAGGGTTGGCCGACCTCTTCCGCCTGCTCACCGGCGGCGCACGGACCGCGCTGCCCCGTCAGCGCACGCTCGAGGCTTCCGTCGACTGGAGCTACCGCCTGCTCTCCGAGCAGGAACGCATGCTCCTGCGTCGTCTCTCCGTCTTCGCCGGCGGCTTCACCCTCGATGCAGTGCGTGCCGTGTGCCCGGACGGCGGGCTGCCGGAGGGCGCTGTCCTCGACGTGCTGACGGGACTGGTGGACAAGTCGCTGCTGCAACTCGACACGGACCGGGGCGGTGACTGCCCCCGCTACCGGATGCTCGAGACGATCCGTCACTTCGCTCGAGAGCGGCTGGCCGACGGTCCCGACGCCGCGGCCGTGCGCGATCAGCATCTGCGTCACTTCCTCGCCTTGGCGGAGACGGTGTGCCCGAGCCTCGAGGTCGGCGAGGATCGAGCGTCGCTCGACGAGCTCGAAGCCGACCTCGACAACCTCCGCGCCGCGCTCGATTGGGCCGAGGAGCGCGGGGACCACGAGTCCCTCCTCCGGATGGCAGGCAGCCTGTGGTTGTTCTGGGAGGTCCGCTGCCGGTTCGACGAGGGCTGCACCCGCCTGCGAGCCGCCCTCGACGCCGCACCGGATCCCAGCCGCCTGCGGGCGCAGGCACTGTGGGGGCTGGGCGACATGTCGCTGTTCACTCTCGACACCGACACCGTGGTGTCGGCCGGCCACGAGCTGATGGCGATGGCGGAGGCGCTCGACGACCCTGCGGTGCGGGCCCGGGGCACCGCCGAGCTGGCCTGGGGGGCGTGCTTCGGCGCCTACCGCGACACCGCCTGGGCGCGGGATGCCGTCGCCGAGCTGCTCGAGGATCTGTCCGTGGAGGACGAGCCGTGGCTCCACTGCGACCTCCGCACCGCCCTCAGTGTCGCCTCCATCAACGAAGGTGACCTCAGAGCAAGCGCCGTGGCCTGCGAGCAGGCGGTCCGCAGCGCCGAAGCGACCCGGAGCTCGGCCGGCTTGATGCGATCCCTGTACTTCCGCGGGTGGACACACGCCCTGGTCGGTGAGGTCGCTCTCGCCGAGCGCGACCTGGGCCAGGTGCTCGCCCTCTCGGTCGATCTCGACGACACGTTCTTCCGCGCCATCGTGCCCACCGGGACCGGTCATGCCAAGCTGCTGGCCGGCGACCTCCCCGGTGCCGAGGATGACGGCGCCACCGCGGCCGGCCTGGGCGAGCGCTACGGCAACCCGTTCGCCGAGGAGTTCGCGGTAATGCTGCTCGCCCTGCTCGCCACGGGGCGAGGAGACGACGACGCGGCCACCGCCCTCCTCGATGGCCTCACGCCCTTCGTCGAGACCACGCGGTTCACCTGGCTCCGGGCGTGGTGTGCCGGCAGCCGCGCGGTCATCGCGGCTCGCGCCGGGGACGTAACAGGGGCCGGGGCGCTTCTCGACGCGGCGGCGCGCGAGATCGGTGATCGCCCGTTCGCTCGCGGCACCCTGGCGCTGCACCGGGGCTGGGCGCAGCGCATCGCCGGCGACGACCGCGCCGCAGAGGCCGCATTCGTCGACGCCGCCGACGCCCTGTGGCGAGCCGGCGCCCGAGCCGATCTCACCGCTGCACTGGACGGGCTAGCCACGAGCGCGCTTCGCCGCGGGCAGCACGCGCGAGCGGCGCGTCTGAACGCGGCAGCGGACGCGGAACGAGCCCGGCTGGGCGTTGCCCCCCGCGACATCGCCGGTCTTCCCGACCGGGAGGCCGACCTGTTGGCGGTACGGGTGGCGCTCGGCGACGATCAGTTCGCGACCGAACACGACGCCGGCGCGGCGATGAGCACCGCGGAGGCCGTTCGGCTCGCGCTACGCGGCCGGGGCGGACGCCGGCAGTCGACCGCGGGGTGGGAGAACCTCACCCCGACCGAGGTCGAGGTCGTCCGACTCGTGCGAGAGGGGCTCACGAACCCCGCCATCGCCGAGCGGATGCTGATCACGCGCGGCACGGTGAAGGTGCACCTCTCGCACATCTTCACCAAGCTCGGCGTGACGTCCCGCTCCGAGCTCGCCGCCGAGGCAGCCAGCCGGCCGGAACCTGATGCTTGAACGGCAAAGTCTTCCCGGCCTCCGGTGCGAGCGGGTGCATTCGGTGACGTTGGAATCGGTCAAGTCACCCGCCGAACGTCCCGCGATGCACCCGTAGGCGGCGTCCCGAGTTAGCCGCGCCGCGTCGGCCCCGGAGAGCCCGCGCGCGTTTCTGGCTAAAGTTCGCCGCGGCGTTGTGTCACGCCGGACCTCCTTCTCGGCGCTCGCGCAGCCGAGCTAGCGGAGGCAAAGGGGACCTCGGGTGCTCGACATGGTTGGACTGCTGTCGTGTCACGCGTTGCACGTCGGCGAGCGCGGGTCGTCGTCGTGGACGCCAGACACGAGAGGTAGCCGACATGACCAAGAACGAATCGTTCAAGCGCCGGATTCGAGTCCGCATGACGAAGACCGGTGAGAAGTACGCCGCCGCCCGTCGCGTACTCATCGAGCAATCGGCGGATCGAGCCGAGCGACGCTGGGCATCAGAACCTGAGCACTCCGACGAGGTAATCCGCGAGCGAACCGGCCGCGGCTGGGACGAGTGGCGCGAACTGATCGACTCATGGCCAGGTCATACCGAGGGCCACGCGGCGATCGCCGTCTGGTTGCAGAAGCAGCACCAAGTCGACGGGTGGTGGGCGCAGTCGATCACCGTCGGCTGGGAGCGCATCACAGGAAGACGCCAACCCGGTCAGATGGCCGACGGCACCTTCACGGCGAACAAGTCGGCGACGGTGACGATCGACCCCGAGGCGCTTCGCGACATGCTCGTTGACGATGCCGGTCGGGAGGCGCTGTTCCCGCATTTGACCGCGGAGCCCCGATCCCGCCCTACTTCGAAGAACGTGAAGCTTCGGCTCGAGGACGGCGTGGCGGAGATCGCCATCACGCCAAAGGCGGACGGACGTTCCACCGTCACCATCGCACACACGAAACTCGCCTCACCCGATCACGTCGCGCACTGGAAGGCGTTCTGGACCGACTGGATCGCGGCGCTCGACGAGGAACGCGTGTAGCAGCGCGTCCGCGCCTTGTGGTCCAGATGGGTGCAAACCCCGGCCCGCGCCAGACGCCCACGTGGACCGACAACCGTCAACGAAAACTCAGTTCGTGGGTTGCGACCGGCGCGCGTAGGTTGCGCGCGTGGTCACCGGTGACGCGCCCTTCGGAAAGCACGACCACTCGACCACGGAGCCCGTGATCCGCGAGATCCTCGCGAGCATCGGACTTTCGAGCTCCGGGTTGCGTTGGATCGAGAGCTACTCGCACTCTGCGTGGATGACCGACGACGCGGTGGTCCGCTACCGGATCGTCGGCCCTACCGGCCGGCTCACCCACGAAGCGGCGGTCGCATCGTGCCTGCGCTCGGAGGCGCTGTATCCCGACGTCATCGCTTCCGGCTGTTGGGACCGCAACGACTGGCTCGTCACGACGCGAATTCAGGGCGAGTCGCTGACCGCCGCTTGGCCGCGACTGTCGATCGCGGAGCGCGAGCGCGCGGTGCAAGAGCTCGCGCAGGCGCTCAGGTCACTTCACGCGGCGCCGGCCCAGCATCTGTCGCCGCCGTGTCTCTTCGGCGGCGCGCCCGTCGCTGCCAGGTCCGCGTTCGTCGAAACACTCGCGGACACGGCACGGCAAGCGGCTGATCAGAGCTCCGATGACGAGTTGCTCGCAGCCGTCCTCGACGCACTCGATCATCACCGCTCTGCGATAGACGATGCGCCGGACGTTATGGCCCACCACGACCTCAACTTCGGCCAGTGCGTTTGGCGCGACGGCCACCTCGTCGGCGTCGTCGACCTGGAGATGTCGCATGCGAACACCGCCGACTGGGACCTCCCGGTGCTCCTGAGCATGTGCGCCGATCCACGACAAGGGGCCACCGTGGAGGCGCACCTCCATCGCGAGGACTTCGTCGACGTTCCGAGGTGGTTCCGCGACGCCTATCCCGAACCGTTCGCCCACCCGCGACTGGCGTCCCGACTGCGCGTCTACGAACTCGTCTATCGCCTCGCCGACCTCGGTAAGAGTCCGGGCGACCTTGCGGACATGCTCCACGTACTCCAGCACGGCACAACCTACGAGCACTGGCTCGAAGACGACTGAGACCGGAGTCGGCGGGCACCAGGCCCGAACCATATGCTATATCATATGGTTTATGGCCCGCAGGGAAGTCCTGGTTCAACTTGATGATGAACTCGTCGAGCGCCTCGATCGGCTTGCCAGCGCGCAGGGCGTCAGTCGTTCCGAGCTCCTCCGACAAGGGGCTTCCGCGGTTCTCGACGCGGCCGAGCAGACGCAAGCGGACCGAGCCCTTCGGGAGGCATACCGGCGAATCCCGCAGGATCCTGCTCTCGTTGCGAGCGCGGCAAGGCTCGCCGCGCAGACCGCTCCCGAGTGGTAGCTCGCGGCGACATCATCTGGGCAGATCTCGGACCGCCGGCCGGTCGTCGTCCCGTGTGCGTGATCACGCGCGACGCAGCGATCCCAGTGCTCACGGCCGTCACCTGCGCTCCCATCACGCGGACGATCCGCGGCATCCACTCGGAGGTAGCCGTAGGACCTGAGGACGGACTCCCCGAGGCCAGCGTGATCAACTGCGACAGCCTCATCACCCTGCTCGTCACCACCTTGGATCCCGCGCCGGTCGGGCATCTCGCACTGGAGACGCGTGCGCAACTCGATCAGGCGCTGCGCTATGCGCTGGACATTCAATACTGAGGAGCGACTAACCGGGCTCTGAAGACCGACCGTCCGCCGAGCTCTCAGACGCCTATGACCGAGCCTGCAAGTCCGATGACCACGTCCGCCGCCTCAACGCAGCTCTGATGGTCGTACCCGTCGGCCGCGCGAACAACGAACCCCATCTCCTCGAGTCGTTGGCGGTTGCGCGACACGCTCGGCGCGACAAGAGCGTCCTCGGACCCGAAGACGAGTGCGGCCGGGATGTCGAGCTTCGCTGGAAGGCGCGACTGGAACTCTGCGTAGTCGCGGTAGAACGCCCGCGCCGCGCGCCAGTCGAACTGCCCGTCTGGCAGATAGTCGCCTTCGCCCACGGCGCGCGCTTCGTCGTCGATGTGAGACATGAACGACGTGAAGTCGAGCAACGGGTCCATTCCTGCACACACCAGACCGACCACGCGGTCAGACTTCGCGGCGAGCGCCGTCGCAAGTGCCGCCGTGTTCGAGTACCCCCACGCGACGAACTCCTCGAGTCCAACGGCGTCGGCTGCGGCCAGAAGATCGTCGCAGAACGCGTCAAGCGAGTACGCCCCGGCGCTCCTGGCTCGACTGCTCTCACCGTATCCACGGGGGTCGACGACCAGAACCTTGCCGAGATCCTTGAGGGCCTCGACATAACCCATCCGCCCCCACCCGACCTTGGACTGGGGGAAGAGAAACCCACGACCGGTACCTCGGCCTGCCACCTCGTACGCGATCTGGAAGCCGTCGTTCATGACGTGGAGCACACGCGCATCATCCCCCATCGCTTATCCCGCTTGAAGGCCACGCCAGCGTCTGTCGATGAACGCCTCCGTGGGGACGGTGGAGATCCGGCCAAACTGCAACCATGCCTGACGCGTCGCCGAGGCTCCGGATCGATGCAGCCTGCCGCCGACTCGGTAGGACGCTGGTTGTGCGGCGCTGCGAAGCGATCCTCGCCGGCGCCGCGGGCGACACCGACTTCGTCCTCATGCTCGGAGGCGCGCCCGCCCGCCGTCTCCTCGCCACCGGCGTGCCAGGGCACCAGAGGTATTGGTTGCGGGTCTGGGCGGCGCGCGGGTTGCTCTGGGCCGGCGTGGCCGACTCGACCGAGGCCCTACGCGCCGCACTAAGCGACGAGTCGTGGCGAGTTCGGGAGATGGCGTGCAAGGTCGTGGCCCGTCACCTCGTCGGGGATCTCCTTGACGAAGTCGCCGCGCTCAATTCCGACCCCGCGGCCCGAGTCCGCCAAGCAGCACAACGCGCCGTCGTTCGCATCGTGGAGGCAGCGGCGTAGGCGCATCGGACAGGATGGCTCTCGTGACCACTGCCGCCGTGCGCGGGTTCCGCGGTACCGATGAAGTCGGATGGCTTCGCTGCCGCGCGCTCTCCTTCCTCGACACCGCGTACTTCGATGATGTCCTCCCCGCGAAGCCGACTTATCCGGGCAACGCGATCGAGCTTGTCGCCACTCAGGACGACCTCGTCGTCGGGATCTTGGACATCGCGATCGACGGACCGTTGGCGACGATCGAAACGATTGCCGTTCATCCGGACGCCCTACGGAAAGGGCTCGCCTCACGTCTGCTCGACGAGGCGGTTCAGCGGCTGCCGTCGGGCACAATCGAGATCGATGCGTGGACTCGAGAAGACGGCGCGGCAAATGCCTGGTACAAGTCGCAGGGCTTCGCAGAGGCGTACCGGTACCTGCATGTGTTCGCGAGCAGTGCCGACGAGGTCGACCGCGCGGTCACTGCCGCAGGGCACGAACTGCGCCCGCGCCTGGCCTTTTTCCACGGGGCGACGGAGCACGAGGCAGAGCTCCGTGCGAGCTTCCGGCGCGTTTATATCTGCCGTCGCTATCTCCGGACAATCACGCCCACCTGACCGCTCGGTCCTGATCGCTACGGGTGGTCGCCCGTTCGTCGCCGAGGCCCTCCCGAATCCATTGCCGGTCCACCTAGTCACGACCCTGTGGACCGCTACCGCCGATAGGGGGGAGATGATGGCGCGGTGGAATGGCTAGCCGCGCTCGACGCTGACCTGCGGGCGAAGGTGCGCGCGACACCGACGCCGTCGTGGCTCGAGCCGATGGCGGCGACGCGGACCGACGCCCGCTTCGACGATCCCGGCTGGGTCTTCGAGCAGAAGCTCGACGGCATCCGCTACCTCGCTTTCGTGGCCGGCGGCGAGGCGCGACTTCTTACGCGAAACCGGATACGCCATCGCCATCCTGCCGTCGAAGCCGCACTCGTCGACCAGCCGGGGGCGGACTTCGTCGTCGACGGCGAGATGGTGTCGGGCCGGCGGCGGCCGGGCGCGCCCCGCGGCGTGGGCGACGACGCTCTGCAGTACGTCGTGTTCGACGTACTGCGGCTCGATGGTCACGACGTCACCCAGCTTCCCCTGCACACCCGGAAGCAGTTGTTGCGATCCCGGTTCGCGTGGCGCGAGCCGCTGGCCGCCGTCGACGCGCTCGCCGAGAACGGCCTCGCCGCCTACGAACGCGCCTGCCGCGAGGGGTGGGAAGGCGTGATGGCCAAGCGCGGCGATTCCGTGTACGAGCACAAGCGTTCGCGCGCGTGGCTGAAGATGAAATGCGACGCGTCACAGGAATTTGTCGTCGGGGGATTCACCGACCCCAGCGGTGCCCGCATCGGGTTCGGCGCGCTGCTCATCGGCTACTACGAACTGCCGGACCTGGTCTACGCCGGGAAGCTCGGAACCGGGTTCGACACGAGCCTGTTGCGCGACCTCCACGCTCGGCTGACGTCGATCGAAGTCGCCGACCCGCCGTTCACACGCGGCACCGGTTTCCCGAAGAAGGGTGCTCATTGGGCGCGGCCCGAGATCGTGGTCGACGCCGCGTTCATGGAGTGGACGAGCGAGGGCAAGCTCCGGCACCCGCGCTTCGTGCGCGTCCGAGTCGACAAAGCGCCCGGGGACGTCGTTCGCGAAACGTAGGTGATGCCCGCGGCCCGCGATAGACAACGGCCGACCATGGGTAGAGAGGACGAATGCTGAAGCCGTTGCCGATCGTTGATGCCGTCGCGCTCCGGCGAACGGTCAAGAAGCTGCCGCCGGCCGTCGCCGAACCCGCGACCGCGCTCGGTCACGCGGCCACCGGCGGCGCTCTGGGGGGCGCGTACGCAGGCGCGCTCGCACTGCTCGGGCGTCGAGGGCGGCGCGCGGCCACCTCCAGCCTCGTCGCCTACGCAATCTCGTCCGGCCTCAGCAACGGCCCCTTGAAGTGGCTGGCGCGCCGGCCGAGGCCACGCGGCCCGATGCTCGCCGGTCTGCGGCGCCGAGGGACGCGACCAGCGACGTCGTCGTTCCCGTCGTCGCACACGGCCTCTGCGATGGCGTTCGCGGTGGCAGCGTCACTCGAGTACCCGGCGGTCGCTCCGGTGGTGCTCCCCACGGCAGCGGCAGTGGCAATTTCGCGTCTGCGCGCCGTTCGGCACTATCCGACCGACGTCCTCGCCGGCATCGCGCTGGGATGCGCCGTCGGCGCCGCGGTCGTGTGGAGGCAGAAGCGGCGACACGCCGTCACTCCGACGCCGGACGGTTCAACGCCTCGTTGACAGCGTTGCGGACCGCTTGGCGGACTGAGACGCGCGTCGCGTGTGCAACACTTCTCGCTCCCTTGGTGGCCGTAGCTCAGTTGGTTAGAGCGCCAGGTTGTGATCCTGGATGTCGGGGGTTCGAGTCCCCTCGGTCACCCTCCCGACGAGTTCAGACTGGCGCGCCCACGAGCGCGGCACGCTCGATCACCCGGTCGATGAAGCCGTAATCGAGCGCCTCCTGCGCCGTAAACCAGCGGTCACGGTCGGAGTCGGCTTCGATGCGCTCGATGGGCTGACCGGTGTGATGCGAGATGCGCTCGGCCATCATCCGCTTGAGGTAGATGATCTGCTCGGCCTGGATGGCGATGTCGGTGGCTTGGCCCTGCATCTGCCCGGACGGCTGGTGCATCAGGATCCGCGAATGCGGGAGCGCGTAGCGCTTGCCCGGCGCACCCGCGCACAACAGGAACTGGCCCATCGACGCGGCCATGCCCAGGCAGATCGTGCTGATGTCGCAGCTGACATATTGCATCGTGTCGTAAATAGCCAGACCGGCCGTGACCGACCCACCGGGCGAGTTGATGTAGAGCGAGATATCGCGCTCGTTGTCCTCGGCAGCGAGCAGCAGCAGCTGCGCGCAGATGAGGTTCGCCGACGCGTCCTCGACCTGCGAGCCGAGGAAGACGATCCGCTCCTTGAGGAGCCGCTTGTAAATCTCGCTGCTGTGATCGAATTCGATGGCCATACGGTCCACGCTACCGGCACGCTCTAACGTCGCCGCACGCGGGCGTGGCGAAACTGGCAGACGCGCGGGGTTTAGGTCCCCGTTCCCTCGGGAGTGGAGGTTCGAGTCCTCTCGCCCGCACTTTTGTTCTGTCCCGCGACATCGCGGACAGATATCGCGAGACATCGTCGAAGTGGGGCCTTGTTCGATCCGCTGATGGTCGCAGGCTCTGGCCGAGCCACTCACAGCAGAATGGAGTCATGCCGGCCCGTGCACTTCAGCAGCGGATTGCGTGGCTTCGCCAGAGCCTCAAGGACGGGACGCTTCCTTCGGCTTCGGCGGTAGTCGAGAACGTTGCCCCTTCGCTGCTGTTGGCATATTCGTCGGCGGCGGCGTTTGCCGACGCTATTCAACGATGGTCTCAGCGAGTCCGAGTTGGCGAGTCGGACCGGGTGGACGAGCAGGGCTATCTCGCGACCGTAGAACTTGAAGCGATTGATTCCGGCACGATCCGGATGTTCTGCCAGGTCGAATCCGAGCTCCCCCATCGCATCATCTTCCTGCGGATGCGTCCGGGGCCGGGCCCTGGTTTGGTTGTCGGAACATTCGAGGAGATCGTCGGTCGAGAGCCCGACGGCGAACGGCTCAGCCGACTCGACGACGAGCTCACCGGGTGGCTCGACGACGAGCTCGAACGCGCACGCCAACACCAACCCTTCGTTGGCTTCGGAGCAGCAATCACCCGCGGCGACGAAGTCGTCTACCTCCGAACGCTCGGCTACCGAGACGTCGCCGCAAATGCGAGAACGACCCACGACACCGTGTTCTCGATCGGATCGGTGTCGAAGGTGCTGACCGGCATCGGCGTGACGCGCCTCGTGCAGAGCGGACGGATCGGCCTCGACGACGAGGTCAATCGTCACCTCCGCGCATTCCGGGTGGTAGCCCCGACGTCCGCCGATCCTCCTGTCACGGTGCGACACCGCCTCACCCACACCGGGGGCGCGTACAGCCTGGGAGGCGAGTTCGCCGCGCCCGGCGAGGTGGCTCCAACACTGCCTGAGTACTACGGAGCCGAGATTGCCTGCCGATTCCCCGCCGGCAGTCAGGGCCTCTACAGCAACGACGGGTTCGCGGTACTTGGCCAGGTCATCGAGGACGTGGCGAGCGAACCCCTCGATGCGTTCATGAGGCGTGAAGTCTTCGACCCCGCCGGGATGGACACCACGACCTATACGAAAACGCCAGCGGTCCAACAACGCCTGGCGACCGCTTACGAGATTGTGTTCGGTGAGGTGAACGAACTCGTTCAGCGGGACATGGTCCTCAAGCCGGCAGGATCCGTGTATTCGTCTCTCCACGACATGGCGCGCCTGGCGCAGGTGATCGGCTCGAACGGACGAGGAGAACGCGGGCAGGTACTCGCAGCCGACACCCTCGCCTCGATGATGATCGAGCATGGGGAAGCCGCGGGATCAGCGTTTGCTCGGCGCGGACTCGCGTTCGGGATGGCGCTCGCCAACGGCCACAAACTCGTCTGTCACAACGGCGGGTTCCCCGGCTTCTACTCCGCGCTATCCGTCGCCCCGGAGATCGGCATCGGTGTCGTCCTGCTGACGAACACGTCATCCGGCGCGCCGGCCGCGCTCGCGCAGAGCGTCCATCGACACGTGCTCGCTCGACTGGCATAGAGCAACGCGGCCACGGGTAACGGCGGCACAGAGAGACTCGGTGGCTTTCCGGAGTTCGCGGCTTGAAGCACAGAAACTCAGGTGCACTGATCTGAAACCCGAGAAGTCGGGTTGGCCCACAGATTGCCGAATCTCATAATTGAGGAGCAGGCACTCAGGTGCACAAACTCTCCCCGCTCAAACCTCCGGCGGTCTTAGGCTGTTCGACGTGAGCTTGCCCGGATTCCCTGTCGACGACGATCGGCTCCGGGACGTGTGCAGCCGATATGGCGTGTTGCGCCTCGAGGTCTTCGGCTCCGTGAGCCGAGCGGATGCCCGAGTCGATAGTGATATCGACTTGCTGTACGAACTCGCTCCCACCGCCCGCCTCGGCTGGAAAATCGAAGATCTCAGCACAGAGCTATCGGAGCTTCTCGGACGTCGCGTCGATCTCGTTTCGCGCAGCGCACTTCACGAACGTCTTCGTGACGTTGTGCTCGCCGAGGCTCGATTGCTATATGCGGCGTGAGCTTCTGCTGATCGGCGAGATGATCGAGGCAGCTGAGCGGGCGCGCTCTCTGGTCGACGGGATCGACGCGGCGGCACTCGCCGCGGATCATCAACGCCGTGACGCGTTGCTCTGGAACTTCACCGTCCTTGGAGAGGCAGCGGCGCAAGTAGACGACTCGGTGAAAGAGCGGTTCCCCGAGGTGGACTGGGCCCGCCCCTCGCAGCTTCGTAACCGAGTGATTCACGGTTACTGGTCGATCGATCTCGAGATCCTCCACACGACCGCGACGGATCTCTTGCCGGATTTCGTGGCGCAGCTTCGGGCCGTACTTTCTCAGCTCGAGGTAGCGGACGAACCGTGAGATGCCCGACGGCGGCGAGGTGCGCGTCGTGATAGATCAAGGTCGATGGACGCCTATCAACGGAGCGCCCATGCGTATGACGTCATCCTCAGAATGCGGGGCCGGGATTACGCCCGACAGGCCGACCAGCTGATCGAAATCATCGGGCAGCACTGCCCGAGTGCGGCCACGTTGCTCGATGTCGGGTGCGGAACCGGGCACCACCTCCGCCGGTTCAAAGACTCGTACGGGGTCGCAGGCGTGGACCTAAGCCCCTCCATGCTCGAGCGAGCCCGCGAGTTCGTTCCCGACGTCGAACTCCAACTGGGCGACATGCGCACGTTCGTCTTCGGTCGTTCGTTCGACGCGATCACTTGCCTCTTCAGCAGCATCGGCTATCTCGTCGCGCTCGACGACATGCGCGCCGCGGTCGCAAACATGGTCCGCCACCTCAACCCGGGTGGCGTATTGCTCGTGGAGCCGTGGATACATCCTGATCAGTGGATAGCCAACCATCACGGCGTCGCCGAAGCAGCCAACGAAGACGGGATTTCGGTCAGCCGCGTCTCGATCACCGGGCTCGAAGGGGAGCTGAGTTTCTTCGATCTGCACTGGACTGTCGCGACGAACGGGGGCGTCGAATCGTTCGTCGAGCACCACGTGCTCGGGCTCTACACCGTCGACGAATACCGCGAAGCGATGGAGTCCGCCGGCCTGACCGTCGAGCACGATCCCGTCGGCCCGATCGGCCGCGGGCTGTTCATCGGATTGAAGAACCGAAGAACTTAAAGACGCTGACCCTCACATACGCGCTGAGAGAACGCCCCCTGAGCAAACGAGCCTGAACTTGCGGTCCGTTCGTCGGTTGGGAGCGGAGCGGGGGCGCGACACGACCTCAGCGGGTCAGCGGGTCGTTGTCCCCCACAAGCGCTGCATCTCCGCGTTCGACGCCAGCAGTTCATCGGGTGGGCCGCAGGCGTCGACCCGTCCGTCGACCAACACGACTATCCGATCGGCGCGTTGCAGAACGGGCCGGCGGTGGGTGATGGCCAGACAGGTCGCGCCAGGTCGGGTAAATAGTCGCCGCCACAGCTCCTCCTCCGTTGTGACGTCCAACGCCGATGACAGATCGTCGAGGACCAGGAGCGCTGGCCGGCGAACGAACATGCGGGCGGCCGCGGCGCGCTGCACCTGGCCGCCTGACAGACGGACACCGCGGGGCCCGACGGCGGTATCCCATCCGTGTGGCAGCTCGTCGATGTCGGCCTCGAGCACCGCGGACCGCGCCGCGTCCGCCAATAACGAGGGATCATCGGGCAGGCCGAGCAGCACGTTGTCGCGCAGGCTCGCCGAGAACATCCGGGGGACTTGGGAGGTGTAGGCGCAACGGGGCGGCACGAAGAAGGTGCCCGGCTCGTCGACCGCCGAACCGTTCCACGCCACCGTCCCGGCGTCGGGTGGCAACAGACCGAGCAACGCGCGCACCAGTGTCGTCTTGCCGCTGCCCACCGCCCCGGTCACGGCGACCAGCTCGCCCCGCGAGACATCGAAGTCCGCGTCGTGGATGCCGCGGCTGGTACCGGGATAGCGGAATGTCAGGCCGCGCACCTCGAGTCGGTCGAGTCCTGGCGCCGCGCCACCGCGAGCCAAAGGCGGGGGCAACACGGGCGCGGGGCCGCGCAGATTGGTCGGCAGGAACTCCACGATGGCGTCGGCGGTGGGTTCCTGGACGACGGCCACCATGCGCTCGATCGATACCTCGGCCTGGCGAAGTGTGGCCACGATGGTGCCGAGAAATCCGACGACGGTCGACATCCACGCCAGGTAGCTCGTGAAGATGGCGAAGTCACCCGCCGTCAGCCTCGTCGCTCTGGCTCCCGAAGCGGTGAGCAGAAGCAGCACGCCCGACGCGATTGTTGCCGTGTTGACGCCGATCGACGTCACCGCTTGGTTGACCAGAACGTCGCGCAGCGTTGTGCGCCGGCGCTCCTCGTTGAGCCCGTCGAGGTGGCGAGCCGCTCGCTCCTCGGCTCCCGCGGCCTGGATCGACGTCACCGACGAAAAGACGTCGCCGAGTAGTCCGGCGACCTGACCGAGCGCCTCCTGCCTTTGTCGTCGGGCCGCGAGAATGCGCGGAGTGGCCAGGCGGGCCGCGAACATCACGAGCAACGACGGCGCCACAACCCACAAGGTGAGGTAGGCGTTGATCGACAGCAGCACGGTCAGCGACACGCTGAAGGCCACGACCTGCCCGATCGGGTCGGCCACGAAGTCGAGCGCGTGGGTGACCGATTCGGTGTCGTGTTGGAACCGAACCAGCGCCTCTCCCGGCGACGACGGAAGCGCGCGGGCGCCGGGGCGGCGCAGGACACGGTCGAGCATGTTGCGTCGCATGAGCGTCTCGGCGTGCCCGCGCATGGTCATCACCGCAAACGGTCCGACAAAATCAGCCACCGTCCGGGTCAACCCGACGGCAACGAATAGCCCGAGGATGGTGGGCACGTTGAGACCGACGTGGGCCTGTCCTGACAGGCGGTCGAGCAGGGCGCGCACGACCAGCCCCGGAAGGAACGGGATGACGTACGCGGCAGACGTGACGAACGCGACGTGGCCGGCGAACAGGCCGGGCCGGTGGCGGATGAGCCTCCACAGGACCCAGAGGGTGCGGCGCCGGCTTGATCCTGCGGGCTCGGATGCCGTCATGCCGGCTCTTCCTCGGCGTCCAGCCCGACGCGCAGCAACCCGGCGAGCCGCGACGTGGGCAGTCCGGCGAGGGTGGCACGATCGCCGTGCTCTGCCACCCGACCGTCGTCAAGGATCAACACTTCGTCGACGTGGCGCAGCGTCTTGAGGCGGTGGGCGATCACGATGGCGGTCCGGTTTTCGAACAACCGACCGATGGCGTTCTCGACTCGTTGCTCGGTTGCCGGATCGAGGCGCGCCGTGGCTTCGTCGAGGATCACCACCGACGGGTCGCGGAGAAACACCCGGGTAAAAGCAAGCAACTGCGCTTCGCCCGCCGACAGTCCGGTAGCGCCGCCGCTGAGCACGGTGTCGAGCCCGCTGGGCAGCGACGCCAGCCACTGGCCCAGGCCCAACTCGTCCAATGCGGCGACGATGCGCTCGTCGGTGACGGTCGGGTCGAAGATCGTGAGGTTGTCGCGCGCTGATGCGTGGAACAGCTGAACTTCCTGAGTGACGAGCGCGACGCGGTGGCGCAGCCCGGCGAGGGCAACGTCGGTTACGTCGACGCCGCCGACTCGCACCGCGCCGAACTCAGGGTCGGCGAATCGAACCAGCAATCGGGCGATGGTCGACTTGCCCGCGCCGGTCCGCCCGAGCAAACCGAGGACGTGGCCCGCCTCGAGCCGAACCGAAACATGGTCGAGCACGCGGCGCTCGCTATCGGCGTCGTAGCGAAAGGTGACGGCGTCGAGCTCGACGGCCAGAGCTCCCTCGGGGAGCGTGCGTTGGCCGTTGTCTGCGAGGTTGCTCGAGGTGTGCAGCAGCTCGGTCACCCGGGCGACGGCTGCCGCGGCCGTCTGCAGGTCGGCGATCTGACGGTTCAGCACCTGGATTGGGTCACCCAGCATCTGGGTGTAGAAGAAGACGAGGAAGACACCCCCGATGGTCAGCTCGTCGCGCCGGAAGAGCCACACCGCGCCCGCCAGTGCGCCGGCCGTGCCGAGGCGAAAGGCCGCCGAGCTCAGGTTGCCAATGAGGTTGCCGAAGAACCCGGCGCGTTGGGTGCTGCGCAGCAGCCCGCGGGCGTAGCCGTAGAAGCGCCACATCGCGTAGTCGGTGGCCCCGGCGGAGCGGAGATCCTCGGTGGCCGAGAGGTGTTCCTCGAGGAAGCCGGACTGGTCGGCCTGGGCCACCATCACCGCGGCCCAGTGGCGACGTCCGAGGGCGCGGTAGCGCGCTACGAAAACGACGAGAGCCAAGCAGAAGGCCCCGAGGCCGAGGCCGAGTCCCAGGTCGAGGGTGGCCAGCATCACAACGACGCCGACCAGCAACAAGCCGCTACCGATAAGAGCGACGACGAAGCGGCTGAAAAAGTTGGCCAGGCTTGAGACGTCTCCATCGACGCGCTGGATCAGCTCTCCGGCGCGGTGCTCGCCGTGGAAGCCGAGGTCGAGGCGCAGACAGTGCACGGTGAGGTCGCGCCGCAGGCGGTTAGTTGCCACCAGCGCCAGATGCTCGGCCAGGTAGACATCGACGACCGAGACGGCTTGGCCGACGAACGCGAGCACGAGGTACACAACGGCAAGTCGCGTGAGCGGCGACCCGTAGTTGCCAGCTACTGCCCCATCGATGAATGCCGCGAGCAGGCGGGGCTGGGTCAGGCTGACGGCGGTCGAGACGAGAAGGAGGCCGGCGAGGGTCGCGGTGCCGATCCACTGCGGGGCGACGTAACGCCGCAGTAGGACACCGAGCATGCCGTCTGCTCGCGTCTCCGGCGTGTCCACCGGAGCGAACGTAGATGTCCGAGCGCCACAACGCGGCGCGCATTATTGGCCTACTGGTCGACCGACGTCGAGATCCACCGCGACGGATCTACTGCGAGGCGCGGACCCGACGCGAGCGCCCCTGCTTGGGGTCTCGCGTCGTCACGCGCAAGGTCGGCGTAGTAACTAGACAACACGATGCAGTCAGACAAGCCGCCGGCAAGGTCGCCACCTTTCCGGCCGGGTGCTTCGATGTCGTCTCCCGTCAACTCAAGCGCTTCAGCACCGACCAGCTTCGAATCATCCAGTCCGATGATTCGTCGGTCACCTTCGACACCGAGCTTCGGACAGAACAGCTCATCGAGATGCGCTACTTCACGAACGTGTTCGCCATCGTGGACGAGCGCAACCTCTCGAGCTGCCGATCTGCCCTTCGCGGCGCGGCCTACCGTTTGCTGGGCTCTGTTCAAGGCAACCCCACGAAGATCCCCGAAGATCGGCGTGCTTTCCTGACCGCACGGCTAGAACGCGATCTCCGCCTGACCCCACGCAGCGTGGGTACGACCAACGACTTCGTGCTGATGACTCGCAGCTCTGGCCCAGAGATTCTGACGGTTCGGCTCGCGCGATCGAAGCGCAAACGCGAGGCGCTACCGGCTGGGGCGCTGCGTCCCGAACTAGTGCACATCCTGCTGCTTGTCGCCGGCGTGAAGGACAAGCACACCCTGCTCGACCCATTTGCCGGCAGCGGCGCGATTATCCAAGAAGCCAGGCGCGGCTTCGGTGTGCGGCGCGTGATCGGCGTGGAGCAAGACGCTCACCTGCGCGGTGCACTCGGGAATTCAGGTCGCGCTGATGATGCCCGCGTGCTCGTCACCATCGAGAACGGATCGATTGATCGGATCGTCACCGACCCACCGTGGGGTCTCTACGCGTCCCTTGGTGAAGACGATGGCCGGCAGATGTACGATCAATCCCTTATCGCGATGCACCGGGTGCTCGCGCCGGGCGGAGTAGCGGTGGTCTTGTCGGGGAGCGGGGCCCTCACTAACGCGATCGCCGCGGCTGAGGGGTTCTCAGTGCTGAAACGCCTCCCAATACTTGTGTCCGGCAAGAAGGCGGCGATCATCAAGCTGCAGAAGACATAGGCCGCCCGTCGGTGTCGGAACGAATCCGTCGTTCTCTCCGGCCTCAGCGGCGCTTCGTCGTCTTCTTCGCCGCCGTCTTCTTCGCCGTGGTCTTCTTCGCCGCCGTCTTCTTCGCCGGGGCCTTCCTAACCGGGGCCTTCCTCACCGCGGCCTTCCTCACCGCGGTCTTCTTCGTCCTCGCGCCGGGCTTCGCCGACGGCAGCTTGCCGCCGGTGGCGACGACCGCGCCGGCACGACCGAGCAGTCCGCCGAGACGATCAAAGCCGATCAGGTCACTGAACTGGCGAACGGTGTAGCCAGTGACCTTCGCGCGGCCGCGCGCCCGCGCCGTCGCCGAGCGCGGGAGGTCGAACAACGGACCCATCTCGCCGAAATGGTCACCGCGCTTATTGACGGCGACCACCTCCTCGCCCTCGCGCACGATCTCGATCTCCCCGGCCTCGACGATGTAGATCCGACCACCGAGGCTGCCGCGCTCGAAGATGATTTGGTTGTCCTTTAGATCGAGACGCTCGAGCGCGTTGGCGCCCTCGGCGAACTTCGGCATCATCTCGATGACGACGTCTGCGAGCGGCAGCATCCGGTCGTCGTGGGTGGCCACGATCACCGAGCGGCCCGGTTGCGCGAGCGAACGAATCAATCGTAGAACTGCCTCAACCTGTACGTAGTCGAGGTGCGCAGTGGGCTCATCGGCGAGCAGCAGCGGTGGGTCGGCGGCGAGAGCGCGAGCGATCGCGACGCGCTGCTGCTGACCGCCAGAAAGATTGCTCGGGTAGTGCGTAGTCCGGTCAGTCAGCGAGACCTGTTCGAGCAAGTCCGCGGCGCGCTTCCTCGCTGTGTCCCGGCCGACTCCGGCGGCGCGCAGCGGTGCGGCCACGTTCTCGTGCGCGGTGAGGCTCGGCACGAGATTGAACGCCTGAAAGACGATGCCGACCGTTGAGCGGCGATACTTGGTGAGCGCCGCACCGGTCTGCCCCGAAACGACCCTGTCGCCGAGTCGGATCTCGCCGCTGGTCGGCGTGAGGATTCCCGCGAGGCACGACAGGAGCGTGCTCTTGCCGCACCCACTCGGGCCGATGAGCAGCGCTAGCGAGCCGCTCGGCACCTCGAAGCTGAGGTGATCGACCGGGCGCAGCACGTAATCGCCGCTCGTGTACTCGACCACGAGATCATCCACGACGAGGTTCATCTACCTCCCTCCGAAGGCGAGAGCGGGATCCACCGACACCGCGCGGCGGAGGCCGGCGATGCTCGCGAGGAGACCCACGGCGACGGCCACGATCGGGAGGAAGGCGACGAGGGGCGCCGGGAAGCTGACCTCGGCCGGGAACAGGGGCGCCAGCAGGTAGGCCAGCGCCACGGCGACGATCGACGCGACGAGCGACAGCACAATGGCCTGCATCGCGAGCGCGGCGAGCAGGTCACGCGTTGAGGTGCCCGTCGCTTTGAAGACTGCAAAGTCACGGACGCGCTCGATGGCGGACAGGTAGACCACCGAGCCGACGATCGCCCCCGCGACGATCCACAGCAACATCCGGAACAGCCCGATGGACTTCGTCACGTCCGCCAGCGGGCGGCGCAGATCGTCACCCGCGGCGTCGCGAGACACGTAAACCAGCCCGGGCGGCAGCGACTCCGGCACTCCGAGCACCGCTATCGATGTGACCGCGGGCAGGCCGCGGAAGACAATGGCCTGCGCATCCTGGAGTGCGAGGTACACGTTGGGGCGACCCCCGAGCACGGTCTGGCCCGACACCGTGCCGACGACTTTGAGCGCGACCTCGCCGATGCGGAACGACTCGCCGATATCAATGCCGAGGGCGGTGTCGACGACGGCCTCGCCGGGCCCACTGATCGCCTGCCCGGCGGCGTGACGGGGCACACCCAGCGCCCCTCTCTCGCCGACGCGGTGACCGATCATGTAGATGTCCGGCTCTTCGTCGCGATCGATGACCTGAAGCAACGAGATCAGCGGATCGGCCCGGCGGATGCCTGGCACCTGCGCGACGCGGTCGACCGTGTCGGCCGCAAACGGCAACGGCGACGTAAACGGTCCCTTGCGGCCTTCCGGAACGACGTAACCCTGCGCGCCAACGCTGCTCAGGGTGCGGTTCACCTCGAGCGAAAAGCTCTCGAGGAACCCGGACAGCAAAATGGTCAGCGCGAACACGAGCGCGGTGCCGAACACTGCGATGACGAAACGGCGACGGCGCCATTGCAGGTCGCGGATGCCCGCCAACCACAAGAAGCCAAGTGAAACGCCTGCCACCAACCGCCCCCAAGTCTCGCCCCCTGCGACCCTACGCGACTGTGCTGGCAACTGGTGTGTACGTGGTCACACCCGAACCCGATCTCACCGACAACACTCGCGACGGTCATGGCTCAACTCGATCTCGACCGCCTCCCGTTCCTGCGCGGGCTTCCGCCCAAGACGATCGCCGCCGTCCGGCGGCGCCTGCGCACCGTGAGCGTTCCGGCCGGACAGGTCCTGTTCGAGGCCGGCGACCCCGGAGCGACGTCGTACCTCGTGCAGCGCGGCGAGTTGACCGTGACGCTCGGTCGTTCGGCGACACCGCTCGCGACCTTCGGGCCCGGCGCGTTCTTCGGCGAGCTCGCGTTACTCCTGGGCGAGCCGCGCTCGGCGACGGTCGTAGCGGTGACCGACGTCGAGCTGCTCGAGTTGAGCCGGACCGATCTCGACGACCTCATGGCGTCGCACCCCATGCTGAGCGCGGCGGTGAGCCGGGACCTCGGCAAGCGGCTCCTGAGCGCCAACGAGCGCATCGGCCAGGTCCAGCGGGCGCGGCGCACGGTGGTTTGGCCCGCCGCACGTCTCCGGCCACTCCTCACCCACATCGACGAGATGGACACCGGCCTCAAGCTTGGCGCCGGCGCGCTGCCGGGAGCGTCGCTCGGCCGAGCGCGAGTCCCCGCGGCGCGCGTGCGGGCGCCTGGGTTCGGGGGCGCCACGATCGGACTTGACGCCGTCCTCGTCGCCGCACCCGGCGACTTTTCCGCGCCGGCGGCGCGCGCCGCCAGTGACGCCGACCACGTCGTGAGCTTCGGCCCCCCACCCGCGTGGCTGGCGACCGCCGCGCCGAGTCGCCGCTTGGTGATGGTGAGCGATGACGCGCAGGGCCTCGGGCGCGCAGCCCGGTGGTCCACCGGGCGCTCGGTCGGGTTGGCGCTTTCAAGCGGTGGGAGCAAGACGGTCGCGCATCTCGGCGTTATCCGCGCACTGCGCGACGCGGGTGTCGAGGTCGACGCGTGCGCAGGGAGCAGCGGAGGCGCGCTCGCCGCGACCGGTGTCGCTACCGGGCAGAGCGGCGAGCGGCTGTTGGAGTGCGTGCACGGTCTGGCCAAGGCGACGTCGTGGCGGCACCTCGACTTCAATGTTCCTCCGCGCACGGCGTTGTTCAAGGGACGGCGGTTGCGCGCGCTGTTCGGCGAGTGGGCAGGGGACCGGACGTTCGCCACCACGGCGATCCCGCTGTGGGTGGTCGCCGCCGATGTCGCTACCGGAGCGGAGGTCATTATCGACGAAGGCCTTCTGGCCGACGCGCTGCGCGCGAGCATGAGCTTGCCGGGCGCGTTCGACCCGTGGCGGATGGGCGACCGACTGCTCCTCGACGGCGCCATCGTCAACCCGCTGCCGACCAACGTGTTGCGTGACGCCGGCGTGGGGATCGTTGTCGCGTCCAACGTCGCGGGGCAGGCGACCGAGATCGACGTGGACGGCCGTCCGCCCGGAATGATGCAGGTCATCGGCCGGATGATCAACGCGATGGAGCGCGAAGTCATCCGCAGCCTTCTGCCGCTCTCCGATGTTGTGATCCGGCCCCGTGTGAGGGCGGCGAGCACGTTCGACTTCAGCAATGTCGATGACCTCATCGCCAAAGGATTCGAAGCCGCGAACGACCGCCTTCCCGATATCCAGGCGCTGCTCAGCTTCTCGGGCGGACGTTCTTCCGCAGTCTCGTAGGAGCATTAAGAATGCGCTCACATGAGCGCACCCCGCCACGTCACCGACCTCACCACGCCCGCGCTGGTCGTCGACCAAGAGGCGTTCGAGCACAACCTCCAGGCCATGGCCGAAGTGTTGCCGGGGCCGCGCATGCGCCCGCACGTCAAGGCGCACAAGTCGACCGCGCTGGCCAAGCTCCAAGCGCGCCTGCACGAGGGGTTCACCTGCGCAACGATCCGGGAGGTCGAGGGCATGGCCGCGGCCGGTCTCGGTGACGACCTCCTGCTGGCGAACGAGGTCGTCGATGCCACCCGCCTCGGCGCCGTCGTCGAAACGGGCGCACGCGTCACTCTCGCGGTGGACTCGCCCGAGACGATCTCGGCGGCCGCCGCAGGCGGCGTGCGAGAGGTGCTGATCGACGTGAACGTCGGGTTGCCGCGTTGTGGTTGTCCGCCCGAGGCCGCGGGAGCACTCGCTGACGCGGCGCGCGCCGCGGGACTCGAGGTGCGCGGCGTGATGGGTTACGAAGGCCACGTCGTCGGCAATCCCGACCGGGCGGCGCGGGTCGCGCAGACCGAGACGGCGATGCAGCTGCTGTTGAAGGCCCATGGCGACGTGGGCGGCGACCTCGTTTCCGCCGGCGGCACGGGCACGTATGACATCAACACGTGGGCGAACGAGATTCAGACCGGGTCGTACGCGTTGATGGACAGCGCCTACGACAAGCTCGACCTGCCGTTCCGGCAGGCGCTGCACGTGCTGAGCACGGTGGTGTCCGTGCAGCCCGGGTGGGCCGTGTGTGACGCGGGGCTGAAGTCGCTCGGGATGGACCACGGCAATCCTTCGCTCGCTGATGCTGCCGGCGACGTGTGGTTCTGCTCCGACGAGCACATCACGTTCGGGCCGTCGTCACCGCTGAAGGTCGGCGACCGCGTCCGCGTCGTGCCCGCCCACGTCGACCCCACCGTCGCCTACCACGACACCATGTGGCTCACCGACGGCGACACCATCGTCGACGCCTGGTCCGTCGACCTCCGCGGCTGGTAGCGAGAAAGAGCGAGTAGGGGGCTTTAGAGGGCTACGGGCTAGCCCGTAAAAGCCCCCCGTGGAGTTTTTTGGCCAGCGCGCGGAAGGCTCTGCCGCGGTGAGAGACGGCGTTCTTCTCTGCGATCGTCATCTCGGCGAACGTGCGGCCGTCGCCTCCGTCGGGAACGAAGATCGGGTCGTACCCGAACCCACGTGAACCGGCCGGGGTGTCGATGATGATGCCGTCGACCGAACCTTCGGCCATCACCTCGGAACCGTCCGGGAAGGCCACGAGCGCGACGGTGCGAAACCTGGCCGCCCGGTCGGCGACTCCTTCGAGCGCGCGGAGAAGCGCGTTCACGTTGTCCTCGTACGTGACGTCGGGCCCCGCGTAGCGAGACGAGTACACGCCCGGCGCGCCGTCGAGCGCATCGACTTCGAGGCCGGTGTCGTCGGCGACCGCGGGGAGCCCGGTGGCGTCGCAGAGCGCGCGCGCCTTGAGTCGGGCGTTGCCCTCCAGGGTGTCCGCTGTCTCGTCGACTTCAGGAACGCCATCGGGCCGCGGGAGCAGTTCGAAGCCGTCGAGCGCCGCGGCGATCTCGGCGACCTTGTCGCGGTTCGCGGTGGCAAGAACAAGTTGCGTCGGTGCGGCGGGCGACACGTGCGGTCAGGTGCGCGGTGCCGGCGCCGTGGCGAGCACCGTCTCCTGCGCAGCGACCAACTCGGCGATGCCGGACTCCGCCAGCGCCAGGAGCGCGTCGAGGTCGCCACGGCTGAACGGGATCCCCTCCGCGGTCCCCTGCACCTCGACGAAACGGCCGGCGCCGGTCATCACGACGTTCATGTCGACCTCGGCCTGGTGGTCCTCGTGGTAGTCGAGGTCCAGTACGGGCGTCCCCTCGAACACCCCAACCGACACGGCCGCACACGCGTCGGTGATCGGGTGCTTCGGGATGATCCCGGCCTGCTCGAGGCGCGTGCAGGCGTCGTGCAGCGCGACGTACGCACCGCAGATCGCGGCCGTGCGCGTACCCCCGTCGGCCTGCAACACGTCGCAGTCGAGCGTGATCTCGACCTCACCAAGCGCCCGCATGTCCGTGACGGCCCGGAGGGCGCGGCCGATCAGTCGCTGGATCTCGAGCGTGCGGCCCTTCTGCTTCCCCTTCGCCGCCTCGCGCTGCACGCGCTCGGGGCTTGACCCAGGGAGCATCGAGTACTCGGCGGTGACCCAGCCCTTCCCCTTGCCCTTCATCCACCGCGGCACGTCGTCGTTGGCCGATGCCGTGCACAGCACGATCGTGCGCCCGAAGGTCACGAGCACGGATCCGGCTGCGAACTCGGTGTAGTCGCGCTCGAAGGTGACGGGCCGCAGCTGGTTGGGGGAACGACCGTCGTGGCGTGAGCTCATTCCCGCGAACCTAGAGGCGCAGACGGCCACGCGACGCGCTCGACGGCGTCGAGCTCAGGCCCGAGCAACTGCCGCCCGAGTGCGGCGAAGGCGGCGGCGTCACCGCTCGAGACCCACTGGTGCGCGCCGCGGCGGTCGACGTCCGCCTCGAGCCCGGAGTCGCGCAGGAGGTCGCGCAGTGCGAACGCGGTCTCGTCGGCTGAGCTCACGAGCACGACGTCGCGGCCCATGACGTCGCTGATCGTCCGGGCGAGGAACGGATAGTGCGTGCACCCGAGGAGCAGCGCATCCACGCCCGCCTCGCACACTGGCGCGAGAAGCCGCTCGCCGAGGACGTGGACCTGCTCCGAGTCGAACTCGCCGCGTTCGACAAACTCGACGAAGCCCGGGCACGCCGCGCACGTCAGGCGCACCGGCGACGCCGCCGCGGCTTGGGTCACTGCCGCCTGGTACGCGCCTGAGGCGATCGTGCCGACCGTGCCGATGACACCGACGCGTCCGGTGACGGTCGCGCTGACGAGTGCCCGCGCGCCAGGCTCGATCACGCCAAGGACGGGCACGGCGAACTTCTCGCTCAACTCGCCGAGCGCGGCGGCCGCGGCGGTGTTGCAGGCGACGACGACCACCTTCACGTCGTAGGTGTCGACAAGGTGCTGCGTTATCTCCTGCGCGAAGTCGCGCACCTCGCCGAGATCACGCGGACCGTACGGGTAGCGCCCGGTGTCCCCGACGTAGACGAGGTCCTCGTTCGGCAGCAGGTCGATGACGGCTCGCGCCACCGTGAGCCCACCGAAGCCGGAGTCGAACATCCCGATCGGCTTCGACCGCGCCGCCGCGTCACGAGCCATCTAGAAGTACAGCGTGTGGCGGGCGCGCTCGGTGACCTCGTCGAGATCGTCGGTCCACGCGCCGGTCGACAAGTACTTCCACGCCCCGTCGGCGGCAAGAAAGACGACGACGCCCGACTCGATCTCCGCGGCGCACTTCAGCGCGCCAACGAGCGCCGCGCCCGTGCTGATGCCGCAGAGCACGCCGACGTCCGCGAGCCTGCGCACCGCTTCGATCGAGACGCGCGGCCCGACGACCTTCTTGCGGTCGAGCAGATCGGCGCCGCCGTGGTCGATGAAGATCGGCGGGATGTAGCCCTCGTCGAGGCTCTTGAGCCCGTCGACCATCTCCCCCGCCGGCGGCTCGACGGCCCACACCTGTACGGCGGGGTTCTGCTCTTTCAGGTATCGGCCTACGCCGAGGAGCGTGCCGCTCGTGCCGAGCCCGGCAACGAAGTGGGTGATCTCAGGGCAGTCACGCCAGATCTCGGGGCCGGTGCCGGTGTAGTGGGCGTCGGGGTTGGCGGCGTTGGCGTACTGATACGGGTACCACCACTCGGGATGATCGGCCGCGAGCTTCTGGGCGACCTTGACTGCGCCGTTCGAGCCCTCGCTCCCCGGCGAGCTGATGATCTCCGCGCCGTAGATCTCAAGCAGCTGCCGTCGCTCGATCGAAACGTTCTCCGGCAGGACGACCTTCAGCTTGTAGCCCTTGGCGCGCGCGACGAGCGCGAGACCGATCCCGGTGTTGCCCGACGAGCTCTCGATGATGACCTGGCCCGGCGCGAGCACGCCGTCGCGCTCGGCGGCCTCGACCATCGACCGTGCGATCCGGTCCTTCACCGAGCCGCCGGGGTTGTGGCCTTCGAGCTTCACCAGCAGCGCGACACCCGGGTTCGGCGACAGCGCGCTGACGTCGAGCAACGGCGTCTCCCCGATCAGCTCGACGATGCTGGTGTAGCGCGCCAACCGTCAGCCGCCGGCGACCGCAGGCAGGATCGAGACCTCGTCGGTGTCGATCACCTTCGACTCCAGCTTGTCCAGATACCGGACGTCGTCGTCGTTGACGTAGACGTTCACGAACTTGTGCAGCTCGCCGCCGGTCGTGACGACCTTGCCGCTCAGCGCCGGGTACTGCCGGACGAGGTCGGCGAACACCTCGCCGACAGTCGTGCCCTCGGCGCTGACAACCGCTTGGCCGCCGGCGTCGGGGCGCAGGATTGTGGGTAGACGGACCGCTACGGCCACGGGATCTCCTCGTTCGCAGGTCGTCGATTCCCGACCCGATCGGTCAGGATTCTACTTCACCGCTCCAGAACCACCGGCTCCTCGGCGATGTTCCCGTCGACGATGCGGTAGCTGCGGACGACCGGGGCTTCCTCGGCGAGGGAAACGAGGACGTAGTGCCACGCCGGGTCCGGAGCCTGCGCGACGTCGGTCGGCGAGGGGTAGGCCACCGTGTGGGTGTGGCTGTGGAACACACCGAGGATCTCGAGGCCACGGCTCTCCGCGTCGCGTTCGGCGCGGAGATGGTCCCGCGGCTCGACGGTGTAGAGGCGCGCCGATGCGGCGGCGTTGCCCGTCGGATACGTGACGCTGACGAGCGCCCCGTCCGCGCTGGCCATCGACGGCGGACCGGACAGCAGGCCGCACGCCTCGTCGGGCAGCCCGTCGTAACAGTGCCCGACCATGCGCTGGTACGCCTCGTTCCGCATGCGCAGCATCGCCGGCTGACCGTAGCGCCGGTCCCCGGCCGTACGATCGTCAGATGGCGAAGGGGGAGGCGACGGAGGGCGCGAAGACGCGGTCGGCGACGATCCAGAACCGCAAGGCGCGCCACGACTACGAGATCCTCGAGGTGTTCGAGGCGGGCATCGCGTTGCAAGGCAGCGAGGTGAAGTCGCTCCGCGCTGGTCAGGTCCAGATGCGCGACGCCTACGCCCGCGTCGAGGACGGCGAGGTGTGGCTCGTGGGGCTGCACGTATCCCCGTACTCGAATGCCGTGGGCTTCGGCGCCCACGATCCCGACCGCAGGCGCAAGCTCCTGCTCCACCGCCGCCAGATCGACCAGCTGGACTCGCAGGTCAACGAGCAGCGGCTCACCCTCGTGCCGCTGTCGATTTACTGGAAGGACGGGAAGGCGAAGGTGGAGTTGGCGGTCGGCAGAGGGCGCAAGAGTTACGACAAGCGTCACGCCATCGCTAAACGCGACCAGGACCGCGACACCGCCCGTGAGTACGGCACACAGCGCGGCCGGGACCGCTGAGCGACGCGTACACTGGTCGGTCCCATACAAGGGGGTGATCGGGTATCGACTTCTGACGTCGCACCAGGTGAAGCGAGCCGTGGTCTCCGGAACCACGTTAAAGAGCCGGAACCAACTACAAATGCCGACTATCCAGTCGCACTCGCTGCCTAATCAGTAGCGACGTTCGCCCGTGGGCCGCCTCGCCCTGCGGAATCGAACGCCATCCAGCGAGGCTTACCTCCGAGTCATGTCAGCGGGCTCGTAGGGACACTTAGTTGACTAGAGCGCCCCGGTGATGCCGGTGACAACGGGGCGCTTGAAACTTCCCACCGGCTGCGCTCGGAGAAGCCCTGGTAACACTCGGAAGCACGCGGGTTCGAATCCCGCCACCTCCAAGAGCGCTTCGGCGCGGCGAACGGCCGCCGCGGAGCGTTGTTGGAGGTGACCCGATGCTCCGTAGGGGCTGCCCCTAGGTCAGAAGTGGGGCGGGCTCCGATCCAAAGGGGGGCCGGCTCCGATGCGCCGCCTTACACGCGAGCGCATGGTGCAACCCATGAGCACCGGAATCGTCCGACGTGAGCGCTACATGCGCTATCAATTCCCCTGGCGCGCCACGGGCGTGGCGGCGCTTGCCCTTGTGGCCACGGCGTTCACCGGGTTGTTTGCGATGACGGCGGCGCGGGCCGTGAGCACGGCGCAGACAGCGAGCACAGCGCCCTGCGTGCCGGTGCGCGTGGTGGTCGACCCTTCGCGCGCACCCGCGGCCGCCCGCCAGCTCGTCGCCGAGGCGGCCTCGCGGGTCACGGCCGCGTCGGGCGTCCCGATCCTCGTAGAAGACGCAGACGGCGACGCGGCGTCAGACGCCGTTGTCGTGGCTTGGCGTCCGTTTCCCAGCACAGAGCCGGCGCGGATCGGCTTGACGAGCGTGAGCGTCGACGCGGACGGCATAGCGGTCGAGATTCAGTTGAACCAGGACTCGCAGCTTCCGTCCGACTTCTCGTCGCGGCGTTCGTGGGGCGCAACGCTGATGCACGAACTCGGTCATGTGCTGGGCTTGGCGCACTCGGCTGACGCCGGCGACTTGATGTTCTCGAAGATGCTCGCAGGGGCGGCTGAATGGGGCCGCGGCGACCTGCACGCGCTCGCTATCACTGGTGCGGCTCGAGGGTGCGAAGTGCCCCTTCCCTGAGCGGATCAACCGCTTGAGCGCCCGGATACGCGGCCCGCCGCGTTGTTGGCAGACTCCTGTGATGACCGACGAGTTCGCATGGCTAGAGAATGTCGAGGGCGACGACGCCCTCGACTGGGTACGCAAGTTGAACGCCCTTACCGAGGGTGACCTGTTCACCGACCCACTGTTCGAGCAATTGCGCGCGTCGACGCTCGAGATCCTCGAGGCCGACGACCGCATCCCGATGCCGATGTTCCACGGCGACTCCGTCCTGAACTTCTGGACCGACGCGGAGCATCGCCGCGGGATCCTGCGCCGGATGTCCCGCGAGGCGTACCAAGCGGAGAGCACCGACTGGGAGACCGTGCTCGACGTCGACGCGCTGGGCGCGGCTGAGGGCGAGTCGTGGGTCTTTCAGGGCATGTCCACGCGGCAACCAGACCGACGGCGAGCGCTGATCGCACTGTCGCCCGGCGGTTCGGACTCGTCGGTCACGCGTGAGTTCGACCTCGTCGAGAAGCGGTTCATCCCCCCCGAGGAGGGGGGATTCGTCCGCCCGCTGGCCAAGGGCTCGCTCACGTGGATCGACGACGACACCGTCTACGTGGCGAACGACTTCGGTCCTGGATCGCTAACGAAGTCGGGCTACCCGAGGATCGTCAAGCGGTGGGAGCGGGCAACCGAACTCGACGACGCCGTCACCGTGTTCGAGGCCGAGGAGTCCGACGTCGGAGCCGGCGTGGTCGTGAGCACGCTGGCCGACTACCCGCACCACACGTTCTCGCGCCGGCTCGACTTCTACACCGCGAGGCGGTGGATCCTGCGCGACGGCAACCTCGAACAGATCGACGCGCCCGAGCACGGCACCGTCAGCGTGCGCGAGCGGTGGCTGTTCATCAACCCGCGCACCGACTGGACGGTCGACGGCACCACCTACGCCGGCGGGTCGCTCTTGGCCGCCAACCTCGACGGGTACCTCAGCGGTGAGCGCGAGTTCCGGGTGCTGTTCGCACCGACCGAGACGGCCTCGCTCGCCACGTACACCTTCACCCGGCACCACGTCGTGCTCTCGATCCTCGAAGACGTGCGCAACCACCTCGAAGTGCTCGACCTCGGCGTGTGGGAGCCGCGGCCCTTCACCGGCGCGCCGGACTTGTGGTCCGTCGCCGTCGGCCCGGTCGATCCCGACGAGTCCGATGAATGCCTCCTGATTGGCGACGACTTCCTCAACCCGGCGACGCTGTTCATCGGCACCGTCGACGAGGAGCCCGCTGTCTTGCGGACGGGCGTGCCGCGATTCGACCCGAGCGGGCTCAGCATCGAGCAGCGCTTCGCCACGAGCGCCGACGGGACGCGCATCCCCTACTTCCTCGTCGGCCCCGAGGACCGCACGGGACCATCGGCCACGCTGCTCGGCGGCTACGGCGGGTTCGAGGTGTCGCGCCAGGCGGTGTACGGCGGGATCCTCGGACGCTCGTGGCTGGCCCGCGGCGGAACCTACGCACTCGCGAACATCCGCGGCGGCGGCGAGTACGGCCCGAAGTGGCACCAGGCCGGTCTGCGCGAGAACCGCCACCGCGTGTACGAGGACTTCGAGGCCGTCGCCCGCGACCTGATCGACACGGGCGTGACGACAGCCGCACAGCTGGGCACGAGCGGCGGGAGCAACGGCGGACTGCTCGTCGGCAACATGTACGTCCGTTCGCCCGAACTGTTCGGCGCCATCGTGTGCCAAGTGCCACTGCTCGACATGAAGCGCTACCCGCATCTGCTCGCGGGCGCGTCGTGGATGGCCGAGTACGGCGACCCCGACGTCGCCGAGGACTGGGAGTTCATTCAGACGTTCTCGCCGTATCACCTCGTCGACCCGGCCAAGACGTACCCGCCGATGCTGCTCACGACGTCTACGCGCGACGACCGCGTGCACCCCGGCCACGCCCGCAAGATGGCCGCGCTCCTTACGAAGCACGGCCTCGACGTCAGCTACTGGGAGAACATCGAGGGGGGCCACGGTGGTGCCGCCGACGCGCCACAACAGGCCGTCATGCAGGCGCTCTCATTCACGTTTCTCACGCGCCACCTCATGCCCCCCGGCGCGTAACTCGCGCGATGGAGGAGATCGAGGACGGCGACGTCCGCTGGGTCTTCGACACCGAGTTCTTGACGTCGCGCTGGACCTGCATCTGGGGCCGTGGGTGCCTAGGCATCTACGACCAGCCCGCGGAGCACCTCGGTGAGGGCTGCTGCTCGATTGGCGCGCACCTCGGCGACGAGGACGAGGCCCGCAACATCAGTGCGCTGGCGGCGATGATCCCGCGACGCCGCTTCCAACACGCGCCCGACGCCGACGCGGGCGGCATTTTCAGCGACGACACCCGCCTGCACACCCGAGTCGTCGACGGTGCGTGCATCTTCTTCAACCGGCCGGGCTTCGCCGGCGGCACCGGGTGCGCGTTGCACCTGGCCGCGGCCGACTACGCGGAGTCGCCCACCGATTGGAAGCCGTCGGTCTGCTGGCAGCTCCCGATCCACGTGGACTGGGAGATGGAGGACGACGGCGTCGAACGGGCGACTGTGCGGCGATGGCGGAGAGCCGACTGGGGCGACGAGGGCGAGACGATGGCGTGGTGCTGCACCGAGGGCGACCGTGCCTACGTCGGCGACCGACCCGTGATCGAGTCGCTGGCCGCCGAGATCGAGCAGGTCGTCGGGACGACCGTGTTCGTCGAGCTCCGCCGCCGTCTACGCGACGGCGTCAAATAGGCTCGGGGTCCAATGGCGACAGCGCTGGCGAGTTGGCGCGCACGCATCAGCCACGTCGCCAGCCAGCCGCCAGGCCCGACGCTGTTCCTGGGTGCGCTGATCACCGCGTACGTCGTGATCTTCACGTCGCTTACCTGGCGGCACCACTCGAACTTCGGCACGTTCGGCTTCGACATGGGCATCTTCGATCAGGAGATCTGGCTCGCCAGCCGCTTCGGCGAAACGTTCATCACCGTGCGCGGCCTCGACATGTGGGCCAACCACATCAACCCGATCGTCTACGCGCTCGCACCCTTCTACTGGTTGGGCGCGGGACCGAAATTCCTGTACTTCCTCCAGACCGCCGCGCTGGCCGCTGGCGCGGTGCCGTTGTGGCTGCTCGCGCGCGACAAGTTCGGCGACGGGTGGCTCGCTCTCGGCATCCCCGTGGCGTGGCTGCTGTACCCGTCGCTGCAGTGGATGACGTGGTGGCACTTCCACCCGGACGCGCTGGCAGTGACGCCGCTGATCTTCGCGTGGTGGCTGGCGTCAAAAGGGCGGTGGCGCTGGTACGCGGCGTGTGTGGTGGTCGTGCTGGCGACGAAGGAGGACGCGACACTGCCGATCATGGCGTTGGGCGCGGTGGTCGCCCTTCGACAAAACCGGCGCGCCGGATTGCTCACCTTCGGCGTCGGCGCGCTGTGGTTGCTGACGACGCTGAAGCTGATCATCCCCCACTTCGTCGGCCAGGACGACCCGTTCTACGTCGGGCAGTTCGGCGCGCTCGGCGACTCGATGAACGAGGTCGTGTACAACGCCATCCGCCATCCGTCGCGCGTCTTGGACCTGGCGACGATGCCCGGCCGCATCGAGTACTACCGCAAGATGCTGCTGCCGGTCGCGGGGCTGGCGCTGCTCTCACCGGTGACGCTGCTCATTGCCGTGCCGACGATGCTGGTCAACGTCGTCAACGCGCAGGGCTATCCGTACGACTTCAAGTTCCACTACCAGGCGGCAGTCTCGGCCGGGATCTTCATTGCGCTCGTGGAGACGATCGCCCGGCGGTCCCAGGTCGGCCTGCGTCGATTCCTCGTCGGCTTGGTCTGCGCGGCCGCGCTTGCGACCAACGTGCTGTGGGCGCCGTCGCCGCTGAACCAGCGCGTTTTCAAGAGCGGCATTTGGGCGCTCACGACGTCGGATCACACCCGCTCCATGCGCGAGGCGGTGCGGCGGGTCCCGACGGGGGCATCGGTGTCGGCGTCGTACAACGTCGTGCCGCATCTCACCCACCGCCGCGAGATCTACGAGTGGCCGAACCCGTGGGTCCGCTCGTACTACGGCATCAGCGAGACCGAGCCGGCGTTGCACCCCGAGCGCGTCGACTATCTCGTGATCGACCGGGGCCTCAACCCGGCGAATCTGCCGATGTTCGACCGCCTCACCGCACCCGGCGGCGAGTTCCGGATCCTCTACGACAAGAACGACGCCGTGCTGGCCAAGCGTGTCCGCGACGCCGACGTCGTGGTCAGGACCGCGGACCCCCGCCGCGCACCTCGTGCACCTTCTTGAGCGCCTCGCGCAGATCGCCGAGCCACTCGCCTTCCTTCTCCGCGACGAGCTTCACGCACCAGGCCAGCGCGTCGCTGCGGCTGCGGGCCACACCGGCGGCGATGAGAGTGTCGAGCACCCGTCGCTCGTCGAAGCGCAGCCGCGTCATCACCGGCGTCGACACCGTGGTGAAAAGCGCGCGCGTGTCACCGCTCATGGCACCCCACGACACGTGGCGCCCGAACGTGTGCTCCAACTCCTGAGCGATCCCGATGCGCTCGTCCCGCGTGGCTTCCCGAAACGCCTGGATCCGAGCGACGTCGTCGCCCCCGGCCTCGCCGCCCAGCGCCCCCACGATCAGGATCTCGTCGTCGTCCACCGCCACCGAAGCCGCCTCTGAGAACCAGCCCTCGGGCAGCTTCTTGAGCACGACCTCGGCAACCGTTTCCCGCGTCTTCGTCGTCATGCAAGATATATTACACCATTACAAGGACCGGCGGGTGTATTCCGGGACGTTCTTCGGGCGATTTGTCCGATTCCAGCGACACGGAATGCACCCGCTGGCCATCTACGAACGACAAACCGCTCACACGCGGAGGAAGCGGCGGACGGCGAAGGCCGAACCGATGGCGCCGACGGCGGCGCCCAAAACCACGATGAAGATGCCGGTGCCGAGTGCGTCGGACGACGTGGCGGTGGCCTTGGTGAGGCCGGCGCTCAGGCTCGGGTCGCTGATGACGCCGAGGATCGGGTTGCGGAAGACGTAAACGGCGACAGCGGCCACGAGCGCACCGGCCAGGCCCTGCACGGTGCCCTCGAGCATGAACGGCAGCCGGATGAACCAGTTGGTCGCGCCTACCAGCTTCATCACCTGGATCTCGCGTCGGCGGCTGAACACCGCGAGCTGGATGGCGTTGATGATGAGCAGCACCGCGCCGACGAGGAGCACAGCGGCGACACCGAAGTACGCGACCTGACGCGTCCTCGTTGTGTCGAGCAGCTTGTCGATCGCGTCCTTGGCGTACACGACCTCGAGCACGCCGGGGCGGGTGGCGAATCGCCGCCCGATCACGTCGACCAACTCCGCCTTCGCGGGCACGACGCGAAACGACGTCGGCAGATCCGCAGGCGTGACGATCTCGCGTACATCCGCGCTCTCGGCGAAGATCTCCTGGTACTCCTTGAACGCCGCGTCCTTGTTCACGAACGTGAACCGCTTCGCTTCGGGCATCGATGCCAGCTCTCGCCGGACTGCGTCGATCTGGCCGTCGGGAGCGTCGGCCCGCATGAACACCGACAGTTCGACGCCGCCGCGGTACTGGAGCGTCGCCTTGTTCACGCCTTGGCGCAGCAGGAGCGCTCCACCAACCAGCGAGAGTGACACCGCCACCGTGAGGATCGCCGCGATGGTCATGCCGACGTTGCGGCGCAGATTGGCGAACGTTTCCCGCGCGACGTAGTTCGCAGAGATGGCCATCGGTCGATCAGCTCCCGTACACGCCGCGGGCCTGGTCGCGGACGACCACGCCGCGATCGAGCTCGATGACGCGCCGGCGCATCGAGTCCACGATGCCCTGGTCGTGGGTGGCCATCAGCACGGTCGTGCCGGTGCGGTTGATGCGATCGAGGAGCCGCATGATGCCGACCGTGGTGTTGGGGTCGAGGTTTCCCGTCGGCTCGTCAGCGAGGAGAATCAGCGGACGGTTGACGAACGCGCGCGCGATGGCGACGCGCTGCTGCTCACCTCCGGACAGCTCCCCCGGGAGGTTGCTGGCCTTGTTCCGCAACCCCACGAGCTCGAGAATCTGCGGCACCTGCGAGTCGATCACATGGCGCGGCCGGCCGATCACCTCGAGCGCGAACGCCACGTTCTCCTGCACCGACTTGCTCGGGAGCAGCCGGAAGTCCTGGAACACGCACCCGAGATTGCGCCGGAGGTAAGGCACCTTCCAGGGCGTCAGCTCGCCGATGGCTTTGCCAGCCACGAAAATCCGCCCGTTGTCGGGCTCCTCCTCCTTCGTGACGAGGCGGAGAAACGTGGATTTTCCCGATCCGGACGGGCCGACGAGGAAGACGAACTCGCCCTTCTGGACGTCGAGGGACACATCGCGAAGCGCGACGGTTGTGCCCTTGTACGACTTGGTGACGTGTTCGAGACGGATCATGTCTGGGCGTTCATCCTAGGAAGCCCACCGCGCGCATCGTGTCATGACTCCGTGCGGCGGTGACGAAGGTAGGCCTCCATGAACGCGTCGAGGTCGCCGTCGAGCACTGCTTCGACGTTGCCGCTCTCGTGCGCGGTGCGTTCGTCCTTCACCTTCTGGTACGGCGCGAGCACGTAGCCGCGGATGAACGCGCCGGCGCGCCCGACCGCGCCCTGCGGTCCCGACAGCGCCGCGAGTTCGGCGCGGTGCTCCTCGCGGGCGCGCTCGGCCAGCTTGTTCATCAGGACCTGCATCGCCTTGGCCTTGTTCTGGAGTTGGCTGCGCTCGTTCTGGCACGACACGACGATCCCGGTGGGCAGGTGCGTGATCCGCACCGCGGAGTCGGTCACGTTGACGTGCTGCCCGCCAGCCCCCGAGCTTCGATACACGTCGATGCGGAGTTCCTTCTCGTCGACCGTCACCTCATTACTGACGTCTTCAATGAACGGCACGACGTCGAGCGCGGCGTACGAGGTCTGGCGGCGCGCCTGGCTGTCGAACGGCGAGATCCGGTACAGCCGATGCGACCCCCGCTCGCCTTCGAGCAGACCGTACGCCCAGCTGCCGCGCACGACGAAGGTCGCGGAGAGGATCCCGGCCTCCTGGCCGGCGGTTACCTCGTCGAGCTCGACCTTGAACCCGCGTCGTTCGGCCCACCGCAGGTACATGCGCAGCATCATCTCGGCCCAGTCCTGCGCGTCCGTCCCGCCCTCGCCCGCATGGATCTCGCACACCGCGTCGAGCGCGTCGTGCTCGCCGGTGAACAGCGACCGCAGCTCGAGCGCGTCGAACTCGCGGGCCAGCCCCGCGATGGCGGAGTCGATCTCCGCCGCGACGGACTCGTCGCCTTCCTCGACGCCGAGCTCCCACAGGGTCCGGGCGTCGGCGATCCCTTCCTCGAGCTTCGCTAGCTGCTCGACGTCGGCGCTCAACGCCGCGAACTCGCTCGACAGCGCCCGCCCCACGTCAGGGTCGTCCCAGAGATCGGGCCGTCCCATCTCCTCCCCCAGCTCCGTAACCCGCGCCCGTGCCTCCTCCTCCCGCAAATACCCCCGCGCCTCCCCCAACCGCTTGGAGAGCGCGCCAAAGTCGTCCCGGTAATCCTTCATCCCAAGGTCAGGCTTCCGCGGACGAACGGAAAGCGCGGGCCGGGGAGGTCGTCCTCGTTGGGGTTGGGCGGGGGCTGGCCGACGAGGGCGAGCCACCCCGGCCCGTGCGGCAACCGACGGGGCTACGCACCGTGACAGTGCTTGAACTTGCGCCCTGAGCCGCAATGGCAGGGATCGTTGCGTCCGATCTTCTCGGCGTCGCTCTTGACGATGGGGGCTTGCGGGGCATCGAGCGCGGAGGCGGCTAACGACTGGTCGACGCCGTCGCCGGCTTGACCGACGTCGGGGTTGGCCGCCGCCTGCGCGGCCGCGGCGGCGCGGATGGCGTCGCGCCCGGAGGGGTTCTCGTCGGGCGCGGTGAAGCTCGCCTGCTCTAGGCCGACCGGCGCCGCTGGCGCGATGGGACTCGGCGCGCCGGTTTCTTCGGCCGGTGCGAGGACGACCTCGCCCTCGAACTGCGGCGCTTCGGGCGGCGCCTGCGGGATGACGTCGACGTGCATCACGTAGCGCAGGTAGTCGTTGGCGATCGCACCCATGAGCTGACCGAACATCTCGTAGCCCTCGCGCTGCCACTCGACGAGCGGGTCCTTCTGGCCCATGGCGCGAAGGTTGATGCCGTCGCGGAGGTAGTCCATTTCCAGGAGGTGCTCGCGCCACCGTGCGTCGATGATCTGAAGCATCACCTCGCGTTCGACGTCGCGCATGACGTCGTCGCGACCGAACGCCTCCGTCACCTGAGCTTCGCGCTGCTCGTAGTAGGCGACGGCCTCGGCCTTGAGGCTCTCGATGAGCTCCGTACGGACCGCCGCGTGGCCGAGCTCCTCGATGGTGAACTTCGTGGGGAAGTACTCGGCGACGGTCCGCAGCAGACCGGGCAGGTCCCAGTCCTCGGGATAGTCGGTCTGGCAGTACTCGACGACCGTCTCCTCGATCGCGCTGTCGAGGATCTCCATTGTCTCCTGGCGCAGGTCGTCGCCGTCGATCACCTGCATGCGGCGCTTGTAGATGACCTTGCGCTGCGCGTCCAGAACCTCGTCGTACTTGAGGACGTCCTTGCGGATCTCGGCGTTGCGCTGCTCGACCGTGTTCTGGGCGCGCTCGACGGCCTTCGAGATCATCTTCATGTCGATCGGCTCGTCGTCGGGCATGGCCTTGCTCATCAGCCACTGCACCGCGCCCGTGGCGAAGATGCGGATGAGGTCGTCCTCCATCGACAGGTAGAAGCGACTCTCGCCGAGGTCACCTTGGCGACCGGAGCGACCGCGCAGCTGGTTGTCGATGCGGCGGCTCTCGTGGCGCTCGGAGCCGAGCACGTAGAGACCGCCGAGCTCGCGGACCTTGTCACCCTCCGCCCTGCATTGCTCCGCGAACTTCGGCAGCAGCTCGTCGTACCGGGCGCGCCCTTCCTCGGAGTCCGCAGCGAGACCGGCAGCCACCACCTCGCGGTGGGCGAGGCCTTCGGGGTTTCCGCCGAGCAGGATGTCGACGCCTCGGCCGGCCATGTTGGTGGCGACGGTGATGGCGTGGAGGCGACCGGCCTGGGCGACGATCTCGGCCTCGCGGAAGTGCTGCTTGGCGTTGAGCACGGTGTGCGGGACGCCGCGGCGATCCAGCAGGCGCGAGAGCACTTCGCTCTTCTCGACCGAGGCGGTGCCGACGAGGACAGGCTGCCCGCGATCGTGGCGCTCCATCAGATCCTCGACCGCCGCGTTGAACTTCGCCTGCTCAGTTGCGTAGATGAGGTCGGGCTGGTCGAGGCGAACCATGGGGCGGTGCGTCGGGACCGGGACGACCGGCAATGAATACGTGTTGGCAAACTCCGACGCCTCGGTCTCCGCAGTACCCGTCATGCCCGCCAACTTGTCGTAGAGGCGGAAGTAGTTCTGAAGCGTGACGGTGGCCCACGTATGGTCCTCGTCCTTGACGAACACGTTCTCCTTGGCCTCGACCGCCTGGTGCAGACCGTCGCTCCAGCGGCGCCCCTCCATCATGCGGCCAGTGGTCTCGTCGACGATCTTCACCTCGCCGTCCATGACGACGTATTCCTTGTCTCGCCTGTACAGCTCCTTCGCGCGCAAAGCCTGCGTTAGCTGGTGGACGTAGTTCACTGAGACGGCGTCGTACATGTTGCCGACGCCGAGCGCGGCCTCGACCTTGGCGATGCCGGGCTCGGTCGGCGCGACCGTGCGCTTCTCCTCGTCGACTTCGTAGTCCTCGTCGCGCGAAAGCGTGCGGGCGATAGCCGAGAATTGCGCGTAGAGCTTCGCCGACTCCTGCGCAGGCCCCGAGATGATGAGCGGCGTGCGGGCCTCGTCGATGAGGATCGAGTCGACCTCGTCGATGATGGCGTAGACGTGCCCGCGCTGCGCCATGGTGTCGCGGTTGCTCGCCATGTTGTCGAGCAGATAGTCGAACCCGAACTGCGCGTTGGTGCCGTACGTTATGTCTGCCTCGTAGGCCGCCTTGCGTGTGAGGCGGTCGTGGAGACCGTCCGAGTGGAGCAGGCCGACGCTGAGGCCGAGGAAGTTGTGGATGCGGCCCATCCATTCGGCGTGGAACGACGCCAGATAATCGTTGACCGTGACGATGTGCATGCCCTGGCCGGCCAACCCATTCAGATAGGCCGGCAACGTCGAGACGAGCGTCTTTCCTTCGCCGGTCTTCATCTCGGCGATCCATCCGAAGTGCAGCGCGGCGCCGCCCATCAGCTGAACGTCGAAGTGGCGCTGCCCGATCACCCGCAAAGCGGCCTCCCGGGTGACGGCGAACGCCTCGATCAGCAGATCGTGGAGATCTTCGCCGTTCGCGCACCGCTCCTTGAACTCAACGGTCTTGTGCCGCAGGCCGTCGTCGGACAGCGCCTGGGTCTCAGGCTCGAGGGCGTTGATGTCAGGGACGATGCTGATGAGCGCCCTGACCTTCTTGCCTTCACCGGCGCGCAGAATCTTGGAAAGAACACTCATGGTTGGACCCGAGTGTAGGCCCGCGCTTCCTCTGATCGTATGGAGCGGGCTACTTCGGCTCGAGGTCGAGCGATGCGCTGTTCATGCAGAACCTGGTCCCGGCGGGACCGGGGCCGTCGGGGAACACGTGGCCGAGATGCGACCCGCACCGGCGGCACTTCGCCTCGGTTCTGACCATCCCGTGCGCGCGGTCTTCCACCAGTTCGATGGCCTCAGCGTGCATCGGCTCAGTGAAGCTCGGCCATCCGGTGCCCGAGTCGAACTTCGCATCGGAGCCGAACAGCGCGGCGCCGCAACCGGCGCACGAGTACGTGCCGTCGTCATGGACGTCCCAGTACTTGCCCGAGAACGCCCGTTCCGTACCGGCTTTGCGCAGGATCTCGTACTGCTCAGGAGTCAATTCCTCCCGCCACTGTTCTTCTGTCTTCGCCACTTCGTAGTTACCCATGGACACGAGTCTGCCCCAGCGGCGAGGCTTTCAGCTGTCGTCGCTGAGATCCAGGATCCGCTCACGCATCGCGTAGAGCACAGCCTCCATGCGCGAATGAAGATGAAGCTTCTCGAGGATGTTGCGCACGTGGTTCTTGACCGTGTTCTCGGAGATATAGAGCTCCTCGGCGATCTCACGGTTGCTCATTCCCTTGGCGACGAGCTTGAGGACTTCAATCTCGCGCGGCGTGAGGACGGGCGTGTTGAGTTGCTGGCGCTGCTCGACCTTCTTTGACAACGTCGAAAACTCGGTCAGCAGCTTCGACGCCATCGACGGCGAGATCAGGCTCTCGCCGGCGTAGACCTTGCGGATCGCCTCGGGCACTTCTTCGATGGCGAGATCCTTGAGCAG